>Ga0181559_10001544_pt1 | contig 22600 bp, 20 predicted proteins | sample 011ome_21_FD_133752 | JGI IMG/M metagenome (GOLD analysis project Ga0181559, IMG submission 133752) | Coastal salt marsh microbial communities from the Groves Creek Marsh, Skidaway Island, Georgia - 011508AT metaG (megahit assembly) | ecosystem: Environmental > Aquatic > Marine > Intertidal...
CAGCGGCTTGGTGCGTGCGCAAGAGACTCGCCGAATCATCGATCGCCTGTACGGCTTCGACATGTCCAATTTACTTTGGCGAAAGATCGGCAGCGGCACCAGCGCTGGGCGAGTCCAAAGTGTCGCGGTTCGACTGATCGTCGAGCGTGAGCGTGACCGCATTGCATTCGTGAATTCGACCTACTGGGATCTCGATGCCATTTTCTGCACTGGCGCTGGCGAAAAGCTCAACGCGACGCTGCAATCCGTTGAGGGTCGAAAACTGCCCTCGGGCAAAGACTTTGATTCAACAACGGGACAACTCAAAAAACCAGAACTGCTTCAGCTCAACGAAGCGCAAGCCGTTGAGCTTGCAGAGAAACTCAGGTCTGCAAGTTTTCGAGTCACCAAGGTTGAGGTCAAACCGTTCACCGAACGACCGCGTCCGCCATTCACGACCAGCACGCTACAGCAAGAGGCTAACCGGAAACTTGGTTTTACCGCCCAGAGAACCATGAGCGCTGCCCAGCGACTCTACGAAAACGGTTACATCACCTACATGCGTACCGACAGCATGACGCTTAGCAAAGAAGCCGTGAATGCATCTCGGGAGCTGGTACGAAGTGAATACGGGAATCAGTTCCTGCACCCAAGCGAACGCGTTTACAAAGGCAAAGTAAAAAATGCGCAGGAAGCTCACGAAGCAATCCGTCCCGCCGGTACACCGTTCCGTTTACCCGAGACGGTTCGTGGGGAACTCGATTCTGATCAATTCAGACTATTTGAATTGATTTGGAAACGCACCATTGCCTGCCAAATGGCAGACGCCCGAAAACAAAGAGTTAGCATTACGATCGAGGGCGGCGGCGCGACGTTTTCAGCAAGCGGCACGAGTATCGAATTCGAGGGATTTCTGCGAGCCTATGTAGAAGGCACCGACGACCCCGCTGCGGAACTCGCGAACCGAGAAACCATTCTTCCGCGTGTTGATGAGGGTGATCCGCTATCGGCTGACTCACTGGAGCCGAAATCTCACACCACACAACCGCCCGCTCGATTCACCGAGGCGACGCTAACCAAAACACTCGAAGAAAAAGGGATTGGCCGCCCCAGTACCTACGCCTCGATCATCGGCACCATCACCGATGAACGACGTAACTACATTCTTAAAAAAGGTACCGCACTTGTTCCCACTTGGCGGGCGTTCAGCGTCACTCGATTGATGGAACAACACTTCGCCACGCTTGTTGACTACGAGTTCACCGCCGAACTCGAAGATCTTCTCGATTCGATTAGCCGAGATGAAGTGAATCGCGAAGAGTATCTCAAAAAGTTCTACTTTGGCGACCAATCCGATGACAAACATAACGTCGCTCTACAGTCGCGATTAACCGAAAAACTCGAACAGATCGACCCCAAAGAAACAGCTCGATTCTCTCTAGGAAAACCCGATCAGGGAGAACACCGAGACGAAGTCTATGTCAGGGTTGGCAAGTTCGGCCCCTACATCGAACAGGGCGAGCGGAAAGCATCAATCCCCGATGGCCTGCCACCGGATGAAATGAACCTTGCCAAAGCGATGGAACTGCTAGAGTCGAGCGAGGTGGAAGATGAACCAATCGGAACTCATCCCCCAACGGGAAAGCCGATTTACCTCAAAGTTGGACGATTTGGCCCCTATCTACAGTTGGGCGAAAATGATGATGAAGAAAAACGGAATCAATCAATCCTAAAATCGATGGCAATCGAAGAGGTAACCGTTGATATCGCCTGCAAACTGCTAGAACTCCCGAGAACACTCGGCAATTTACCAGACAACGAGGAGCCGATCCAAGCGTTCGACGGGCGGTATGGACCTTACATCAAATGTGACAAGGAAACCCGATCGCTCCCCGCAGATCTTTCCCCCTTGGACGTCACGCTCGAGCAGGCGATTGAATTGCTCAAACAGCCGAAAACTCGAGGAAGACGAACGCCGAAAGAACCACTTCGTGTTTATGAGGACAAGTCGCCGGTAACTGAAGACGAAGTCAAAATTCTTGACGGTAGATTCGGGCCGTATGTTACCGATGGCGAAACCAATGCCTCGCTCCGCAAAGGCATGGATCCCAAGGAAATGACTTTCGAGGCAGCATTGGACCTACTTGCTGAGCGTGCAGCGAAAGGTCCAACCAAACGAAAGAAGAAAAAAGCTGCCAAAAAGAAGGCAACCAAGAAAAAGGCCGCGAAAAAGAAAACCGCAAAGAAAAAGACTGCGAAAGCCAAAAAGAAAGGACTCGCCCCGAAATCGCCTTGATGATTGGTTTGAGGGTAACTTCGCAAAAGTCCGTTAATCGTGATGGGCATCACGGGCAACCAAAATTCGTTCGAAGTTTTAATCCCGAAACACCATGCTTAGAATCGCAATGATTCTTGCTCGCAGTCCTCAAGCGACAGCGGACACGTCCGAAACGTTCGATCTAAAATCAGAACAAATCTACCGTTTTTATATCCAATCGAAATCAATCCGATCGTCGAACAATTGACTTTGGCGCAATTAGCGTACTTGCCCTAAACTAATCGAGCAGGCAATATATCGCAAAGCGTGCATCACCATTACCCACAACAAACGAACCAAGCGAAGTAGGAACCATCCATGCCATCAGGAATCGAACGAGTCCGCGAAATCAAGCGATTACGAACACGCCGCAAAAACACCGCGAAGCTGATCGCACGCGTCAAGGCGGGATCGATTGAGAAGGCAGAAGCGATTCGAAAACTTCGAAAACTCACCCCAGGCGCGGACGTGATCATCGAGCGAGAAGGTTGGAAGTAGCCTAGCTCTGAAGTTGGTTGCGAACACTCTGGGAGGAGCCGAACTGCGGAAATCGTGACGGGAGCTCCGAGATTCGTCGAAACATAATCTTTAACGGATCAGTTGACCAATCCGAACGCCACCTTGTTATAGAAGGTGGCGTTTTTTTTTGCAGAATTACTCCCCTGGTATCGAAAACCACTAGAAGCAGATAGAGCCCGTGCCCAATTCAGAATGCTGATTTTTCTTCAGCTCCCATCTTCTTCACACTGACACTGCCTCAATACACTGCTTGTCTCGTCACCGCAATTAAGTCGGTACTTTGCGCCGGCACCACAATCAAGTCGGCACCACAATCAAGCCGGCATACCCATCGGCTCTCCGCCCTAACCGCCTCGGCTCTGTCGACGACTGAACCACTACTCCGTTGAGCTCGTATCTATCAGAGTCCACTTATGGTCGACACGCGGGACAGCCACCCGCTTGGCCCCCAACAACTGACCCGCGAATTACCGTAATTTACCCCGGAGAATCCGTTCCTCGCTCCCCGAACCTCGATACTCCGTTCCCCGCGCCCAGTTGGCTCCAACAACCGCCTCACGATGGGCCGCATGGATCCGGCGAGAGTGATGAAGAGGCTATTTCAAATCAGATTCAGGAAAGCGAGGAGATAAAAGACCTCACGACAATCAAGGGGTTCTTCGGCTAAACTACGTATTCGCGCGGCACGATGAAACAAGACGAATATCAGCTAAAAGCTCAAGAGATTGGTTCCCAAAACCGGCAATCCTGCAAGCGGGTTGACGCTGAGGGATCGTGAATAGGCAAAGCCGACTCAACCGCCTGATCGCGGCTTCCTCTTGTTCGTGGATTCCGCCTGATCGTGGTTTCGGTCACCGGTGTATTCCGGTAACGAAAATACCGTGATCACGGAATCGGCGTGACAACCGAGACGAGGCAATCAACCGAGCAACAACCGCTTACGTGGCTGTTTCAATTCGACCGTTACGATGACGAGTTAATACCAAGCGTTCCTATCGATAAGCAACGATTGCAACATGACCAGCAACGAATCTGACAGCAATGCAACCACGAGTCCCGCAGCCAACGAGCAATCCGATGCCGCAGCGGCCCCCTCGTATGCTCAAGACTCTTCGACGGCATGTCAGCCGCGAGCGATGATCGAAGCGATCGGTCTTAGCAAGTTCTATGGCCCTTTCGCGGCCACCCGGGATGTTTCCTTTTCGGTTCGCGAAGGCGAATTGGTTGCTTTCCTAGGCCCCAATGGCGCGGGGAAGAGCACGACGATGAAAATGCTCACCGGCTACATTGCTCCTAGTGAGGGTGAAGCAAGGATTGCGGGCTGCAACATGATGGAAAATCGCATCGAAGGCAGTCGTCATTTGGGATACCTGCCTGAGAATGGACCGCTATACCCGGAAATGACACCGCTCGCGATGCTCGATTTCTTTGCGGACGCGCGGGGCCTCAGTGATGATATGAAGCAAGAGAGAATCGAGGCGGTGGTCGAAATCTGCGACCTTTCGAGCGTCCTTTACAAGCCCGTCAGCAAGCTCTCCAAAGGATTCAAGCAGCGAGTCGGAATGAGCCAAGCTCTGTTGCATGACCCTGACGTTCTGATTCTTGACGAACCCACCGCAGGCTTGGATCCCAATCAGATCCGTGGTGTTCGAAAAACCATGCGACGGCTGGGTGAAACGAAAACCATTCTCCTGAGCACACACATCCTTCAAGAAGTCGAAGCGATGGCGAGTCGTGTGGTGATGATTTACGAAGGCAGAAAAGTCTACGACGGCGATGTGCAAACGTTAAGAGAAATTGGCAACGGCGATCTCGACCAATCGTTCCACGCGTTGACTCGTGACGAGTCAAACTAACCAATTTACAAAACCAACCCGTCAAAAAACGTTTCATCCACACTTGAAAACGTCCCACTCAAAACAATCTCCTCTGAGTCGATAAAGAATCATGGCGTTAACGAAAGTCAGCATCGCTCTATTCGTGCTTTTCGCATACGACTTTGCTTTACTCATTTTCCTGTTGGCCATCGTCACCACGCTGTCGCGCACCAAGCGGGCTGCCTACGCGGTGATGAAGAGAAACTTCAAAGGTTACTTTAGCAATCCAACCGGTTACGTCTTCCTCTGCATTTTTGTCTTCCTGACTTCTTTGGCCGCATTTTGGCCCTATGAGTTTTTTAACCAAAACCTCGCCACGCTCGACCAACTTAATTACTGGTTCCCGCTCATTATGCTGGTCTTTATTCCAGCGATCACCATGAGTATTTGGGCCGAGGAAAAACGTCAAGGAACGGACGAACTTCTACTGACACTCCCCGCTGACGACTTTGACATCGTGATTGGCAAATACATGTCGGCCGCAGCGATTTTCACCTCGTCCCTGCTATTCAGCCAACTGAGCACCTTTGTGACATTGGCGATCCTGAGTGAAGGGCAACTCGACATCGGCCTGATTTTCACAACCTACTTAGGTTATTGGTTTGTGGGCCTTGCGATGATCGCCATCGGAATGATTGCTTCGTTCTTAACGGGCAACCTGACCGTCGGGTTCATCCTAGGTTCTTTGTTCAATGCGCCGCTCGCCTTCGCATCGCTGGCAGATTCGGTGAGCCCTAACCAGCAGATTGCAGCATGGATCGCATCGGCTGGGATCGCTCGCCCCTTTGACGACTTCGGTCGAGGCATTATCAGCACCTCTTCCGTTTTCTACTTCACTTTGGTGGGCTGTGTCGCACTCTACTCTTGCATGGTCCTAATCGGGCGTCGCCACTGGACCGGAGGCAAAGATGGAAACACCATGGCTTGGCATTACATCGCCCGAGTGCTCGCGCTGACAGTCGTCACAATCGCAATGGTGGTAACGTTCCGAGCATGGGACGTTGCTCGCGTGGATACGACTGAGGGTCAAGTCAGTTCGCTTGCCCCCGCAACCAAAAAACTGATCCGCGAACTTGACTCCGACCAACCGATTGTGATCGATGCATTCGTCAGCACGGAAATCCCAGAGATCTATGCAAGGACTCGCTACAAGCTCATCAACCTCCTCAAGGAGTTCCGCAGTGAAGCAGCAAAGGGTGGTCGCAAGCTTGAAGTCAATCTCTACCAAGACATCGAACTCTTTAGCGAAGACGCAGCCTTGGCCGAAGAGCGCTTTGGCATCACCCCTGTCTCGCGTACCGTGCGGGAAAAAGGGACACAAAAGCAAAAGCAGTTCATCCTCGGGGCCGCGTTTCGATCGGGACTCGAGAAAGTAACCGTTCCTATTTTTGAATACGGGATCCCGGTGGAGTATGAACTTGTCCGCTCCATCAACACGGTTGCCTCGGGCAAGCGAAAACGAATTGGCGTGGTCCAGAGTGATGCGTTGATGATGGGCGGCTATGTAATGAACCAAACGGGTAACCGAGTCGCGATCCAAAGGCACGTGCTCGTGGAAGAACTTGCACGACAGTACGAAGTGGAGCCAGTGGATCTATCCGGCCCCATCGCTCCGGGTTCTTACGATGCACTCTTGGTCGTCCAGCCATCGTCACTCGAACCGGCTCGCTTTCAACGCCTCGTTGAAGCAGTGCAGTCGGGCGTCCCCGCTGCGATCTTTGAGGATCCCGTTCCACAAATACCTTATATCCCGGGCACCGCAACGCCCAAGATGATGCCAACAGCACAGGGAATGCCAAACGGCGGTGCGACAAAGGCAGAGATTCGCGATCTATGGGATGTCCTGCAGCTGGACATACCGGGTCGAGCAGCACTGCAGGGGATCTACGAGCCCGATCTCGTATTTCAATTTTACAATCCCTACCCAACCCTCCAAGAAGAGGGCCTGAATCAGCTGGCGGTCTTTATCGACGAAGACGCGCCGGGAGTGAGTGAAGGATCGGCGTTGAATTCAGAAAGCGTGATCACATCCGGCATGAATGAGGTTCTGACACTTTACACCGGCGCGATCCGGGCAAAAGAGGACAGCACACTGAAGCACACTCCACTCTTGACCACAGGTGATAAGAGTGGACTCATTTCGCTATCGGCGCTGGTTGAGATTTCAAGAGGTCGTTCGCAACTGGACCAAGAGATGAATCAGCAAACGCCCTACCTAACGGTGGCGATGGCGATCGAAGGACAGGCTTCGACCTCCGCTTCCACCTCGACGGAGACAAGCCAAACCGCTCAAACCACAACAGCCGGTGGCGAAGTTGCGACCTCGGCAGACGCTTCGTCTAATCCCATACGCGCGGTTTACGTTGCAGACACCGATTTGATGCTGCCCGAATTTTCGGCAATTCGAGCCGACCCCGACTCGTTGACCGAAGTCAAATATCAATTCCAAAATGTCACATTCATCCTGAACTGTGTGGACTGGGTCGCTGGGGAAACGAACTTCATTGAAATCAGGAAGCACCAACCCATCTTTGCCAGCCTTACCATGATCGACGCGGTGAAGCAGGAAGCGATCGCACAGGTTCGACAACAGAGTAACGCGTTTCAGCAAGAATTTGAATTTGCGGATCGCGATGCATTGGAATCCCAGGATCGCCGGCTTCAAAAGCTTCGCGAAGAAATTGAAAAACTTCAGCGAGACAAAGTGGACGATCAAGCAGAGCTGCAAGCCAAGCAGCAAAAGTTCCAAACTCAACAGGCACTCGAACAGCGAAAACTCGAAGTCAAGCGAACCAAAATGGCTCGCGAACGCAACATGAAGGTTCGAGAAATCGAACGGCGTGCTGCGGAGCAGGTGACCAAGATTCAAAATCAAGTCAAAGTTTCTGCGGTTGCAGTCCCTTGCATCCCTCCACTCGTTGTTGGAGTCATCGTCTTTGCATCTCGAAGACTTCGAGAGCGTGAAAGCATTGCCTCCAGTCGACTGAAATAAAAGAAAAGAGAAATAGTACCGTGTCCGAAGGAACGAAAACAGCAAGTTTTTGGGGCGTTGCCGCCTTGTCGGTTGTATTGGCAGCCCTCGCCGCTTGGCCGCGCACCGTCGTGGAACCTCAAGCAAGCCTAGTTGGGCAGCCTCTATTCGAAGAATTTACCGAGCCGCTTATCGCCGCCAGCCTGGAAATCATCACCTTTGATGAAGACCAAGGACGGCCGGCAAAATTTGAGGTCGGCAAACAAGGCGACAGCGAACTGTGGACCATTAAATCTCGTGGCGGTTACCCCGCTGATGCGTTTGAACAGATGCAAAGAGCGGCAACCGCGCTCGTGGGACTAAAGATTCTGGACGTTCAAACACGGAACCCGGAAGATCATGACGACCTCGGTGTGGTTGAGCCAAATCTCGAAAAACTACAAACAGGTGATGTCGGTGTGGGGCGTCTGGTCTCATTCCGTGATGCAGCCAATAACCGCCTCGCATCTCTGGTGATCGGCGATCGCGTCAAAGATGATCCGAGCAAGCGTTACGTCCGCATCCCCGGTCAAGACCCTGTTTATGTCGTCACCCTCGACGAATCCGATCTCACCTCTAATTTTCGCAACTGGATCGAGGACGATCTTCTGCGTCTGAGTAGCATCGAAATCAAATTGATCAATATCGACGATTACCTCTCAACACCGGGCACCAACCGGATGACGAGGACTCGCAGTTATGCCGCCGAAGTCGAGAAGACGATTACCGATTGGGTGCTCAAGCGACTCGTGGAGTACGATCCAAACGATGAGTTCATCGAACCCACTGCCATCACCATTCAAGCAGACGAGCAACCGAACCGCGAAAAACTCGACCTCCTCGCTAACGCGCTTGACGACTTAAAAATCGTTGATGTCGTGCGTAAACCGGAAGGCTTGAAAATTGATGTGAACAATAATGTTGAACTAGCTTCTAACCAAAACGCTTTAGCATCACTCGGACAACGAGGCTTTTATCCACAGCCCAGCACCGACGGCACAGTCGACATCTATTCTGCAAACGGTGAATTACGGGTCACGCTTGAAGATGGGGTGCGTTACAAGTTGCGATTCGGAAACATCGCGGGAATTAGTCCAACGGAGGGCGGAGGCGAGGAAATCGAAACCGGTGTGAATCGTTACCTACTGGTGACAGCCGACGTTGATGAGTCGCAATTCCCAGTTCCAGCCATGCGTCCGATCCCGAATACCGTTGAGGAACTCAAAGCAAAACTCAAGGGACAATCGAGCGAATCAGGCACCGAAAACGAAGAGGCGTCTCCAAGCGAAGATGATCTTACGGACGAAGAATGGCAAGAAAGGCTCGAAGCCGAACAGGAGATCGTCACCAAAGAGAATCGCAGAATTATGGATGAACGAAAGAACCAACTCTCTGAAGCTGAGCGGCGTGCGTCAGAACTGAACCAACGTTTCGCCGACTGGTACTATGTGATCCCCGAGGAAACCTACTCGATGCTCCGCATTAAACGAGATCAAATCCTCAACTCGGGTTCCGCGACAAGCACCAATCCAGCCAATCCGCCTGGCACTGGCGGAGGCCTGCCACCACTACAACTTCCGCAGTTCTAAAAAGACGCAGCGCTGTGTAACGCAGCAGACCTTTCAACCATCACCCGACCCTACGAAGCTAAGCATGTCGAGCGAACAAGACATTTACGAAGAACATGTCCTGGATCACTACGAAGACCCGTACCATCGCGGCGATCTAGAAAAAGCGACCCATTCGCACGAAGCCGATAATCCACTCTGTGGCGATGTCGTGCATATTGATCTGCGGATCGATGGTGACGAAAAAATCCAAGAGGCTTGGTTTAGCGGTGATGGCTGTGTGATTAGTCAAGCGTCGGCCTCGATGTTAATGGAAACCATCGAAGGCAAATCGCTCGAAGACATCCGCAACTTCACCGCCGAAGAGATGCTCGCGCTCTTTGGGCCCAAGCTAACACCCAACCGACAAAAGTGCTGCCTCCTTTCGTGGCGGGTGCTCCAGAGTGCGATTCATGCTCCGGTTGATGACCTCCCACCCGATAACGAAGATGGCCCCGATGTTCACTTCGGCGGACCAAGCCTTAGCGAGGAAACCTAAACACGGGGCTCGCTAACCAGTATCACATACGCAAATTTCTGGCCGATCAGTGCGATTCACCGCTGCATGAATTGCATACCTTGAGTGGGCAGTCAATCGCCTCTTGTTGAAAAGAAAAGTTACTTGAAAGACACAACCGCGTTCACGATTTCTGAACTCGATCAAATTCGCGAACAGTTTCCGATCCTCGGAAGATTGACAGCCAGCGGCGCACCACTCGCTTTCCTCGATAATGCTGCGAGCACCCAGCGACCTCTTGCGGTGATCGACGCAATGTCCGACTGCTTTCGCCGATATTACGCGAATGTTCATCGTGGAATCCACACACTGAGTGAAGAATCCACAGCGGCCTACGAACAAGCCAGAAGAACCGTTGCCGAATTCATTAACGCAGCGAGTGACCGAGAAGTCATCTTTACTGCGGGTGCAACCGCCTCAATCAATACGGTTGCGAGAACCTGGGGCGACGCAAACCTTGGTCGTGGCGATGTGGTCCTCACTACCATTGCCGAACACCACGCAAACATTGTGCCTTGGCATCAACTGGCCGAACGAACTGGCTGCAAAGTCGTGTTCTTGCCGATCACCAGTGAATACACCTTTGACGACACCGTAGTGAGAGATCACCTTGAGCGTCTGCAGCCCAAACTCTTTGCGTTCACCGCGGTTAGCAATGTACTCGGAACGAAAACCCCAGTGAGACGATGGGCACAGCTCGCCAAGTCCTTTGGTGCGGTCACCCTCGTGGATGCCTCGCAGGCTACACCCCACGAACCAATTGATGTCCAAAGCCTTGACACGGACTTCCTGGTTTTCGGCGGCCACAAAATGTGCGGTCCAACCGGGATCGGTGTTCTGCATGGTAAGCAACAACTCCTTGAAGACATGCCGGCGTTCCTCGGCGGAGGTGGCATGATCCTTCGGGTCACGACCGAAGGATTCGAGCCGGCTGAGTTGCCGGATAAGTTTGAGGCGGGAACCCCGCCGATTGCAGAGGCGATTGGCCTGGCAGCCGCCGCGAATTTCCTCACAGGACTTGGCCTAGAACGAATCGCAGCACATGAGCATGCTCTCTGCAAAATAGCGGACCAAGGGCTAAGAGAGATGCAGGGAGTTGAAGTGATTGGCCCTGATGCCGGCCAAAAGGGAGGCATTGTCAGTTTCAGCATCGATGGGGTGCACGCCCACGATATCGCGCAAGAACTGGATCATCTTGGTATTGCTGTGCGTGCAGGACATCACTGCACCATGCCACTTCATCGCTGGATGAAGAAAACCTCAACCACGCGCGCCAGCTTCTACCTTTACAATCGCCCACAGGAGGCAGAGCGTTTCCTCGAAGCGATCGAGCTGGTGAAAACGAAATTCACTCGTTCAGGTCGTCGGCGACGCCAGAGGAACCCGCAGTAGCCATTTCTCACTACATCGCCTCGTTAGCTAGCAAAGCCGCCATCGATGGTGCTTGCAAAATAATCGAGCAATTCGCGAGCCGTTAAGAGCGATGGGTGACAACGGCAACCCATGCAAACCGCGTTTCTTGACAATCATTCAAAAAATCGGCAAACCCCGCGACTTGGTAATGGCGGACTTTCATCTTGATGGAGAACGCGGAGTCGGGGTATACCTTTAGCGAGCATTGGAAGCTGCACGTTTGAAGGAAAGGGCGTTCGGAAATGACATTAGGGCTGGGCGAATTCGCGACCCTCGTCGGTGGCAAACTGCTAGGACAAGCAGATCAGCAATGCAACGGTGCGAATCCGCCGGGGGATGCTCGCAGCGGTGAGATTACGATGCTTGATCACCCAAGCCGAGCTCAAGTACTGGAAACTAGCGAAGCGACTGCAGTGATCACCTCCGAGGAGATCGCTGGATTGCCCATGGCACAGATCATTGTGGACGATCCACACGCTGCCTTCGCGCAAGCGGTCACGCTTTTTCGGCCGCCTATCGCAAACCCCTTCAAAACAGTCGGAATCTCGCCCTCGGCAAAGATTCACCCAACCGCAGAGATTCACCCATCGGCTATCGTTGGGGACAATGTCGTCATTGGTGCTCGATGTCGGATTCACCCTGGTGTCGTTGTCATGCCCGAATCGATGATTGGCGACGATTGCGTGATTTATCCGAACACGACCCTTTACGAATACACGCAACTAAGCGATCGCGTCATCGTTCACGCGGGATGTATTATCGGGGCAAACGGTTTTGGCTATCGTCAAGAAAAAGGCCGACACCTTCCAGCGGCACAACTGGGCTACGTGCGGATCGAATCTGACGTCGAGATTGGCGCAGCCGTCACGATCGATCGCGGCAGCTACGGCGCGACAACCATTGGCGAGGGCACCAAAATTGACAACCAAGTCATGATTGCCCACAACTGCAAAATTGGTCGACACAACCTGATCTGCAGCCAGGTCGGAATCGCTGGTAGCAGCAAGACGGGCGACTACGTGGTACTTGCTGGACAAGTTGGCCTAAAAGACCATATCACGTTAGGTGATCACACGATCGTCGGTGCTCAAGCCGGCGTGATGGACGACTGCGAAGGCAACGAGGTCTACCTCGGATCACCGGCAACTCCTCAACGCGAACAGATGCAGATCATGGCGATAGAGAGACGACTGCCCGAAATGCGTCGAGAAATAAAACTTCTTCGCAAAGAACTGGATCTTCTTAAGCAACCCCCGTCCGAACAGCCAGCAGCTTCAGACGCTTCCGACACATGTCAGAAAGTGGCATGAAAATCGGACATCATTCTTGGTTGAGGACGTTCCCTGAGATGGTTGCCATGAAACAAAAGAGCAAGGATCAGCAGCCTATCGGCCTCATCGCTGGCTGGGGACGATTCCCCGTCCAAGTTGCACAGAAAATCAAGGACCAAGGTAAGTCAGTGGTAGCGGTGGCGATCACAGGCCACGCTAGCCACGAACTTGAATCGATTTGCGATGACATCCTGTGGTCGGGCGTTGGCAAACTTGGAAAGCACCTCCGCTATTTCAGCCAATGCGGTGCTAAGCAAATCACCATGGCCGGAAAGCTTTTCAAAGCGGATCTACTCTATCAAGGCTCCGTTTGGATTCGCCACTTCCCGGACCTGACTTGCATCCGAACACTTGGACCTTGCCTGCTTGGCTCAAAACGCGATGCTCGTGACGACCAATTACTCCTTGCCATCACATCAGCCTACCGTCGGCGCGGCATGGAGATCTTTCCAGCCACAGATATCGCACCGGAACTCCTCGTTGGAAATGGACACCTTGCTGGCCCCAAGGTAAGCAAACAGAGCCAACAAGACACCGAGTTTGGTTGGAAGATCGCCAAGCAAATGGGCGCAATGGATATCGGGCAAGCCGTGACGATTCGCGACGGAATCGTGATAGCCGTGGAAGCGATCGAAGGCACCGATGCCTGTATCGAGCGCACCGGCAAGCTATGCAAACGCGGCGGCTGGACACTCGTTAAAGTTAGTAAACCCAGTCAAGACATGCGCTTTGACGTCCCCACCATCGGTCCTCAAACGATTCAAATGGTGAGCGATGCAGGCGGCAGGAATATCGCGATCGAAGCCAACAAAACCATCGTGGTGGACCAAGAGGTCACCTATCGACTCGCGAACCGACTTGGCGTTTCCATTGTCTCGCTTGACCTGGAATCGGCAGCGACACTCCGAGAGGATTGCATAACAAACATCAAGGCAGCCTAAAACAACGCGAATCAAACGCATTGATCCACGACGCTGGCACTTTACCGCTAGCACTTGGCCGCTAGGCACCTGCATTCAACGCTGAAGGCTAAAAGTAACGCGAAGTAGCACTAAGCTCCTAATCACCCAACGTGTCCCGCCTCGATCACGACACAGTACAACCATGCCCTGTCGACCCCGCAGCGACGCCGAACCGCTTCGACACGTGATGGCCCGAGCCTCTAAGCTTTTACAGAACAAAGCAGCCTTTTCTGAGCCCCGTCTTTTTCCCTGAGCAGCCCTTCCCTTAGCCCGGTGCCTAGCGAGCCAAGATGACCATAACGAGCCACTCGTCATTGACCACCCACCCACCGGCCAAGCTCAATCTGTTTTTAGAGCTGATTAGCAAACGATCCGATGGCTTTCACGAAATTGACACCGTCATGATTCCAATTGATTGGTGCGACAAACTCTCGCTCTCACTCTCTGACGGCAACGCTATTGAACTGACCGTTCAAATGCCGGAGAAGAGCCACGCCGCCGCCCAGCCTCCTGGCGCTGAACTCGAACGCGTGAGGGAGGAGAATCACCAAAACCCAACGAGCGCCGCGGAAGACATTCCCTGCGATCATCGCAATCTGGTCTACCGCGCATTGGCTCAGTTCAAAGATCGCTTTGAAATCTCAAGTGGCTTCCACTGCCATCTAACAAAATCAATCCCAGCGGGAGCGGGACTGGGTGGCGCAAGCAGCGATGCCGCATCCGCACTGCTACTTGCGGCTAAACTGCACAAAATCGCCCCCACTCGCCCTGAGATGCGAGAAATCGCTGCGAACCTGGGCAGCGACATTCCTTTTTTTCTCGGCTGCCCTGGCAAACAAACACAAGACGAAACAAGAACAACGAACGGCTGCCGCGCGGCCCGTGGGACCGGCCGAGGAGAAGTCATCGAGAGCGTAGAGTGTCCAGCAATCATCGATTTTGTGGTGATTTTTCCGGGAATCGGGCTCTCCACACCCACTGTTTATTCCGCGAGCAGCGTACCGAGCAAGCGGCAGGAGAGTCGGCCCATTCTGCAAGCACTGCGGAGTGGAGAAAGGGACCAAATTGCGAGGCTACTTGTAAATCGACTCCAAGCACCCGCCAAAAAACTTGCCTCTGGGGTTCTTGTCGCCTTAGAATCGTTACAGCACGCGGGACTCCTGGGCAGCCAAATGACTGGCAGTGGCTCCGCTTGCTTCGGGATCGCCGAGAATCAAGAGCAAGCAAGAAGCTGCGCCGAGTCGCTGAGAGAACAACTAGGCCCCCGATTTATCATTCAGGCAGCTCGCAGCACGGAAGTCCCTGGAATGATGTACTGAAACCCACAATCAACGCACGTTCAGAACTCGCCGACTGCCACATCAATCGCACCGCTCGAGCTATTAAACCGGACCTGCAACCACAACAGTGGCTGAACGATCCCGATAGTTAGTGACAACCAGCGTTTGATCACCGGCGGTGATGCACTGGATTCAGGGAGGGTCAGACATTGAAAATCACCGAGATTCGCATCAAGCTGATGGAAGAGTCAGAAGACCGCCTTCGAGCATTCTGCTCAATCACCTTAGATGATTGCTTCGTCGTTCGGGATCTAAAAATCATTGACGGCAGCAGCGGCCCCTTCGTTGCAATGCCTAGTCGAAAACTGACAAACAATTGCCATCGCTGCCGTCACAAGAATCAAGCCCGTGCGAACTACTGCAACTACTGCGGAGCTAAACAGCGAACGGGTAAACATTCCGACCATGACGCAGCCTTCAAGCTTTATGCTGACGTCGCCCATCCGATCAATAGCGATTGCCGCGAGATGATTCAGAATGCTGTGCTTGAAGAGTTTGAACAGGAACTGACACGCTCTCAAGAGCCAGGGTACCGATCTCGCTACGACGATGAATTTTCTCATCCAGAAGCCGTGACGCGAAAATTCGATCCACCAGAAACTAGACCGCCCAAGCCCCACCTAACCACTGAAGCCCATCTGCCGGCAATCGCCCAGCAGGAACCAGAGCAGGCAACTTGGCAAAGCCATGCCGAGAGCGCCTCCGGCGCCGAACCCACAACAAGTGACCTGAGGAACGATTCCTCTGGGTTCCCAGTATCCGAAACGGGTAGCGCCCCACACGCATCACCTCAGCGTCCAAATAAAAACCGGAACAATGACTCAAGCAGTGAGAATCATCGCGCTGACGACACCTTCGGAAAAGGAATTTTTTAGCTCTCGCTACGCAGCATAGCCTGTGACACGAAAACTTGCCTGTGTTTTTGTTGAAGGAGCAAGCAACGAATTAAGCAGGACAGGCTTTCGCAACACCCGATTCACCCCGCCCGCCAAAGCAGCCTGCTCTTGACTGAAATTGGCGCCGTGACAAATCCACAAATGGACTGCCGTCCCCCCCGGGTCAATTGATTGAATTCGACTCTTCCACTCGTCCCTCTCAGCGGCCGGAGCAACCGAGTCATCCCACCAATAAAGATCCGCATTGCTGAAGCGAGATCTCTGGCTCGGCGTCGCCCAAGAAAACGAAACGGGCGCATCGACAATCACTTGTCGGTAGAGTTCCGTATCAAGATCTGAAGCTGCCAAGAGAACGACGGAACGAAAAGGAAGTTCTGAATCACGAGAACCCGAAGCCCCCCTAATCAGCTGGATCTCATCAATGAGCGAATGAAACGGTAGCGATCGCGCCGAAGAACAAGAACGATCGCGAACACCAAGAGCAAGTGGCCCAAGCACATCCAGCCAAATCGCATCCCCTAACTGATCCGACAACCTTTCTGCCGTTTCATGATCTATCGGGTGACGATCCTCGCGACAATGCACAACAACATCGACGGCACCTAGCGGCCTTGCCATTGCATCTCGAAGATCCCATCGCGTCGCGACCGAATCGGAGCACGCGACCGCTTGATCATAAACGTCCCGCAGCGATTTCGCCTGTGGAACGCCGATCCAGAGCAACCGATCGATTGGACTGGCTATCAGTTCATGACCGATCACACCAGAAAGAGCAGGCCGCAAGGATGCTTCTCGCGAATCAGCCGACCGAACCTCTGAACGATGCACCACTTCACTCCCTCGCCTTCTCTGGCGTACTGGATCGCCTCACCGATGAAATCCACGCTCCACGGGGAGATTGAAGTAGCATCGCTGGACACTAATCGGCCAACGCCGCCTCCGCCTCCCGAAAGCACTGCCATGCATCGGCCACCGAATCACACGCTCGAAGTCCATCAAGCATGTCTCGGTTTGCAATCAAACGACTTAACCTCGCGAGGATACGAAGGTGAGCGGTGTCATCGTAAGAGCAGATCAGGAAAAAGATGTCTGTTAAGTGACCTGAATCAGAGAAAGGTAGTGGATTGGGACTTATTCCCATCGCGATCACACTATCCGCAAGAATTGACGTTTGCGGTCGCCGCGGGTGCAGCAAGGCAACCCCACAGTCCAAGGCGGTGGGATGCATTTTCTCTCGCGCCTGCACCGCCTCAGCCATTGCCGGTGCATCCCACATCAGACCAGACTTCGAAACCAATTCGCACATCGAACGAACCACCGAACCACGCGTTCTCGCTTGAAGAGGCACGGAGATGGTATCTGGGGTGCAAAGTCCAGAGAGCATCCGGTCCGTGGACTCCCCTGTGACTCGGTCCACCACCTGCTGGACCTTGTAGAGCTCTTCGGAATCACTAGCACCGATCTTCTCCTCGAGCCAGTGATGTATCTCGGCCTCATTAAAAACCCAGTCACCGCCAACGCGTCGACCCGGCAATAACCCTCGCGATGCCATCTTGATGATCTGTGCCGGAGTCACGTGAAGGTAAGCGGCAACCTGCGCGACGTTGTGGTCTTCCATGAAAATACCTAGGTGACACGAAAACGTTCAAAAGAAAAACAGAATCAAAAACTCGCACCGAGTCGCTGAAAGCTAGCACGCAGTGGGTTGCCTTCGCAAAACGAAATCGACGTTGGAACCAAAAATCACAGAACCGAACTCACAATGACAGCAAAAGCATATTTCCGGACAAACTTTAGACAAAACATAACCAGTTGAGAAATTTATCAAAAAAACTTCCAGAACCGTTGCCAGCTAAAACTCACCCAAAAAGCGATGGTTATTGAAATCTAAGGTTCGGCGACCCTTGCGGCAACGGCAGCACGCTATCGCAGCATACGATGATTCGCCTTGACCAACAGCGATTTCTCTCGTTAGTGAAGAAGTACGTCGAGGCCTCAAATAGAAAAAGGCTCGCCAAGTTCCAGTCGAATCGCGTTGAGAGCTATGCCAGCATTGCAACTCAAACCTTTTTTCATCCGGTCCGTGCGGTCCATCCGCACGATAGGGATACTTTTGACCCTACTGAACGGACCACCAGCTCTGTCGCAGTTATCTTTTACTCCCAATTCACCCACTGCTGGTGCTAGCGACTTCAATAGCGGCTCGACAACACCCCCATCTAATCCATCGACCACGACGCCGCAGACCAACCTCACCCCTATTCAATCCAGCAACACATTTTCCAATGTTAATGGCGGAGCCTTTGGCAATGGGCCAAATATGGGGAATCCCTCTGGCGCGTTTGACCCATACGCGATCAACGGTCAAGGGACCGTGCCACCGATTGGATCCTCCTCGACCACCTTTGGAAACCCACAAACACTACCCAATGGCGGGTTCACAACGCCCAATTCGGGCGCATCGGGCCTGAGTATGGGGGCAGCGTCAAGTTTTCAGAGTAATCCATCCAACAGCGCGATCGGCACTCCCTCACCTTCCGGGCAGTCCAATGCCAACCCGACGCAGCCCAGCAACACACTCCTTCAAGGAAATCGCGGCGGACTCTTTGGGCTATTCTCATTACCCGCTGCATCCACCGCAGCCTATGGAAACAATCGAACACTAGACAATCCATCCGTTTATGGACCCGCCGGCGCTGCAGCTTCTCCACTGAACCAACCAAACCCGTATGGGCCGTCAACCTACCCAAACTCGATCTACCCACAGAACAGTCCGAACTCGCTATTTCCCGATGGACTTGGGTCAGCCTACTCAGGCGGGTTCTTACAAAATCCATCGACTAGCTACAACGACAACAGACGGTTACAAGGCCTTCGCTTTCGCTACACCTACGTCAGTCCTGGCAGCAAACCCGAACATCTTGGAATGAATGATTTGGATGCTTCGCTTGCTTTCGCATTTCCAAATTTCCTTAATCTGAACCAGCCGCTTTACGTGATCCCTTCCTTTTCACTCCACCTCTGGGATGGCCCTGATGGAGTCACCACGACGTCCGATTTGCCGTCTAAGGTATTTGATGCCTTTGTGGATCTCGGGTGGGAATCCGACCCGAACAAAATGGTCAGCACCGACTTTGGCCTACGTCTCGGAGTATTCTCAGACTTTGATACGTATACCGATCGTAGTTTCCGCGTGCGAGGTCGCGCACTCCTGAACTTTCGTCTCACTCCGGTCACATCCTTTAAGGGCGGGGTCTACTACGTGAATCGCGATGAGCTCAAATTGATCCCTGCCGTCGGACTGCTCTACCGACCAGACCCTTACACTCGAATCGATCTCTACTTCCCCAAGCCCAAATACGCGAGATACTATCGCACCCTTGGTACCTACGATTTGTGGTGGTACCTGACCGGCGATTATGGCGGTGGCAATTGGACGATCACTCGAGACAGCGGTATCGAAGAATCGGTCGACATCAACGACCTACGGGCAATCGCTGGATTTGAATGGGGGCCATCGAATGCACTTGCCGCCGGCAGACGATCTGGATTCGCCGAGATTGGCTATGTATTTAACCGCGAAGTACTTTATCACACCCAACAAGCGGATAACTTTGATCCTGACAACGCGTTCATGTTCCGACTAGGAATTGGTTACTAGGTAAAGGCCGAGCACCGAAAATGAGCACGCACCACGGGGCTTCGATGAACGGACAACTCATCGCCGGCTCGGACCCGCATCCCGAGGTGACGGCTGATTGCCTTACCGGCGGTCGGATTCAATCGCTAGCCGCCGATTCTGATTCCCAACGGCTTATCATCGGGCGGCTTATCATCGGGCGGCTCAATAATGGGGCGGCTTATCATCAAGGAGATCTCTCTTTTCCTCGATCTTGTATTTGAAATCGTCTAATTTCGATTCAAATCTTGTGACCAAACGCATGACTCGATCCAGTTGACGCGACTGCTCGGTGACAACCTCATTGAGTTGCTCCACCACTCGCTGCGTGTGAGATAACTGAACTTCGAGTTTGGTTAAACGATCATCGGAATCAGCTGGCATCAGACGACGCTCTCAACTTCGGGAATATCCAAACGATGACGGCATCGGCCAAGTGGACAACGTCATCTCACATGATTCGACGCGGGGAACCTTCAACCGCTCGCAGGCAAAAGCTAGGCCTTGATGTCAGCAAATGACCTTAAATCGTAAGGAATACCAACATAATCTAGGACACGGCACAGACCACGCAGAGCAACACCGAAGCCATCGGGTCCGCTAAAGCCTCCAAACTGCCCACCACCTTTAACATGCGGTTCAAGATCCAAGAAAACACCATCCGCTCCGCGAGACGTCATACGGTGCTGCAATTCAGGCAAGAAATCTCTGAACTCTCGAAGAATTGCCTCATGCCCACTATCACCGATGTCTGCCGGAACAAAGTTGCTAAGACTTGCTTCATCCACATGCTCGATGCGGCCAGTGGGCGAAGGGTCATGATAGTCTTTGATATGCATCCAGCCGAGACTCGGCTTCATTGCCAGATACTGAGCGTAGGTTTCGTCAGCGGTGAAACCTTGCGTCACAATGTTGGCAGCATCAAAAATGGTCAGCATAGCCGGATGGTTCACCTGCTCTGCAATTTTCGCCAACAGATCACCCGTTTGGCCGACAAGATTTGCTTCGACCTCAAGACCGAATGTTAGACCACGCTTGTCACAATGCTCCGCGATCTGACCGAGCTGATCGCTAACTTGATTCAAGTGGTCCTCTGGATTGGTTCCCTTGGGATGATAAAACGCAAACCCGCGGATCAACTTTGCACCAAAGGCTTCTGCGCGATCGCATGCTGTCGCCACGTCTTCTGCCAAATATTGTTCGAATGGCACAAAACGGTTTGCGGTTCCATCATCAACGTCCAGCAATTTCACCTTACCAATCGGTGATCCGATGCTACTGACTTTCAGACCATAATCTGATTGCATTTTTACCAAGTGCTGTATCTCAGCGTCTGACAACTGCATCACATTCTTGATCCCTTCACCTGCGTCAACAAAGCGGATGGAGTAGTATTTCAGACCAAGGGCTGCGAAGGCGGAATACTGCTGCACTGCAAGTTTTTCGTTCGCTGCTTCGTCGGCAAAGCCACTAAGGATAACGGGAATGGACATCTGTTCTCGTTGTTTAAAAGAGGAGGTTTATCAGTTCAGCGACCAAGTTTTTTGCGTTTCCCAAAACTTGACGGCACGGGATAACAGATTTCGGAAAACCGATTCAGCATCTTGTACTGAATCGTCGCCAAGGGACCAGAGTTTTGTTGCCAAAACAATTTCAGTGGGTTGTTTGCTTGGGATCACCCGGTCAATCCCCACAGGGACCAGAATCAGTCGAGCCCCAACAACCACCGTGACGCAAATAACTCCGCTCGGACACAGTGCACAGCATACCGTGTGAATGGAGTCGCGACGACCGAAGCGTAACGCTATCTTTCAGCGATCGCAGACGTCCTCTAGCCTTTTTCTGGATATTCGACCACGATGTTGCTATGCAGTCCGCCTCTAGGCGTCCACTGACTTTCCACGGTCGCCTGAAGTGGCTTTACCACGGCGAGAAAGTCGTCCATGATGCGATTGGTCACCGCCTCGTAAAAAATCCCTTCATTCCTGAACCGCTGCAGGTACATTTTGAGACTTTTCAGCTCAACACACACCTTATCGGGGACGTAGGTGAAAATAATTTTTCCGTAGTCAGGCTGTCCCGTCTTTGGACAAACGGAAGTAAATTCTGGGCAGTGGTGCACAATCGTAAAACGTCGAGAAGGACTGGGATTATCGAAGATCTCCAGCATGTCTCTGAATGATTCTGAGTCGCTCAATTTGTTAACTCCATCGGCAAAAAATCAAGTTTCGCATGGCTCGTCAAAGACGGCTAGGGGTCGCCTGCGCGTCTCGGAAACCTTTATAAGCCGGCAAGGGGAAGGAATCCTAACCGGTACTCCCAGTTTTTTTATCCGAACCACCGGATGCAACCTTCGCTGCTGGTTTTGCGATACCCCCTACGCATCCTGGGAGCCAAAGGGGGAGCAGGTCGAGATCGAGCAACTCGTCGAGCAGGCTAAGGTATCAGGCACCCAGCACGTGGTACTAACCGGTGGCGAACCAATGCTGCCCCTCAGCACGACGAGTCTTGCCAAACGCCTCCGACAAGAGGGGTTCCACATCACCATTGAGACCGCCGGAACGGTGCACCGAGAAATTGATGTGGATTTGATGTCAATCAGTCCAAAATTTGCCAGCAGCGCCCCCGATGCGAGACGCCACCCCCAATGGCACCAAAGGCATCAACAGGAGCGAATGCAACTGCAGATCATACGGAAACTCATCCGACAATCCGCCGACTACCAGCTAAAGTTCGTTGTCGACTCTGATCGCGACTACCCTGAACTTCTTGAATTCCTGAAGGCAATCCACGCCGAAGAATCCAAAGTTTGGGTCATGCCCCAAGGCAGCACGAACGAGGCATTGAACCGAGCCAACTACTGGCTTAAACCATGGTGCGAAGAACAAGGCTTTCATTACTGCGAACGGATGCAAATCAGATGGTTTGGGAATCGACGAGGCACCTGAACCATCTCTCGAACGGCCAGGCGTCCTATCTTGACACACGAGGAACGCAATCCGATGAACCAAATTGTCGAAAGTGCTATAGTTATCCAATAGTTCGTTATTAACGCTGCGTCCTCAACCCGAGTCTCTGCGTGCACATCATGAAGCATCAGCGTCAACGGATCGTCTTGGTCGTCCTTGCCTCACTGTGGTTAGGCATGCAATG
>Ga0181559_10001560_pt1 | contig 22486 bp, 20 predicted proteins | sample 011ome_21_FD_133752 | JGI IMG/M metagenome (GOLD analysis project Ga0181559, IMG submission 133752) | Coastal salt marsh microbial communities from the Groves Creek Marsh, Skidaway Island, Georgia - 011508AT metaG (megahit assembly) | ecosystem: Environmental > Aquatic > Marine > Intertidal...
AAACCTTTGCTTCACCCGAGTCTGCAGCAATCATCCCTGAGAGAATGCGTAGTGTGGTACTCTTTCCCGCACCATTTGGTCCAAGAAATCCCACAACTTCTCCTTTTCCGATAGAAAAACTGATCCCCTTTAGTGCTTGAATAAGCCCATATCTTTTGCGTAGGTTGAGAACCTCAACTATAGGCAATGGCTTTTCTTTTGTCATACTTTTCGGTTCCGAGTACAAAGTTCTTGGTGGGCGATATAAAGTCCTTTGTGAGTAAGAAGAGGGTCATGGGTAAACTGGGGAAGTTTGCATAAATTGGCGTTGCCGCCTGTTTTAATAAGCGAAATAGCAAGGGGATTTGCTTTTCCAGTTATTTCTTTCTTAAGCTTGGAAACGATCGCTTTGATCATGGGAGTATAGCCGAATGACACACCAGCAAGCATAGCTTCCTGCGTGCTTTAACCGAGTGTTCTTTACGGTTTTTTAGCAGTATGGTAGTTCACTTTTGGCAATAGTGCTGTTTTTGATGAGAGGAAGTCAAGAAGACCTTGAGGGCCAGGTAGAATAACCCCTCCTTCATAACCCTTTTCTGTAACAACATCAAAGGTGGTAGCCGTACCAATATCTACAACCAGTGCAGGGAGTGAGAACTTTTTGTAAGCAGCAATTGCATTGGCAATTCGGTCTGCTCCGATTTCCTGGGGCAACGGATAAGCGATGGGAATGAGATTCTGGCGAACATCTAATTGGCTGGCTTGAAATCCAAATTCTAAAATATGCCTTTGCAGTATCTCCGTGGCCTTGGGTACAACCGAACAATAGGATAATGGAATGTATTTTTGAGAGGGAGGAAGGTACTGAAAAGGTTCTCGAATAAATTCGTCAGTTCCTATTTTTTGGGACTTACATGATTCAGTGCCCCGGAAGTGTACGATTTGGCAATTGGTATTTCCAATATCTAGGCAGCAAACTTCTTGCGAATTAGGATTCATTTAGAGTTACATCTCCAGCATGAATGATCTTTTCTTTGGAATTTCTCATTTTTAAGCGCAGCAATCCGGTGGCGTCTATCCCCATAGCAATGCCATGGAATGTTTCATTTCCGCAAGTGACCTGAACTTTTTTCCCTTTGAGTGCGTCGTATTTACTCCATTCTTTAACTAGTTTTGTTCCCGCAACGCCATCGAGGCACTCACTAAAACTTTCAAGTATGACTTTTATCAGTCCTGCGGTGATTTCATGAAGTCTAAATCTCTGCTGGGTATGATTTTCAAGCGAGATCGATTGTGAGCGGATATTTTTAGGATATGACAAAGTGGAGGCGTTTACATTGATGCCAATACCGAAGATAAGCGATTTCACATGTTCACAATCGATTGAGGCTTCGGTAAGCATGCCTCCCAGTTTTTTATCACCGACCAATAAATCGTTCGGCCATTTTACGAGAATTTGATTAGAGCCGGAGAAACCCCGCAGGAACTTGGCAATTTTGATACCTTGCCACAGGGTGAATGTTTGCAGGCGGATCATATTCACATTGGGGTTAAATCCGAGGGATAGATAAATGTTACCATCCTTTGGGCTGTGCCAGGCTTTGCCTCTTCTGCCTCGACCTGTGCGTTGTTCATTCGCCACAACCGCAAAGGGGGTATCTTTCCCATCGGCCAATCTCCTTTCGGCTTCAGAATTCGTGCTGTCTACTTGGTCGTGCACAGTGAGTTTACAATCCGAACCCACTTTTCTCATCCATGCTTCCAGTAATGGTAGATTAAATAGATTCGGCTCGCCAGCAATGCGGTATCCCCGGTTTTGACTTGCTTCGATCGATATGCCTAAGCGTCTTAATTTATCGATTCTGGACCAGACGCCCACCCTCGACATCGATAATTTTTCTGCCAATAAACTCCCGGAAACATAGTACGGTGAGGATTGCAGAAGCATTTGCAAGAGATAGGCATTCGCATCGATAATCTTGCTCTTGCTAACCAGTCGAGGTTGTTTTTTCTTTTGCTTCTTCTTGCCTGGTGGATAGCGATTCATTCAAATTTCCAATCTAGACCTATATCAATCCACTTCGATCGATGTACAGGGGCACCGGTGGATATAAAATGAGGCTTTTGCCTGGCATAGTTTTCAATGTTATCGAGATTGATCCTACCGCTGGCTTCCAAAATGATTCGATTTTGGTTCAATTGAACTGCTTGCTTCACTTGATCAGGTTCGAAATTGTCCAGCAATACCGCATCCACTCCGCTTGCAATTGCAGGCATCAGTTGCTCAGGATGATCAATTTCGAGCTCAATCAGGACTCCAGGATTTTCTGCGTTTACCCTAGTTAAGTAAAGGGCGAGTTCACTCGAGTTTTCGATAGACTGTGAGGCAAGGTGATTATCCTTGATGAGGATGCGGTCAAATAATCCGATTCTATGATTAAATGAACCGCCCTTGGCACAGGCATATTTCTCAAGCATACGAAACCCAGGGGTGGTTTTTCTAGTATCGAGCAGTCCCACATTATGGGGGGAGATCAAATCAACAAACTTTTTAGTATCTGTCGCAATGCCTGAGAGCTTTTGTACGAAATTTAGAATGGTTCTTTCCAGAGTCAGAATTTGATGAGAGACACCTTCGAGCGCACCAATTATCGAATTAACCGGCAGGCAATCTCCGTCTGCAGCGACTTCGGAAAAACTGATATCCTTGCAACCTGCAATTTCGATAATCATGGGGATGAGCGGAAGTCCACAAACAACCATGTTCTCTCTGGTCCTTAAAATTGCTCTTCCCCGCCCAGTGAACCTGCAGGTATTGGAGGTTAAGTCCTTTTCCCATGCACGATTTATTGAATCAACGCAGCAACTCAGATCCTCAGCAATCGCCGATTTGATCAGCGAAGCAGTGTGGTTCATGTTAAGGTCTTCCCAGCCGAGTCTACGCTGGAACAGATCCAGGCAAACTGGGGAGTTATTCACCGAATTGAGGGTTGAAGTGAAGTGGAATAAATTTTAAGAATTTCTTCAGTAGTCGGAAGGTCGGAAATAATTTCACTTGGGTCGGGTCCCACTCCAATAAAGCGAAGTTGGGGAAGTTTTTTACCGCACCATCCACTTGGATAGGCCACATCAATCACACTGGAGAGCATCCTCGCAACATATTCTTTAGCTTGAAGGGGAAGGGCATCGTAGGATTTTATTTTTCGTAGATCTTCCTCCCATCCCGCGAAGGATTCATAAACCGGGGTAAGCTGTCTTCTGAGAGCTTCCGTCCGGGGAACTTTTTTAATGATCTGACCATCCGCTGTTCGATAAGCTACGCAAATTTTAATCGTTGGAGGGACCGTTGGGTCAAGGGTGAGTGCGTCTAATTTATTGATCACGAGTTCATCCAATCCGCCGTAACGAAAGGCTTCTCCTTTTTCCACAGCGTCGAACCAACCAACCATTCGCTGCCTACCTGTTGATGTGCCAAATTCTAATTGGGCCAATTTTTGGCCCCAGGGGTCATTTTGGTTGTCCAATTGAGTAAGGAAATGGTGGGTGCCCACTTTCGTATCATAGGCTTTACAGCAACCAATTTGCGTGACTGGTTGTAAGGGGATTCCTCCAGAAAGAAAAAGTTCTGCTGTGGTCGTGTGCGAAGCGGTGACGTTGGGAGTAAACCCGTGCCTTTTGTCCAACCAGAAAGCCTGGCCAAATTCGGCCACGACAAATCGTTGATCCTCCAGACTATCAATCAGGAAATCACGTCCGTCCCCAATGCATGACTTTAATTTTTGCCCCGCTTCCCAATAGATCTCTTCTAAAAGTTCCAAATTGAGTTCGAAAGGTCTGGAACCCATAAATTTTTTGAAGTCAAATTCCGATGCAGGAAAAATCCCACTTGCAATGGAGCTTCGATTGGCATTTTCTTCAGCTTGGGTAAGGGTTGTAAAAAAATCGAACCAATCTGCTTCGCTAACCTGGCAAACATCACGGATAATTCGGGTGGCTCTCTGTACGCGCTGCTGCAGAGTTTGCCTGAAAAACGATCGTTCCTCCAAAAAGGATAGATAAAAAATCTGCCACTGCCCTGTTTCATCGCAATAGGCTGGGCTAATTCCGCGACCTGTCGATCCACGGCTTTCCTGCTTGAGTTGGTGAACCCGGTAGTTTTCCCAGGCGAGGTCAAGCAGGCGATGGGAGAGGTCGCTAACTTGGCACTTCTCGTCGATTAGAAGTCGCTCAATGACCGAGATATTCCGATCTTCCAGCGGGATCGCCTCCCACAGGAACTTCCTTGGGTCGGCGACAACGCCCGCACCGATTAAAAGCTTTTCCACATCGGGATTGCCCACACCCGAAGGGAGTAAATTTAGTTTGAGGCCGGCAGCTGTGTGACCCGCATTCGCACCTCCATTAACTTTCATGACCGCGGCAGCTGGGGAGCCCCTGCTTGATCTCTCCTGTTCGAGAATCTCGTGTACTACTCTGCCTTTTCCCTCATCACCCATACTAATACCTGTGACGGAAAAAAGCGAAGACGAAGGGCTATTTGGCAATGTAACCATGGAATCTTTAAGGGTCTGGAAAATTAAGGTTTAACTAAAGTCGCCTCTTTTAATCTCAACAACATCATGGGGGGCAGACTCTTTTTGGCCGGCTGGCGATACTTGCACGAAGCGGGCTTTCTCTTTTAATTGAAGCAAGTTTTCAGCACCGAGGTACCCCAAGCCAGCACGAATTCCTCCGGATAAATTTGCAAGTGCCTGCTTGAGGGATCCTGAGACTTCTTTGAGTGCTTCGATTCCTTCTGCGGTACTTTTAGATCCGATATCTTTGACCGAATGACCATATCGGGCAGCCGAGCCATCTTTCATTGCCTCCAAGCTACCCATGCCGCGGTATTGTTTATAGTACTTGCCTTCAATTTCAACAATGGCACCAGGAGCTTCCCTGCAGCCGGCAAGCAGACCCCCGCAGATGACACCGTCTGCCAAGGTGAGTGCTTTGACTATGTCACCGGACTTAGAAATTCCACCATCTGCTAAAATCGTGACGCCAGCATCCTTGCCCTTGAGGGCCGCAGCATAAAGTGCAGTCATTTGAGGAGTGCCTACGCCTGCAACGATACGGGTTGTACAGATCGAGCCAGGACCTTGTCCAATCTTCACAATATTTGCTCCAGATTTAGCTAAAAACTCCACACCTTCCCCGGTGGTTACATTACCCGCCATAATGGCAAGGTTAGGGAAGCATTTTCTGAGAAAACGGGTGGCTTCGCCGACGCCTTTTGTATGGCCATGGGCGGTGGAAACAGCGACAAGATTGAGGCCTTTTTCAATCATCTCACCGACATGCCCCTCAAGGCTTTCCCGATCGATATCTCCCTCCGAATTCCTAGGGACAGAAACCGCTGCTCCGCACAATAAACGGAAATTTGCATCCCTCGACGGCTTGATGTGGTCGCTACCTTCCTCCATGATCCGCTCGATGTCGCTGAGGGTATAGAGCCCACGCATGCGATCCTCATTGTCCACCACCAGTAATTTATGGATACCCATATGCTGGCTGAAAAATTTGTCAGCCGTTTCAATGGGGTCACTTCCGACCTCGGACTCGCGGATGGTAAAAACCTTGTCTCTTGGGAGCATGCCTTCGGTCACTTTCCGGTCCGAATACCGCTGCTTTACCACTCTGCCGGGGAGAAGGCCCAAAAGTCTGTGGTTTTTATCGACGATGGGAAAGGTCCTAAATTGGAATGACTTTTCCTCAATCATCTGCAAGACATCTCCAACCAGCTTATCGGCAGTAAAACAGATGGGGTCTTGAATGAGGCCGTGAACATGGTGTTTGACCCGAGAGACCTCTTTTACCTGCTGGCGTTTGCTCATGTTATAGTGAATGAGCCCAAGGCCTCCGCACAGGGCCATACCAATTGCCATATCTGCTTCCGTTACTGTATCCATGTCTGCAGACAGGATGGGAAGGTTTAAATGAATGGACTCGCAAAGTTTGGTATCTAACTTAACTTCACTTGGAAGCACATCAGAATAACGAGTGACCAAAGAAATATCATCAAATGTCAGCCCGTTTGGAATGACCCGCCTGAAGAAATCATCGGCGGGCAGGAAAAAGTCCTTATCCATAATTGAAGATTTTAGAAACCATGAAGCTTACATACATTGGATAAAAGCCCATGTAATCTCAAGGATATTCAATGAGACCTAACCGAAAATATCTTGTTTTTGAACAGCACTTCCGAGAACCGTTGGCTACGGCAAGAGGACATGCCTTTGGAAGGACCAGCGTAATTTTCAGAGAAGTTTTCGAAAACGGGACGATTGGGTATGGTGAAGTGGCCTCCGTCCCTGGCTTTTCTGAATTCTCAATCGATGAGGCATTAGTAGAGGCGGAAGATTGGATTCGTAGTCATTCCAAAGGTACGGAGAAGTATCGTATCCTATGTCCTGCAATTGCTTCACTTGCTTCTTCCGTATGGGAGCCGGTACCTTCGGTTACGCTTCCGGAATCTGCCCAAATCTATCATCCTGAACAAAAAAACATGGGCTCCACAATTAAACGAAAAATCGGTCTGCTTCCTCCGGACCAAGAGATTGAGGAGGTCTTGAATTGGCTGAGTCGGTTGCCTCAGCGGACGAAGGTGAGGCTGGATGCCAATGAAGCTCTTACTCCAGTGCAGTGCCAAAAGTGGGTATCGGCAATCTGCCACACCCCACAGGTTGAATTTATCGAGCAGCCCACTGGTGAATCTTATGACGATTGGCTCTTCGACTTTGCCCCAAGCTCTCCGGTGCCACTAGCCTTGGATGAAGGCTGTCTGAGGCTTTCTCACCAAGGCAAACTTTTGTCAAACCCCTGGGCAGGTTTCTATGTGATTAAGCCCTCGCTTTATTCAAGCTGGAAAGAAATCGAAGAGTTGATTAGAAGAAGTCCTGACCGCGTCGTTCTTTCGACCTGCTTTGAGAGTCCTTTTGGTTATGAGGCGATTATTCGGTTGGCGGCTAGAGCCAAGACAGTTCCTGGACTTGACCGAAGTTGCTATCAGGGAAGTCCCTTTGAATTGCCCAGCCATCACTTCGATCGACTATCATCTCCAAGTGTACCAATTGAGGAACTGAAAAAATTATGGCACCAGCTCAGCATCCAATGAATCGATATTCACACATTGAGGAAGGCTGGCTGGCGGGGGAGAATAGGCGGAGTTGCCTCTTTGCACAACAGGCTGGCGGTGTCTTGAGGGATCTTCAGCGCGGTGACTCCGTGCATTTTTCAGTGGACGGCTTTTCAAATGTGGGTCGGGCAGGGAGGGGCAAAGCTCCCACACTGAGCTTTTACACGGGAGGTACCACGGGAAGGCCCAAGGAGGTGGTTCACTGCTCAGAGAGAATCCGCTTTGCCGTCCATGGATTTCTTAAGCAATGGGGTTCCGCCCCCATGCACATCTTTTGCTGCCTACCGCTTTACCATGTGAGCGGATGGATGCAAGTTGAGCGTGCTTGGGAAAGCGGCGGAACGATCCTATTTGGAGATTATCGCGACTTATTGGATGATGATTTGGCTCGATACTTGGCGGGCCGGTGGATTTCTCTTGTGCCAACGCAACTGCAACTTCTTCTAAAAAGCCATCTTGCATGTTCTGCACTGCGCAAGACCCAAGGGATTTTACTCGGTGGGGCAAAGGCATCTCCTCAACTTCTTCAAGATTGCCGGCATGAGGAGCTCCCGATTTTTCCCTGTTATGGCATGACTGAGACTGCGGCGATGTTTACTATGCTCAATGCTCATGATTTTTTGAATGGTCAAGATGGGGTGGGCAAGTGCTTAAGCCACGCGGAGGTACGGCTTGGACTTAATTCCTGCGTTGAAGTGCGTACCCAAAGCATCTGCTTGGAAAAAGGGGATTCTTTTTTCGACCAAAAAACATGGTTTGCCACCCAGGATGTTGCCCACATTGATGAGGGCGGGAACCTGCACATCGAACGAAGGGCCGATCGGATAATAAATAGTGGAGGCGTCAAGGTGGACCCCCAGTTTGTCGAGGAGGCAATCTTACGAACAGGCGAAGTTAACGAGTGCCTGGTGATGGGGAAAAGCGATGAGAAATGGGGCCAGCGAATAGTCGCTTATGTGACCCCAGTAGGTGTTGATACCGAAAAACTAAAAAGTTTACTTGCTGAGAAATTAGATGGGGCAAGTACGCCCAAGGAGTTTTTTGCCGCGGATCAACTGCCTCTTAATGAGTTGGGAAAACCCAAGGGTTACCGATCTTCCTGAGCTTTTAGATCTTTTCGACGATCTCGTCGGCCAGGCCGTAAGCAATTGCCTCCTGAGCATTGAGGTAGAAGTCACGATCTGTATCCTGCTGAATTTTGTCCAGTGGCTGTCCGGAGGTGGAGGCTAGGATGCCATTGAGCTCCTCGCGCAACCTTTCCATCTCCTGAGCTTGAATATTGATATCCACAGCGGCGGCCACCATTCTTCCGGTGATCAGAGGTTGGTGGATGAGTACCCGCGAATGCGGATATAGGAAGCGGCGGCCCTTGGAAGCCCCGCACAAAAGAATGGAACCCATACTGGCGGCCATCCCTGTGACAACAACCTTGATTGGAGAAGAAATAAGCTGCATGGTATCATAAATCGCCATCCCTGCAGTAATGGACCCCCCTGGAGAGTTAATGTAAAATGTGATTTCTTTTCCTGGTTCAGTTGCCTCCAGATGAAGCAACTTTTCGGTGATATCCCGTGCGGATTTATCACTCACTTCTCCCCAGAGGAAGACTTTTCTGTCTTCGAGGAACTTTGACTGTATGGCCTCAGCAACTGAGCCCGGTTTCTTATCTTTTTCTTCGCTCATTCCAAAGGATTGTAGAGATATCAAATTAGGCAGGATTGTCGAGCATCTCAATACGCTTGATGTGCCTGCCACCCTCAAATTTAGCCCCCAGCCACTCATCCACGATCTTTAAAGCCAGTTCCAAAGAGATCTGCCTTTGGCCCAGAGAGAGAACATTTGCATTGTTGTGTTCTTTGGCCAGTTTGGCGGTTTCTACGCTCCAACAAAGGGCACAACGCACACCTTTTACTTTATTGGCGGTCATAGCTTCTCCGTTGCCGCTTCCTCCAAGCACAATGCCAAGATCGCACTTTCCGTCCGCCACAGCTTCAGCTGCTGGACGAACGAAGGTGGGGTAATCCACAGATTCTTCAGAGAAGGTTCCACAGTCCACTACCTGATGTCCACTTGAGGTAAGGTGTTGCTTAATCGCCTCTTTGTAGGAGTAGCCGGCATGATCTGTGCCAAGGGCTATGCTCAGGGGTCTGTCTTCTTCCATTTTTTTAGCGAATTAAATTAGGCCGAGTTCCATTTTCCCTTCTTCAGAGATCAAGTCCTGAGTCCAAGGGGGATCCCAAACGATTTCAACTTCTGCATGATCAATCCCGGGCAGGGTAAGTACCTTGTTTTTTACATCATCGGCAATCACCGGTCCCATTCCGCAACCAGGGGCGGTCAAGGTTAGGTCGACGTAGGCCACTCGTCCGTGCGTCTCTGTTTTTTCTAGCTCCACCCTGTAGATGAGACCAAGATCGACAACATTTACGGGAATTTCAGGGTCGAAAACAGACTTCAGGCTTTCTTTGATTTCTTCAATACCAGCAGGGTCAGCATTATTATGCACATTTTGCGGGTTAACCGCTTCAGCCTGTTCTCCCAGTGCATCCGCATCGATTGCGGCTATACGGTACATGCCTTGCAGTGTCATTACAGTAAAGTTTCCACCAAGGCGGTGAGTAATCGTAACCTTTTCTCCACGCCCAAGGGTAAATTCTTCTCCATGAGGAATAAGGGTGGCTACCACATCCCTCGATAATACGACGTCTTCGTGGCTCATGAACTGGGTGCGTCAAAGTTTTCCTCGAGGGTCTTCAGGGCCAGTTCTTTGGAACTGTCAGAAGGTATGGACTGAATCACTTCTGTGAGAAATCCTAGAGAAATCATCCGTTCTGCTGTGTTGCGTGGGATGCCGCGACTTTGCAGGTAGTAAAGTTCCTGCTCATCGATACGACTGGTGGTGGCTCCGTGGCTGCACTTAACTTCATTTGCGAGAATTTCCAGTCCGGGTAAGGAATTGGCCTCGGCTGAACTGCTCAGCAAAAGATTGCGATTGGTCTGGTAGGCGTCGGTATGCTGAGCTGCTTCATCTACTTTGATAAGTCCGGAAAAAACAGATCTGGAATCACCGAAGAGAGCGTTTTTGCAAAGCAGGTTACTGAGGCAATGAGGTGCGGAGTGATGTTGCAGGGTGCGTTGATCAAAAAGTTGTTGGTTGTTTCCAAGAAAGAGCGAATTGTATGAAAAGTCCGCCCCCTCACCATTGAGATTTCCCTTGGATTCAACTCGGGTCTGCTTGGAGCCCAGATGCAGGGCGGTGGTGTGCAAAGAGGAACCGCGGTCGAGGTGGAAATTCTCAAAAAGGAAGTGAGTGGAGTCTGTCGAGCATTCCTGAATGAGCAAGCGGTGAAGTTTTGCTCCTTCGCCAAGATGGATGTGTGTGAGGTTGGCAATTGTTCCCGCTTCTTTGGTGTTGGCGGAACGGACCCTTTCAATCAGGACCACTTCAGCGAAAGGCTCCAACTCGACAATGTTTTTGTGAAAAACAATGGAACCTGAAGGCGGTGTCAAAAAGTTGCAAGTAATTGGATTGGTGATCTGAGCAGATTTGGGTGCCTGTAAATAATAGCCTGACTCGGCAAAGCAGTTGCCCCATAAAAAAATGTCTTCAGCACCGAGTTGGGGACCCAGTAAGTTAGGGATCGAGGAGATAAGGTTGGGTTGGTCCAAAATCATCCCATCGAGATTTTCACAAACGATGGATTCCGCAGAAGAATAGCCATCGATTCGCAGAGATTCTTTTGGGTTGGCAATTTCTTGGATGCGGGAAAGGGAGAACCTTGATTTTGGAGAAAATCTCCAATGTTCATTTTTTTTGGAATGATGGCTGAATTCCTGAGCTTTTTCCCAGGATTCCTTTCTAAAGTCTGCCAGCCATCCTGGTTCCCAAGAACGACGCTCTGCGAAGGAGCGGAAAAAGTCGGGGTCGTTAAACATAGTGGAGGAAAGTCCGGAGGGGGAGGGGAGAGAGGTTTGCATGACTGTCTAACCCACAGACCCTTCCATCTCCAAATCAATCAATCTTTTGAGCTCAACACTGTATTCCATGGGGAACTCCCGGATTAGGTCATTGACAAATCCATTAACGCAAAGGCTCATTGCTTCGCCCTCGGATAGACCACGCTGTTGCATGTAGAAAATCTGTTCCGCACTCACCTTGGATACACTGGCCTCATGTTGCACGGAGTTGTCATCTCCTTTGACTGTGATGGCGGGATAGGTGTCAGTCTGACTATTGTTATTGATCAGCAGGGCATCGCATTCGGTGTTGTTTTTACATCCTTTGAGGTGCCCCGGCATTTGCACCAATCCCCGGTAGGATGATCTGCCTGTTCCTATGGAAATCGACTTGGAGACAACATTGCTGCTGGTTTCATCCGCGGCATGAACCATTTTAGCACCCGTATCTTGGTGCTGACCATCATTTGCTAAGGCGATAGATACCACTTCCCCCCTTGCCTTTCTTCCCCGTAATATAACTCCGGGATATTTCATGGTCAGACGAGAGCCAATGTTACAATCAATCCAACGGACTTCAGCCTCCTCTTCCGCCATTGCTCTCTTGGTAACCAGGTTAAACACATTATTCGACCAGTTTTGTACGGTTACATATTGGATTTTCGCCCCTTTGAGGGCAACAAGTTCAACTACGGCGCTATGGAGGGTGGATGTCTCAAATTTCGGTGCGGTACATCCCTCCATGTACATAACTTCTGACCCTTCATCCGCTATGATTAAAGTCCGTTCAAATTGACCAAAATTTTCCGCGTTGATCCGGAAATAAGCCTGCAGTGGTTGGGCAAGTTTTACTCCCGGTGGTACATAAATAAAGCTGCCACCACTAAAAACCGCACTGTTAAGTGCGGAAAATTTATTGTCTGATGTCGGAATGACTTTACCAAACCATTTTTTGAAGATTTCAGGATGTTCCTTGAGCCCCTCGGTCGAACCAACGAAGAGAACCCCCTGTTTCTCAAGATCTTCTTTCATGCGGGAATAAGCCGCTTCGCTATCGAACTGTGCTTCGACTCCTGCGAGGAATTTCCGCTCTTGTTCAGGAATACCCAAACGCTCAAAGGTAAGTTTTACATCTTCAGGCACTTCATCCCAGGAGCGGCTGGGTTTTTGGCCTTTGGCCAAGTAATAACGGATAACATCAAAGTCGATGTTGAGCAAATCTCTGGTTGCCCAGTGGGTGGGCATAGGTTTTTTGAGAAAGGTTTCCAATGCTTTGAGCCTAAACTGGAGAAGCCAGGGATCTTCACTTTTAACTTCGGAAATGTAGCGGACAACTTGCTCGGTTAAGCCCACGCCCGCATCAAATGCATACTGGGAATCGAAGTGAAAATTCCCTTTTTCCCGATCAATATCTACTGCTGAAGGACTAATCATTTTAATTCAAAATATATAAAATCAGGCGACTACCTCTTCTTTAATCCAATCATATCCCTTCTCTTCCAATTCATAGGCGAGGGTTTTATCGCCTGAGCGGATGATCCGGCCGTTGGACATAACATGCACGCAATCGGGGACGATGTATTCAAGCAACCTTTGGTAATGGGTAATGACGAGGATGCCCCGATCCTGGGTCCGCATGCGGTTAACGCCTTCTGAAACGATACGAAGGGCATCAATATCCAGTCCGCTATCCGTTTCATCAAGGATACAGTACTTGGGCTCAAGCATTGCCATTTGCAGGATTTCACATCTCTTCTTTTCTCCCCCGGAAAATCCCTCATTTAGGGCACGGGAGGTAAATTTCCGGTCCATTCCTAGCTCATCCATGCGGAGATATAATTGCTTGTAGTAGTCGACCGCTTTGATGCTTTCGCCTTCGGGTAATCGGGCTTGCAGAGTCGCCCGTATAAAGTTGGCAATGCTTACCCCCGGGACCTCAATTGGGTATTGGAAAGCAAGAAATAGACCTAACCTTGAGATCTCATCCGCTTCCATACCAAGAAGGGGGGTCCCATCTAGGGTGGCCTCACCTCCGGTTACTTCATAATCAGGATGGCCAGCAAGCACTTTGGATAGTGTGCTTTTACCACTGCCATTGGGTCCCATAATTGCATGAACTTCACCTTTGGGAATTTCGAGACTAAGACCGCACAGGATCTCTTTATCATCAATGCTGGCTGAAAGATTTTCTATTTTGAGGGTGTTCACGATTTCGTATCGGTGGGTGTAATCAGTTTTGGGAGAGGTGGGAGCCGTTGAAAGTTAAATCAAAATTTTCGGCAACAAAACCGGGGGGCAGTGCATTTTTGATTGAATGAACGAGCGACTCGTTGAGCTCGAGGTCATAAATTTCTCCCGTCTTATCGCATTTAAAGTGAGCGTGGGGGGAAAGGTTCGGGCAATACCTACTGGGGGCACGGTCAAAGTTGACCTGGCGGACAAGACCGCAAGACAGGAGCGTTTCCAAACAGTTATATACAGTAGCGAAAGAAATGGTCGGAAGCTTGTGGCGTACTCTGGATAAAATATCGTCTGCGGTGGGATGATCCCGTTTTGTGAGAATGCACTCATAAACCGCGGTTCTCTGTCTCGTCGGGCGAACCCCCCTTTCCTTGAGCGATGCGAGAAGAGCAGATTGCGATGTATTGAACTCAGTGGTCATGCGTAAAGAACATAACCTATCCAATATACGCACAACAGCAAGAAAAATGGAATTATTCTAATTTTAATCTAGCCTAGGCCAAACAAAACTCGAATTAGTAGTCAGTAAGGGTGAAGAGTCCCCACATTAAGGTGGTCTTTGAGCCCCGGAAGTCACGGCGGTGGAGAACTTCCTCGGAGCTCACATGGATGGTGCCCGTTTCGACAGGTTCATAAGAACTGGGCTCGTAGGTGATTGCTCCAGCAAGGTTGAACTTTTTAGAGAAATATTTTTTTGGGGTAAAACTGCAACCAGCACCAAGCAAGCAAAGAAAAATTGCCGGGAAGGTGAGTTTTAAAAAGCCAAATTTGCTACCTGGATGCGACATGAAGCTCATACAAGATTTAAGATCGGTACTAGTCAACTTGAAGTTGTTGATTACAGGCGAATATACGGTCTTGCAACATTGCTTAAAGATTGTGCCTTTAACCATATTATTTAAGATGTGGGAAATATCATGACCAGACAAAATCATTTAATGGAAGAGATCATCTCATTGAGTAAGCGCAGGGGTTTCGTTTTTCAATCCTCTGAAATTTATGGGGGCTTAAATGGGTTCTTTGACTATGGGCCATTGGGTGTAGAGTTGCGAAAAAATATTAAGGATGCGTGGTGGGAAGATATGGTTCGCCGCCGCCAGGATATGGTTGGCTTGGATTCCAGTATTATCATGAACCCCAAAATTTGGGAAGCATCGGGCCATGTCGATGGATTCACTGATCCTATGGTTGATTGCAAGGAGTCCAAAATGCGCTACCGGGCGGATCAACTTTATGCCGCCGAAGTTACGGTCGAGGGGAATTTGCTTGGTTGGATCTCTCTCTTGGAATCTGAAGTTATGCAGGAGGAAGCCGAGCAAATGGCTGAGGCGATCAAAAGAAAATCAGCAACGCAAGGGGCATTGGATGCGGTGGAGCTTCGGCCGTTTGACGAACTATCCGAAGACCAGCAAATACTCGTCCCTTCTCCAGCCACGGGGAAGCCTGGTTCTTTGACCCCGCCTCGTGAGTTTAATATGATGTTTGAAACCCATGTCGGTGCATTACGGGATGCATCCTCGGCCTGTTATTTAAGGCCAGAGACTGCCCAAGGGATTTTCGCTAATTTTAAAAATGTGGTTGATACAGGCAGGGTTAAAGTTCCCTTCGGTATTGCACAGATTGGGAAAGCTTTTAGGAATGAGATCACCCCGCGTAATTTCATTTTCAGATCGCGCGAATTCGAGCAGATGGAGATTGAATATTTTATACCACCAGGGGATGAGCACTGGCCTAAATTTCATCGTCAGTGGATCGATACTAGGAAGAACTGGTTCAGTTCCATCGGGTTAACCTCAGAATACTTGGGTGAAGAAATTCATCCACAAGACAAGTTGGCACACTACGCCAAGGCATGCACCGATATTACATTTCGATTTCCCTTTGGTGAACATGAGCTTGAGGGAATTGCTGCCCGCGGTTGTTTTGATTTAACCCAACACCAAAACCATTCGGGAAAGAGCATGGAGTATTTTGACGAATCCACTAAAGAAAGATACATTCCCCATGTAATTGAGCCTAGCCTTGGCGTGGATCGAACTTTTCTGGCGGTTTTATGTTCTGCATATTCTGTCGATGAGATTGGAGGAGAAAAAAGGACATTGATGAGATTTCATCCTAGGGTTGCACCCATCAAGGTTGGGATTTTTCCACTGCTCAAAAACAAACCTGAATTGGTCGAAAAAGCCCAAAGTCTACTCCACCGCTTCCAACGAAAATGGAATGTGGTCTATGACCAGTCCGGAGCCATTGGAAGGCGTTACCGTAGAATAGATGAAGTGGGTGTTCCTTTTGGGGTAACCGTCGATTTTGAGACCATTGAAGGTGATGGCTCGATCACGCTGCGCGACCGGGATACCACCGAGCAGGTACGGATGAGTGAAGATGAGGCATTCGCTCATATTGATCAGCAGGTTAATTCTTAGTCTCTAGACTTGGCGGAAAAAGCATCCTTGCTATCGATACTTTCCCTCCAGTCCTCCAACACCATTTGTAGCTTCCTCCGCCCGTTCCAGCAGTTCCACTTCAAGCGGAAGGCAAGGTCTATCTTTTTTTCGGTGGGGGGCATTCTGTCTGACATCCTCCAAGCAATGCCCTGCACCAATCCCGCGGAGTTGCGAATGGAAAACTGAAAATGATCCCCATTGCCCACCTTCCTAGGATTCGTCTCCAAGGCGATACCCTGAATGCAAATGACCGGCTCTGGGTTGTCTTGCCCGAAGGGTTCAAGTTTGCCTATCTCAGCGACTAATTCTGGGCGGATATCTTCGGGAGAAAGGCTCAGGTCGATTTCCAGCTTTGGTTCTGTCTGCTCCACGTTGGATAAATTCTGAAAGGTGGAAAGGAAGCTCTCGATGAAGGACTCTAACTCCTTGTCCCTTAGTCCAAGCCCGACCGCGAGTGGGTGTCCCCCCCAGTGAGTTAAGTACTTATCACATGCTTCCAAGTGCTTAACCAAGTTATCTCCAGCTAATCCCCGTCCTGATCCCTTGTATTCGCCATAAGGTGCTTGGGCTAGTACAAGGCACGGCTTGCCGAGGAGTTGCGACATTTTGCCCGCGACAATTCCCACGACGCCCTGATGCCAGGGGTGTCCCTGCCCATGGACAACAACAGCGGGCGAATCTGCAAATTTCTCTTCTGCCTGAGAAATGGCTACCCGAGTCAGTTCTGCTTCAATTTTTTTCCTTTGCTCATTAAAATCCGTAAGCTGGGAGGCCAGTGTGCGGCATTGGCGGTGGTCCTTTTCGAGCAGTAAACGCGTGGCGTCCTCTGCACTGCCAATTCGACCGCAAGCATTTATTCTGGGAGCAATTTTAAAGGTTACATCCTCGCATTCCAAGGCATCAGAATCTGCCAGTGCAGATTCCTTTAATAGGGCACTCAAACCTGGAGATGGCTTGTGTCCAAGAAGTCGTAAGCCATACCGAGATAGAATGCGATTTTCTTTTTGTAAGGGGACAAGATCCGCCAGAGTTCCCATGGCGCAGAGGGGGAGAAACTGCTTGGGGCTGACTTGATCAGCCAGGGGGTGGCCGATTTCCCGGAGTTTTTTGATGAGTGCATGGGCCAATTTGAAAGCCAATCCTGCTGTGCACAAATGGTACCAAGGCTCACCAGCATCTTCCTCCAAGTGTGGATTGACTAGGATTGCCCGTTCGCAGCGCTCCGTTTTTAGTTGGTGATGATCAACCACGATTACATCCCTGCCTGATTGCAAAATAGATTCTGTCTCCGTCTTGGAATTGGTTCCGCAATCCAAAGCGATGACCAATTGGCAGGGAAATGCCGAGAGTCCTCTTTCAACTACACCGCTGGTCAGTCCGTACCCCTCAGCCACCCGTTCCGGTATGACATGGTTAACTACAGTGTTAAAAAATTCAAGAACTTGAGTAACGATCACCGTTGAAGTAATGCCGTCCACATCATAATCCCCGATGATTAGGACTGATTCTTTCTGTTCGATCGCCTGAATGATGCGGTTCACCGCCTCATCCATCCCATCAATTAAAAATGGGTCAGAAAGGTGCCTGAGCTTGGGCTCAAGGAAATTTTGGGCGTCTTTGGGTTCTTCAATCCCTCTGCTTACAAGAAGATGGGCAAGCAGGGGAGAGAGGGAAAGGCGTTCTGCAAGCTTTGCGGTTTGGTCAGGATCAACCTGCTTCTCAAACCATAACATCAGGAACTTAGATTTCGGAAAAACAGGATAACTCGCAGGCCCTTAATGCGGGCTGGGTTTACTTGGAGGTCTGCCAGTCGTATTTTGGCAGAAGTTCTCCTTCTTCCACATGCTTACGGTCTCCTTTGTGCCAGAAGTAAAAGATAGGGCTGGCGATAAAAATGGAAGAGAAAGTGCCGGTGAGAATGCCAATTACAAACACAAAGGCAAAATCATTGATGATTCCTGCACCAAAGATCCAAAGCGAAACCGCGGCGAGCAGAGTTGTGAAACTTGTGAGGATGGATCGGGAGAGTACTCGGTTGATCGCAATGGTGATAATTTTTCTGAGGTTGGTCACAGGGTTGAGCTCAAGTTCTTCACGAATGCGGTCAAATACCACGATGGTATCATTGATCGAATACCCTACAATCATCAAGATGGAGGCAAGCATGGGGGCTGTGAATTGGCCTGAACAAATTCCACCATCGGATAGGTTGCCCAGTAACACAAATAAGCCAACGGTCATTAGTACATCATGCACGGTGGCGACCACGGCCCCGATTGCATAGCCCATTTCAAAACGAAGTGCTACATAAAGCAGAATGCCAAGTAAGGCGACCGAGACAGAAAGAATCGCGTCCGACTTAATCTGATCGCTAACAGAGCCACCAATGTTACTAAGGCCTTCTTCGGTAAGCCCAGCAGATGGAAATGTTGAGTTAAGGTGGGAAAGGGCCTCCCGGGATTTACCTTCCTCAGTCTGCAGGACAAGCCGACTGGCGGTTTCTCCGGAACCCACTTCTGAACGATAGACATGCTGAACCTCGCCCAGATCGGGATTGGTTTGAAGGCTAGACTCAATTTCCCCGGGGTCAACGGCCTCATTAAAGGCGGCAATCAATTCTTCACCACCGCGAAAATCAATGCCCAATATGTGATCTCTCTTTTCGTAGACCGAGTAAATACCAACAGCAACGATCAGCCAGGAGGCAAGGAATGCAATTTTTCTGAAGTTCAAAAATTCAATGCCGTTGCGGGAAGGAGTTTTTTCAATTTTAGCCAAACTGATGAGATTTGATATACCCGCTTTGAGCAGAAAGCTGAGAAATTGCCGACTTACAAACATCGCACAGAAGACAGAGGTGACGATACCGATAGCCAGGGTAATACCAAATCCTTTGACCGGGCCGGTTCCGAGCCAGATTAGAATAGAGGCAGTAATCAGAGTGGTTAGGTTTGCGTCAATAATGGTGGAAAAAGCCTTTGCGTAGCCCCCTGTCAGGGCATTCTCTGAGCTTTTTCCTGCTTTGAGTTCCTCTCGAATCCGTTCAAAAATAAGAATGTTGGCGTCCACGGCCATCCCGATTGTCAGAACGAGGGCAGCCATCCCGGGTAGGGTGAATGTCGCATCAAAAATTCCTGCAAGTATGGCGACAACAAGAAGGACATTGATGCTCACCGAAAGGACTGCTACCAATCCGCCTGCTTTGTACCAGATGAGCATGAAGGCAATGACCAGAACTGCACCAAGGAGACAGGCGTTGACACTACTTGAAAGGGCACCTGCGGCAAGGGTGGGGGATACCTCATATTGTTCACCAATGGCCAGGGAAACTTTGAGTGGGTTGTTTAAAATGTCAGAAAGCATCTTTGCCTCGCGGAAACTGAAATTCCCGGTAATTACGGCACTTCCCCCATCAATACGTTCCTTGACTGAAGGGGCACTTTCGAGCTGTCCGTCCAAGATGATAGCCAGTCTGCCGGGTATGCCTGTGCTAAGGTCAGTCATTTGAGCAATTTCCGCAGTCAAGTCGCCAAAGATCTTGGCTCCCTCCGATGTGAAATCGAGACCGACTTCCCAACCGCCAATCTGATCCTGCCGGGGGTAGGCTTCTTCAATGATTTCTCCATCGGCAGACCAAAGGCGGCGTACCCAGATTGGTCTTTCATTGGGCTGGGCATCAGCACGAAGCATGGAAAGGTAGGGAATGCCATCGTCATCCGTCCACTCTTCTCCCTCGATGGCGGTGGCGGGAGCATTGGGGTTGGTGTTAACGATACGAAATTCGAGCTTGGCCGGTTTTTGGAGCTCTTGAAGGATTCCCGGATCTTGTTTTGTCGTGAGGTCGGGGATCTGCACCTCGATCGCCCGGTCCCCCTTTTTGCGAACCATGGTTTCTGCCACACCAAAGGCATTGAGGCGTTCGCTCATGATCTCAACCACTTTGTCCATTGGTGAGGCACCCGAAGCATCATCGAGATCAGTGGATTCGTTTAGGTCGATGGCTTCCATGGTAAAGGCAATCCCACCACGAAGGTCCAATCCACGCTTGATGGAAGCCTGTGACTTTTTAAGCAATGTTCGTAGAACAAAATCGTTTCGGGCTGTGCGGTCCTTGATGTGTCCGCATCTTATTCCGGGTTTTACAAGGAAGGGGATAATTCTCGCACCTACTGTACCCAATACACCCGAGGGTGGTTCGAAATAGGCAGAGTAGTTAAGCTGGTTTCTTAGCCCATAATCGCGCAGGGTGGTAAATGAAATTTCATCCTCTCCAAGCTGAATTTTAAGGTTATCAATGACCTCAGAAAATTGTTCGTGGCCGGCGTGGTCAGATGCATTGGCATCAGAGGTAACTTGGCCTGAAGCATATTCCCCAAGGTTCTGATCTTCCAGTGGCAGGATTAAGGATAAGCTAAACGCCGCGAGAAGAAAGATGGAAAGAATTTTCCAGGTGCTGGAACTTTTCATAAGAGATCGTCAGGATTGATTTAGGTCGAAGACCACCGGAGGAAAAAATGCCTGGAATACCAGCTTAATCGATTTTGGCGGTAATCGATTCCCTGGAAACCTCTACTTTCACATTTTCGGCGATACGGACAACAAACCGGTCATCCTTCACGCCAGTAATGGTACCAAAGAGGCCGCCGACAGTTTTAATTTGGGCTCCTTTTTCGAGAGCTTTGACCATTTTGTCGTGCTCTTTTTGCTTTTTACGTTGCGGGGCAATGAGGAGAAACCAGAAGGCTACAAAAATCAAAATCATCGGCAAAAAGCCCATTAGCCCACCTCCCGGGGCGGATGGATCTCCGGATGGTGCCATTGCGAGCGCATGAATAAATGAAAAGGAATCTAAGCTTAAATAGTCCATGACAAAGGAATCAAAAAACAGATAATCGTGCTTATTGGCAAGCATGGAAGAAACTAGCCGAAGGTGCAGAGAACCGAAAAGATTACAGCATTGGGATTACTGGGGAGAGTGGGTGGGGAATCCCTCGGGTATAGACTTAAGGTGAAGGTCTCTTTGGGGAAAAGGAATAGAGATTCCCGATTCCTTAAAGCGATCCCATATGCCTAGCAAAACTTCACTTCTTGCGTTGCCCACTCCGTTCGAAGGGTCGTTGATCCAAAATCGCAATTCCAGGTTGACGGAATTATCCCCAAATTCAGTAAGTAAACAGCGTGGCTCAGGGGCGTTGAGCACCCTGCCGGAAGCCCGGGCAGCCTCCACGCAAAGCGCCATCGCGACCCTCGGGTCCGACTCGTAGGAGATCCCGACGGGCACGCGTACGCGAATATTTTTATCACTGAATGACCAATTAACCACGCGGTTGGTAATCAGGTCCTCATTTGGGATTAAGTGCTCCTTGCCATCCCGGGTGATGATAGATGCATACCTGGCTCGAAGAGAATTAATCCACCCGTAGGTGTTATCAATCTCGATTACATCACCCGGCTTGATCGAACGATCCAGCAGTAGGATCAATCCGCTGACCAAGTTGGAAACCACTTTTTGCAGACCAAATCCAATACCCACACCAATGGCACCGCCCAATAGTGCAAAGGAGGTCAAATCCAGTCCGATGGTGGACATCGCCACCAAAAAACTGATAAAAATTAAAAACACCCGCACCACCTTGGCGAGTAATACCTGGAGGGAAGGGGGGAGGTTCGGTAACTGACGAATACGAGATTCCCCTGCACTCCCTAACAGAGAGCTCATCCAAAGTAGGAAAAGTAGAATGAAAATCCCATTTACCAAATCGAGCACAGATAGAGTGCTTTTACCCACCGCAAAAGAAAGGGAGCCAAGGAAGTCAAAAGTGGGCTCGAGCAAGCCAAAGCTCTGCAACGCGGCGACTCCAAACGCGAGCACGGCAGCCAGCCTTAGCCAAAATTGGTTGTGGGTGAGCCCGGCAACCAACCGGTAAATCAGCCATGCGGTGGTGGCGTGGACGAAAGGGTTGAGCAGATCCACCGAAGTAAACTCAAAGCGGGTTAATAGTCCACGGGCCAGCAAAGAGAAGAGAAGTAGGAAGAGGGGCAGCAGAAGTTGTGCTAGAATGCGTGCCGTTCTCTCAATCCAAGGCGGTCGGGTTGGGGCCAAGGTAAGTTTTGAGATCTTTGGCTTTGTACGTCTGGTAAAAAGTAAAGCTAGAAAGATCGATAGAAGCAATGCACCCGCTTGAATCTGAGCAGACGGCGTAGTCCAAAATTGGTAGGCACTTTCCCATAATTGGGAAACGAGAATGCTCAAATTATTCATCGATCAATAAACTTGAAAGGCAACCTCATCCTTGACAACCCGCAAAAGATCACTTTGGGCTCACAATACAGTAACTAAGAGTACTTGAATGCACCCAATAAAAAACCCAAGGACAGCCCCAATCTTTTCGATAAACCGAAACTCCTGCTTCATGAACCCAAGGAGTAATTCTTCTATTTTATTGGAGGAGAAAGCCTGTACCTTTTCCCTCACCAACGCCTGGATATCCACAGATTCTTCCATTTTTACCGCAAGTCCTTGAGCAGACACCCGCAAGAAATCTTCCAGTTCCCCTTTGAACAGGTTGGTTACTTTCTCAATCATTTCATCGCTCAGAAACATCGAAAGCATAGGGAAGGCGGATATGAGTTTCCCCCGGATCGTTTTTTCAATTCTTTGGCCAACCTCTTCCATGGCTTCAGGTTG
>Ga0181559_10001564_pt1 | contig 22477 bp, 15 predicted proteins | sample 011ome_21_FD_133752 | JGI IMG/M metagenome (GOLD analysis project Ga0181559, IMG submission 133752) | Coastal salt marsh microbial communities from the Groves Creek Marsh, Skidaway Island, Georgia - 011508AT metaG (megahit assembly) | ecosystem: Environmental > Aquatic > Marine > Intertidal...
CGGTTGAGCTGGATCCACTTCGTGACGGACAGACACAAGACGGCGTCCAACGATTCGCGCGCGAAGAGCCCTTTGTTCCGCTCGTCCTCATCCGGCGCCGTGACGTCGCACCTGGAAAACGACACCGCGTTCAGCGCCTCCGCCGCGTCAGCGAGGCGCGCGTCGTGTGTGTTTTCGGTTTCGTTTTCGTTTTCGGACTGCGGACGCGCATCGTCCGCGATCGGGTCGCGCGGCGTGTCGTTCGCGACGGACGCGACGCCCGACTTCGTTCCGTCTTCTTTTTCCTTCCTCCGTTCGTCCTCCTTTCTTTCCCTCGCCAGCCTCTCGGCGGCGCGCTTGAGACGCGCCAGCTTCTCGCGCGCCTTCTTCACGAGGTGCGGATCGATGTCGACGCCGAGCATCTTCGCCGGCTTGCACCGCACGGCGATGGACAGACCCACCAAACCCTCGTTGCACCCGACATCCAAAACGCGTTTGCCCGCGAACCACTCGTCACGAAAATGCGCCACTCGGTGGTCCTCCAAAGTCTCGCCGACGCGGTAGCCGTAGTACCGATGGTAGTTGCCGTACCGGAAACACCGCGTCTCGCGCTTGGACGGTCGGGGCGACGCGCCGAGCGACAAATGCGTGCCGGTCGGGGGGGTCGCGGCAACCGGCTGGCTGGTGGACGCCCCCCCGGCGGACCGCGCGTGCGCGCGCTCTTCCAGGTGCGCTGATTGTTGCTCGACGAGAGGAACGTCGGCGGTGCGCCCCGGGGTGGGCGCGGCCTGTGCCGCCCACGCCTCCAGCCCCGAGGCGAGAGCACTTCCCGTTTCCCGAGCCTCTTCCCTCGGACGTTTCGTCCCCACGGCCACCGGCACCGGCTCGGGGGGCACCGCCCCTTCCCCGGTCGCCGCGCTGGACGACGCCATGCTGGCGCACGCCCGAATGCGCGAATCTCGCGACCAGTGTCGGCAGACGCGGCGAGAAAATTGACAGTCGATGCTGACGAGCGCAAATTCATTTCTTAAAAAACCCGTCGTATGGCTTTTCAGTCTGCGTGTAACCGGCCCTCCGGCCGACTTTTGTGTACGAGTAGTAGTACTCGCTTTCGCGTTAGTTTGTTTAGGCCGCGCCCCCGACGACGCCGGACACCGCGTAGCGCGACGCGTCGCGTTCAGGCCGTGCGACTCGCCTCGTGACCGCGCCGAGGCTGAGCGACCGCTCCCGTCGCCATGAGCCTGAGGAAAGGCTTGAGAGAGCTATGGGAGGACCTGATGTCCTACCGCACGCTCAAGGTTGTGAAGATCTCGGACCAGCGTTTGGCGTACGTGCACAAGACGCTCATGGCGTCCATCCTGGTGTACAGCGCCATCTCCATGGTGGGCTCGCACACGTACATGCTCAAGGAGAAGCCCCGGATGTACGTCGCGACGACGGTGGACGACAGCCTGCGTCTAAGTAACTTCACGCTGGCCACCGCGGCGTACTGCGACGTCGCCGACACGGATTTCGCGGGGGACACGTTCGTGGCGGAGGGGGCGTACCTGGACAACCAGTGCGCGGAGCACTTCGCGACGTCGCAGCTGACGCGTCTGACGGACGCGGGCGCGTTCGTGGGGACGCACGTGCAGACGCAGGACTGGACGCGCGCGTGCGATGACGACGCCACGCTCACCGGGTGCGTCCTGAACGACGACGGCGACGCGAAGAATTACTTCCCCGCCGACGTCGACGCCATCGCGCTGCAGTTCCGGCCGACGTACGTCACGTCGTGGGGCGTGAGCGAGCCGCCGACCACCATCTTCGCCATGGACGTCGAGGGCGAGGAGGTGGACTACTTCTACGCCTACGACGACGACCCGGACAAACGCACGCCCAAGTTCACGATTCAGGAACTGCTGACTTTGGCCAACGTCAGCTTGGCGGATAACAACCCGGTGTACGTCTCGGCCAACTTCACCGGTCGTTTGCCGTCGTACAGATTAACGGGCGTGCGCGTGAACCTGGACTTCACGTTCAGCAACTTCCGGCCGATGTCGGAGGGGCGCCCGTTCCACTTCGAGCCACAGGCGAAGATGTCCGTGAGCGTCACGAGCGCCGGGTCGTTCGTGGGCACCGGCGCGGACATGTACTACACCGGCGCGCACGGCACCTTCGACTCCGCCGGCACGCGCGTGGAGATGCGCGGCGTCAAGATCGAGTTCCAGAGCAAAGGGCTGATGGGCGTGGCGGACGGGTACACGGGGATGATGGCGCTCATGTCGTGCTTGGTGATGGTGGGCGTCGCGACCGCCATCGTGGACGTCATCGGCGCGTTCATCTACGACTCGTTCAAGGATGACAAGATCGAGGACGACGGCGAGCGGCAGCACCTCGAGCACATGATCCTGAACATCGAAACCTCGGGCGTGCCGTTCAAGCACGACGACCTGCAGGTGATGCCGAACGTCTCCGTGAAGGACTTCCTGCAGATGCTCCAGAAGGACATCCTGAAGCTCAGCACGCTGGCACATCACATGTCCCGCGACCTGAGCCAGGCGGGGCTGAACCGGCACACCATGGACATCGCGTCCGTGGACGCGAGCGCCAACGAAGCCGCGCGCTTCCACTGCGCGCTCGTCGGGCCGGACCGCTCGGAGGTGTACCTCACCGGCGGGCCGCAGACGGTGGGCCGCGGGCACGGCGGGAGCCACAGCAAGCGCATCTCGCACAAGCAGCTGAGCGTGGTGGCCAACACGCACACGGGCGTGGCGATCGTGCGCGGCATGCACACCAAGAACTGCAGCGGCGTCGCGCTGGGGGGTGGGCCGTGGCAGGCGCTGGGGATGGACGACGAGGTGGAGCTGATGAACGGAGACATGGTGGCGCTTCTCATGGACGAGGGCGCGGACGAGGACGAGACCACGGTGGATGGCGTGTTCGTCTACCGCGTCACGCTGGTGGAGAACAAGAAGCCGCCCGGCGCGGGGTTCTGGCCGTTCTGGTAACGCGCGAAGCGCATAGGTTCTAGCTAGCGAGCGCGCGTGCATAGCGAAAAAAAAACACCGTCGCGTGCTCGCGTCGAAAACCGAAGCGAAAATCTCGTCCCAGTTTCTCGATGATGGATCTAAGCCATCGAGGCAATCGAACCCTAAACCATTGAATTAACTTTTCGTTTCGGTCCCGATTTTGGTTCGGTGTGCGTCACCGAACCAAACAAGCGCCGATCGTCCGACAAAGCTCGCGCATCCCACCGCGCGCTTCCCGGGTCGCGCGGCCGCGTCTGCCGGGACGGACGCATGAGTGGGTTCGGACAGCCCCCTCCGGGACATATGCCGAGCGCGGATGACCTCCAGCCCGCGAACCGTCCGAGGTGCGTGCGGACGACAACCCCCGCCGCGATTTCGTCCCCCGGAAATGACAGACTGGACCGCCCCCGTCACGAAAAGTCGCGCGCTCGCGCGGACGCGTGTTGACCCGTGTCCCCCCCTTTCATCGCGTGTTCTCTACGCGCAGGTCCGGCGGCGGTAACGAGTGGAGCTGGGGGGGCGATGAAGACCCCGACGCGCTCGGGAAACCTTCCGCGAGCGCGATGCGCGCCGCCCCCGGCGGGCTGCAGAGTCTCGGAGGCCTCTCCATCCATGGCTCGAGCCACCCCGGCGAGGCGCCCGGCCCCGGTCGCCAGGCGGGCGGGTCTAACCGCCGAGGCACGATCATCCGCGGTCCCGCGGCGAGCTCGAGGACCGCGCGTCCCGCGTCGCTGACCGGCGTGGCGCACGCCGCGTCGGCGAGCCACGGCCACGCCGCGTCGGGCGCCGTGCACGTGCGGTCTCTTTCCCTGGAGCTCGATCCCGCGTTCGATCCCGCGCGCCTCAGCGACGGCGAGCGGTCTGACGACGGCGAGCTGGACGAGGGCTCGGACACGGACGACGGGTTCGTGCCGCACACGCACGACGTAATCATCAGCGAGATCGAGGAGATAAACCTGGCGGACTACATGCGAACGCTCGAGGCGCCGGTGTTCGACGAGGAAGCCGCGCTGGCGGATGCGTTTTTCGGATTCGGCGCCGGCGCGTTCTTGCGCGGTAAGGAAACCGCCTCCGACGCGAACGGCGTCTCGTCGCGCTCGGCGAACACGGCATTCGCGGGAGGGACGGACTCGGACTCGGAGTCGTCGCGCGGCGCAGACACGACCGCCGTCTCCGCCGTCTCGTCGCCCGCCGGAGCCCCGAACGAACCGGCGGCGGCGTCGTCGGCGGCGGCGGCGGCGGCGGCGGACGCGGACGGCGGCGGCGCGTTCGCGTTCGCCCCGAGCGCGCTGCCCCCCAAGCCCGAGACGCCTGGGCGCGCAGGACGCAGGGGGTGGTCCAGGCAGGGCAGCCGGGGCGGCCAGGGCGCCGGGCCGGGCGCCGAGCCCGCCGGCGCCGCGGCGGAGCGTCCGCAGACGGGCGGGCTGGACGACGCGGACTGCGCGCCCGGCGGGCTGGACGGCGACGCCCCCCTGGACGCGGACGGCGATTTCGCGGAGATCAACGCCGACATCTACGACGACAGCGACGACGACTCATGGGGGGAGGAGACGCGCGCACACGCGGAGAGGATGTCGGACGACGGCAACGGCGGCGGCGCTTCGGGAACCGACGCGAACGGCGCTTGGAAAGAAAACGCCGACGCCCCGCCGGCTGTGGGGAGCGGGGCGACCGACGCGCGCGGCGGCGCTTCGGGCGCGATCGGCTGGTCCGAGAAGGGCGCGGCCGCGGGCGGGTTCGAACACGGCGAGGTCCTCGATGGCGACGAAGCGACCGGCCCAGACGAAGCCGACGCCCCCAGCCGCGTGCGCCGCCGGCCGGTGGATGACGACTTCGTGGTCATGTCCACGCCCAAGGGCCTGAGGCGCGTGCCCTCCGCGCGCAAAATACGGAGCGCGCAGGACGCGCGGCCGCGTGGACGATCGAACGACGACTCGTCGGACTCGTCGTCGCGTGGGGCGGACGGGGCCGGCGTCAGCGGCGTCGGTGGCGTCGGCGCGGGCGGGGCGAAGGGCGGCTCGCCCTTTGGCGGCGGCGCGGCGCGGCGCGAACGCGCCGCGGACGCGAGTCTTTCGGCGGCGGGCGCGCGGCGCCAGAAACCGACGCGCGCGTCCTCGGCGAGCGGCGCTCGCGCGTCGATCGAAACCGCGAGGCGCGTGGAGATGCTGCAGCGCCCGCCGTCCCGGCAGAGGCCTCCGCCGGAAGCGGTGGACCTGTTCGCCAGGGGGCGCGCGGCGGCGGCGGCGGCGGCGGCGGCGCCCGCGGTACCCGGGCTGAACAAAGTCTCGCGCCCCGCGGGCATGGCGGCGTCCATGCTACGCGCGTGAGCGGGAGACGCGCGCGCGTCCCGGCACCCCGACGTGAGAATCGAACGCGGTATCTGCGTCGACGACGACGAGGCGTGCCTGGTAGGTACAGTACGAGTATGTATGCATATTAACGCACGAAAAAAAAAACGCGCGTCGCGCTCGCCCCGGTTCGCCGTAACGGATAACGGGACGTTCTCCCCTCGCGTCCCCGCCCCGGTTGACGCGGAGCCTTTTCGTCGTTCTCGTCACGCGCGCGGCGGCTGCATCTCGACCACGTCCATCTGCTTCACGAAGATCGGTTTCCCGGTGGCGCGCTCCTTGCGCACCATGTACGCGCCCCCGGCGCACATGAGCAGGATGACGATCACCAGCGGCGCGGCGATGTACCCCGCCAAACGAGCGGAGTCCTCTCCGGCGCTGGGTTCGCTCGCCGCGCCCGCGCTGGCGCCGCGGAGCTGGGCGTAGTTCACCTCGCTGCACGTCGTGCCCATGAACCCAAACGCGCAGACGCACCCCGTGTTCTGCGAGTCACACACGCCGTCGTTCCGGCAATACACCTCATCGTCGTCACCGCACTTCACGACATCCTCGATCTCGCAGTTTTTGCCCGCGTGGTTGTACGTGCATTGGCACGGCCGATCCGGGTTGGTGCCTGAGCAGATACCGCCGTGCAGGCACACCTCCCCTTCGAGCGCGGCGGAATCGCACGTTTCGATCACGTCGCTGATCTCGCACCTGGCCCCCGAGTACCCCAGCGGGCAGTCGCACGCCGAGGACCCGCACGTGCCTCCGTTGGCGCAGAAGAAGCTGGCGCCGGCGGCGCACCGGGTGATTGTCAGCGCGCACTGCGGCCCCGTGAAATCTTCGAGGCACTGGCACACGCGATCCGGCTTCTCATCGTCGGCGCCGGTGCTGCACGCGCCGCCGTTCAGACACTGCGAGGGTCGGGTGACTCACGCGCGGGTCAGCTTCGGTAGTCTGGGGACGCGAAAGGGGCAGGCATTCGTTCGCTCGTGCGCGCGCGTGGGTCCCGCATCCCGCGTGCGCCGCATCCCCACGGGCCAGGGTTGGAAAAGAAAAGTGCAACGTGTCGCGGAGGGGACGCACCCTGTGTCCTGCGAAATCGCCTTGGCAGTCGACGCAGGAGGCCCTCTCAGCGCTGTTCAAGTCATCATCGCTGCAGCTCGACGCCGAGGCCGAGGCGAGCGATACCGCGAGCAGCGTCGCGAGCAACGTCAGGCGTCGCGTCATCGTGCGTGAGGATCTGCAGGACCGCCGCAAGCACCGCCCGAAACGTCGCTTCGCCGGTCGCATCGATCTTCGGTCAAATTGAAGCCGAATTCGCGACCGGCTCGATCGAGCGATCGATCACCCACGCGTTGATCGACCTGATCGGCCGCTCGTTTTCACCGGGTGGTGCGTGGCGTCACGAACGCGGCCCCACTCCACCGCGCGCCCAACGCCCGTCGCCTGGCTCCGGGTTGGCGGTCGGCGTTCGACGCGCGCGCGAAAGGTTCGCGGTCGATCGATCGGGTCGCGGACGATCCGCGCGCGGCGTGACCGGTGACAGCCCTCGCCGATCGCGCAGGCGCCGGAGAGGTTTTCGTCGCGGCGTTCGGGGGCGGTCCAGGGCTCGCGTCTCCTCTCGCGTCTTCTCTCTCGTCCGCGGATCTCTCGAGTCGCGCGACAACGCCGCGGTCGACGCGCCCCTCTCGAAACCGCGCTCGAGGCCGACCATGAAGCACGGCAAGACGTTCCGCAAGCTCGGGCGCGACAGCGCGCACCGCTGGGCGATGATGCGCACGATGGTCACGCAGCTCATCGAGCACGAGCGCATCCGCACCACGGTGGCCAAGGCGAAGGAGCTGCGAAAGGTGGCGGACCGAGTGGTGACGTACGCGAAGCGGGGCACGCTCAGCGCGCGGCGCCGCGCCACCGCGGTCGTGCGCACGGACGCGGCCGTGCAGAAGCTGTTCACGGAGCTCGCGGAGCGGTACCAGGGCAGGGCCGGGGGGTTCACGCGCGTCCTGCAGACGGGCCAACGCAAATCCGACTCGGCGCAGATGGCGTTCATCGAGTACGTCGACCGCGAGGGCGAGCTGCGACCGGCGCGGCCCGCCGCCGGGCTCGGGCTGAGCTGGGCCGCCAAGGAGTTCGTGCAGAGGCAGCTTGCGGAGGAGAGGAGCAGGAGAGCGGGGAGTACGGCTGAGGCGGGGGATGCGGGAGAGCAAGCGGCCGGCGGTATCCCTCCCGAGGAGACGCGGTGAAGAGTATTGACTACGCATCGCGATCACGACACTCGCCCTCTACGCGCTCTTCGCCTTTCGCTTTCCCTTGGCGAGCAGCCCCGGGAGCACGATCATGATGTTGAAGACGCACAGCATGACCTGCGAGACCATGACCATGTAGTGCTCTCGGAACGGGTACCCCCCCGGCCGGTCCTTCGAGTCCATGTGCGTGATGATCCGGAAGTGGTAGATGAGGTAGGGCTGCCAGAAGAACCGGATGGACAGCGTCGCGTGGTAAAAAAAGTCGCACGCTTTGTTCAGCGCGGTGCCGCGCGCGGTGTTGCGGCGGACGATCAGGAAGAACGTGTTCACCTCCACGATCCCGTCGCGGCACGTCTCGATGGCGTGCTCCGGGTACCGCAGCGGGTGCAGCAGGATCGCGAACGTCAACGCGTGGTGCAGCACGATGGCCCACGCGTGTTTCGGCACGGCACTCGGCGAGAGCACGATCCACAAACCGTCGACGACGATGTACGTGATGAAGATCTTCGTGATGAGGTGCGCGTCCATGAAACCGAGCAAGCCCAAGATGCACATCACGCTCAGCCCGCCCACTAAAGGCACGTTCAGCGCGTCGTGTAGGCGGTACGACAGCGAGCGCTGCTTCGCGGGCTGGGCGGTCATCGGCGCGGAGGTGCTCATGACGAACGCCTCTAACGGGTTTCGCGCGGCGGGTTTCTTTTCGATCGGTCAGCCGCGACCGAACGGACGGGAGAGTCTTCCCGGGGGTTCGAGTCCTTTCGCTCGGTCGCGCCGAGTCGCGTGTTCGCGAGCGTATCTACCTTCGCGCGGTCGCGGATCGATCGCCGGCGCGCGCGCTTGATGTATGTGCGGGGGGACGTGCAGGTTCTCGTGTTTTCGTCGAAATTGCTGACTCGTCGTTTTCGTCGCCGCAGCTTTTCGTTTCGTCGCCCGCCGAAAACGACGCGAGCGGACATCACGAGGCACGTCTCGAGTGACGCGACGTCTCACGCGAGCGTCGCGTCGTCGCCTCACTCGAATCGCGCGCCCAACAGCGGAGCATGCCGTCCTCGAAGTCTGCTCCCGACGCTCAGGAGTTCGCCGTGCGCGGCGAGCTCCTTCCCGGCCCCGGCGCGCGCGGCGATGTCGCGTCGGCGGGCGACGAGGCTTTCGGCGCAGACGTCAAGTCTTCCGCGGACGAAGCGGTGGCACGCGCGGTGGCGCTGGAGGATGGCTTCGAAGCTTCGTTCATGCGACGCGGGATATTTCCGCGCGACCTGTACGACGACGCCGACCGCGCGCCGGTGGGGTCGGCGTTCCCCTCCTCTCGAGCTGTCGCGGACAAGCGCTTCGTGGAGAAACCTGACTTCGCAAAGCTCGAGCGCGAGGTGCAGGACGAGGAGAAAAACGCCGAGAAGCTGAAAAAATTCGGGAAGGCATACGAGAAGGGCGCGGCGTTCAGACGCCTCACCGCGGGGGCGACGACGAACCCGTGGGACCGCGACGGGTCCGTGGCGGAGCGTGAGGTGGAGGAACACGCGATGAAGGAGATGGAGGACGACGCGCGCCGAAGGCGGGCCGAAGAGCACGAGGCGCACGCGAAGAAAGTGCGCGAGAAAAAGCGCACGGTGAGGGCGGACGTCTTGGAAGTCGACTGATTTGATTTTTCGTGAAGTCCAAGTCTGTGTCTCGTCTCGAATTTTCGCGCGCCCTCTCGGACCACGCGACGGTGTCCTGCTCTCGACCCGACCGCGGGACTTGTGTCTCTCGGCGAGAACGACGGCGTCCGCCGGCGCGTCGGCTCGCGTCCGCGCGCGCGCGCGAAACGCCGACCCCCTCGACGCCGGTCTCACCCCGGGTGTGACTGAAACGGCGAGAAAACGCTCACCGCGACGCCGCGCCGGAACGAAGACGCGTGGTGCGCGACGACGCTCGCCGCCGCGGGGTTCGCCAAGTAGGGTCGACCACGACCCTACTCGTCCTTCTCGTCCTTCTTGTTCTTGATCCATATGCCGGCTGCGCAGACCGCGACGCCGATGGCGGCGCCGATGGCGCCCGGCTGCAGCTTCTCCTTGTCCTTCCACCACTTCTTGTCGTCGTCTTCAGCCATGGTCGTTCGTGCGTGCGTCGCGGAGTCGCGGCGGGGCGTGCCGGAAGCGGAAACGCGCGCGGGATTGTGACACCCGTCGTGGCCGACGCGAAGCTTCCGGAGCAGGAAACTCTCCTCGAACGCGCCGACGATTCCGAGGCGCGCCTTTCGACGGCTCCGAGACGCGGCGCGCCTCGGACGACGAGACGAAAGAGCTTTTTCGTTTCGAATCGACTCGTTCGTCGTTTCCGCCGCGACGAAACGAACGAAGTTTCCCGAAAAGAAAAACCGAGGGAAACGCGGCTGTTCACTCCGCGCCGCACGATGGAGCCTTCGGGGGCGTATCAGACCACGGTGGACACGGACACGTTCCATCCGAAAGAGCCCGACGCCGCGGACACGGCTCGCGAGGCGGTCGGGGGCGAGGGTTTACCCGCGCCAGACCCGAACGGCGATCCGTCCGTCCCACAACTGGACGTGAACGGCGGTACCGTCGCGATGGACGCGATGGGACCGGTGGTGGTCAACGACGACGGGTCGTTGTCCCGCATCACCAACTGGAGCAAGCTGACCGAACGAGAGAGGGATGTGACGCAGCGGCGGATAGCCAAGCGCAACGCCGAGCGGCTCGAGAGGCTACGCGCGAAGGAAAACGAGCAGGCAAGCGTCTAGGTACGATGCGCGCGGCGTTTTTTTTTTCATCAGACACGCGTTTCACGAGACGACCGCGAAAACCCTCTTCGTCACACGTCCTCCGCGCGCGTGGTGTGCCTCCTCTCGTGGCGCGGGGGCAGCGGCGCCCTCACGGCGGCCGGCACAGAGATGGAGTGGCTCCGCCTGCGCGAGGCGGGGGCGAAGAACTGCGACGCGTACGGCGTGGACGGCGGCGTGGACGGCCGCGGCGACTCAGAGCGGGGGCTTCCGCTCTGAGTCGCCGACGCGGCTCGATCGAGGTCCTCGACCAGCGGCAAGTCGCCCGCGGATCCCGCCTCTAGGTGTCGGTAGAAGCGCCGCGCGGACCCGGTGGCGCCGCCGCCGAGCAGAGACGATCGGTCCGAGCCGAGGCGGTCGGCGCCGACGGCCGACCGGTCGTCGGCGGGGGACGAAACCGAGACGCGTCGCTTCCGCGCCGCCGAGCGCGCGCCGCGCCGCGCCGCGACGGCTCCGGCGGCGGCGGCGACCAGCGCGAACGCGGCGACACCGAAAAGCACACCCAGGATCAGGTCGGAGGTGATCGAAGGCGCGGATGTTCTGGTGGAGTCGCCTTGGGAATCGAAGGCGCGGATCTCGACGCCGTCGCGCCTTTTCCGCGCGACCGCGGCGGCGTCGTCGTCGGCGGCGTCGCGCGGTAGAGGGTCCGCCGCGGCGCGCGACCTTCCCGTCGTCTGCGCCGAAGCCACCGAGACGGATCCGCTTTCGCGACTGTTCGACTTTCGCTCTTCGCCGCTTCGCGAGGGCTCCAGGCGCTCCAGGCACCCGCCGCGCTCCAGGTCCCGGACGAGCGTTTCCAGCGCGTTGACGAGTTTTCCGACGGCGGAGTATCCGCGGCGGCCTCCTCTGCGGCCGAGCGTCGCCGCCTCGAGACGCCGGAGAAATTCGAGCGCGGCGTCCGTCGGACCGCGCTCGACGCGGATCCACGCGGATCCGCGCGGATCCACCGTCGCGTTCGCGGCGTTCGGAGACCCGCGGTTCGCGACGGCGCACGCCCTCGCGGCCGCCTGCACTTCGTCCACGGAGGCCTCGAGGCCCGCCGAGCCGGCCGGCGCCGCCGCCAGCCACGCCGCCGCCGCCGGGAAAACGCCAGCCTCCGCGGCTTCCTGCGCGACGGCGTCCAGCGCGGGGGACGCGAACAACACGCCGGGAGGCGCGTCGAGCGCGCGCGCGCACGTGCTTTCGCTCAGCGTGACATCGCGCAGAGCCGCGACCACGAACGCGAGCGCGTGCGTGGAGGTGAGCAGGGACGCGCCCGCGGGCGCGTCCCAGCGCGGGTCCGGCGGCGGGAAAGCGTCGCCGAGGCACGTACCGCTTCCGGAAACGGCGGAAACGGAAACGCCTGTGTCGTCGGAAACGCCTGTTTCGTCTTTCCGCCCAATCTCCGCCGCCCTGGTTTCGAAGCGCGTCGCGTCCGCGAGCGCGAGGTGCGACGCGAGCACGCGCGCGCCGAGGCGCCGCATGCGATCGTCGCGCGTTCGTGTCTCGGTGTCTGTACCTGTACCGAACGCGTCCGCGAGATCAGCCTCCGAGCGCAGGAGGCCCCGGCGGCGGCACGCCTCGGCGCGCGCCGCGAAAAACGTCAGCGTCGCGACATCCGCCGCGGTTTCGATCGCGTCGTTTTCGTTTTCGTTCGCGTCGAGCGCGAACGCGCCGAGCCCGCACCGCTTCAGCTCGTCCGCCGAGCGCTCGCGGAGCCTCGCGACGACCGCCTCGAGGTCCTCGGCGAGAACACCGAGCGCCCGCAGCGTCCGGGTCACGACGCCCCCGGCGCCGGCGAAGCACGAAGACGAGCCGCGAAGACGAGCGGCTAGCGAAGCCGCCGCCTCGTCCAGCGCGTCGACGACGAACCCCGCGCCGGCGTCCTTGACATCGTCCTTGACATCGCGCTGGTTCTCCGCGGAGAGCAGACGCGACGCCGAAAAGCCTTCGAGGTTGGTTGGTGACGATAATCTGAGGAGGTCGAGCTCGTGCGTCAAGCCGGAGAAGAGCGCGCGGAGGGGGCCCGCGCGCGCGGCGGCGGCGGCGGCGGAGGCGCGGGCGTCCGTGGCGTTCTCGCGGCCGTCGCCGCACGCGGCGGTCGCCGCCGCGAGCACGAGGGCGAGGTCGCGCGCCGCCCGGTCCGCGCCGCCGTACCGGGCGATCGCGTCGGCGGCACGTGGCGCGAGGCCCGCGTCGGCGAGCGCGGCGGAAGCCGCGCGCAGGGGAAGGCGCAGTTCGCGCGGCAGCTCCGGGTGCGCGCGCAGACCCGAGAGGGGGTCGAGGAAGGTCTCGTTCGCCTGCTGGTCCGCGCGTGCCGCGTCGAGGACGCGCGCGAAGAGCGCGAGCGACGCCACGAACGCTCGGCGGAGCGCACGCGGGGAGGGCGATACCGCGCGGGGCATGACGAAGGCGCACGCGATGCGCGCTCGCGTTTGTGGAGGACGCAGCCGCGCCGCCTCCTCTGTCTATCTGTTGGTCGTGCCGAGAAAAAACCAGCGACAGACGACAGAGCGAGAGCTTCTCGGCTCGATTCTGAAAAAACCCTCGAGGGCGAGGCGGCGGAGAAAGAGTCCCGGCGCGAGATGATTGATGATATAGCCTATAGCACCGTTTCGCTACGTGGCCACAGCACACTCTCGGCTCTTCGCCTCGTTCGCCATGAGCCAGGCCTCTCTTCTGCGTCGGCTCACGCTCGTGTGAACCCTAAACTTCACTTCGCGAGGCAGGCGCGGAAGCCCTCCTCGAGCTCCTTGCGGTTCAGGTTGCGCCCGATGAACACCATCTTGTTGACCACCTTCTCGTCCGGCCCCCACTCGACGTTGGACGGCCCGAAGTTGATCTGCTCGTGCACGCCCTGGAACACGAACTTGGTGTTCCCCTGATCTTTGAACTTCATCACGCCCTTGCTGCGGTAGATGTTCAGCGCGTTCTCCTGTAGCAGGTTCATCATGAACCCGTTCACGGCGCCGAAATCGAGCTCGCCCTCCGCCAGGATGCCCACCGAGGACACGCCCGTGAGGTCGTGGCGCTTCTTCTTGGCCTTCTTCGGGGCGGGCTCGCCGGTCCCGTGGCCGTGGCCGTGGCCGTGCTTCGCGTCGCCGTGGTCCTCGTGGCACTCCGTCTTGCCCCCGTCGTGCGAGTGGCCGTGCCCGTGGTCCGCCGCGCCGCCGGCGGCGGCGGCGGCTTCGGCGGCTTCCGCCTGCGCGTGTCCCTCCTCGTCGTCCAGGAAGTCCGGGTCCACCTCCAGCGTCTTCTCGATGGAGAAAGAGTCGACGCCGAGCACGCGGTCGAGGTCGATGACGGAGTTGGTGGTCTTGATCACTTCCGCGACGGCGTTGATGGACTTGACCGTGTCCACGACCTCCGCGAGCTCCGCCTCGGACACGAGATCGATCTTGTTGAGCAAGATGCGGTCAGCAAAGGCCACCTGCTGGACGGCTTCGTTGACGGCGCCGTCCGGCTTCTCCTCCTCAAGATGGATGCCGACGTGCTTGGCGTCCGCCAGGCACAGGATGGAGTCGATGCGGTAGGCGTCCGCGATCTCGGGGTTGATGAAGAACGTGAACGCGACGGGCGCGGGGTCGGCGAGGCCGGTGGTCTCGATGATGACGTGGTCGAACTTCTTCGCGCGGTCCTTGAGCGTGAGCAGCGCGCGCACCAAGTCGCCGCGCACGGTGCAGCACACGCACCCGTTGTCCATGGTGATGACGTCCTCCTTTTCCTTCATGTTCTCGCCCACGAGCGCATCGTCGATGGACACCGCGCCGAACTCGTTCTCGATGACGGCGATGAGCTTGCCGTGATCGCCCTTAAGGATGTGGTTCACCAGCGTGGTCTTGCCCGCGCCGAGGAAACCGGTGATGATGGTCACGGGGGTTTTCTCCGCGTCCGTGACGTCCGCCATGGTCAGAGCTGAGGGTCGGTGACGGGGGCGCGAAGGCTGTCCTCTCCGCGCGGTCGGATCTGATGAAAGTCGCGGAAGGATTCGCGAAAAAGTTTGCGCCCGCCGACAAAATTCGCCGCTCCGCGCACGGCACGTGCCGTCGTGTGCCGGTGGGGGTCAGTCGATGTTCGTCACGGTCTGTTTTCTTGAGTCACACCGTTCGAAGCTTTTTCGCCTTCGGACACCACGATTTCGCCCGAGAGGGTGTTCGGAGAGCGAACGGCCACAATCGCGACCGCGCGCGTCGCGGACACGAGCGCGACGCGCGTTTCCCATCGCCCTCGTACCGCGGACACCCCCGGAAACGCCCTCTTCCGTCGAGTGTCGCGACCGGCAGGTCCCGCCTCAGGGTCGGACCCGCGTAACACCTCGTGTCGTGCCGACGAAGAGTGTTCATCATGGCTGGCCCTGACGAGCGCGCCGAGCTCCTCGGTGAAACTCCCGAGCGCGCGCGCCACCGCACGCAGCGCGGTCGTGTCGCGGTCGGCCTCGTCTGCCTGTTCCTCGCCCTCGCGGGCGTCTTTTCGGTCGCGGCGGCGACCGAGCCGAGGAGCGCGCTCCTCGGAAACCGAAACAGCGTCCGCCGCGAGACGGGCGGCGATCTCGCCGGGCGCGCCGCCGTCGGGACGCCGCGAGTGGCGACGCACCGCCGCGCCCGTCACCGCGGTCATCGCGAAGCGCAGGACAACGGTGAGAAAGTCGAAAACGTCGAAAACGTCGAAAACGTCGCGGAAGGCGGGAAGGCGCGCGAAGACGTCTTAGACGACGCGGGCGCCGCGTCCGGCGATGTCGCTCCGGACGCGCCCGATACCGCCGTTTCCCTGGACTTCGCGCGTTTCGCGATCGACGCGGTGCGGAAACAAAGACGCGCCGCGATGAAGCAGGCGAAGGAAGCCGGCGTGCCCGTGGACGACACATACATGAAAAACATCCCGTCCTCGCCGCGCGCGCTCGAGACGGACGTCTACGCCATCGTCCTCGACGGCGCCGACCCCGCGAAGCTGCGCTCGTCCGACGCGGAGAAGAAGGTGGACGTCGTCGGGCACCTGGGCGAGGCGTTCGGCGCCGAGAGCGTGGCGGCGCGCGCGCACCTCACCCCCGCCGTCGTGGCGGCGGCGTGGCCTGAAGGCGAAGCCCTGCCCCGGTACGCGCTGAAGGAAATCAGGCGGCGCGTCTCCGCGCGTCTCGGCGGCGGCGGCGGCGGCGGCGACGCCGAGACGGAGGCGGCGATGCGCGCGCTGCCGTGGGTCGACCACTTCGCGAGCCGCGCGGAGGACGGGTCTTTGGTTCGCGACGAGAGTTGGCCGGAGAACTTCGACCACCACGTGGGGTGTCTGTTCGCGCACATGCTGGTGTGGCAGTTGGCCAAGGACGCGCAGGAGGCGGACGCGCAGGAGTCTCCCTCGGGAACGACGGGCGTTCGGCGCGGCGGCGCGTTTGTGTTTGAGTCGGACGGCGCGTCGAGCGCCAACTTGGCGGTGCCGTTTTCGAGCCTGCAGTTCGCGGCGGACGCGGCGCCGGCGGATTTCGACGTTCTGTTCGTGAACAAGCTGGAGGACCCGAGCCTGGACACGCGGTTCCCGTGGCGCAGCGATCGCGTGCGTGTCGCGGTGGACGAGACGACCGGCGCGACGATCGACTTTTTCCGGTACCGCAACTCGTTCGCGGCGGGCATCAGCGGGTACGTCGTCGCGCCGTCGTTCCTGGAGAAGGTGCACGCGCGCGTCGCCGCGAGCGGCGCGGACATGGTGGACGCGTGGCTGTACAAGCTGTGCGGGGACGCCGTCTCCGAGACGGACGACGACGCGACGTTCCTGCGGTGCTACGCCGCGGTGGACCGAACGATCGTGGAGAAGTACCGAGAAGAACACCCGGACGGGCCGTGAGGCGTTTTTTCTAAGGCCGTCGCGTAGGATAGCAGCATAGCAGCATAGCTCTTTTCGTTTTTTTGTAGACTACTTAGTCACTAGTGAGTTTATCGATCGTTGAAACCGGAAAAGAATCGTTAACGGTTTCGAGTTTCACCGCTCAACTCGGCTGTCGCCGATCAACAGACGCGAACGCGCGTCGTTGTACGCACCGTCGGGCGCTCGAAACGAAGAGAATCACCTTTTTCGGTTCCTTCCACGTGTGATTCGGCGGATATTTTCTCTCGGAAGCCGCGAGCGCGCGTGCCCCGAGCGCACTCCGACGCGCGCGTCGACTTCGACGCACGCGCCCCCTTCCGCGCTCACGCTGTCGCAGCCGCCGACGCACGCGCGCGCGTAAGGCACCCCGCCGCGCGTCTCGAGCGCCCCCGAGCCCGGAAAAGTGCAATGGCCGCCGCCTTGGTCGCGCCGATGCTACGCCCCCTCCGCGGGGTGGGCGGCGCCGGCCGCGCCGCGCCCCGCAAACAGACCCGCGTCGGTGTCAAGTGCAACGCCGAGCACGATCGATACGGCCAGAGCGAGGACGACGTTCTGCAGGTCTCGGGCGACTGGAGGCAGTTCCGGTGCGTCTCTACGCGTACCTTCGAGGCGACATCCCGAAAGCACGCGACGCGAAAAAGCGCTCCCCCCGACGCGAAAAAGCGATTCACGACCCGTCGGATCTCCCAGGTTCCGGAGGTGTGTAAACCGTAACAACGAACGCTGTTTTCGACTGACGACGTTTCGTTTTTCCCATCCTCCCCTCAGCGCGGCGCTCGTGAACCAGGAGCACGTCCACCGGTTGACCGGGGGCACGACGAACCACGTGGTGAGCGCTTTTGATCGGCGCCAGCGCAGAAACAAGAGCCCGGTGAACGCGGCGGACTGGGCGCACCGTCTGCCTGAGGCGGAGACCGGGTGCTTGCTGCTCGCGCCCGAGCACGAAGAGGGCTGGTGGCGGCACAGCGTGGTGCTCGTGTTGAACCACGACGACGAAGGGTCGACGGGCGTCATACTGAACCGCCCCACCAACGCGCTGCTGCACCGCGTGGTGCCCGAGATCGACTACGAGGCGCCGCACCACAAGGTGCTCGCGGACCGCAGAGTCAGCATGGGCGGGCCCATGGGCACCGAAAAAGGTTCGCGGTGCCTGGTGGCGCTCTCGAAGCAGCCCCTGGAGGGCGCCACGAGCGAGGTGTTCCCCGGGCTGTGGCACGTCTCCGACTTCGCCGCCGTGCGGCCTGAGCACGAGAAACACCTCTCCGTGTTCGTGGGATACTGCGGCTGGGTCGAGGGGCAGCTGGACGCCGAGGTCAAGGCGGGGGGCTGGCTGGTGGCCGCCGCCAGCGCCGCCAACACCCTGGGGCTCGTCTCCACCGCGCCCGGGGGGGACCTGCTCGGCGAGAGCGCCTGGGAGAGCCTCCGCGCGCGCCTCGGGGAAAACTCAGACAACGCCGCGCGCGGCTGAGTGACGTTGACGTTTTGTTTCGCGACGAGACATACATAATACAGAAATACAGAGTCGAGTCTCGTGTGGCGCGATGGTGTTTTGATGACGCGTGTTTTGATGACGACAACAACGTATGTACAAAGCGTAGATTGTCACCGCGTACGTACGTAGTCTACGTACTTTCCGACTGAGACCGTCGGTTAGTCGCCGCGCGACGACGTCTTCCGCCTCTTCCTCTCTTCCTTCTTCCTCTTCTTGTTGGAAACCTTCTTCTTCTTCTTGGAAACCTTCTCGGAAGGCTTCTCGACGGCCCCTCCCAGTCGGCTCCGCAGGTCGTCGGCGGCGGCGGACGCGGGCTCGGGTATCAACGCGTACTCGCCCGTCCGCCGCGCCGCGACGCCGCCGCGTCGCCGCACGCCGGGCCTGTTGAGTAACGCCGCGAGCCTTTCGTCGGATGCGACATCCTTCGCAAAGCCGGTAACGTCCGCGGGGCTCGCGGATGGATCGTCCACGGCGTGTTTCCTCGCCGCGTCGTCGCCATTGCGACGTCTCTTTTTCCCCACCGCCGCCTCATCCTCCACCGCCCCGCCGGGACGCTCGCCCCCCGCTCGAGGGTCGGGGAGGATCTGACGCCGCGCTTCCGCGCGCGCGTTCGCCGAACCGACATCGCGCAGAGTGTTCGCCAGGAACCGCCCGTTCACGCGCTCGCGGACCCTCGGCGCGCGCACGACATCGTCCGCCCACGGCCTGACTCCGGCGAGGCCCAGCGACCGGTCCCCCGGGTCCCACATCCGAAGAGCGCCCCCGCGTCTGTCGCGTTCCCCCCGAAGCCGAGGAGACGCGGAAAAACGCGGGAGCGAATTTTGGGGCCAGCTCAGCAATTTTTTTGGCGGGGCACTTTGAAGGGACACGCGGGGCGCCCGTGCATTGCGGAGCGCGACCATGATGCTCGCTGCGATGTGCAACGCGACGGCGATGCTCGCGCAGGCGTCGGTGAGCCCCCGCCTCCGCTCTACTCGCGCGGGCGCCGCTCGGGTCGGGAGACGCGCGTCCCGCCTCCGTGTCCCCCGCGCGGTCCCGACGTCGGTCGACGCCTCGGAGACGACGGAGGCGGAGTCTCCCGAGCCGCTGCTGATCGTGGTGGAGTGCGACGGCGTGCTGTGCGACGTGCACCTCGACGGCCACCGCGAGGCGTTCAACGAGACGTTCACGGAGCTTGGCATGGAGGGCATGTCCTGGAGCCAGGACGAGTACCTGTCGCTCCTGCGCTCGGGGGGGGGGACCGCGTACGGAATGATTGAGCGGTACTTCCACTTCTACGGGTACCCCACCCCCGAGCTCCGCGACCCCGGTGGCGAGATCCCCGACGAACCTGGGAACTTGGGGAACCTTGGGATCGTGCCCGAGGGCTACGAGAACGCGTCCCTCGCGTCGCAGGCCGCGGCGGCGCAGGCTGCCGCGAGCCGTGACCCGATCAACAAAGAGCTCCTGGCGATGCGCCGCGCGGATTGGATCCGAGACGTCATCGCGAAGAAGGATGAAGCCTTCGCGCGCATGGTGGAGGAGGGACGGCTGCGGCTCAGGAAAGGCGCGCTGGCGTTCCTGGACGAGTGCTTGCTGGAACCGAACGCGCACGTGGTGATCATCGGCGCGACCGCGAGCGCGCCGGAGGAAAACGTGCTGGGTGCGGTGCTCCGCGCGATGGGGCCGCTGCGCGCCGCCGCCGTCTCGGTGTCGGACGCGAACGAGATCGTCGACGGCGCCGCCCTCGCGGCGACGGCGGCGGAGGAGGCATCAAAACGCGAGGCCACCGGAAAAACGCCCATGGACGACGATGCGCTGGATGCGTTCGGGGACCACGCGGCTGTGCACGACGAGGCGTGGGAGGCGGCGCGGCGTGAGATGCAGATGACCATGAAGGCGCGCAAGGGCGAGCTCCTGGCGGTGGAGGTTGGCGGCGACTTGCAGAGGCAGAGCTTCAACAGCAACGTCATCGTGGACGCGTCGGTGTTTTGCACTTCCACGCGCTCGGTGATCAACGCTGCCTCGCTGAGCGGCATCCTGGCGAAGAAGGGCACGCGCAAGGAGCGGTGCGTGTTCGTCGGCGCGAGCCGCGCGACGGCGACGGAGGCGAACGCGGCGGGCGTCTTCAACGTAGTGTGCCGCACGGCGAACCAGGCGGATTCGCAAATCGTCGGCGTCGCCATGGTCACCGACGACTTCGGAGGCGGGGGGGGGCTCACGCTGCGCTACGTCAAGCACAGGATGGCCACCTGGAAGGGCGAAACCGTGGGGGGGAGTGAGATTTGATCACCACGCGCGAAAAACGCGCGCGATGATGAGAAGTGTATTTCCATTTTCGACCGGGGCCCCCGCGGTAAGTCCCGTAACGTACGCCGCGGCGGCGACGCGACGCCCCCTCTACGGCGGCGCTCCCGCCGCCCCCCCCCCCGAGGCGAGCAAGCCGTAGAACTCGGCGGAGCACAGATGGAACCGCCCCGCGTGCTCGTCATCGGGCGCGCGCTCGTCGCGCCCGGTGAGCACCAGCCGCAGGAACCGCACGGGCGTGGAACACGCGGGCGCATCGATCGCCCAGGACGCCCACGCGCCGGGCGCCGCGATGGACGCGTCATCGACGTGGCGCGAGAGCGTCGTCCACCCGACGCCTTCTTCGTCGGCGTCCGCGGCGTCGCCGTTTTTTAAAAACTCGTCCGGGTCCGTCCGGCGCCCCTGCAGCTCCCAGTGCCTCGGGAAGTGCGCGGTCCCGTCCTGGCGCATGCTGTAGTGCGCGCACCGCAGCGTGCGCGCCTCGCCGAGGTCGAAGCGCCACCAGCCCCCGTTGAAGGCGTCTTCGGAAGAAGAGCCGACGTTTCTGCGCGCGTCGCCTGAATCTCCGGAATCTCGGGGGGAAAACGTTTCGCTCCGGCGCGGCGGCCCCGCGAAGTTGACGCGCGCGAACGCGCCGGACGTCACCAGCGCCGGGTTCGTGTGCGCGCACGAGGGCGAGGACGCGGCGACGGCGACGCGCGAACTCACGTCTTCGTCCCCTTCCTTCCTTCCTTCCGTTAGTCTGCAAAAAAACCCCGAACCCGCGAACCCGGGGTTCCGGAAATGCGACCGCCCGGCTTTGGTTCCGACGTGCCGGAACACGCCGTTCAGGTCGCCGGCGCGCAGAAACGTCAGCGTCGTCCCGAACGTCTCGCGCGGTTTTCGGCGTCTCGCGGCGTCGCGGAACGCGCTCGCGACGCGCGCGCTCGCGGACAGGGACACGGACGCGCCGTCAGCAGCCACCGCCATGTTCGCCGTGTTTTCGGACGGCGCGCGTTTCGAAAAAAATCTTTTTTCGAAACTCGAGTGGGTCCCGGGCGACGCGACGCCGCCAAACGCCTCCGCGGCGACGGTTTTGCAGACTAATTGCGCGCGGTTGCCCGGCGTCGCCTTTTCGCCATTCGCGCCGCGCGCGCCGGAAGCGAGCGCCGGCGCCTCGGCGAAGAGCGCCTCCAGCGCCTCCGCGAGGTCGTCGTCGTCCGCGCCGCCGTCGCCGGCGGCGAGAAACGCGGCGCGCGCGTCACGCGCCGCCGCCGCCGACGTCTGCGGCCACCGCACGCGCGCGGCGACGGTTTCCGCCTCGGCGCGCGACCGAGGCTTCGCCGCGACCCACGCCTCCGCGAGCGCCAGCGCCCGGTCCTCGTCCGCCACGCCGAGGTCGTCGCGTCCGACGGTGGCGGCGAACGCGTCCGCGGGCAAGGCGGCGAGCGCTTCGGGGTCCGCGTCGGTGATGTTCCGCGCGAGGCTCCGCGCGCACCGCGAAAACAGACGCGTCAGCGTGTCGTGTCCGTCGACGCCGCCGCGCGCGAAACCTTCGTCGCCTTCGTCGCCTTCGAGCTCTTCGTCCGCGTCGTCGTCCGCGAGAGACGCCGTCGGAGACGCGCCTTCTTCGTCGAACGCGGCCACCCCGAACGCGGGCGCGAGCGCGAGCAGCCGCGCCGCGTCGCCGGCGTCGCGCGCGGCGGCCTCCGCCAGCGCGCGGGCCACGGCGTCCGTCGCCGCCGCCGCGCGGAACCGGAGGCACAGCGCGAGCGTCTCGGCGGCGGGGGCGGAATCCGGAAACGACCCCGCGTACGCGAACCGCAAAAACGCCGCCACCGCCGTCGCGTCGACGTCGTCGTCGAAGTCGTCGTCGACGTCGTCGTCCCCCACCTCGGGGGAACGCGCCCCACGGGGTGCGCCGCCGAAGCGCACGACGTGCTCCGAGGCCTCGCGCATGCCGCTGGCGAAGACGTCGCGGAAAAACGGCGCGAAGCACGCCAGCACGACGCGGTGCGCGTGGAACTCGGCGAAAGCGACGCGCGTCTCGGTTCCGCCCGGAACCGCCGCCGCCGTCCTCTCGCCGCCGCCGCGCGAGAGGATGTCCGTCCCCTCCGAGCCGAAGCGCCGCTCGAAGCGCCGCGGCTCCAGGACGACCGTCGCGGGCACGCCCGCCGCACGCACAGCCTCGTCCGCCTCCGCGACCGAGCCGGCGCGGACGGCGACGACGACGTCCGAGAACTCGCTCGCGACGCGCGACGCGACGCCGCCGGGGCCGGGGTTCCGAAAAAGCCGTCTCAGCGCGCGCTCGTTCGCCGCCGCGTCCGTCCCGGCGAACCGAGCCAAGACGCGCGTCATCTCGTCATGCTCGGAATCAGCGGACGCGTTGGAATCGCCGGAATCGTGCTGCTCCCACTCTCCCTTTTCCGCCACCTCGACGATGAACGTCAGAGACGTCGTCTCGGATCGCCGTCTCGGATCGATCTCGGAGCCGAGATCGGCGAGCCTCTCCGCGGCGCCGAGTCGGGGAAGGGAAAACC
>Ga0181559_10001565_pt1 | contig 22476 bp, 22 predicted proteins | sample 011ome_21_FD_133752 | JGI IMG/M metagenome (GOLD analysis project Ga0181559, IMG submission 133752) | Coastal salt marsh microbial communities from the Groves Creek Marsh, Skidaway Island, Georgia - 011508AT metaG (megahit assembly) | ecosystem: Environmental > Aquatic > Marine > Intertidal...
CGATGTTTTTACTGAGTACTTGCCAGAGGTCCACGCAGGGTAACAGCGGGCAGTTTATCGATGGTGCAGTCATGTGCTGACATATCGATGCCCGCGCCTTTAAAGTCATTGCCGGCGTCTATATTGAGCAACTCCGAGTCGCCGTTCTGCACGCAGATCAAGGCCAGATTCACCGCTTTTTTCGGGTTAACAATGCCGTCCCATATAATGTCTGGAAAACGGCCTTCGGGGCCATAAACTGCGTCACGTAACGCGGTTAGGTAGTCAGCACCCGGTGCTGTACCGCCACCGGTGAAGGTGTTGTCATAGATGTATATTTCTTCTGGGTAGGGATCAAAGGTCTCAGCTAGGTCCCTTTGACCGGCGTAGTTGGCGCTGAAATAAGAGGAAATCAATATGTTTGCGGTATCGTTGTCCGCCGCGTTGTTGGCAAAGATTTCAACCTGATCGTTGGAATTGACAAGTATGCCTGATCCTTTTGGCACACCGGAAACGGCGGTGCCCGGAGCCGCAAAATTAGCCGTGTTGTTTTGGTTGACCTCGTTGTTGTAGACCCGCGTACCATAACCGCGCTGTGGTATCTGGGGCATGTTAAAAACAAGAATGCCGCCCGTATTGTTGTTTGCAACATTGTCATAGACGTCAGCGCCGATAGTGTTCTCAATTTCGATGCCGGCGACGTTGTATTCAGCTCGATTGTTGCGCACGACAACGTTGCGTGACTGACCCACATAGATACCCGCGTCAGACGCAGCGATGGCCACAGAGCCCTCGATTAACGTATTTTCTGTCTGCACCGGATAGATGCCGTAAGCCCCATTGTTGACGTCGGGGCCGTTAGTCCATTCAGTGCGGATGCGACGAATGACGATATTTTGCCCTTCGTTGACTTTAAGAGCGTCCCCGACGGTATCCTCAATGGCAAGGTCTTCGATGGTGAAGTCCGACGCATTGACCGACAAGCCCTCAGCGCCGGCGATTTGACCCGCAAAGCTGAGCACGGATTGATCCATTCCCTGACCGCGGATGGTTACTCCGTCAGTGTTGAGCACCAGGCTGCGTTTGAAAGCAAAAGTTCCTGCCGGAACCTCGATAACGTCACCTGCTGTGGCATTTTCCAAGGCTTGTCGAAAGCTTTCCTGGAACGTCACCGATGTGTCTGCCGGCGCGTTAGGGGCCGGCGGTGCATCATTGGATTCGCTGCACGCGCTGAGCGCCAGCGCGCAGGCCAGCGCCATAAAAATAGTAGGGTTCTTGGTATTCACTGTGGATTCCTTCGGTCAGTTTCAGCTCGGGTAAATTATAACAGCAGTAAGGTGCGGTCTATCGTCCAGTAGGTGGCCATACAACCCATGCCGTAAGCACCTATACGAATGAGATTCGAGGTTTCGGTCAGTCGTCGGGCAACCCAGGCCATCAGCAAAAGCGCGCCGATGACGATGAGTTGACCGATTTCGATACCGACGTTAAACAGCAAAAGGGCCAACCACAGGGCATCGCTGGGTAGACCCACGTCATTCAGGGCCCCCGCAAAGCCCAGCCCGTGCAGCAAGCCAAACAGGAACGCCATCATCCACGGGCGCGCCAGGGTCAAACGTGAACGCTGATTTTCATCCTGCAGCAGCTCTCGGGCGAGAAAGACAATCGACAGCGCAATCACGGCCTCGACGGGCCCTTGGGGCAGCGAGACCCAGCCGAGCACCGACAGCGCCAGCGTGATGCTGTGAGCGAGGGTAAACGCGGTGATGGTTTTGAGCAACATAAGCGGTGAATGGATGAACAGTACCAGACCTACAACAAACAACACGTGGTCGATACCGAACACCAGGTGTTCTACGCCGATCCGCAAATAGCTTAGAGCCGGAGCGGCACTGTCGGATAGATCCAAGGTGGGATTTTCGGGACGGAGAATGAAATTGAGGCTGCCTCCATCCGCACTGTCTACTCGCACCATGACATCAGTCAGGGTGGCTGACAGGCCCTGAATATGAATTTTCATCGTGCTGAGGTCGCATTGGGTGACCCAGCGCTGTACCAGGGCTGATGGCGTAATTTCAGGGGGTGCGGTCTCCTGCATTGTGCATTCGGCAGGAAAGACCGGTTCTATCGCCAGACGCCCGTTTTGCACCGCGGGTTGTTTCCACAACACCTCGAACAGAGGCGCGCCCGGACTGGACGCGACTTCGTTTAAGTGCAGATAAGCGGGTCTGACCTCATGTGACCAGGCCTGACTTTGCCATAACAAAAGGCCGACGACAGGTAGCCACCACAGTGGTTTATTGGACTGCATCAGCTTGCGGTAAATTAATTTGATAGCGTGCACGCAGGTCTTCGTAATATGCCGCGTTTGCTGCTGCGCGCACCGTCTGTTGAAAATCTGATGCGACTCTGTCAGCAACATTTTGATACGGTTCTGTACTGGCGGGCCAGGCTGCTGTGACCATGACGGTGTGCCAGCCGTAAGCGGACTTCACCGGACCTTGCCAACTGTCTGCGGGTTCCAACGTCATAATATGTGCAGCAAAATCACGGCCGAATAAATCGCCAATCTCTCGCTGGTTACGTTGCGCATATTCTCTTTGCAGCATAAAAGGGTCTCCCTTAACGGCCGGGTCGCGCAGGGCAGACCTCGCATCAGCTTCCGCATTGTCACGACGGTCGATGGAGAAGTAGCGATGGCGAAAGCTCAGGCGCGGTGGCAGACGATAATCGTCGATATGCTGTTCATAGTAGTCCTGCAGGGCCTCTGCCTCGGCGGGCCTGGCGGTGGCAATATCTTCCGTCAGAAAAGTGAGCTTCTGGACCATGCGGCGGCGCACGATGGTATCGTTGTTGTCCAGGCCGAGGCGCTGTGCCTCCCGATAGTAAATTTCTTCTTTGATGAACTGATCGATCAAACCGCGTAGTTCTTTGACCGTAGGGGGACGCTGCATCTGCAGCTGCCATTGATCTGACAGTCGTTGAATGTCCGGCTCGCTAAGATTGATGGTGTAGGGGATGTCGTCCTCAGCTAACCATTCTGCGCCAATGAAAACGATCGCTCCGACCAGGACAAACACCACCAAAGGATCTTTTACCCAACGCATACTCAATGCATCTCAAAGCCGCCGGCGACAGCCAGTGCGATACCGCTGACGTTTGGGGAGGTGGCCAAATAGAGCACGGCTTCGCCCATGTCTTGCGCGGTTTGTGGACGCCCTAAGGGAATGGTTTCACGCATACTGGCCTCAAACTCATCGGTTTTTTGAGCCTCACTGGTGGCATTGGTGGGTAGGAGATGGTCGAGCCACATGGCTGTACCCACCATTCCGGGACAGATGGCGTTGACGGTAATATTGTCCGGCGCGAGTTCGGCGGCCAACGATTGTGTGATGCCGATGGCTGCGAATTTGGATCCGCAGTAGGCAGACATGTTGGGGTATCCTTTTTTGCCTGCGATCGAAGCGGTGTTGACCACGCTGGCTTGCTGCGCCTTGCGAAGGTGGGGCAGGGCAGCCTGGGTCATTAAGAAAATGCCTTTCGTGTTGACGGCGAATATGTGATCCCAGGTATCGGCGTCAAAAGATTCGATGGGTCCGCTATCCACCACTCCAGCATTGTTGACCAGAATGTCGAGACGCCCAAATTCGGCGATGGTTGCGGCGACCGCGTCAGCGCAACTGTCCGGATCAGTGACGTCGACCCGGATGGCGCTGATATTGCTGCCTTGCGCCAAGGTTTTCTCCAGGTCGCTGGCGTCAGCCAAAGCGTACCTCCAGTCCTCCCCTGGGGTGTGAGCCACGCCAATGTCAGCAATCATGACGCGCGCACCGGCTTGGCTGAGCACGCCGACGATACCTGCACCAATGCCTCTTGCGCCGCCGGTCACCAGGGCGACTTTGTCTTTGATGGATAGGGCCAATGAATCCTCCTACGGTTCTATCAACGCGATAATGCGAGCTTGACCGGTACCTTGCCGATCCCCGGTTCTAGGCTGCAAATTGCTCCAGATGGTAGTCAGAATTTCCGAATTGTGCATCGATCACCAACAGACGTTTGAAATAGTGTCCGATGCGCAGTTCTTCAGTAACGCCCATGCCACCATGGAGCTGCACCGCGTTCTCACCAATCATAATGCCGGTTTTGCCAATAAAATGTTTCAGTGCATGGACCGTCCGCTTCGCCTCTACGCCCTGCTGTACCACTTCCAGAGTGGCACGATACAGGAGTGATTTAGCCTGCTCATATTCCATGAACATATCCACCATACGATGCTGCAGCACCTGAAAATCTGACAGCGCATGATCAAACTGTTCGCGCTCCTGTGTGTAGGCAACGGTATCCTTATAGAGCATTTCCATCGCGCCAACAGCCTCTGCGCTGACCGCTAAAATACCATCGATGGCGACCTGCTCGAGGATTTCAAAACCCTGATCGAGTTCGCCAAGTAAATGAGTGGCGGGTACCTGCACATTATCGAGCGTAACTTCTGCAGCGGTGAGTCCGTCCACGGTCAAGAAGCTACTGACTTCAAGCCCTGCAGATTTTGTGTCGAGCAAAAACAGCGAAATGCCTTGGGTCTCGGTTTGAGCACCCGAGGTGCGCGCACTGACCACTAGATAGTCGGCGCTGCCGCCATGTTGAACCATGGATTTATGCCCGTTGAGTACAAAACCGCTGTCGTTTTGAGACGCCCGAGTGGTGGTATCATGCAGATCAAATCGCGCTTGTTGTTCAGCATAGGCTAAGGCTAACTGGGCACTGCCGTCCATCACCGCGGGGAGGATCGCAGCACGCAATTCTGGTGTCCCACCGAGGCTGACCGCCCTCGCGCCCAGTACTATGCTGGCAAAGAAGGGTTCTAAAACCAGTCCTTTGCCAAATTGTTCCATGATCACCATCGTATCGAGCTGGTTGCCCCCAAATCCGCCGTCGGCTTCCGCGATGGTTAAGCCTAACCAGCCCAGTTCCGCCATGGTGCTCCAGTGGGCTTGGCTGAAATCATCCGCGCCGCCAACGATCGCCTGACGTGCCTCCAAGGCATAATTGTCCTGTACAAAACGCTGTACGCTATCAGCGACCAGTTGCTGTTCTTCGCTTAGATTAAAGTTCATGGTCGTTCCTTAGGATTTTTTGATGCCGAGCACATTTTTGGCGACAACGTCTTTTTGTACTTCACTCGCGCCACCGTAAATGGTGTAGGCGCGGCTGGATAAGTAGCTCGACATGCCCCCACGGGCGAACGCGTAACCTGGCGTTTTGGCGCCCCAGGCAGCGGAGTAAATACCCCCAGCCTCCACCGTGAGCTTAGCGATGCGCTGTTGGATTTCCGTTCCCTTGAGCTTCAGGATGGACGACTCGGGTCCCGGGTCACCGCCCGCTGCGGCGCTGGCTAATGATCGTAGTTCGGTGAATTCCACCGCCATTAAATCGACTTCCAATTCGGCGACTTTGGCGCGAAAAGCGGGTTCATCCATGAGAGTGCCGTTGCCTCGGGTGACGCTACTGGCTTGTTCTTTAAGCTTCTCGAGTGCGACCAAAGATCGTGAAATGCCTGCCAGACCCGTGCGCTCATGCTGCAGAAGTCCTTTCGCATAGGTCCACCCTTTGTTTTCTTCACCGACGCGATTCTCTACGGGTACCTTGACGTCGGTGAAATGAACCATGTTGACTGAGTGCGCACCGCCGAGGGTGATGATGGGTTTGACTTCAACACCCGGTTGTTTCATGGGAAATAACAAGAAGGTGATACCCTGCTGTTTCTTGCCCGCGTCGGAGGTGCGGGTTAGACAAAAGATCCAATCTGCGATGTGGGCCAGCGTGGTCCAAATCTTGGTGCCGTTGACCACATAGTGGGTGCCGTCCGCGCTGAGCTCAGCCTTGGTTTTGAGATTCGCTAAATCCGAGCCGGCGCCGGGCTCAGAATATCCCTGACACCAATTCACTTTGCGATCACGGATGTCTGGCAAAAAGCGGTCTTGCTGTTCCTTGCTGCCGTAATTCATCAACACAGGCGCAAGCATGCCCAGGCCGAATGGCAGATCCCAGGGGATATTGTGGACGGCGGTTTCCTGCTCCCAGATATAGTGTTGGGTTGGGGTCCAACCCGGGCCGCCGAATGCCGTTGGCCACTTAGGGACATCCCATCCCCCTTTTTCTCGTGCCAGCTTGAACCAGTTCATGCGCCATTTCATGTAGTCTTCATTGGGCCGATGCGCGTTTTCAGTCAGAAAAGTTCGCACTTCCTGGCGAAAGGCCAGATCGGCTGGGCTGAGGTCGATTTCCACTGAGTGTCTCACTGTTGAAAACAGTCGCGGAGCTTAATGCTTATACGGCGCGAAGTTAAGGGACTGTTAAACAACTTGGTACAGTGACTGTGGCTGATGTTGGGGTTAGCATGTGGGTTGTTTATTGCAACGACGTGGCTTCACGGCGCGTATCAGACAGGAGTTAAAACATGACGTACGAGACATTGCTATATACCGTCGAAGAAGGCGTGGCGACCATTACCTTCAACCGGCCAGAGGCCGCGAATGCGATGTCACCGCTGTGTGCGAAAGAATTTAACCAGGTGTCCTTAGTGATTGAAGGTGACGCCAGCATACGTGCAGTTGTGATTACCGGCGCGGGTAAAATGTTTTGTGCTGGTGGCGATTTGGGTCAGTTTGCGGCGGCCGGAGATCAGGCGCGTAGTCTGATCCTGGAAATGACTGGTGACCTGCACCTGGGGATTTCGCGTTTGTCACGCAATGCTGCGCCAGTTATCGGTGCGATCAATGGCACGGCTGCCGGTGCTGGATTCTCGGTTGTGATGTTGTGCGATTTGGCCATATCAGCGGCCAGTGCAGTGTTTACTATGGCGTACACCAATGCCGGCCTGTCGCCGGATGGGAGCTCGACTTATTTCATGCCGCGTAAAATTGGCGATCGGCGAACTCGAGAATTGATGTTGACCAATCGCTTGTTAACCGCCGACGAAGCTCTGGATTGGGGGGTGGTCAATCGAGTGGTGCCTGATGAGGAGTTAATGGGCGAAGCGATGGCCCTGGCCCGTAAGTTAGCTACCGGGCCGACGCAAGCCTTTGGTGAGGTTAAGTCGTTGCTGAATTCCAGTTTTGATCAAAGTCTTGAAACGCAGATGGAGCTTGAAGCCCGTGCAATCGCGAAACTGATTGCAGAGCCTGACGGACAGGAAGGGTTGGACGCTTTTTTAAATAAGCGCAAGCCGCAGTTCAAAGGCTAGCCTTCGGGGGCTTTGTCGACGTAGGTGCCTTTAGGCTTGCGCCTGTGCAAGTGAGCCCCGAAGTTGCATTGGGGTGAACCCTCCTGCTTGTCTCCGCCCCACTCAGGGGACACGCGCGATACGTAGACCGACCACAATGATGAGCAGTGCGATGATCACGCCTGGGCCAATGTGCTCGTCGAGGACAAAGTGAATGATCACCAACGACAAGAAGGGCGAGAGAAAAATTAACTGGCTGATACGTCCGGCGTGAGCCGTTTTGCGCAAAGCGTTTTGCCACAGCAGGAACGTAAAGCCCATTTCGATACCCCCTACCCAAAGTCCGAAGCCCATATGGGTGAGCGTCAGAGTGGGTAAGCCAGGCCCCAGCAAACAGGCTCCGGTCACCAGCGGTAATGCGGCGGTGAAACTCCAGAACATAATGGCCGCCGGCTGACTGCGGGCGCGGGTGTTGACTAACCAATAACTCGCCCACAGGAGGGTGCTGAGCAGGGCGAGACTGACCCCCGTCAAGTCCCAGCCGTCTTGTTCTGCGCGCTCAGCGGTACCCAGCAGCACAATGACCCCGATGTAGGAGACCAGGATCCCGCTGAGGGCGCGCAGGGTCAGCGGTTGCTTGAGAATCGGTACCGCCAACAACGCAAGCGTAATGGCCCAAGTGTAGTTTAACGGTTGGGCAATGTGCGCAGGTAGACGTTCGTAAGCCGCGAACAGTATCAGGTAGTAGGCGAACGGGTTGATCACGCCCAGCAGCACGGTCAGCCAGCGGTCCTCCGGGTTGAGTGCAAATCGGCCGTCGAGGTAGGCGTAGGCTAGAAATATCAGCCATGAGATCGCGGTGCCGAGTAACAGTAACTGCTCCACCGCCAGCACCGCGAGTCCGAGTTTGAAACCGGTCGCCACCGTTGACCACAAGCAGACTGCACCGAGCGCGTAGGTGACCGCCTGGTTTTCGGTGTTGGGTTGATTAGTGGTCGGGTTAGCTGGCATGAGTGGACTATACCGGCTAGAGTCTGGGGTTTGCGAGGGTGATGGTGAAACAATGACGTCGCCCGGCTGGCCACTGACAGGTGCTGTATGCAATGCGATGATGTCCTTCGACGCCGGATTGTCGAAAACCTGAATAACTTCACTGTGCGGCCCGCGAGCGATGCCCGTTTGCGTCGGGCGGCGGTGGCGATCACCATTACGGATGTGGGTCCGGGTGCGGCGCTGCCAGGCCTAGAGGACTCGCTTGAATGGTCTGACGAGGCGGCCTTGATACTTACCCGTCGATCTGCGCACCTGCGTCATCATCCAGGACAATGGGCGTTTCCGGGTGGCCGCGTAGACGGCGATGAGACGTTGGTTGCCACTGCGTTGCGGGAAATGCACGAAGAAGTTGACGTTGCCCTGGAGGAGGACCGGGTTCTTGGTGTTCTGGATGATTTTGTCACGCGCTCAGGGTTTGCCATGACGCCGGTGATAGTATGGGGTGGTCCTCACCTGCAGGCATCACCGAACCCAGATGAAGTCGCCAGCATCCATCGTATTCCACTGCGTGAATTCTTGCGTGCTGATGCGCCTCGATTCATGCAAACAGACACCAGCGAGCACCCTATTTTGCGCATGCCCGTGGGAGATGACTGGATCGCTGCGCCCACGGCTGCATTAATTTATCAATTTCGGGAAGTGTGCCTGCAGGGTCAGTCAACGCGCGTGGCGCATTATGAACAACCAGAATTTGCCTGGCGCTAGTCGTTGACCCTGAGACCTGCAATCTCCACAATCGCGTAGCGAAAACATCTCATTCAATAAACGATGAAAAGGGGGCCAAAATGGCAATCCAAGAAGGCGACAAATTACCCGAAGCGACACTGCATGTCATGCAGGATGGAAAACCCAATGCGGTATCCACAGGAGATCTGTTTGGTGGAAAGAAAGTTGTGCTGTTTGCAGTGCCGGGTGCATTTACACCCACCTGTTCACAAGCACATTTACCGGGCTATGTCGTCAATGCAGATGCGATAAAAGCTAAGGGCGTTGACAGTATCGTGTGTCTTTCTGTTAATGATGCCTTTGTCATGGGTGCATGGGGCGACAGCGCAAATGCTGAATCCTTGGTCATGGTGGGTGATGGTAATGGTGACTTTACGAATGCCCTAGGATTAGAAATGGATGGCAGTGGATTTGGTCTGGGCACACGTTCGCAACGCTATGCGATGGTCGTGGAAGATGGCACTGTCACCACGCTGGCCGTGGAAGCACCTGGCCAGTTTGAGGTCAGCGCGGCAGAAGCAATCCTCGCCGCACTCTAGGCGTCTGCTGACCGTAGAGATACACGCAGCCGGGCCCTGTGCCCGGTAGCGTGGGCCCACTGTGGCGCGCTCGCTGGTGAGCACGCTCGGTTTAAGGCGGCGCATCGCCGCCCTGTGTCTTGTTGTTACGTAAAGAGGATCGCTCGATGGATCTGAGCTCAAAAGTGGCCCTGGTGACTGGAGGGTCGGGTGATATTGGGGGTGCTGTCGCGCGTTGCTTGGGGCAACACGGGGCGTACGTAGTCGTGACCTACGTGGGTGCCGCAGACGCAGCAGCGCAAACGGTCGAGGACATCATTAGTGCCGGTGGTCAGGCGACCAGTCATCAATTAGATCAGCGTGATCCGGCGTCCATTGACGCGTGTATTGAACGTATTCGTCATGAGCAAGGTCGGTTAGACATACTGATCAATAATGCGGCATGGAATATCGGTATCCCTTTTCCCGACTTAGAAGCGCTGACGCCTGAGATTTGGGATCGGGTACTGGAGACCAATTTACGAGCGCCGTTTCTGCTGGCACGAGCATCTGCCTCGCTGCTGAAAGCAGAAGGTGGGGGGCATATTGTGAACATTTCGTCTGCGGGCGGAATCAGCCCGGGGAGCAGCAGTATCGCTTATTCATCCAGTAAAGCCGGACTGAATCATCTGACCCGTTGCCTCGCTGTGGCAATGGCACCCGAAGTGGCGGTCAATTGTGTTGCACCGGGGCTCGTAGAGGACACGCGCATGGCAGCGCGGTTACCTGACAAAGTGGCAGCGGGTGCCCGCAAACAGGCTGTATTGGGTGTTGTTGGCCAGGTCGAGGATATCGCCGCCCAGGTTCTGACCTTTGTTACCAGTTCATCCATCACCGGACAATTAATGGTGGTCGATGGTGGCCTACCGGGTGCCATGCGATAACGCCAGTCTAATCCCGCCGAAACGCCTTTTGATACGGAGCTGCTGAGCTCCAGATTGTGGGGGAGTTCACCAGTCGTCTCATCTTGGGGTGCTTGGCCGAGCCATGCGGGTGCAGCGGAATAACTAACTGATTTTTCCAGCCAGCAATTGTTCTCGTATCTCGCCAATCGGTCTGATCAAAGCTTCCTGAGCGGCAGTTGCAACAAGATCGCCATCGCGGTTAAAAAAATGGCCGCGTACAAATCCACGGGCCCCATTCGCATTGGGGGATTCTTTTGCAAACAGTAACCACTCATCGGCTCGGAAAGGGCGGTGGAACCAAATGCTGTGATCTAGGCTTGCTCCGCGAATGCTTTGCCGGATGGTGTTACGCCCATGGGGCAGCATAGAGGTGGACATAAAATCTAAGTCAGACATGTACGCCAGCAGGGCGATGTGGACCTCAGGATCGTCAGGCAATGGATCGCGGGTTTTGAGCCAAGTATGTTTGAACGGTGGATGCTTGGCGGTATCCGTCATGAGCACCCGTTCCACTTGCCGTGAGTCGATGGCCTCAAAACGAAAAGCAAAGCGCTCTATCTCGGGCATTTCTTTGGCGAGTGCGCGATAGGCATCGAGATCGCTGCGCAGAGATTCTGGGGGGGGCACATCAGGGATGGGCTGGGAATGTACCGGGCCCTCTTCGGCTTTCTGCCAGGAACAAGATAGAGTGAAAATGGCTTTGCCGTGCTGAATGGCCGCGACGCGCCGAGTTGAGAAAGAGCGCCCGTCGCGGATACGGTCGACTTCATAAAGAATGGGCCGCTGCCAATCCCCTGCGCGCAAAAAGTAGGCATGCATTGAATGTAGGTGATGGGCAACGTCTATCGTGCGGTAGGCGGACGCCAAGGCCTGAGCGAGGACCTGCCCGCCGAACACGTGCTCGCTGTTATGGTTTTGACCTCGATATAAGTTCTTTTCTATCGGCTCGACGTTTAAGGTGTCGATAATTTCTCGCAGAACAGGATTCATAGCATACTTAGTCGTTGGAATGCCCATGTCAGCATGAATTGCTTTTTGGCACAATGGATACCTGACTTTAATGTAGACGATTGCCGAAGGAGAACGGAATGGCGCTGGTAGTTCATCAAATTGCTTGTTTGGATGATAATTATGGATATCTTGTCCATGATCCCGCAACGGGTGTGACCGCTTCGATTGATACCCCGGAAGTAGAGCCCATCAACGCCGCTTTGGACGCACAAGGTTGGCGCTTAACTCATATACTGAATACGCACCATCATTTTGATCACGCGGGTGGTAACGAGGCGTTAAAAGCACAGTGGCAGTGCACCATTGTCGGCGCTGCGAATGATGCACAACGCATCCCAGGTATTGATGTGCAGCTACGAGATGGGCAGACGTTTGCTTTTGGATCTACGCAGGCGACGGTCATCGAGGTGCCAGGCCATACGACTGGTCACATTGCTTTTCACTTTCCCCGGGAGGGATATGCGTTTGTAGGCGATACCTTATTTGCCCTAGGTTGTGGACGGATGTTTGAAGGGACTGCTGAGCAAATGTGGGGCAGTTTGGAAAAGCTGATGGCGTTACCCGACGATACTGTGGTGTATTGTGCCCATGAGTACACGCAGGCCAACGCGGCCTTTGCCTTAAGTGTCGAGCCGAACAACCCGGAACTGCGGGCACGCGCGACGGAGATTGACGATTTACGCGCAGAAGGTCTGGCCACGGTACCCACAACCATTGGACTAGAGCGCGCGACCAACCCGTTTGTGCGTCCTCAAAGTGCAGACCTGCAGGCCACAATTGGTTTAATTGGCGCGAGTGCTGTTGAGGTATTTGCCGAGACACGCAAGCGCAAAGACCATTTCTAAACCGCAATCCTCTGCCGCGCCCGTGGGTCAGTCTCGAGCGGGGTCGGGCGCGGCCTATGCCATCGGGGCGTATCTGTTCTGGGGCGTGGCCCCCATTTATTTTGTCTGGGTTTCCTTCGCGCAGCCGCTGGAAGTGTTGGCCCATCGCGTCGTATGGTCCATCCCCCTACTTGCGGTGTTGATTACTGTGGCTCGACAGTGGCCCGCTCTGCGCGCGCTGAGTCGCCGACACTTAGGCGTGCTGCTGATCTGTTCGGCTCTGCTCAGCGTGAATTGGTTTACTTTTGTCTATGCGGTACAGCAGGGGCGCATTGCCGAAACGGCATTGGGTTATTTTATTAATCCACTGGTCAGCATTGTGTTGGGCAGCGTGTTTTTAGGTGAGCGTCTCAGGCCCTGGCAGTGGGTGGCGGCACTGATTGCCGCAAGTGGCGTGTTGGGCGAGTTGATTATGCAACGCGAGCTACCTTGGTTGGGTTTGTTATTGGCGGGTAGTTTTGGCGTTTATGGCTTAATGAGGCGTCAGTTGGCAGTTCCTTCCTCCGTCGGTCTGGGGGTGGAGGCCACCTTTGTTGCCCCATTCGCGTTGGGGTATCTGGTGTCTTTGGAACTCTTTGGTGCCGGCGCGGGGCGCAGTGTAAGCGAGTGGCTTATGTTGGGGTTGGGTGGTGCGGTGACGGTCACGCCGCTGATCTGGTTTGCCTCAGCCGCGATTCGCTTACCTCTGTCGACGCTGGGTTTCTTTCAATATATTGCGCCTAGCCTGTCACTGATGCTGGCTGTGTTTGTCTATACAGAACCGGTGAGTGATGCCCGATGGCGCAGCTTTGTGATGATTTGGGTGGGATTAGCGGTTTTTTCTGCCGAGGGTCTGCTGCGTCACCGCCGAATGGTCTAGTAGTACTCAGAACCCGCTGCCTGATCGGCGAGCAACATGGCTTGCTGCAAAGAACCCATGGGCCGTATCCAAGGTGATAAGTCGCTGATTGATTGAGGCAGTGATTCGATAGCACGAGAGGCGTGATCGTAGGTTTCATAAATCCCCAGCAGCAACACGTAAATCATCTGCTCATTCTGTCGAATGCGCGCCGCGGACAAGCCGCCCAGATCATTTTCGCGCGCGAATTTTTCCAGCCGTGCCTTATCCGAGAGGGCAAGTAGTTGCACTGCATAAAAATCGGGCGGTAGATCGGTGATTGCCGTGGGCACCTCGGGCCGATACGCAAGTGCCTGGTAGCTGGGTAGTCTTGCCTGTGCCGCAGTTGGAGGAGATACCTCAGCACTTTGCTGCGATGCCAGAGGCCTGGGCTGACTGTCGGTCGCCTGCGCGGTTGTCGAGAAAGCCGGTTGCGCAAGCCTCATCCGGGGCGCAGGGTCAGTGGTCACGGGGCGGTCTGGCTCATTGGCGACGCGGGTTCGCTTTTGGGACTTGTTCGACCCAACTTCGGGCGATTCCTCTTCAACGCACTCCCACGCTCGGTGGCTTTCACCGGCTTGACAGAACCAACCGGGGGCTTTGATTTTGCCTTGTTCGATGTCCACCGGCGCCTCGGGTTGGCTGTTGCGTAAACCGCAGGCTGACAGCAGCACCAGGCTGCTGGCCAGGATGACCCAAGTGGTGGTTGTGTTCAGTGGCCGATCAATGAGTTTGACGGAGGACGTTGCTGGTGCCATGGTATTGTCTTGGGTCGTCTTTGTTATCGCCGATATGCGAATCCTAACAAATAACTATTCTTGCGTGCGCTCTCAAATTCGCCTACGTTTTAGGTCGCTCTTGTCTGGGGCTGGCCCCACACGCTGATTAAACCAAGGTATTGGGACTGGACTGGGATTTAAGATGACCGGCACGATCAATGACTTTCAACGCGTACCCCGTATTCTGCGGTTGAATATCGCAGGACATCCCATTGAGTGGGTGAGTTGGCAGGAGGCGGTTTGCCTGTACGCGCGAGAACTGGTGATTTGGACCACCGGGGAACCGGTGCTGCGTTTGCGCGGTGGCTACTCACGACTCAATGGTGCTCCTTCCACACTCGAGATTCACAGCATCATTGCGTGCGATGGACGTGTTGTGTCGCGAGAGCACCTGTTACCGCCATTGTCCAACCGCGCGCTGTTTGTTCGCGACCAGGGGATCTGTCTGTACTGCGGGAAGTTGGTGCCGGATACGGAACTGACCCGCGACCATGTCAATCCGCTCTCTCGTGGTGGTCAAGACCACTGGGACAATGTGGTGAGTGCCTGCCGGCGCTGTAATCATTTTAAGGGGAATCGGTTGATGTCGGAGTGTGGGATGGAACTGTTGGCGCTACCCTATGCCCCCAACTATCCGGAATATCTGGCGCTGATCAATTCTGGGCGAATTCTGGGTGACCAAATGGATTTTCTACGCAAAAGTTTTAAGGCGAACAGCCGCTTGTTGCACTAGTGCCTGAGCGCTGCGGGCGCAGATCAGCGAAACCCTCGGATGGCGTCGTATCCGTAGAACCAATCAATTCGATTCATTGCAATCTCCGGTAGGAAGCGCGTGGACAGGGCGGTATTCAAATGCTGTAAACCGCGCGCCAGCGCGTGGCTTTTATTCATCTGGTGGGCGGTTGCAGTAGCGGCTTTAGCAATACGGCGTGCGCGGGCACGTCGGTAACGTTCATAGGCCGCCAGCCCATCGTGGATGTCTTCTTCATAATTTTCCAGCATGCGGCTGAGCACCCAGGCATCTTCCAGGCCGGTGGTCGAAGCCTCGCGTAGATAGGGGTTAAAGGATAAGCACGCAGATCCCAGATAAACAACGGAGCCGGTTTGCCAATGTTCCCTGACCGGCGATTGAGTGGCGCAAAAATCATTCTGATGGACCGCCAGGGCCACCGCGGATCCCAGTAGAGGATGCCAGCTGACATCGCTGGGCGCGTGTCCCACGGGTAGGCTGAAGTAGATGTGTTGGCGCTTTGGCGTACTGAATTGCCAAGCACAGTATTGTTCGCCCACCCAAGTGATGTTGACCTTGCTGGTGTCCTGTTCGAAAGGCACACTGGCGTGCCACAGACCGTGGGTTGCCTGGGGTGGCTCGGATGGCGCCTCAAAGGCTTCGTCACAGACGATCACGACTTCATATTGACGCTCCAGATCGGTTAAGGTCGCCGCGGGCGACGGTGGTGACGTCCAGGGCAGCAATTGTGGCCAACAGTCGCCTTCAATATTGATCAACTCCGCGCCATATCGGTCTTTCGCGAACTGGCCTAAGGGTAATTCGGAGAGCAGAAAGCCGCTTCTTGCCAGCCGGACCTGTTGCCGATCAGGCCGGTGCCCGTAGTCATTCAACGCCGTCGCGCCATCAAGCGCGTTCAGGACTTTGGTAACATTCGCGGGTAACGTGTGAGCGGCTAAAGTGGCCCCAGGGGTGTGTGTTTGCACCCAGGTGAGGTCGTTGAATCCCGATTGATGGCAGGCTTTGATCACCGCACGTGCAGTGGGTGTATCGCCGATGACCCCAATCGAATACATCAGATTCGGCGCCAGCGGGTACCGTCGCGCAGGTCTTCCAACTCAATGCCGGCCGCGGCCAGTTGCTCGCGAATTTCATCAGCCAGGGTAAAATCTCTTTGCTCGCGAGCGGCATTGCGCTGGGCAATCCGCTCGTCGATCTCTTCATTCGTCAGACCGTCCTGCTCACCCTGGGTAAAATGCAGGTCGGGATCATCTTGTAAGATGCCCAACAGCCAGCCACCGGCCAGCAGTTTGCGGCGGGCTTCATCGATGGCGGCCTGGTCGTCTGCTTTTTGTAACTGTGCGGCCAACTCGTGCATGGCCGCGAGGGCCGCAGGTGTGTTCAGATCATCACACAGTGCAGCAACGACGGTTTCTGGAAATGTGGACACTGACGCCTGCGCGAATTCTTGGGTGGAGTGGTATGCACCCGGCTGGTCGCGCAAGGCCTGATACAAGCTGTTGAGGCTTGCGGTGGCCTGCATGACCAGGTCCTCTGACCAGGCAAGCAGCGAACGATACTGTCCCGAGAGCAGGGCATAGCGCAGGGCTTCGCCGGCATACTGAGTGACGAGCTCATTGACCGTGCGCACATTGCCTAAAGATTTAGACATTTTCTCAGCGCCCATGGTGAGCATATTGTTATGCAACCAGTAGCGAACATAGTCACTTGAATGATTTGCGCAGCGACTTTGTGCGGCCTCGTTTTCATGATGTGGAAAGGTCAGGTCTGATCCGCCGCCATGGATGTCGATACTCTGCCCCAGATGCTTGCGGATCATTGCTGAGCATTCAATATGCCACCCGGGACGACCGTTGCCCCAGGGACTGTCCCAGCCGGGTTGTTGGTCAGAAGAGGGCTTCCACAGTACAAAATCTTTAGGATCGCGTTTATAGGGGGCGACTTCGACTCGCGCACCGTCGATCATGTCCTCCAGCGAGCGTTTTGAGAGGCTGCCATAGTCCGGATCTGAGGGCACATGAAACAACACGTGTCCTTCATTGACGTACGCATGGCCGTGTTCAATGAGTTCGGTGATCATGCCGATCATTTCTTCGATGTGGTGCGTTGCGCGGGGAGCGACATCAGGCGGTAAAACACCTAACGCGGCCATATCTTTTTCATAGGCGGCGCTGAAACGATCAGCCAGCGCCTGGATGGGCTCGCCATTGGCGAGTGCGGCTGCATTGATCTTGTCATCAATGTCGGTGATGTTACGGGCGTACATCACCTGGGGATACACGGTGCGCAATAGCCGGGTGAGGACGTCGAACACGACCGCGGGTCTACCGTTGCCGATATGCACGTAGTTGTAAACGGTTGGACCACAAACGTAGAGGGTGACTCGCTGTGGATCCAGAGGGGTGAAAACCTCTTTTTGTCCGCTGAAGGTGTTATGCAGGTGTAGTTGTGGCATGACTTCAGTCACCGGTAAATACGTCGGGCGCGGACGATACAGCAGGGCGAGACCGGGGTAAAGTTGAGGCGGTGGTGAGCATTGGGCAAGCGGATTGTCGGCGTTGTGTGAGGGGGGAATGTGGGCGCACGAGACTGACCCGCGGCAGGTCCCTACTGTGGCTCAGATGCAATGACAACCTGATCACCCTGCACCTGCAGATAAAAACAGTTGGGTCGGTTGGTATGGCAGGCCGGGCCGGTTTGATTGACCGTGACCAGGACCGCATCACCATCACAGTCGAATCGCATGTCGACCAACCTTTGTAAATGCCCTGAGGACTCCCCTTTACGCCAATAGGTTTGACGACTGCGGGAGTAGTAGCAGACATAGTGCTCGGACAATGTGCGCTCGATGGCGGTACGGTCCATCCAGCCAAGCATGAGTACCGTGTGGGTGTCTGCATCCTGGGCGATCGCCGCAATCAACCCCTGTTCGTTGTAAGGCAGGGCATCAAGCAGCGCCTCGAGCGACGTGGTGCTGCCCAGAGCCCCCTGTTCCAGCGCTTTAAGCAGCGCCATAAGTTTCTGCCAGATAATGATAGACCGCGCGCAGGGCCATAGCCTCGCCGCCCTCGGGGCGTGCAGGACGATGACGAGTGTTAAAGGCCATGATGTCAAAATGCATCCACCGGGTATTGGAGACAAAATTTTGCAAAAATAAGGCAGCTGTGACCGCGCCGGCATAAGGGGACGCGGCGGAATTTACGAGGTCGGCAACTTTTGACTCGAGCATGTGGTTGTACCCCGCGTGCAGGGGCATACGCCAAACCGGATCATCACAGCGGCCCGCAGCCAGGTTGACGCCGGCGGCCAACTCATCGTCATTGCAAAACATAGCGGCGATTTCAGCACCCACGGCCGAGCGAGCTGAACCGGTTAACGTTGCATAATCAAAAATCAGCTCAGGCTCGTCGGTGCAGGCGATCGACAACGCGTCGCACAACAGCAGGCGACCCTCAGCGTCGGTGTTGTCGATCTCAACCGTCAATCCTTTGTGGGTATGCAATACGTCGCCAGGACGAAAGGCATTGCCGGCAATGGCATTTTCAGCCGCGGGTACCAACAAGCGCAATCTCACAGGCAATGCCTGGGCCATGATCAGGTAAGCCAGGCCAATGGCGGTTGCGGCGCCCCCCATATCTTTTTTCATGAGTCGCATACCGCTGGCCGGCTTGATGTCCAGACCGCCGCTGTCGAAAGTGACCCCTTTACCGACTAATGTCACTTTCGGGTGGGCTTCATCGCCCCAGTGTAGGTCGATCAGGCGTGGCGCGTCAGCGGCGGCCCTGCCGACCGCATGGATGGCACCACAATCATTATCAAGTAAGGCGTCTCCCAGCGTGACGCTACACGAGGCGGCGAACTGATCCGCTAACGCTGCGATCTCCGCTTCCAAATGCGAAGGCGCCATGTCTTGAGCACTGGTGTTGATCAAGTCACGCGTTAATGATGTCGCAACCACGGTGTTCACCACGATCTCAGCGTCATTCTCGGAGGGTATGGCTAATCTGGCCGGCTGACGTCTTGCCGCTTTGTAGCGATTAAACTGGTAACCGCCCAAACCCCAGCCGATCAGTTGCAGGTCGCTGACCGGAGAATCTAAGACATAGTCGCCCTCGGGTAACTGCAAGGGTAGATGTCCTAGACTGGATAGATCATCAGCGCCGTCCCAGCCAGCCAGGATGACCGCGCCTTGGGTATCGTCGAGCCAGGCAATTTGACCTTTTTCGGCGGCAAATTTTTGACGTTCCAACCAGGTCAGTTGCTCGGCGCTGAAAGCTTGTTGCCACTGGTCGGCTGTGTCCGCTTTGACCAAACGAATCGGTGTTGGGTCTGTGGGCGCGACAACGAAGCAGGTGTCAGCGATACTGGGGGATAGGTTTTGTTTTGTTTGAGTCATAGGGGCATAGTTTAGTGGCAAGCACTTTCACAGTCGATCCTCGGAGCATCATACGCGATACCGTGTTTTTTATCTGTGTGGGTGTGCTGGGCGTCTTGTCCGCGCAGGCAGCAACTCACAAGCCGATGCTGCATGGACAGCACTGGATCGCCATCACCGGCAAACCGTTGGCCGCGACATCGGGCGCGCAAATTTTCCAGCAAGGGGGCAATGCCGTAGATGCGGCCTGCGCCATGTTGGCCACCACGTCTACCATGTTTGATGTGCTCAGTTGGGGGGGAGAGACCCAGGCTTTGATTTACCACCCACAAGAAAAGCGTGTGATCGCGATCAATGCGCTAGGTGTGGCACCCACAGGCGCGACCGCAGAATATTTTCAACAACAGGGTTTGCAGCAACCACCTGAATATGGGCCGCTGGCTGCCGTGACGCCGGGAACACCCGGTGGCCTGCTGGTCATGTTGGCCGAATATGGGCAGCTGTCGTTGCAGCAGGTGCTGGCCCCGGCCATCACCCTGGCGGAAGGTTATCCCATGGAAGCACAAACTGCGGATGCGATAGAGCGCATGAAAGAAGAGATTCGCCCTTGGCCCAGTTCAAAGAAACTGTTCCTTGTGCATGAAGGAGAGGCGCGGGAAGCGCCCCGGGCTGGAGAGATTTTTCGTCAGCCTGATCTGCACCGCACCTTGTTAAAATTGGTGGAAGCGGAGCAGCAGGCTTTGGCCGCTGGCGCCACTCGAAAAGCGGCCATTATGGCGGCCTATGAGCGGTTCTATCGAGGTGACATCGCGGCAGATTTTGTGGCTGGGTCGCAAGCGCTGGGTGGCTTGCATACCAAAGCTGATTTAGCCAATTGGCAGGTGTACGTCGAAGCGCCGGTGATGACCCAATACAAGGGCATTGAAGTGTATAAGCTCAACACCTGGGTGCAGGGTCCGGTCATGCTCCAAGCGCTGAACCTGTTAGAGCAACTGGATGTCAAACAAATGGGTTTCAACAGTGTGCGCTACATTCACCATTTATATCAGGTGATGAATCTGGCGTTTGCCGATCGTGATTTCTACTACGGGGATCCTTATGTGCCGCCAGAGGAGCCCATCGCTGGGCTGTTATCAAAAGCGTATGCGCAAGAACGCTTAAAACTGCTGAACAGCGAACACAATGACCCTGAGATCAAGCCCGGAAATCCTTATGCGTTTCAAGCCGGAGACAATCCCTATTTAGCGTATCTTGAGCAGTGGACCAACATTCCACAACCCGATACGGGACTGATGCCGCCCTGGCAACAGGCGCAGCTGGATCCGGTCGCCCACGAGCGGGGTTTTTTGGCGGGTACAACCTCTATTCAGGCGGCCGACGCTGAAGGTTGGGTCGTGTCCGTGACCCCGTCCGGCGGGTGGATACCTGCGGCCATTGCCGGGACCACGGGTATCGGTATGAGTCAACGCATGCAGAGTTTTGTCACCGACCCGCAGCACAATCCGTACAACGTCGTGCAGCCTGGTCAGCGGCCTCGGGCGACTTTGACTCCGGGTATGGCGCTCAAAGAAGGTCGGCCATATTTGTCGTTTGCAGTGCAGGGCGGCGATATACAGGACCAAGTGCTATTGCAATTTTTCCTGGCCATGGTTGAGTTCGACATGACGGTGCAGGAAGCCGTGGAGGCGCCGTACTTTTGGAGCCAACAAATGCGTAACAGTTTTGGTGATCACCGTGCGCAGCCGGGACACATTTTGTTGAATGAGCAAACGCCGGCATGGGTCCGCAAGGCGCTGCGGGGCATGGGTTATGAACCCAAGTTTCGTGACAAGACGTCGGGTCCAATCAACGCGATTTTGTTTGATCACCAACAAGGGACTTTTATGGGCGGCGCAAGCGATTTTGGTGAGGACTATGGCATCGCCTGGTAGACCATCGGCAATGCCCAAGCGTCGAGATACTATGCTCTGGCTGAGTTTTGGGTTCATCGTCCTGGGGTATGCAACGCACTGGTGGCAGCCAGAAAGCCTCGCCACGCTGCCGTTTTTGTCCGTCGTGGCCCACAATACGTTTGTACTCGTCAACACGATTTGGTGGGGTGTCTTATTGGGTTGGGTGATGATGACCTTGTTGGGCGTTATCCCGCGGGAATTGGTCACCGGCGCACTGGGCTCTGGAGAATCAGCCCGTGGCATCATACGCGCCACTGTGGCCGGGGTTTTGCTGGATTTGTGCAGCCATGGCATTTTGATGGTGGCAGCTAAGTTGTATGAGCGCGGGGCCAGCACCGGACAGGTCATGGCGTTCCTGATTGCGAGTCCCTGGAATTCATTTTCTTTCACGCTGGTTTTATTTGCCTTGATCGGCGTGGTCTGGACCGCGGTATTCATTGCTGCGTCTATGCTGATTGCCGTCATCACCGGGCTTTGGTTTGAGCGATTGGTGCGTCAGGGAACACTGCCGCCCAATCCCCATCGGCACACGGTGGAGCCCGATTTTGAATTCTGGTCAGCGGCGCAGGCTTTTTTCAAAGGTACGCAATGGTCGTGGCGTGGCATGCGGCCTGCGTTGGTGACTGGACTAAAAGAGTCCCGGATGGTGCTACGTTGGATACTGTTTGGCATGGTCCTGGCGGCACTCGTGCAGGGGTTGTTAGGCCCTGAACTGTTTACCAACTATTTTGGCCCGACACTGGCCGGAATCGGATTGACCCTGATGTTGGCAGCGGTGATCGAAGTTTGCACGGAAGGTTCGGTCCCGTTGGCGGCAGGCCTGGTGAATGAGGCCCGTGCGCCGGGGAATGGATTTGCCTTTCTCATGGGAGGCGTAGCGACCGACTACACGGAGATTATGGTCCTCAAAGAGGCCAGCGGAAGCTGGAAGATGGCACTTGCCCTGCCGTTGTTGACCCTGCCGCAGGTGCTGATGATCGGCGGCCTGATGAATATGATCTGAATTGCCCTAGAGGGTTTTCACCGGGATGTTGTTAATGCCCAGATTATTTTGCTCGAAGACCCGGTCAGCACGGTAGCTCGAACGTACCAACGGTCCAGAAGCCACCTCCATAAAGCCTAGGTCTAATCCCCACTGGCGGTATTGTTCGAACTGCTCTGGCGTCACCCAGCGATCAACTGGCAAATGGTTGGGCGTTGGGCGCAGATACTGCCCGAACGTGGCGATGTCAACGCCGTAGGCACGTAGATCCTGCATGGCTTCAAACACTTCCTCGTCGCGTTCACCGATGCCCACCATGAGACTTGATTTAGTCAGCACGTCGGGGTTTGAGCGCTTGGCGAGTGCCAGCACATCTAACGTTTGTTGGTACCCCGCACGCGGGTCTCGAACCCTGTGGGTCAG
>Ga0181559_10001566_pt1 | contig 22475 bp, 14 predicted proteins | sample 011ome_21_FD_133752 | JGI IMG/M metagenome (GOLD analysis project Ga0181559, IMG submission 133752) | Coastal salt marsh microbial communities from the Groves Creek Marsh, Skidaway Island, Georgia - 011508AT metaG (megahit assembly) | ecosystem: Environmental > Aquatic > Marine > Intertidal...
CTTTAATCAAATAAAGCAGGGTGATTTTTTTTTCGAAAGTAGGTTCTAATTTTCATCATCATTGCCAGGGAAACGTAAAGGACAACTGGAGATCCAAGCGTAATGAAAGAAGTGTAAATGAAAAATAAGCGAATGCTGTCGATCGGAAAATGTAGTCGCTCTCCTAATCGGGAGCAAACACCGAATGCGTGTTCTTCAAAAAATAATTTTATTTTTTCCATGATTGTGGCAGAATGGATTCAAACAAAGTTATTAAAAAAAGCAAGTAATCGTCAAACTCGATTGATAATCAGATTGTTTTATTCTTTCCTTTATTTTTTTTTACTCGTAGCACCGCTAATCGCCCAGCAGGCCAAGCAAGCGCCTAGCATGTATTTGAATAATATCAGGGTTGTTCCCAACATCCTTCAAGTGCATCATGATTCAGTTCGTTTTGAAGTTTCTGGTTCCCTGCCTGCTACTTCCGGGGTTTTTTCCAAGACTCGCCGGCTTTTGTTGTCCTTACGAAGTGATGAGGGTAACTTGGATTTGGGAGCTCTAGATTTAAAGGAAAGAAATGGGAAAATGAGTTTCCAAGAAACGGTTGTTTTTCCATTTTCTCCTTGGATGGAGGGAGCAAGTTTAGAGCTTGGATATGTGGAAGGTCGGGAGCGTGCCTCCATTGAAACCAAAGTATTGGCCAAGGGAATTAAGGCTCCCCAGTTCCTGGTTCGTTTGGGGCAGCCCCGCCCGGGTGAAAGGACCCCTGTAATTGGAAAGTTTGATTTTCAGGAAAAGCAACAACAGGTCAGGCACCCCGTATCGAACATCTATTATTTTAGTTTTGAGCCGGGAAAATCCGAATGGATACCTGGGCCAGGAAATGAACAAGTGCTCAAAGAGATAGCTCTTTTTTTGGATCAGAATTCCGACATAGAATCAATAAAGGTCACTGGCCTACAATCCCCCGAGCAGTCAGAGGGGCGTTCCAGTCAATTGGGCTACCTACGAGCTGAGACAATTGGACAAAGACTGCTTCAATTTTTCCCAGAAGTCTCTAAGGATCAACTTAAGATTGGCTCAAGGTGGAATGATTGGTTTGATTTTAGATTATTTATAGCATCGGATTCGAAGCTTTCTGAAGCACAAAAGTCTGTTTATTTCGAAATCCTTAGGGAGCAAGGGTCTTATTTTGAGCAAGCCACCCAATTAAAAGCAATACCAGGTTTTCATGAAGTAGCTGCTCAAATTTTCCCCAAATTACGCGCAGTGAAAGTAGAGATCACCGCCATGCCCGCAACGGGGATGACTAAAAATCAAAAAGCCTATTTGCAAGAAGTAAGTCATCCTACTGCAAAAAATCAATGGACCTACCAGGAATGGGTAGAAGTAGCCGCTGCCTGTCATCTCTTAGACGAAAAATTGTGGGTATTGTCTTCGATGAGGCGTTGGTATCAGGAGCCCAGTGTTTTGAGTAACCTTGCAGTAGTGCGGATGCGCCAAAGTCAAGAAGTGGACGATCAAGTATCTAAAGCTATCTTGTGGGAGGAGGCGGCTCGACTTTTGGCTGAGGCAAATCGTCTGAAAGAGGATCCTTTGACCTTATACAACCTAGGGCAATTGCTTACTCTTCAAGGATCTTATTGGGAAGCATACAAGGTGCTTTCAAATGCTTCTGTGCTTGCTAAATCAACTCCTGAATTGGTCTCAACTATAGATTTGTTGAGAGCTGCACTAGATATCCGAAGAGAAGATTACAAATTAGCCCTACTCCGTTTTGGAAATTCAAGCAAAGGAGCGGATGATTTATTTAATCAGGGACTTGCTTATTTTTTAGTTGACGATTATGCCTCAGCAAATTTATCTTTTGAGTCAGCTGTGCTTGCGGATAGGGAGTCGGGATACGGTTACTATGGACTTGCTATGGTTGCTTTGGAACTGGGTCAATTGGAATCGATGAGTTTTTACCTCGAAAAAGCCATGGTAGTTAATCCCTTCCTACGTGCTAAAGCAAAAATAGATCCGGAATTTGGTTTATTTTTCCAATTGGATTAAAGGGAATGGGGTCCAAAAATAAACCCTTTTTGTTGCGTTTTTCTAGAAGTTTTTGAATTTACCCGGTGGGTGTTATGCACGTGTGACCCAGGGGTTTTATTCTTTTTACTTTTCAATGAACTTTAGGTATTTTACGTGAGTAAATTGGTAAGCAAATGTCTGTGATTTGCATCTAGGGATATTTTTTTTTAAGATTTCACTTTTTATTTTTCTCATAAAATTTGATTTTTCTTTAAGATTATTTAACATTGGAAGTCAAGAATGGATAAATTAACCCGAAAAAACAGCCTATGTGTAAAATTACTTAGACAATTCCTTCTCTCACCTAGCATCGACCGATGTCAAACCTATCGGTTTTTTTAGTTCGCAGGTCATTTGACCAGGTATAAGCGCAATAGAATCCTTAAAAACTAACTGGATTTTCTATTGCAATTATTTTAAGAATAATCGCAAACGATTGCATTATCAATTAACAAACAAGTAATTGAGATTAATCTTGTTACCCAATCTATCTATGTTTATGAAAAATGTTTACAAATTCCTAAGTGTGTGCCTCACACTCTTGGTACTTACTGTCTCGGCTGCCTATGCGCAGAAAACAGTGACAGGTACAGTCCTTGATGAATATGGCATGGGCCTTCCGGGAGTATCGATCCTTGTAAAAGGAACTACAAACGGAACTGCCACTGACATTGACGGTAAATATTCCCTCAATGTCCCAAATGACCAAGCTACCTTGGTTTTCTCTTTTATTGGATACACTACTGTTGAACAAGCAGTTGGTGCTCGAAGTGTGGTGGACCTCAGTATGAAGCCTGATGAAAGAACACTTACTGAACTCGTAGTAACTGGTTACTCTATCGATTCAAGAAGAGAAACCACAGGTGCGATTTCAACAGTTAGTCCAAAGGATTTGACCGTAATTCCAACTGGTAACATCGAGCAGACCCTTCAAGGTCGTGTTTCAGGTGTAACAGTAATTACCAATGGTCAGCCAGGTACTTCTTCTATTATTCGTGTACGTGGTTTCGGAGCCTTCGGTGGTAACGAGCCTTTGTACATTGTGGATGGACTACCTACTGGATCTACAGATTTCTTGAATCCTGACGACATCGAGTCCACTACTGTATTGAAAGATGCTGCTGCAGCTTCCATTTATGGTGCTCGTGCTGCAAACGGTGTAATCGTCTACACTACCAAGCGTGGTGCTAGAGACAAGAAGTTACGTGTAGATTACAACGGCATGTATGGAGTTACTGACCCAGGAACTGGTTTGGATATGGCTAGCCCTCAAGGGTATGCAGATTTTACTTGGTTGGCAGAGAAAAACACTGCAGCCCTTCAAAATCGTGCTCCAGCTTATGGACACCCACAGTTTGGTACAGGTGCTACGCCAGTAATGCCTTATTACCTAAGCTTAATTACTAAAAATGCAACTACTGGAGCTTACGGAGTATTGTCTGGTCAGCCAGGCCCTCTGTCTCAAGCTCAAATTGAAGAGCAGCGGGAGTGGTATAATGTGGATCCTGCTTCAGGAACAATTCGTCAATTGACAAGAGCAATGACTGGTGAAGGAACCGACTGGTATGCAGCGTTGACTCGTTTTGCCCCTTTGCATAGACATTCCTTAGGATTTAATGGAGGTTCCGAAACTTCCAGATTCTACATTGGATTGGGTGTACAAGAGCAAGGAGGTATCATGATCGGCAATGATTTCAAAAGATATTCTTTGCGTGCTAACTCTGAGTTTGATGTAACCAACCGTATTCGTATTGGTCAAAACTTCCAAGCTACCTATCGTCAAGTACTGGGTCAGCAAGGAGGTACCGGTGGCCGAGGGGTTTCAGATGATGAAAATGATATCCTACAAGCATTCCGTATGCCTTCAATCATCCCAGTTTACGATGAATTTGGTGGCTATGCAGGTACAGCTTCTAGAGGTTTCAACAACCCTAGAAACCCAGTTGCTAACCGAGATGGACAGGATAATAATAGAAACTTTAATGCAATTGCATTTGGTAACGTGTATGGAGAGTGGGACATTATTGATGATCTGACTTTCAGAACTTCTGTGGGTGGACAATATAATAATTACTACTACTGGGGCTATTCTCGACTTCAGTATGAAAACTCAGAAAACAACTCTGCATTTGGATACAATGAAGGAGCTGGCTTCTCATTCGGTTGGACCTTTACCAACACCGTTTCTTACAAAAAGAAGATTGGCAAGCATGATTTTAATGCGTTGGTAGGACAAGAAGCGTTGAACTCTGGTGCTGGAAGAAACATGAGTGCCAATGGACAAAATCCATTCTCTACAGACCCAGATTTTATTACAATATCTAATTTACCAGTTGGTACGCGTCAAGTAAACTCTGACCAATTCAAAGGAGTTAACTTTAACTCTTACTTCGGTCAATTACGTTATACTTTCGATGACAAGTACATCTTGAGTGCGGTAGTACGTCGTGACGGTTCCTCTAGATTTGGAGCGAATGCTCGATATGGTGTATTCCCAGCATTTTCTGCTGCTTGGAGAGTGTCTTCTGAGTCTTTCCTTCAAGGAGCTACTTGGATTGATGATTTGAAAATCCGTGGAGGTTGGGGTCAAATGGGTAATTCCAATAACGTAGATCCAAACAACCAATATTCTTTGTTTGCTGGTAACGTTGGAGCGTCTTCGTATGATATTACAGGATCTAACTCTGGTGCAGTTATTGGTTTCAGAAGATCTCGAATTGGTAACCCAAATGCCCAGTGGGAAACTGCAGTAACGCAAAACATTGGTTTTGACGGTACCTTCTACAATGGTCGTTTGGATGTAATTTTCGATTGGTGGAAAAAAGACACCAAAGATTTGTTATTCACTGTTCCAATTCCATTGACTGCAGGTAGTAATGCTTCCCCTCCAGCGGTGAACATAGGACAGATGTTGAATAGAGGTTTAGACCTTTTGGTTTCTACCAGAGGTAATTTAACTACAGATTTAACTTATGAATTGACTGTTACAGGTTCTACACTGAAAAACGAGATTGTATCTCTTTCTCCTGGCTTGGACTTTATTACTTCTGTTAACCCATCTTACAGAGGTATTCAACCAATTCGTAACGCGGTAGGTCAACCACTATCTTCTTTCTTTGGATACAATACTTTAGGATTGTTTAGAAATGCAGAAGATGTATCAAGCCATGCTACTCAAGACGGTGCTGCACCTGGTCGTTTCAAGTTTGAAGACGTGAATAAAGACGGAAAAATTACTCCTGATGATCGTGTATTCCTTGGAAATCCAGTTCCTGATTTTACAGGAGGTATGAATTTCACTATCGGTTACAAAGGATTTGACCTTTCTGCCTACTTGTATACCTCAATTGGCAATGAAATCTGGAACCAATCTCGTTGGTTTACTGACTTCTTCCAGACTTTTGAGGGTGCAGCAATTTCCAACCGTTTGAAGAATGCTTGGACTCCGCAAAATTTGGATGCAACTATTCCTGTAGTAGAGCGAGTTTCTAACTTCTCTACTTCCAACGTAGCCAACTCTTTCTATGTGGAAGATGGATCTTATTTAAGATTGCAGAACTTGACTTTGGGATACTCAGCACCAGCAAATGTATTGCAGAAATTGAAAATGGAAAGAGCAAGAGTATTTGCTTCTGTAAACAACCTATTTACCTTAACAGGGTATGAAGGCTTGGATCCGGCTGTTGGTGGAGACGCTGACTTGACGTTCGGTATTGATATCGGAAACTACCCTGTTACTAGAGGTTGGACATTCGGTGTGAATTTGAGCTTCTAAGCCAAACAATTAATTTTGAATCGAGTTATAGAAACTATAATTGATTAAATAAATGAAAAATTTCAAATTAAAAATCGGTGCCCTACTCGCATCCGGAGCGATGCTAGTAGCTGTGAGTTGTAGCGAGGAGTTCTTGGAAGTTCCGCCGGTTGGTCAATTGTCTGAAAATCAGCTTTCTTCTTTGGCTGGTCTAGATGCAGCATTGATCGCGGTATATTCCCAAGTAAACGGACGTGGCAACAGATTAGGGTCTCCATCCAACTGGGTGTGGGGTAGTATTAGAGGGGGTGAGGCCAACAAAGGAACTGACCCTGGTGACTTTACATCCATTAACCCAATTCAGCGTTTTGAAAACGATGCTGCAGGAGGGGATATGGGTTCAAAGTACAACGTGGCTTATGAAGGTATTGCTAGAGCAAACAACGTATTGAGATTAGTAGCGAAAGCTGGTGATGCCATTACTGCAAATGATCAAGCACGACTTTCTGCACAGGCTCGATTCTTGAGAGCACATTTCTATTTTGAACTTGCACGTGATTACAATCGTACGCCTTATGTGGACGAGACGGTGGATTACGGAAGCGGTTTGGAAGAAGTGAAAAATGACAAGGACTTGTGGCCTTTCATTATCGCTGACCTAGAATTTGCTATTTCAAAGCTTCCTGCAACTCAGCCTCAAGTAGGCCGAGTAAATTCGTGGGCTGCCAAGTCTTACCTAGGTAAAGTCTACATGTACACAAAAGAATATAGCAAAGCAAAAGCCTTGTTTGACGATGTGATCGCTAATGGCGTTACTTCTAATGGCTTGAAATACGGTTTGGTTCCTTACTACGACGACATGTTCCGTGGTAAAAACGATAACCACCAGGAATCTGTTTGGGCGTATCAAGCTGCTGCTAATACAGGATCTGTATTAAATGCAAACCCTGAATTTGACTTGAATTTCCCATACAATACGGGTCCTGCTGGTCCTGGTAACTGCTGTGGATTCTTTCAGCCAAGCTTTACGTTCGTAAATGCATTCAGAACTAAGGACGGTCTTCCACTTTTAGACAAGTCGTATAATAGTGCTGCAAACGAAGTAAAGAACGACATGGGTGTGGCTTCAGGTGCTGCTTTCACACCGGATGCGGGTACTCTTGACCCAAGATTGGATCATACAGTAGGACGTAGAGGTATTCCTTATTTGGATTGGATGGATCACCCAGGTCAAGCTTGGATCCGTAACCAACCGAATGCAGGACCTTACTCGCCTAAAAAGTATGTGTATGCTAAGTCTGAAGCTGGAACTTTCCAGGATAACTCTTCTTGGACTCCAGGTTATACCGGTATCAACTTCATGATTATCCGTTTCGCAGACATTCTATTACTTGCTGCAGAAGCTGAAATCGAAGTAGGTAGCGCTGAAAAAGCTCGTGAATACGTCAACCTGATTCGAACAAGAGCAATCAATTCATTTTTGACGCGTGGTGATGGTAGCAATGCTGCAAACTATGAGATTAGCACATATACTGCTGCTTGGACAGACAAGGATGTTGCTAGAGCAGCTGTTCGTCACGAACGACTCCTAGAATTGGGCATGGAAGGTCATCGTTTTTATGACCTTCAGCGCTGGGGTACTGCCAAGCAGGAATTGGATTTCTACCTAGCTTATGATGCTGCTAAGTTAACTTCTGCTTTAGGTGGAGCTACTTACACAGACAAATATAAGTGGGTTCCTATTCCTCAAGATCAAATTGACTTGGTAGGCTCTGATATCTTGACTCAGAATCCTGGATTCTAATTAGAAATTTGATTTCTATTTAAAGGAGGAGGTCTTAGACCTTCTCCTTTTTTTTTGGCTTGAAAAATTGGTAAATTTCTAGCTCAATTGCTTTCTTATTCCTATGCCATTTCTACGAATTAGCCCGATTTCTATTCTTTTTTTTCTTCTACTTCTTTCCACTAGCGCCTGTCAGAAAGCCCCGACTTTATTTGATTTGAAGTCTCCTGAAGAAACGGGGATAACATTTGTTAATCTAATCACCGAGTCAGATAGCTTCAATATTTTGACGGATGAATATATTTTTAATGGGGGAGGGGTAGCTACTGCTGATTTTGATAATAATGGATTTCCAGATCTTTTTTTTACTGGAAATCAAGTTTCGAATCAGCTATATCTTAATCATGGAGAATTTAATTTTGAAGATGTATCGGAAAGAGCAGGTATCCTCGCGCCAGATAAATGGTGCACAGGGGTTGTAGTTGTAGATATCAACCAAGATGGGTGGTTGGATATTTATGTAGCAACTGCCATGAAAAAAGGTCCTGGGGAGCGGGATAACCTACTTTTTGTAAATCAAGGAAAAGACGCTACCGGAAGGATAAGTTTCAAGGAAATGGCGCATCAGTATGGAATTGCTGATGCAGGAAATTCAATGGGAGCAGCATTTTTAGATTATGATTTGGATGGAGACTTAGATTTGTATGTGCTCAACAACGAGCAATTAGTAGCCAAGCCTACCAATTTTAGAGCAAAGGTTACGGATGGATCTGCAATAAATAACGATGCTTTTTATAGAAATAATGGAGATGGTACATTCACCAATGTGACCTTGGAAGCAGGTATTCGATACGAAGGTTTTGGATTGGGGTTGGCAATTGGAGATGTCAACAACGATGGATGGCCTGATATTCATGTAAGTAATGATTACATCACCAACGATATTCTCTACCTCAATAATCAAAATGGGACTTTTACTAACCAAACAAAGGCATTACTGAGGCATCAAAGTCAATTTTCAATGGGATCGGATTTGTCCGATGTGAACAATGATGGAATGCCTGATTTAGTGACTATCGATATGCTTGGAGAAGATAGCTACCGTAAAAAGACGACCATCGGTAAGAATAGTTACCAAACATACCTGAATAACGAAGAATTTGGCTATGACTATCAATATGTTCGTAACATGCTTCATATTAATAATGGACCAGGTATTCCATTTAGTGAGGTGGGTATTCGGGCAGGTATATACCAAACGGATTGGAGTTGGGCGCCTTTGTTTGCTGACTTGGATAACGATGGGTTTCGTGACTTAGTGGTTACCAATGGGTTCCCTAGAGATATTACAGACAAGGATTTTGCCAATTATCGTGCTGATGTGGGTAATATCGCTTCCGTACGTCAACTATTGGACTCTATACCAATCGTAAAAATTCCAAATTATGCTTACCGACAGCGAGGCGACTTAACTTTCGAAGATGTTGGGGAAGCATGGGGTTTAAATCAGCCTTCTTTTTCAAATGGTGCAGTCACTGTGGACTTAGATTTGGATGGCGATCTAGATTATGTTGTGAATAACATCAATGATCCTGCTTTCGTTTTTGAAAGCAAGTTGAATCAGCAACAGGATAAGCCCAACTATTTGCGAATTCAGCTAGTGGGTCCAAATTCAAATCCCATGGGTTTGGGAGCAAAGGTATGGATCCGCTATGGAGTAGGTAATCTTGGCTATCAAGAACAGCAATTGGTAAGAGGCTATATGTCTTCTGTTGAACCAATCGTGCATTTTGGATTGGATTCTTCTACTTGGGTGGACGAGGTTTTGGTTAAATGGCCCGACGGGAAAGAATCTATCCTTCACCAAGTTGCTACGAACCAAGTGCTCACTATTGCCTATCAAGAAGCTGTTTTAGGGGAATTTTCTGTAGCAGTGGCAAAACAGCCCGAAGGAAATGGCTTATTTTCAGAAGTTTCAGATGCTGTTGGGATTTCTTTTGTTCACCAAGAGGCGGATAAAATTGATTACAATATCCAACGTACACTTCCACACAAACTCTCGCAATATGGGCCTGCGCTAGCAGTTGGGGACCTCGATGGGGATGGATTGGAAGATTTGGTGGTAGGGTCTTCCTCAGGGTTTTCTCCAACTTGGTTTAAACAAACAAAAATAGGTGAATTTACCCAACATATTTTGCTTCCAGTTTCAGAATCAACCACCCAAGAAGTGACTGGGGTGCTGCTTTTGGATTTAGATAATGATTTGGATTTGGATTTGTATTTAGTTTCCGGAAGTGCAGAATTTGCTCCTGGTGCTCCAGAATACCAAGATCGGGTGTATTTCAATGATGGAAAGGGTAATTTTAAATTTGACCCCAGTTCCTCCATTGCAGTTGGAAATGGATCCCTTGTCCGTGGAGCAGATTTTGATGGGGATGGATTTTTGGATGTATTTGTGGGAGGTCGTAGTCCTATTGGTCAATATCCACTTCCAGAAAAACCCTATTTGCTCAAGAATGAAGGGGGGAAGTTGGTAGATGTAACTGCAACCTGGATTCCAGAGTTGATTGATTTTGGAATGATTACTGATGCAGTTTGGTCTGATGTTAACCTTGACGGAAAAGTGGATTTACTCGTCGTAGGAGAATTAATGCCAATTACCTTGTTTATCAATCAAGGTGGGCGATTTGAGCGAGCTAGAGAAACTGGATTGGAGCAATACAGTGGCTGGTGGAATAGTGTAGTTAGTGCGGATTTGGACCAAGATGGTGATACAGACTGGGTAGTAGGTAATTTGGGGGCCAACAATCCTTTTCACCCTACTGCGAACCAACCTTATTCGGTTTATGCAAAAGATTTTGATGCCAATGGATCAGTGGATCCCGTGAGTTTTGCCTACTACAAATCAAAAATAGGCGGGGATTATCAGGCATACCCTTCTCACTTTTGGGATGACTTAATCGGCCAAAGCCCTATGTTTAGAAGAAAATTTGATCGCTACAAATACTTTGCTTTGAGTACTGAGCAAACCTTTTTTACTGAAGAGGAAAAGAAAGATGTGCGTATTCTAACTGGAAATTTCGATCGATCGGTTTGGGTGGAGAATTTGGGAAATGGAAAGTTTACACTTCATGAACTGCCTTGGCAGGCGCAATTGGCTCCCATGTATGGGATGCAAGTGGAGGATGTTAATAAGGACGGATTTTTAGATCTGGTCCAAGTAGGCAATGATTACGGCAATGAAGTATTTATTGGTAGGCTTGATGCAGCTTTAGGTTGGGTATTTCTTGGAGATGGTGAGGGAGGCTTTAAGACTGTTTCAGCGAGAGAAAGCGGATTTATAGTTCCGGGAGATGCTAAAGCCTTGGTTAAACTTACTAGGGCTGAAGGAAATCCCTTATACATTGCATCTCAAAACCGATCTAAATTGCTGGTCTTTACGGCGATTCAACAAGAACAAAGAGTTTTAAAAGTGCCTGCTGATGCAATGGCTGTAGAACTTATTTTGGCAAATGGTAAAAAACAGCGGATAGACACGAGTTTCGGAGCAGGTTTTGGATCTCAATCTAGTCGTTCCATTCACTTGCCAAGTGGTGTCAAATCGGCGTCAAAAATCAATTACAAAGGCGAAAATAGTTCCTTAAAGCTCCCTGACTAACTTAGCGATACAATGATCCAGGTTGTGCTTGGCATAGGTCTTCAAGTAGGTCAGCAACCTTGTCTGTTACGTCATCGAAATAGCGCTTTCCTTTTTCTGGGGAAGCCTTTTTTGGATTTCCTATGCCTGTATCTTCAGAAACTTCTGACCATTTTCGCTCTGCCCAAGCCCATTTTTCACGAATTCCACGGATAACTGATTTTTTTTCAGTTCCATCACCAGCTTCAGATAAGGGGGCAACAAGTTCTGGGTGTAAATGCTGAATCAAGGAGGTTTCCATCTCATCGGCATGGTCCCCTTCTTCTTCAAAATAAGTGGATTTTTCCAATGCCTGAAACCAATTGCAAGTAAATAGGAGCATATCAGGGTACTTTAGACCTAGTTCCCGAAGCATGGGCTGAAAGTTGTTGCCTCCATGGCTATTTAAGATCAATAATTTTTTGAGGCCCTGTCGGTGAAATACCTCAATCAGATCTTGAAGCAAAAGAAGTTGGGTGCTAGGGTTTATGTTGAGGTTTAGGTAGATGTCTGATTGTCCCGTGTTTACGCCAAAAGGAACAGTGGGAAGTACAACCACTTTATTGCCTTTTTCCCAGGCTTTTCTTGCACCTTCTGCAGCAATGGCATCTGCTTCGTAGACATCGGTACCATAAGGTAGGTGGTAGTTGTGTGCTTCCGTGGCTCCCCAAGGTAAAACGGCAAGCTCGTAACGAAAAGTTTGGAGTGATTTCCAGCTGGCTTCTTTTAGGATATAAGGTCTCATGGATTTGTTGCGAGATTTGATGAAAGGGAGGGGTAAATTGAGGTAAAATTGATAATTTGTCTTCCAGATTCTAAAGTACAACCCATGTCGCAAAGAAGAAAGTTTATCAAGCAATCCTTGTTGGGCTCGGCCCTATTGATCCCAGGGCTATCCACCCTTAAAGCAGAATCATTTCCTGTTAAAAAAATGACTGGAGCCAAACCGATTATACTTTCCACTTGGAACCATGGAGTTCCTGCCAATGCGGATGCTTGGGTTAAACTCAAGAAAACAGGGAGTATTTTGGATGCAGTGGAAGCGGGGGTGCGGAACACGGAATTGGACCTAGAAAATCTATCTGTTGGATTGCAAGGCCTACCTGATCGGGAAGGAATCACAACATTAGATGCTTCCATTATGTTGGGAGATGGATCTTGTGGTTCGGTAGCTTTTGTCAGACAAGTCAAGCATCCTATTTCGCTCGCAAGAGCGGTGATGGAGAAAACTCCACACGTGATGCTTGCAGGGGAGGGTGCACGTCAGTTTGCTATTGCACAAGGCTTCCCTTTAGAAGAGGAAAAATTAAGTCCCAAAGCACAAGTCGAATACGATAAGTGGAAAGTGACCAGCCAATACAAGCCAATCATCAATGTGGAAAACCACGATACGATTGGAATGATTGGCTTGGATGCTGCTGGAAAATTAGCAGGGAGTTGTACGACTAGTGGTTTGGCCTACAAGATGCATGGCCGGATAGGAGATAGCCCTATTATTGGTGCTGGATTATTTGTTGACGATGAAGTGGGTGCTGCCACAGCTACAGGATTAGGAGAATCTATCATCCGAATCTGCGGTAGTTTTTTAATTGTTGAGTTGATGCGACAAGGTAGAAGTCCTCAAGAGGCATGTGAGGAGGCAGTTCGACGATTGGTGTCCAAAAATAAAAATATAAAAGATATTCAGGCAGGTTTTTTGGCTATCAATAAGGAAGGCGAAGTAGGTGCTTTCGCTGTTCATCCGGGTTTCAATTATGCAAAAGCCACTGAATCAGGTAATGTATTGATTGACTCGACTAGCCATTTTAAGACATGAGTTTGCTATTAGAAGCACCAGTTTTTAACCTTCAAGCTTCCTTGGAGGCCGCGCAGCTTGGGATTGATCGCTTAGAGCTATGTGCTAACTTTCCAGAAGGGGGAGAGACTCCTAGTGCGGGAATGCTCCGTTTTTTGAAACGGGAAATCGATATTCCGATTTTTGTTATGATTCGTCCTCGTGGCGGAAATTTTGTCTACTCGCCCAAGGAATTGCTCGTCATGAAGCAGGATATCCAACTACTGGGAGATTTGGGAGCAGACGGCTTTGTTTTTGGTGCTTTGGATGCGCTAGGTTCAGTGAACGAGTCTGCCTGTGAATCCTTGTTGCGAGCCGCTGCATCCAGACCTTGTACCTTTCACCGTGCATTTGATGCTTCGGTAGATCTTGCGGGTTCCTTGGAAAAAATTATCCAACTTGGTTTTAACCGAGTACTTACCTCTGGAGGGGAAAATTCACTAGAGGAAGGATTGCCACAGGTAATGGCACTTATGGAGCAAGCTAAAGAGCGGATTATTATCCTTCCTGGTGGAGGGCTCAAGGTAGCACATGTTTCAAGGTTAAAGGAATCAGGCTATCTGAAAGAGGTACATGCTTCCTGCAAATTGGCCAAGGCTGCTGATAATCATTTTATTAAGCCAGGTCTTTCTTTTGCGGGTACTCCCTTAGATTTCAGTCTAAATTTTGGGATAGACCCTCAGCTGGTTCACGAATTTAAATCCATTCTTTGAGTCAATGATTCGTCAAGCTTGGGTTTTCGTGTGCGTGGTGGTTTTGGTTTGCGGATGTGATCCTATTTCAGAGCGAAAGCAACCTCCGCCGAGCCTTTACCAACTCTCCCAGTCGGACTTAAATCTATCTGGGGAGCAATTGGCCAAAGGGTATTGTGCTGCTTGCCACTTAATGCCTGATCCATCCATTTTGGATAAAAAGACCTGGACTACTTTGTTGCCAGACATGCGAAAGCGCATGGGCTTGTATCTTCAAGAGGATTTTGGTACGGCTATGCCAGAAGATGAAGGAGTTCCAGAGGGTGTTTATTCCAAAACACCTTATATCACTCCTGAAAACTGGGAAAAATTGCAAGCCTATTATTTGGCTAATGCTCCGGACACCCTGGAGGCTCAAGTCATTAAAGAGACTCCTAAACTTGGAATACCGGGGTTCAATTTAGAAGTTCCTGAGTTTAAAGATACCCGCTCCAGTTTGACTACCTTACTTCGAATTCATCCTCAAACTGGGGATTTGTGGGTAGGTCATCGATTTCGTGCGCTGTATCGTTTAGATTCAAAAAACAATTTTTTTCAACTCGATTCCTTACCTACTCGTGTTGCTCCAGTAGACTTGATTTGGAATACTCCAAGCTCATTTGATTTGCTGTCTATGGGAAAGATGGATCCTTCCAACGATTCCATAGGGCTATTATCCAACTTTTCATTTGGTACAAAAAGCTGGAAAGAGGTTCCACTCATTGATCAATTGATGCGGCCTATGGACATGGAGGTGGCGGATTGGAATGGGGATGGTAAGAAGGATTATGTGCTGTGCCAATTTGGGAATCATGTAGGCAAACTGAGTCTATTTTTAAGTCAGGAGGAAGGATATAATGAAGTTATTTTAAAATCAGATCCAGGAGCAAGGAGAACTATTGCGGTCGATTATGAGGGAGATGGGGACCTTGATCTACTGGTTTTATTTTCTCAAGCCAAGGAAGGGATTTCGCTATTTGAAAATGTGGGGCAAGGAAAATTTAAAGAAAAGCAGTTATTGGCATTTCATCCAGCCTTTGGATCGAGTGATTTTCGATTTGAAGACTTAAATGGAGATGAAGTTCCAGAGATTGTGTTAGTTAATGGGGATAATGCAGACCAAAGCCAAATTTTCAAACCGTACCATGGGCTTCGAATTTTTGAGCGGGATACCAAAGGAAATTACCAAGAAAGCTGGTTTTATCCTATGCACGGAGCAAGTGGCTTTGAGTTGGGGGACTTTGATCAGGATGGGAGGATAGATGTGGTGGCCATTTCTTTTTTCCCGGATCGAAAGCAAATCTCCTTTCAAAATCTAATTTATTTCAAGCAATCTCTTTCAGGAGTATTCCATCCTTACATTTTGAAAGAGCAGCTCGCAGATCATTGGCTCACATTAACAAAGGGGGATCTGGATTTGGATGGAGATGAGGATCTGGTTATCGGTACTTTTGCCTTTAATCAGTTGTACCAAGCTCCAAACAGCCCTTGGAGGCCTTTTGTGGTCTTGCGAAATACCCTACGCTAAGTAGTTTACTTGGATTGCTCTAGGGCTCTTTCTACATCTTTTACAATGTCTTCGTAGTGTTCCAAGCCTACAGAAAGACGGATAAGTCCATCGCTAATTCCTACTTTTTGGCGCTCATCTGGACTTAATTTGCTGTGGGTGGTAGAAGCTGGATGGGTAACAATGCTGCGACTATCTCCCAAGTTAGGGGTGATGGAAACCATCTGCAATTGGTCGATGAACCTTTGCGCTCTTGGGAGACCTCCCTTTAGAGCCAGGGTGATAATTCCTCCCCCTGCTTTCATTTGCTTGAGAGCCAAGGCATGTTGTGCATGGGAAGGCAGAAACGGATAATTGACTGCGTCGAGGTGGGTATTGCCTTCAAAGTAAGAGGCTACTCTTTCTGCATTTTCGCAATGTCGATCCATTCGAAGGGCTAAGGTTTCCATGCTTTTGGATAGGATCCAAGCGTTGAAGGGGGATAGAGAGGGTCCCGTATGTCGGGTAAAAAAGCGTACTTCGTCAATGTATTCTTTTTTACCAAGGATCAAACCGCCTAGCACTCTACCCTGGCCATCTATGTATTTTGTGGCACTATGGGTCACGATATGTGCTCCCCATTTCGCCGGTTGTTGTAAATAGGGGGTGGCAAAACAATTGTCCACTACTAAAATTAGTCCATGAGCTGCCGCAAACTTCCCTGCCCATTCCAAGTCAATGATTTCCAGTCCTGGGTTAGATGGTGTTTCTAGAAAAAGCATTTTAGTAGTAGGCTGTAGCAATTTGTCCCAGTTCTTGTAGTCTGAGATATCTCCATAAGTGGAGCTGATTCCCCATTTTGGGAATACGCGTGTAAGGAGTTGGTGGGTGGACCCAAACAAGGATCTAGCAGCTAGGATGTGATCACCTTGCTGGAGTAGGGAGGCGATGCTGCCAAACATGGCGGCCATTCCAGAGGCAGTCGCGATTCCATCTTCTGTTCCTTCTGCGCGGCATACTTTTTCGATGAGGTCAGAGGAGTTGGGATTGGAATACCGGGAGTAGATGTTCCCCTGAATTTCATCGGCAAACATAGCGCGTGCCTCTTCTGCTGATTCAAACACAAAACTAGAGCTCAGGTACAGCGCTGAAGAATGTTCGCGCTGATTGGACCGTTCTTGGATGCGGATTGCATCGGTTTCAAAATGTGCCATTTGGCTAGGTTTACAGGTTGATACAGGTTGGCAATTCAAAAGGAATTTTTTTCCCGACAGGCAGATGAACTCAAAAAAAGGTAGGGATTATTCTGCCGATTTATCGTTCCCATGCTGGGTAGGACTTGGCACCTTACTCTTTTGGAGAGGGTTGCCAGAGGGTCATGGAGCCTAGTCTCTCGCCTCTTCTTTATAAATTTCACCTGTTAAAAGGAATACAAATAAATAGGGAAGGATTCGTAAATCCAAATTTCCAAAAATCAATCGTTGAACTGGGTCATGGTGCGTTCAATTCCTATCGTGCAAAATGCCAAGGCCATAGAAATGGCTTTATCCATGATGTCAGGAAGCAGCGATAGTTCTTGCGTAGTAAATCTCCCCAAAACATAATCGGCTTGTCTTCCTTTGGGGAAATCATCCCCAATGCCTACCCGAAGCCTTGGGTAATCTTGTCCTCCACAAAGCTCTTCGATGTTTTTGAGTCCATTGTGACCTGCAGCACTGCCTTTAGGGCGCATTCGTAATTTTTCAAAAGGGATAGCTACATCATCGACCAGTACCAATAGATTTTCTTTTGGGATGTTTAGGGTTTTTAGCCAATAATTAACAGCCTTTCCACTCAAATTCATGTAAGTGGTAGGTTTGAGAAGGTGAAGGGTTCGTGATTTGTGCTTAATTTCAGTTTTAAAAGCAAGGCGATCACTTTTCCAAGTTGCTCCTTCTTTATCTGCAAGTCGATCTAGGATAAGGAAACCTATATTATGCCGAGTTAATTCGTATTCAGGGCCGATATTTCCCAAGCCTACAAGTAGATAGTTCATGGATTTTGGGTTCAGTAGGATAAAAATAAAAAATCCTGCTTGGGAATAAGCAGGATTTTTGTTGAAGTAGTTGTAGACTTATTCTGCCTTCTTTCCACGTAGTGCTCTTGGGATACCAATAGTAACTACAGAAACGTTGGGTGAGGTAAGAATTTCAAAACCTTCGGGTTGCAATTCACTCACTTTAAATGATTTTCCGAGGTCTAGGTTAGAAATATCAACCAAGATATTGTCTGGAAGGGTATTTGCTAATCCTTTTACCTTCAATTTTCTAGTTTTAAATTCTAGCTTACCCCCTTTTGCGATTCCTGGTGAATTGCCTTCAATTTTAACAGGGATTTCAAATTTGATCGCTTTATCGTCTGTGTAAGCCATAAAGTCTGCATGGAGCAATACCTCACTTACAGGGTGAAATTGGGCTTCTTTCAAAACCGCACGAATAATTCTGCCCTCAATATTGAGTTCAACCAAGTGAACCTCCGGTGTGTAGATGAGGTCTCTGAAGAGGATTGCCGGAGAATAGAAATGAACTTGATCAGGAATACCTGGTCCGTAAACCACGCAGGGAACATTGCCGGCATCTCTGATTTCATTCAAAGCAGCACTGTCGAGATTTGCTCTTTTAAACCCTATAATCTCTAGTGTTTTCATGTGTATGTGTATTTAAATTGGTTTCAAATAAATAAAGAACTGATGGAGGTGTTTCCTGTGACTGCGTGAATGGCTTTACCAAACAATTCTCCTACAGTAAGTACTTTAATTTTAGGATTCGGATATTTTATGGGAATTGTATCCGTGATTACTAATTCTTCTAAAACTGAGTTTTCAATATTTTCATGTGCTTTCCCAGACAGTACCCCGTGCGTCACGATGGCACGTACTGAATTAGCGCCTTTTTCTTTGATGATTTGAGCAGCTTTGCATAAGGTGCCAGCTGTATCTACTAAATCATCCACCAGGATTACATCTCTCCCCTCTACTTCACCAATTACCTGCATCGATGCTATTTCGTTGGCTCTTTTTCTGTGCTTATCACAGACCACCATTTCTACTTCAAAATGCTTTGCGAAAGACCTTGCTCGTGCCACACCCCCTACATCTGGAGCTGCAAAAATCATGTCATTCAAGCGAAGCGTACTCAAATAGGGTGCAAATATAGCAGATCCATTTAAATGGTCCAATGGAATGTCAAAAAAACCTTGAATTTGCCCTGCGTGTAAGTCACAGGCCATGATTCGATCTGCTCCTGCCGAAGTGAGCATGTTGGCGATAAGTTTGGCAGCTATAGATACGCGTGGTCTATCCTTTCGGTCTTGACGAGCATAACCGAAGTAAGGAATTACAGCACATACCTTGTACGCACTTGCTCGTTTGGCAGCATCGATCATCAAGCACAATTCGAGTAAGTTGTCACTCGGAGGGTTGGTGCTTTGAATGATAAATACCGTGCAACCACGGATAGATTCATTAAAGCTCGGAGACATTTCTCCGTCACTGAATCTGGATAATGTCAAGTCGCCTAACTTTTTTCCATAGCTTTTGGCAATTTTTTGAGCCAATTCTATGCTATTGGAGCCTGCAAAGATTTTTACCTCGGACATAAGGATCAAGGGAGTTTGTGGGAAGGAGGAAGAAAAAGGAATCTAAACAAAAGTAATAATTTTGAAGTAAGGATTGGGTCTGTCACCTCTACTTCAGAAAAAAATATGATTTAAAAATCAAACGAATGGATAGAAAAAGTAGGGCTAATTGCCACTATAAATTCTAAGTAAAACGATTCATTGACAAAATCCTCCAGTCCTGTAAATTCTGGGTCTTCCCATAAATTTCCAACTCAATTCCAAATCAAAGGAGTAAATTAGAGCTTAATAAACTTGGTTTTCTATGAAAAAAATACTTCTGTTACTACTCCATGTAGGTTTTGTACCCTTATTGGTGATTGCTCAATCGATACCTACCCCGAAAGAGCACTTTGGGTTCTCCATTGGTGAGCCCTACCAACTGGCTAATTTCACACAAACGGAAGCCTACTTCAAGAAAGTAGCTGAACTCTCCGATCGGGTGGAATACCGAAGTATTGGGCAAACTGAATTTGGACGTGAGCAACCACTCTTGGTGATTACATCGCCAAAGAATTTCCCAGATTTAGAACGGTACCAAGAGATCTCCCGGAAGCTAGGGAGAGCAGAAATTTCAGAAGCTGAGGCAAAAGCGTTGGCAAATCAAGGGAAACCTATTGTTTGGATCGATGGAGGCTTGCATGCAAGCGAAGTGGTAGGGGCACAGCAGCTTATTGAAACCCTGTATACCTTGGCTTCAAAAAACGACGAAGAGACCCTCCGCATTTTGGATGAGGTGATTATTCTGCTCGTTCATGTGAATCCTGATGGAATGGAAATCATGTCCAATTGGTACATGAGGTCGGAGGATAAGTCCAAGAGAAACAAGAATATTCCTGTTTTGTATCAAAAGTACGTGGGGCACGATAACAATAGAGATTTTTACATGAATAACATGAAGGAATCCACCAATATTTCGCTCCAACAGTATGTGGAGTGGATGCCTCAGATCGTGTATAACCACCATCAATCTGGACCTGCAGGTACTGTAGTAGCTGGCCCTCCCTATCGGGATCCATTCAATCATGTGTTTGATCCATTGATTATTACTAGTTTGGATGCAGTCGGAGCAGCCATGATTAATCGCTTGCATCAAGAGGAAAAGCCAGGATATACCCGACTTGGGGGATCCGTATTTTCCACTTGGTGGAATGGGGGCTTACGTACTACTCCCTATTACCACAATATGATTGGTATTTTGACGGAGATCGTAGGAGATCCTTCTCCGTTTTCTATTCCATTGGTTCCAGATCGCTTGATTCCAAATAATGGAAATCCATTTCCTGTAACCCCAGGCCCCTGGTCTTTCCGAAAATCCATAGACTATTCCGTATCGTTGAATTATGCCATTTTAAATCATGCCGTTCGTCATGGAGATGAGTTGCTTTACAATTTTTACTTGATGGGGAAAAAGTCCATTGAGCGAGGAAATACCGATACCTGGACCCGTTATCCGAAATATGCACAGGCGATTCAAAAGACTTTTGATGCTAGTAAAGGGAGGAAAGCCGCAGATGATCCTGAGGAAGCTTATTTTGGAAACAGAGGAGGTATTCCGCTAGCCTTCTATGATTCTGTCTATGCAGATCCTTCTCTTCGGGATCCAAGAGGGTACGTGTTGCCGGCTGATCAAGCGGATTTTTCTACTGCAATTAAATTTTTGAATGCATTGATCAAATCAGGTGTTTTGGTACACCAAGCAACGGCTGATTTTTCCATTGGGGAGAAGCGCTATCCTAAGGGATCCTACCTTGTAAAAACAGCGCAGGCATTCCGGCCACATGTCTTGGATATGTTTGAGCCTCAGGATCATCCTAATGATTTTTTGTACCCTGGAGGTCCTCCAATTCGGCCCTACGATGCTGCTGGTTGGACTTTGGCTTATCAGATGGGTGTGAAGGCAGATCGCATTCTAGAGGCCTTTGATGGCCCCTTTGAACCGATTCCTTACGGGCAATTACTAGAACCAGCTCCTGCTAGTTTGCCTACTTCTTCCTCTGGATATTTCTTAGATGCACGGGTAAATGATTCTTTTAAAGCGGTGAATGATCTATTGAAGGCCAAAGTGAGGGTGTACCGAACGCAGATTCCAACCAAAGAGGTGCCTGCTGGGTCATTTTATGTGCCGATCTCAGGCAAAAAAGACTTAGAGGTAGCTGTAAAATCCCATGGGGTAGTCCCAAAAGCAGCTAAGGGAGTACCTTCTGGTGCCAAAGAAATTTTCCCTGCCCGTATTGGCCTGTACGATTACTATGGAGGCTCCATGCCTTCTGGATGGACGCGCTGGATTATGGAACAATTTCACTTTGACTATGCGCAAGTGTTCCCTATGGAAATTGATGCGGGCGATTTAAAAGAAAAATTTGACGTTTTGCTTTTCATTGGCCCGGGGATGCCCGGTACTGGTGGGGGCTATGGAATGGGTGCTCAGCCAAAAAAAGAAGATATCCCTGCGGAATACCAAAGGATGCTGGGAAGACTTTCTGTGAACAAATCCATTCCTGAGCTGAAAGCATTTCTAGAGCAAGGGGGGCAGATCATCACAGTAGGTGCCGCTACTTCTTTGGCAACTCACTTGGGTCTCCCTGTTTCCAATGCCTTGATAGAGGTAGAGAATGGGAAGGAAAAAATGTTGACTGGTGAAAAATATTACATACCAGGCAGTGTATTGGAGATGCAGGTGAATGTAGCTTCGCCAATCAATTATGGAATGGGGGAGAAAGCAGATGTCTTATTCAATAATAGCCCAGTCTTTCGACTTAGTCCTGAGGCAACCCAGTTGGGAGTGACACCTTTGGCTTGGTTTGGTTCTGAACCACCGTTGCGTAGCGGCTGGGCTTGGGGGCAAAATTACCTTAAACAGGGAGTAACTGCATTTGAAGCCCGTGTGGGTGACGGTAAATTATTTGCCTTTGGTCCTGAGATTACTTTCCGAGGTCAGGCACACGGCACCTTCAAAATGCTATTCAACGGCTTGTATAAATAAAATACCGTTCTTTCATTGAATAGAAAATGAAAAGACCTCCCAAAAATGGGAGGTCTTTTTTGTTGACCGACTAGGGCTCGAACCTAGACTCTTCTGAACCAAAATCAGACGTGTTGCCAGTTACACCATCAGTCAATTTAGCAAAATGAAAGAGTTCTTTCATTTGATGGTACAAAGGTAGAGTTCTCCTAAATTTTTTCCAAACCTCATGCCAAAGAATTTTGATTTTCACCGCTCGTTCTAACTTAAACATTTGGTATCAAGTAACTTGGAAATGAGGGTTTAGGACAAATTAGTAGTAGACTTATGGGGTGAAAAAACCGCTAGGAAATCGATTGAAATTGATAAAATGGCAATAAATTAATTAATATTTTGAATATATAATAAAAATATACGTCATTTGTTAAATAATAGAGAATATTAATTAAAAAATTCTAGTATGAACTCTCAAAGAATGGAAAAAGTGATGACTCCTGTCATCGAGAAACTGGAGAAATTAGCCCAGCCAGAGTTGGC
>Ga0181559_10001568_pt1 | contig 22469 bp, 20 predicted proteins | sample 011ome_21_FD_133752 | JGI IMG/M metagenome (GOLD analysis project Ga0181559, IMG submission 133752) | Coastal salt marsh microbial communities from the Groves Creek Marsh, Skidaway Island, Georgia - 011508AT metaG (megahit assembly) | ecosystem: Environmental > Aquatic > Marine > Intertidal...
GAAAATCAGCGTCCAAAAAAGGCCTTCCGAGTCTTCACCTTAAGGTGACCGGAGCGGGGTCTCCAGGATCCTCATAATCGATTGGTCGTAGGTTCGTCCTTCTGGGCCCACCATTTCTGCCGCCGCATTGAAAATAGCACTACCGTGATGCAAGCTGATCCTCCAGCATGCGTTTCGGAGCAGCCATGAGTCGAGCGCCACACTCCCGTTCTTTGCTCATCATTGCTGTCGTCCTTTGGTTTGTAACCACGGTCGCATTCTTCATGCTCGACTTCAGAGCCGGCGCGCGTCCGCCCATCGCCGAAGACGGACTGACCAGCCTGCTGACCGTTTACCTGCCAGTGCTGGGCCTGTCTGTATTTTTACTCCTTTTCCTCACCCGCCATCGGGATCCTTTTCGATGGACCGATCGCTTTTGCCTAGATGAAAGGAAGGCCGCTCGAGAGGTGCTCGGTGTATTTAGCTATCTACTGGTGACCCAACTAATTTTGGGCCTCGGCTTTCAGTCAGGACTTCATTTCCCCGGGCCAGATATCTTTCAACAAGGGAAACACGACCTTGGCACCGTGATCAGCTGGATGCTATTAAATGGCCTGCTGTATTTCGCTCTTCCGGTCTACTGGCTAAGACGCAATGGGCTTCATGTCAAAAGTCTGCTCACTCCATGGGAGTGGCGGCGTAACCTCTGGATCATTGTTGCGTACTGGGCGCTTGATTTTTTTGGACCCATTCTAGGCGGGGTAACTTTCTTTTCATTAAACAGAGAGCAATATGCGTTGGGCGTTCCGACCAGCATCGTCGCTAACACTATCGGCGCGGGTCTACCCGTGCTTTTGCTGATGCATGTCGTATTGATACCACGTCTTATGGTGCTGTTTGATGATAAGTTCACCGTAATCACATTGGCTGGTTTCTTTTACGCCATTTTTAGCCTCTTTGATCCGGGTGTCGATTATGGATCAGGCGAACTCGGAGCACTCAGTGTTAGCTACATCATCATGACGCAAGTACTGGTGGGTATGGGAAAAGCCACCTTTACGGTGGTCACTGGCAATCCCTGGATACACTTCATCACGCTGCATGTGTTGAGCGCCCGTATCCCCTTTGATACCGAGATGTATGCAGAAATCTTCGCAGGATAGCGTTGGCATGGCAGACTGGCTGTACGAATCGAATTCTTCTCGGTGCGAGTTCGGTTTTCGGTTGAGAAATGACTTATCGCTCTTAAGGTCATACGGCTTGATGCGAACTCATAGGGCGCGGCGGTTCGGTATAGGTCTGGACGGCTTCAAATCGAATATCAGCATCCAAATAAGACCTTACGATTCTTCCTCTTATAAGAGTTTCGCCGGACCCTCCCCCATCCTCACAATCGATGGGTCCCAGGTTCAAGTCCTGGTGGGCCCATCAGTTACTTCATGCGAGCCATGCCGGTACTCTGGGAAATCCCCACTGCCGTAATTTGGCGATCAAATTGAGAGCCGTTGATCATAGTCGAACGGGCAGGCACGATGCCGGGCGACACGGATACTCCCCTTGGCATGGCAGCAGATTCTGGTTTGTACCCCGTGGGGAGATGACTTACCATTTAGCTCCAGTAATCAGGATCGTCGTATCGTCATAATTGTGTTGGACGTCGTCATTAAATACCGAGGTCTGCCCTGCCGTTGAGTAAAGGGTTGATCGCCGTTGCAGGCCTTCCCCGTTCGGGAACAACCCTCATCAGCAGAATGTTGACAGATCATTCTCTAGTTGACGCGCTGATGGAACCCTATCAGGCCGGGAGAATGAATTCCTACAGAGAGACCTCGTTCGAGAGTCTGTGTCGCGACAAGAACATCGAGCCAAAGCAGGATCGCTTTGTTCTGATCAAGGAAACCACAACCAGAACCGAGAATATGTCACTGCTCGTCAGGCTGCTGAAGGACGCGCGAGGTCTGGGAGACTACACCGGTCTCATCATTGTCCTGCGGTCGCCCTTCGAAGCTTTCCTGTCCCAGGTGCACGCTTCATCCAATATGTGGCTGGATAAACTCATGACCAGTCCTTCTAACAAGCATTTTGAGACCTTCGCCAAGTTGGCTATTGCCGGCCTGGCGGAGATCGTCTGGCATGCGCGCTCGCAGCACTGCCGTGTAATAAACTACAACGATTTCTGCTCAGACCCGGAAAACGAACTCGCCCGTTTGCTGGGTCTTTTTCCGCTTCGCTTGGAGCAGCAGCAACTCGAACTGTCGAAAACCGCTCATCGCGGTGGAGATCCAAAGGCCTATTCGGGTGCCAGTATTGAAAAAACTGATAGATCGGCAGAAGTCGAGGAGCTGCTCGGCAATCTGTCCGATACTCCACTGAAACGGAAAATGCTGGAGCTTCAACAGATTAGCGAGGGGGCGGCGAGTATGGCCACCACACAGACGATAGACCAGCTGGCAGAGCTGGTCATCATGAAACAGTAAACAATGGGCATTGGATACCAGGCCTCCGATCGGGACATGATCGACTATGACCTGTGGTTCCTCCAGCGCGGTGTCCCAGGTCTGCGCGGACCACGTCAATACTTTGGGGAAAATGATTTCATCGCGTTTACAGGCGCCGCTCAAACCTTCGGCCGTTTTGTGCATGACCCGTTTACCGCTCAGGTGGGACGTCTCAGCGGAAAACCTTACATCAATCTCGGCATATCGGGCGCAGGGCCCGAGTATTTCCTGAAAAGACCCCCATTGCTCGAGATCATTTGCGAGGCAAATATTCACATAGCGCAGGTTTTGTCGGGGCGGTCTGTTTCCGCCGGCGTACTGGAATGTAACCGCTCTAACAACGGTGTGCTCAAGTTTCTTGAGGGCCCCTGCAAGGATCAGGAGATGCTGGCTGAGAAAGCCTACTCGACACTGCGGAAAGTCTATGGAGAACAGGCCTACGAAGAGCAGGTCGAAGCGGTAAGAGAAAAGTGGGTAGAACTCTATAAAACCATGCTGGTAGGCGGCAAAGGATCAACCTACCTGGCCTGGGTATCGGAGGGGAATATTGGCGAAGTCGGGGAGTGCATTGAGGGTGGCAGTCCCGTTGGAAAATTTCCTCATTTTGTAACCCGGAAAATGCTGGAGCAGGTTGCGGAAAACTGTGCCGGAGTTATCGATTGCACCCTAGAATCTATGAGACCACAGGTCCTGTATAGCGACACGAGCGGTGAAATGCACGAAGCCTGGGATAGGCAGAATTATCCCAATCGACCGGACAATTTACGTGCTTTCAATGTGTACTATGCAACACCGGAGCACCATGAACTCGTAGCGTCCAGAGTGATCAGAACATTAATTGTTGACGGACGAATCTAAGCGGATGGCGTTTGGGAAGCGCGCCAATGCGCCATTTAAATATGGCTGATGGCGATAGCATTGGATGCGCGCCTCGGGCATCAGGGCAAACTCATTTTCTCAATTTAAAAATACCGAAAACGAGCAGACCTCCAGCCATAATCAATAACGAAGCCATCGGCATGATCGGAACCGGCATTGCGTCCTGAGAAATTCGCTCGACACCTAGCGTTTGGCTCTTTTTCCGCGCGGGCGCCATACCCCTGGAGGCCTTAATGCCATAGGACGCCGCTAGTTGAACAAACTCTGCCGAGCTAATAAAACCGTCGAGCACCTCTGAACGAGTGCTGCCCAGAGATAACATCGACAACCAACCCTGCTTGCCCGCAGCGTCCGCTTCCCTGCCAAAAAACGCCTGATAACACGTATCTACAAAATCCGAATTGCTCGTATTCTGGTTTAAATATTCCTCAGAAAGAAAAAAGTTTTTAGCCAGATCTCCACCGGTCAGCGTCCCGGCGGTCAAACCAGAAACCCAGACATCAAAGCCGGCCGTGTCAGGCTGTCTACCCAAAACCAGAGTATAAAACCTCTCGGTGAAAGCCCTCACACCATAGGCTGAATCATCGTCTGAATTGATCGCCACCACACCGAAGCTCTTTGAGAGTGCGTCGAATTCCTGACTTCTCGTAAATTGGTAAATGACCATTTCTCGCAATCGACCCGAGGCCAGTTGGTCGAGCCAGACCGTCGTGCCTGCGGTGTCTCCGGGTCTGTCGAACAGGGTTCGGTAAAGGATGTCGACGAAGCCGGCGTCATCGAGATTCAAGCTGACGAACTCGGCAGACTCGAGAAACCCAAATGCCACAGCGGAAGCGGACTGGGTATTGATGACTTCTAACCAACCCTTCATGCCTGCCTCGTCACTGGGTCGGCCCAGTATATTCACGTAGAAGCGCTCGACAAATGCGCTGGCACCATCGGGCTCTTCGGTGGGAACCACTTTGAAAGTGGCCATCACAGTGCAGTCCGACACCACTACAGCGGTTGTGTAGGTGGTACCCGACAATGACCCGCCACAGGTTCCTCCAATGCCGTCCAATTCATACCCCTCATCAGCCGAGAGAGTAAAAGAGGTAGTGCCATTGGCGTTCACAAGCACGGCACCTGAAGGACTGATGGTGCCGCCGGTGCCGGCAGAGGGCTTAACCGTATACGTGACCGGCTCGGCCGCACTCAGTAAGTCCATGTAATCAGAAAACGCCTGATATTCGGCGGATCCCTGAGTTACCTGGGCGCCTCCTCCGTGTCCCAATCCCCCGGTTATTTTCGAGAGTACTCGGCTGACTTTAGCGCCTTTTGTTGGGGAGTTGACGTAGGTGTCAAAGGCTTGATGATTTGTTGATGGCGAGTTGCTAAAGATCAGGTTCGAGCTGCCAACGCCACCAGCACGGTGGCATACAATGCACTTGCTTTGAACGAGCGATTCTACATTTGCGGTGTAAAAGTCTTCGGCCTCACCCGCCAGGAGCGATCCACTCAAAACTACCAGGGAAACGCTTCCCAGAAAATAACGGACGCGGCGTATCGCGCCATGCCGGCAATCCGTATCGAGCTTCTTTAATGAGCGCATCGGCACCTCAAGAACGTAAATTTAACGACGCCCATTGGCATATCGCAGGACCGAAAAATACTCCGTCACAAACCCAATTTCGAGGCCATCGTCCGACGGCAAAAAACTACTTTCGGCTCGAGCCACAGGTAATCAGACAGCCTCAAGGCCACTGCCGCCAACTACCTACTGGAGCTTACAAAGGGGTCGAACAAAGGCAACGACTCAACGGAGCCTAATCCCAGACCTTGGTCTTCCGCAAAGCCGGTCAGTCCCAGATAGTCCCGTATGGATTTATGGATATGGGACGGGGTGAGAATAACGCCTGCCCGATCGGCTTTTAATGTGACTGGACTGACAGGTTGGGCAAAATGGAGCTCATCAGACAATCCGACGACTCTATCGCCCCAAGCCGCATCGCGCTCCATGACCATATAGGAGCCCACAGGCCAATGATCCTTGCCATTACCGTCGTTGTAATGATTTGTGCGGCCAAAATCGGATCCCACTACTAGAAGAATACGATCGGCCAGACCCAACTTCTCTGCTTCATCCCAGAAGAAATTTAACGCGTCAGCAAAATGTGACAAAAGCGCCTCGCTAACAGGGTCGTGCTCGTTGTGAGAATCGAAACCACCAAGAGACAAATCTGCCGCGGAACCCAAACCGGATTGGAACACCATCAGCGCGCCCTGCATTTGCTGCTTGAGGTTACTCCAGAACCGATAGCCACCGGCATCAATATCCACACCGGGTACGATATCGTCCCGGGCCGGAATCAGCGCCGCCAAGCGCTGCAAACCATCGCGACTGACGCGGGATTCTTGATATCTCAGCATACTCAAACGCTGTCTGACACTCAGCTGTGGCTGCGCCAGCAACCGATCAATATCCGCTTGAACGATAACGTGAGATCTCGCGACATCGCTCGGATTTCTGAGGGGCTCAAGGGTATTGGGGTCCACACCGGGCTGCGCCAATACTGTCATGTCGGACAGGTTATCAAATCGGTTGAGGCTGATCAGGCCTGCTGTACGCGAGGTGCCCCCATACACGGAGTAGGCGAGTGGTTGATCAGGCGATTGGGCCGCCGCAAACAGGGCAGACAAGGAGGGCTGGCCCTCAGCGTTACTGCCTGTCCAGTTAAATAATCGCCCTGTCTCGTGGGAATTCGTTTGCGCATCGACGCCGTTAATCACTAACGTGTCCGCACCAAAACGTTCAAACAATTGCGCGTTATTGGCAATGGGGGCATAGCTAATATTACCCGCTTGGCCCGGTTCAGCGCTGTCTGCCCAACGATTAATCTTGCGCTCTCCGGGTGTATTCACTTTGGGATCGCAGAGTTGGGTGACGTCGGCACCACCATCCAATTGTAAAGTGACCAACAGCTTGCCCGCATACACAGTATCAATGTCGCCACCCCAGACGCGCATGGTCGACAACCCTGCGCCGACAGAGACCCCCGCAACCGCTGCCCGCAAAAATTGGCGTCGACCGACGCCTTCGGCGCTGCTTTTTCCGCGATGCCTAGTCATGCAGATACCCCCAGCTAGTGAGGATCGCATGCACCAGCGTCGTCCAGCCTCGCATCATGCCATATTGATCCTGATGGGCCTGCTCATTGGTTTGCTGATCTGGAAAGAGCATCCAGGTGCTACAGTGGTCGTTATCGCCGTTAAACCATGAGCTACGCTGAGCAGCTTCGGCAGCGGAGGCGGTCACAGTTGAGACCATTGCGTTGAGCTCACTATCAGGTGGCTGTCCGTGTGTGGCGCGCAAAAACAGGTCAGCAATTTGCGCCTTGAAGGCCTGGCCCGTCGCGGTCTCCTCAATATTTTCTGTGGCAACGATCGCGATTTCTGCAAGCATTGCATCGTTAACGTTGTTCTCAAATAGCCGGGTACCCAAAAAAAGATGGATTTCATAGGCCCCGGGCATCGTCAGGTTAATGGAAAACTCTACCCATGAATTTTCGTGGAGAACCCAACCAATGCCGTCCTCCAATTGTCCCCGGAGACCGCTGTTTCCCTGGTCGTCTTGCCAACGGTCAATCTTAAAATCCGGTTGCCTGGGTAGCTGGGCGGCTTTAATGCGTTTGATCAAGCTGTTGCCATGCCTGATTTCTATTTTTTGTATTACCAGATCGGCGTTGGTTCTATGATCTCCGTCAACACTCTCATAGGAGCGCCGTGTCATATCTGATATCCGCAAACGCGTTGGGCCCGCAACTGTCAACGCCGAGACTGAGAGTTCATGTGTCACCACGGCACGGTCGTCCCTCACCTTTCCGGGGAGACTGACTTCAACGAGCGCTAACTGGCCCGGAATCGTATTGCGGTCCAGATGCGTGAAGACACGCCGCTCATTGCGTGGGCGTTGGAAATCCTGAACTACGGCCTGACAAGCAAGTTCAATTGCCATTGCCTCGGTCAAATTTGACATCAGTGGCGTCAGTTCACGATTTCGCGCTGTGACAACTGCACCGTCAATGCCCCCATAAAACCCTTTAAAACGGGCATCGCGCCCGGTCAGCGCCGAATTGAATTCATGGTCATGCGCGCCCGGCTTATCGCCCCGTTGCCGCCAGGTACGGCCAAAAATAGCCCGATTTTTAACGTCCAATTCCTCGGGTGTTAGCAAGCGGCCGCGCCCCACGGTGGCCAACTCAGTCAATCGCTTCTCCACCGCTACCGGGTCGGTAACCACAGAATGACGATACCAGCGGGACATGATCATGTCGGCGAAAAGCGACCTCGCGTTATATCCTGAGGCCTCAAAGCGGTCAGCGATTTCGCTAATTTCAGCTTCTTGCGCATTAAAGGCATTTAACTGCTCCTGATAGTCTGGCGCGCTCGTGTTCGCTGGTAACACCAACGGCTCCGAGCCATAAATAGCGGGCCACCAGAATCTGACTGTTGCCGTGGCGAAACGGGAATCCGCTACGATCTGCTCTCCCAGCCATTGAAGACTGTCCAGACCCCTTCCGATGTCGGAGGCCGCTTCGCCTTCGAGGCCGGGTACGCGCATGTCGCGGTACCAGGTATCTCCCTCTTGATAAAGCGTTGAGCCGGGTTCACCGCCGAACCATTCTGGGTGTTTATAAGACTCAGCCAATGAATCGAGGCCGCCCCACTGATCCAGATAACCGCCCAAATCGCCAAAACTTTGGTACGCCCCGGCGACAGGGTCCAATCGCTCGTGGCAAACCGTGCAGGCACTGTTGTTCATAGTAGGGTTATTGGTGTCAGCGAGCGCTACCGGGTCTGTCGTTCTCGGCGCGGACTTTTCAATATCAACGCCCAAAAAGTGAAAGTAGGTCCATCTGGCCCGCGCCCGGTTGCGATTAGTGTCTGTCGAGGGGTAACGTGCCAACCACGCTTGAGTGCTCAGCACGCCGGCATGGGGAACCTCCATATAATCGCTAAACCCTGTAACCCAGCCGTTTCTGTCTGAATGGTGATACTCGTCTCTGGGGACATAGCCATCGTTATAACCTGGCTTGAAAGTTGTCAGGTCAGCTCTATCAAAAAAGCCACGCTCATCGGTAAGGTCTCTGTCGAACCCCGACCCAGATCGATATGCCAAATCAGTGAAGGGGTTAACCATGGTGTAATCTGCGGTTAAGACCTCGCTGTAGGGCAAGTCATTCGTAATGATATGCGCGATGAGTTCCAGCGGCTCACGGGTAATGGCCCACGTCACCTCCCTGTCCAACTCGCCCGATGTCAGAAAAGGCTTTTCGTAAAGGTTTTCGTACTCCTCTGGCCTCTCCTCGGGCAGTTTCAATCCCAGTTCAGCCAACGCCGGGTAGCGACCGCGAGCTTGAATGTCGAAGTTCAGCCCATTGAGGAGACCTTGAACGAGCAACCGGTCATCGGCATTACGGATAATGAAATCCCTAAAACCAGATCCCTGCATGAGACTCAGCACCTGCTGGCGTAGGCTCCCGTCGGACTGTCTGGCTTCGGCAAGCGCTGTAGCCTCTGGGATGGAGCCGGACAATAATAGGGACGCCCGCCTGAGCGTGACTTCGCGGTCTTCTGCGGCCGTACCCCGCCAAAAACTAGCTTCCGGATCGCCAGTTGCGGGGAGTTGGCCCAACAGCCCCAGATAAGTCTCTAGAGCCCGATAAAGTGGACTGGCGGGGGTAAGCACTGTGCCGCCACCATGGCCCTCCAGGCCAACGACCTTGGCCAGCACCCAATGCCCATCAATATCGTCACCGCCCTCTGGCGCCGACATTTCCAGCCGCGTTGCTCTGATACCATAGGAAGTGGCCAGTGCTACGAATTCAGCAGAACCACTAAAACCATCGATCACATCGGCTCTACTGTATCCCTCCTGCAGCGCTGCTAACCAACCCTGTTTGCCGCCCGCGTCCGAGTCTCTATTGAAGAATGCGCGGTACAAGGTCTCTACAAACTCGTCGTCACTTGTACCGCGGTTGAGATACTCGGCAGACAGAAAAAATGCTTCCGCCACATCCCCGCCCGACAAAGTCCCCGCCGTTAAGGCACCAACCCAACCGTCGAGCCCCGCCTGATCAGAAGGCCTTTCCAGCACCACAACATAAAAACGTTCAACAAAAGCAATGACGTTAGCATCGGCGGTAGTCTGAGTCGTCTTCGCCGGACCCAAAAACCCCATAAAAGCATCATGATTGGCTTGTGCATCCTCACCGAGAACGAGACGGGCACCCCCAAGTGGCGCTGCCCCGCCATCGTTATGGCAGACAAGGCACTGGGCTTGAACACCTGGGTCTACTTCGGCGACGTAATATTTCAGTGCCTCGCTGTCGTCTTCGCGGGATGAGGTGGGATGCACTATCGCATTGGCGCTGGCGTCTGATCCGGACACAGACGCTTGCGACCATGCTGTCGCAAACAAAAGACCAGCGCTGATCATTGTGATCCACGCGAAGCCGACGGCTCTCAAAGGGAGTCCGGCAAGGAAGTATGTCGGACTCCATTGCATTGGCGAAGTATAACTGCAATCAAGAGATCGGGCGAAGTCGCGCCTGCCCGAGAGCCGCGTTGACGCTGTTGACAGATAGGCGCCTTGTCGTTGACAACAGCGCTTTGGCCACTTAACGGCGGCGCCCCAGTCACAGCGAGCCACCTTTGCGTCAACAATGAGCTGAGTCAAGAGGTTCGCTAAACAGAGCGACCAACTGGCTTGGCGAATGTTGGGCATCAAAAACCTCTAGTACTGATGATAGTAGGAGTAAGCACTTACTGGCTTTTTGACCCAAGAAACCGAGCGCGCTATCGGGTGCTGGCAGAACTCATGCCGCAAATGGCGCTAGATCGTTGATACGCAGCGCGACCTGCCACTCTCATGCACCGTCTTAAATGCGAGATTATGCGAAATGCAACATAATTGCAATATGCAATTATGTTGCCAGCGAGGGCGTCTGGTGAGCGGAATACGGTCGCCCTTGAGCGCAGCGCTCTCTGCCTTACTCACTTTAGGCACCACTGATTTCATCACAGCCATACCGCTATTCAACCCACCGAACAAATCCTTTACACTACGTGCACCATCGCCGAGGCCCAAAACACCTCTTTCGTGGTCGGCGTGTCAGCGGTGGAAACGACTCGGTGCGGGCTACCGCAAAACCGGGGTCACCAATGCCGATCATTGGCCGGCTTCAAAGCCTCAGGGGCGGCAGCGGCTTCAGCCTTGGGAATTCTTGTGACTCCGCCAAACACAGCTGGTGAGTACTAGCAATCCAGATCGAGGTTGACACTCGGGACGCGACGACGCTCCGACCAAAAGACATTGGCAACTCGGCGTAAATCACAATCGCAGACCAAAGCAGATAGGAAGGTTGATGAACGAAAAACTTACACTCAACAAACTGGAAAAACTCATTGAGGTGGAAACCCAGCTTCGCGACGAATATCAGCAGCAGCTGGACGCAAAAGACGTGACGATCTCGCAACTTAACAGTGACAAGTCGGCACTTGAGGCCAAATTAGGTGAACTCGAAGCTACTATCGCAACCCAGCTGGCCACAATCACAGAGATGTCGGCTAAGTCTGGCAAGACCGAGGCGCTGGAGCAGCGCAATCGCGAACTTCACAATCGATCAGAGAATATGAAAGAGGAAGTCGCGACCGTAAAAATCCGTATCAAGGCGCTTCAGAAAGATCTCGCAGCAGAGCGCAACGCGCTGACGGAACTTAAAAAATATGACCCTCAGCGCCTCCGCAAGAACCTGGATGCATCGAAAAAGAAGCTTTCCGAAAAGACCAATGCCGCAGACAAATTACAGAAGCTCCTCAACCAGTCGCGCTCAGAAAACACTCAGCTCGAGCAAAAAATAAAAGAGCTAGAAGCGCAAATCGAAGCACTCCAACCCGAGGAGTCAACAGAGGACGCGCCTAGCGAGCAGGCCGCAGCATAACGGCCCCTGCATTTGGCGCGCAGAACCATACGATCCTAGAGCGAATCAATCTCGGTAAGAGGTTGAGCGGCGGTCGTTGCTTGTGGGGTACTATGGCGACTGATCGTCTTGTCCAACCAGTGCGCGTATTAAATCCGGTGGCTGACAATACACTCGACACAAGAAGGCGGGGTTTAAAGCGATGAGCCCTCTGGAGCTGCAATTCTGGTATCACCATCAGCGCATACTGGGCGTTATTGGCATTGTGATAGGTGCAGGCGCGTGGGCCATGGAATTCGCCGGCACGGTTTATATTTGCCCCTACTGTCGCGTACAACGCACCGTCATCTTGTTACTGGGGTGCCTTATGCTGCTGCCCGCCCCACAGCACTGGATGGCCAAATATTTCGCCTCGGTGATTGGCTTTTTGGGCGCCGTGGTTGCAGTTAATCAAAACTTTATGGGCTGGGTGAAGATCTCAAAGGGTGAATTTGCCTTCAATGAACACCTTTATATCGATCCCTTTCTGCTATCGACGGGCTCGCTTTTTATCATTCTGGGGCAACTCTGGTTGATACTTGGCACACGCCGTGCTCGCGAGGCGCAGTAGCCAAATAAAGCCGATTAGAATGCGGCCGTATCGCCTCGCCGCGGCGTCTTTGAACCCTATTACCGAATTGGAGGGAGCCCATGGCGACCACCATTGACCACATTATTATCGCCGTGAAGGATCTACCAACAGCTGCTGAGGAGTACTCCCAGCTGTTGGGGAGATCACCCGGCTGGCGGGGCTCTCATCCCGATTACGGTACTGCCAACACCCTTTTCCGACTCGATAACACCTACATTGAATTGCTCGCTCCCAGCGGCGAAGGCCTCGCGACCGAGCACATCAATACGGTGCTCGACGGCCGGGATGCGTGTCTGGGGGGCCTGGTCTTTGGCACAGCCGATGCCACTGCTTTTGTCGATCGCGCCAGAGCGCAGGGTCTGGCGGCGTCGGACCCGATGCCCGGTCACGGCATCGATGCCGATACCGGTGCAAAGCGTTCGTGGAAAAACATCTTCTGGGACGCCGCGGCAGCGAGGGGCATTTTCTCTTTTTGTATCGAACATGACCCAGAGTCTTCGCTGCCTGAAGCCGCGCCCACTGGCCCTGGCCCGGTTACGGCGATAGATCATGTGGTTGTCCGCACCCAGAGCATCGAGGACGCCAAAAAGTTTTACGGTGAACAACTCGACATTCGGCTGGCGCTCGAGCAGCACGTGCCCGAGTGGGGCGGCACGCAACTTTTTTTTCGAGCGAGCTCGATGAGTATCGAGGTCATCGCGTCAGACAAATCACCCGTTCAAGATGAACTGTGGGGGCTCGCTCTCAAATCCACTGATCTCGATGCAACCCATGCCCGGCTACTCGACGCAGGCGTGGATGTCTCCGCTATTCGGGAAGGGCGCAAGCTGGGAACCCGGGTGTGTACTGTGAAGTCACACGCACTAACGGTGCCCACGCTCCTGATCGAGCATGGCACCGCCTGACTCGGACTCAATCTGAACGGCTGACTGATCAACAGAACCGGTTACCGCAAACCCAATTCTGAAAAATTGAGCGATGCATTTGTCACGCTTCAATCAGAACGGCGGATCTTCAGCGCTTAAAAAGGACCCGAATCACGTTGCCGATACTCTGGCCGGCTGCAGCCACGCACTCACCGCGGCCCCAAGCAAGATCAGCGTGCCGCCCCATAGCGTCGCTACGGCAGGAACTTCCGCGAAAAATAACCAACCCAGGAGCGCAGCAAAGACAATTTGGATATAGCTCAGGCTGGTCGCCCGGCTTGCCGAATCCAGTTGCATGGCTTTAGTAAGGGTTAGCTGCCCGAGCTGAGTAAAACACCCAACCCCCAACAGCACCACCCATCCCATCGCGTTGGGCCAAATAAAATTGCTGGCACCGATCAGTAAGGTGCCGGGGATACACACCATGGGAAAGTACAACACGATGACCGACGGGTGTTCGGTTGCCACCAGCTTTCTGACGAGGGTGTACGCCATACCGCTGCCCAAAGCACCGCCCAACCCCGCCATAACGGGCCAAAACGCCAAACGGGTGGGTACGGCGGGGGACCACAGCGGGGTCACCATGAATCCCAAGCCGATCAAACTCAATGTAATACAGATCAGTGTGGCGGGCGTGGGCCGCTCCAACAGGAAAACGAAAGCCAGCAGCGCGGTACATACCGGGTGCATGTAATGCAGCATGGTGGCCGCCGCAATCGGCAGGTGGATGATGGCATAGAACACACTGGTCAGCGCCGTAAAACCTGCGACACCGCGCGCCAGCAAGAGCCCCCGTCGATGACCTAGCGGATGCACTCTGGCCCGGCGAATGTCTGCCAGCGAGAGCGCGACCGAGATCACCGCACGGACAAATATGATCTGCAGCAAAGGAATACCAAGCAGGCTCGCTTCCTTGACCAGCGCCGCCATCAACGCAAAGGCAAGTGCGCTGATGAGCATATAGCGTGGTCCTGTCACTGGGAATATTGCTCGACCAAGTGCCTCACATCAAAGCGCTCATCCCCCGCTTTTCGGGGGGCATAACGGCGGTAGGCATCGCGTATTAACTGATAGCGCTGATCAATGCGAACCTGGTTATAGCCGTGTGACACCACATAAGGCTCCCCCGCAAGCATCTGGGGCAAGATGGCCGCTGCGAACTCGTCTATGGGCATCCCCAACGGGCGCATCGCCTCCGGAATGAGGGGTGTCGCAACGAACCCCGGCGCGATCATACCCACCCTGATGTGCGCGGGCATTTCCTCGCGCAGCGCGTCGGTCAAACCCAGTACCGCGTGCTTACTCGCAACATACGCAGCTGCGTGGTGTACGGCGACAAAAAAACTGTTTTCGGACCCGGTATTGTAAATGGCCGCCTCACTCTCCTGCTCAATCAAGCGACGACCAAACACCTGGCAACCCTGCCACACGCCCTGAAAATTCACTGCCATCACCCGCTGCATTTCCTCGAGCGGCGTATCCAACACCGAACCCGGGCGTTGGCCAACACCGGCGTTATTGACCACCAGCGCCACATCACCCTCAGCCCCAAAAGCCTCGTCTGCGAAAGCCTCAAGCTGCTCAACCGACGACACATCCAGCACGACGCCCTGGGCCAAGATGCCCATTTCGCGCAACGTGCTCAACGCCGCATCGAGCTGCGCGGATCGCGGCTCGCCAATCACAATACGGGCGCCCCGGTTGCCGCAGGCTTTTGCCAATCCCAGGCCAATACCGGTGGCACCCCCGGTAATCACCGCGGTTCTGTTTTTAATATTGAGCATGGTTGCTTTCCTCTGTGATACCAATGCGCCAGCTAACGGGGCACCTGACATATAAACCAGGCGTGATGGAGCAAGCCTAGGAAACCCCTTTCAGCGCAGTCATCGTTGGTCAGACAAATAGCGAGAAAAGCTTGGTCGCTGCCAACATCAACACCACGCCGATAACGCCAATGACGACCAGATTTTGCCGCCACCCATTGCGATAGTCCTCTGGAATCAGCGGGCTGTTCACCATAGCGAGTAAAACCAGAGCAACCAATGGCAAAAGCACCGCATTGGTTGCCTGAGCCAGTACAATTAACGCTATGGGCCGCGTAGCGACCAGGGCGAAAGCCATACCCGCCGCCAGAACCGTGAGCGCGACGCCCTTGAAGGCCTTACTGCCAGAAGAAGAATCCCACCCCATCACACCGCACACTGCCCACCCCGCCGCCACCGGTGCCGCGATGGCAGAGGTCAGCCCAGCCGCAAATAAGCCCGCGCCAATGGCCCAACGCCCTACCCCGGGGAACCGTTGCTCGATGCCCATCTGCAGAGCCTCAAGGGCAGGCCGCGAGGTATCGCCTGCTATCACGACAGTGCCCACCACCATGATGGCAGCCGTAACAAAGCCACCAACAATAATAGCCGCGACAGATTCAAATCGCGCCTCACGCAGGGCATCTGGCAAAGACACCCCCAACCAGCGGTGTCGCACCGCGGTTGCGTGCAGAAACAAGTTGTAAGGCACGACGGTCGTGCCAATCAGAGCCAGCGCCAGCGTCACATCGAAACTCTCCATATCCGCCGCCACCTGACGGTGCGCCACCATCAAGTCTGGCAGGCAAGCCACCGCCAAACCGATTAACAAACTGGTCATCAGGCCCACTAGCATCAGCATGGTCCGCTCCAGCAATCGATAGCGGTCGATGACAATGAGTGTGGCGGCTATCGTGCCGGTCACCAGCACGCCATGGGTAAACGCCGCTGGCGTCGCACCCGACACGCCCAGCGCTGCACCCACTAAGTTCCCGGATTGATACGCGGCATTCCCGAAACCGATGGAGCACAGTATGAGCAGCGCGACCGGCATGCCCCACCCCCGATCCTCGCCAAACCGCCTGATCAGTGGCGCCAAATCCTGATTGGTGGACAGTGCGCTACGAATCGAAAGTTCCTGAAGTACGATCGTAGCGAGCACAGAAATGGCGACTGCCCAGATCAAGGTCACCCCCGAACTGGCGCTCGCGACGCTGGCGGTGGTGATGGTGCCCGGCCCAACAAAAGCCGCAGCCACCATAAAACCGGGGCCCAGGGTCAGCTTCATCAATCCTGGCCCTACCCTGTGAGTGACGATTCGAGCAGCAGGTGGGGCTCAAATTCGTGCTGCGGTGCGTCGTCAACAATGCGGACCCAATCCTGTTTGGACGCAGTCCATCCGTGACATTTGGGATTCAGGTGGCGGGTTTCGTCGAGCGTGCCAACAGCCATATAAGCGGTCGCAGGGGCGGCCTCTACAACTACGTAGAGGGGTGAGCCGCAATCCCCACAAAAGTAACGCGCAACGGTGTTGCCGCTCTCGGTGTCACTGTCCACAAAGACCTTTGGCGAGCCGCTCATCTCCAAAGCCGCCATGGAGATTGCCACAAATGGCACAAACGCGGCTCCCGATTGGCGCTGGCAGTTTTTGCAATGGCAAACATCAAGGTCCGGTAATGTTTGCGCCAGCGTGTACTGAACGCGCCCACACAAGCATTTCCCTTTCGCTGACATCCCGTTCTCCCCGGTCGATGACCCTAATTCGCTCAATCACTCTCACTGACTTCAGTCAACGAGATAGCGTTCCGGCTCGCCCGACTTATGTACCCTGAAGATCACCAGTTCGGCGCCCTCCTCGCCGGTGTGCCCCGCGTGAATCGTCTTTGGCCCTATTTTCTGCACGTCACCCGCCCGCGCCACCGTATCGGGCAAGCCGCGGCGCGCTAGGGTCACGGCACCCTCAATAACATAAAAAATCTCCTCCCCCGGGTGCCAGTGCCACGGTAGTTGGGTGTGGGCAGGAAAGCTCACGCGACTCACAATGACTTCCTTATCGGGCACACCCTCAATCGCCTCGCGGAGCAAGGTCTCGGCGGCGACAGCCGTTTGAACAGGTGTGGCATCAGGTTGTGCAAGAGCGGGTAGCGAGGCGCAGAACAGCGCGCTCAACATCGCAATGAAAAAAAAGTGCGAGGCGGTCTTTTTGACTGGCATTGGCATGCATCCGCGAGCCTTTGAGGTGGCTACCAGCATAGCCGCTCAGACTAGGGACGGGTAGCGCGGTAAAGCAAACCCGAGTCGCGCCACGCACACAGGCGCTGTCTTGCTGTTAACGTCCACGTTTCTTGCCGGGCGGCTGGCCTCGATCAGGTAACTGCTAGCCGCTATTTTTATCAAACGATTACCTGACTTAGAATGCAAAAAGACACACGGGGCATTGCACTCCAAAGAATAGCCGCAGCGATGCGAATCGCCGGTTCAGCAAACCAGCAATCAAGGGCGATAGCGTCGGAGTAACAAGGTGATGAAACAGCAGGAAATACAAAACTTACGCGCGCTCATGGAATATGAGGGTGCGAGAACGGCACCGCCTGAGACTTTCCCCCACCTGCCTGATATCCCAGCCGGTCGCTATACCGATGCGCGTTTTTTCGACTTGGAGCAAACCGAGATTTTTAAAAAATCCTGGTTGTTTGCCGCTCACCTCGACGAGATCCCCGAGCCCGGATGCTATATGACGTGGGGGCAGGCCGGCGAGCCGGTGGTGATCGTCCATACCGAGACAGGCGATGTAAAGGCATTTTATAACGTGTGCTCCCACCGGGGCGCGCCAGTCGTTACCGAACCCAAAGGCAAGCGGCTACGACTCACCTGCAAGTATCATGGCTGGAGTTATTCTCTGGATGGCCAGCTGCAGGCAGTGAAGGACCCCGAGGATTTTCGCGATCTTGATTTCAGCTGCCGCAGCCTGCCGGCTATCCGATGCGAAACCTTTGGTAAATTCATCTTTGTCAATTTCGATCAGGAGGCCGTCAGCTTGCTGGAGTGGCTGGGGCCCATTGCCAATGAGTGGCGGGAATTTCAGTTTGATCAGTGCAGACTCTCAGCGCGTCACAGCTTTGATCTCGACTGTAACTGGAAGATCGCCATGGAAGCGAACACTGAGGTGTATCACGTTCCCAATATTCACCCCACTACCGTTGCGCCTTTGCTGGATCATCGCCGCAATGTGAACACACTTTACCCCCATGGGCATGGGCGTATGGTGGCACCGCCTCCTCGCGTCAGTGAAACCGAAAATGCGGAATCCACGCGGAACGTGGGGGCGCGCGCCGAGATCGCAACCGTTGGTGAAATCGCGCGAACCTGCATCCAATCCTATGGCATCTTCCCCAACTGGGTATCGCAACTCACGGAGTTTGTGCTGGCACCGCTCCTCTTCTGGCCAAATGGCATCAATAAGTGTCGGCTGGAATGCTGGACAATTGCGCCCGACTGGGCCGATGGCGAGGGCCCGGATTACTGGACCCTCAATAAGGGAGAAGAACTGTGCCAGATCCTACGGGAAGACACCGAGTTCGGCACCCAAATACAAAAGTCGATGGAGTCTCCCGGCTTTAAGGGGGTGCCCTTGAGCTATCAGGAAGCCCGCATTTACCACTGGAACCAAAACGCGGACCGCATGATTGGGCTCAACAAAGTGCCTGGGGATCTGTGTGTACAACAGGTGATTGGCGACGACTGGATTCACCCCAACGACCCTCGTCTCGCCGAGCTGTCCTTAAATAACGCCCCCTGAAAAGCTTGTGGTGGTAAGTAGCGAGCCCCAGCGCACCTGGCGCCGCACTACTTTATTCCAGAACATAACACCAATCTGCTTGCCCCCCGACTTTCGCGCTACTCCATCACCTTGACTAAAATGTCATCGCGGTGGGATTGAATCATGAGGTGTGCGGTGTTCAGCCGCGCCTCAAAAATCTTCGAGACCCGGTTCACGCCCGCCGCAAAGTCTGCATATTTGTCGAAACCGCAGGACGTGTAAAACGCCAGCTCCGGCCCCCAGGCATGCTCGTACCGATTGCAGGTGCCAAAAGCCTCGTCATAAGCGCTGTAAAATTCCTCTGCCTTCTCCTTCATCTCGGCATTGGACAACTGCGGCGCAAAAGTCGTAGCGGCAATGAGGACATACTGAGGTGCCTTGGTCATCTTCAGTTGGGTCGTCATCACCAGGTGATCTGAATGACCGCCAAACAGCTGGGGCTCATCGGGTGTTGGTGGCGGTGGCGAGCCATCCATAATGCGGGCAAAGTGATCGATATCATCGAAGGAGCAGGTCGTGTAAAACGCCCGTGGCGCGCCAAACTCATGCTTATACATGGAGCAGTTATTAAAGCCGCGAGCCTCCTCCGCTTTCAAATACTCAATCAAAGAGGCCTCTATCTCACTCGGCTTCGCACCTGCCGGGATCTCATAGGTAGACCACAGCGCCATGGGCAGGACTTTGGGTTGGTCGCCGTGGTGATCTGCATGCACGGAAAACGCAAAACAGCCCGCAACCATTAGCGCAATCATGTTTGAGTATTTCATACCATCCCCCTGTTTAATTTCGTCGAGCGAAGGTTAGCACGCTCGCCGCTCCGATTCAGGGAAGAGGCGCAGGGAGCCCCGCTAGACGCGCCTAGCCGCAAGCACCGCTACTGCGGAGCCCGACCCAACGACAGCGCACCAGAGTCTCAATAGCAAGCTGCGCTGCGGTGACGCCAGCTGCGCCGCCTCCTCACGGTGACTGACTTCATCGGCCTGGCAATCCACTAAAGCCTGCCTGAGCACACCGTAGTCACCCTCGGCCTCTAGTCGATCAATTTGCTGCTGGTAGTGATGATCCACAAAACGCTCAACCGCCTCTATCGTGGCGAATACCGCGCGGGGCCCCACCAGTGCTGGTAGGGCACCCGTCAACCAGCCCATCACGCGCCACAGTGTAATCAGCTTCGTGCGTCCGCTGTGAGGCACGATCTCCTCCATGAGAGACAGATGCTGGCGCTCGGTGACGAGATGACGCTCTGCGAATTGCCTCACGGCGGCGTCCTTCGATAGCGCGAGTATGCCGCGATAGATCATCACCGCGCCGTATTCCCCGGCGTGATCTGACCGAAGCTCTTGACGTAACCACACCGGCATAGCAGTCAAGCTGGGCCACGCTGCGGCATTGGGAGTTTTGGTACCAGTGAGCTGCTCGACGCAATCAGGTGCTTGGGCGTCACAGGCCGGCTGTAGTGTCGCACCCCCGCCGACCAGAGCACCATCAGGGCACGGCGGGACGGCCGCAGGAGCGGCTGCCATTGGTTCAGGTCGCCGGGTCATGCCGCCCTCGGATAGAGCGCTCACGCTACCCAAAGGCTCACGGTTAAAATGAGACATAAAGATGCCAAACAGCGCAGAGAAATCCAACGATAGCGAAAGTTGAGGCGCGAATCAGGTCAGCGCATCCCCACCTTGCTGATGGCATCCGCATAGGGACGGCTGGCGCGGGCAAAGGCGAGTGCACCCACAGCGCAAAAAGCGAGGCTGGTGAGCAAGGCGTAGCGGATCGATAGCGCCCCCATTTGGCTATAAGCGTCACTCAACCACCCCACCGCCAGAGGCCCCAGCCCCATACCCAGCAGATTGAGAATAAACAAAAGCAAGGCGGCAGCCTGTGTGCGCCAATGAGCGGGCACCAGGTTTTGTACGGCTGCGTAACTGGGCGCAATCCAGAAGCTCGCGAAGATGGCACTCAGGAACATAAAAACCAGTGCCACGGGGAACGCGTTTCCACTCAGCACCCACACATGCTCCGCCGGCCAAAGCAAGAAAAGCGCCTGCGTGGGGATAGAAATCAGCACTCCCATCATCGGCAGACGGAGTTGCCACCGGGCATCACGCTGGGCCAGTCGATCGACCAAGAGCGCGCTCAGGAGCGTGCCAAAAATACCGCCGAACACGCCGATCAGACCCAGATATAGGCCTGCATCAACCAATGATAGCCCGTGCACCCGCATCATAAAGCTGGGTGACCATACCCCTAGGCCATAACCCGCCACCGCGGTCATGCCCACGCCCAAGGAAATCGCAGGGAACGCCGGCAAACCACTGATACTGCGCACCGCAAGCCACAGTGAGCGGTCAGCATCGACGGTTTTCCGCTCCCGGAGTGGCTCCCTGATCGTGGCGCGAATCACCACCGCCAGTAGCACGCCGGGCAAGCCAAATATCCAAAATACGCTGCGCCAGCCGTAGGCTTCGGCAAGGAGCGCGCCGCCAAACAGTCCCACCAGCACGCCGATATTGGTACCCGACGCCAAGACACCCTGAGCAAGGGAGCGCTGCTCGGGGGGAAAGTAGTCTGCCAAGAGCGATTGCGAGGGTGGCGTACCCCCAGCCTCTCCCACACCGACGGCGATGCGGTAGAGAGCCAGTTGACCAAAGCTGGATGCCGTCGCGCAGAGCGCGGTCATGGCACTCCACACGGTCATGGAAATTACCAACACGTTGCGCCGAGACCAGCGATCAGCCAAGCGCGCCATGGGCACGCCGAGCGTGGCGTAGAACAAGGCAAAGGCGAGGCCAGTCAACAAGCCCATCTGCGTGTCGGTGGCACCGAATTCGGCTTTGATCGGCTCTAGCAGGATCGTCATGACCTGACGATCCACAAAGTTAAAAATATAGCCCAGCGTCAGAATCGATAAGGCATACCAGCGGTAGCCGGCAGAGAATTGATCGTGGGTCTGGGTCGTCACAGTCAATGCTGCTGCAGTGACGCCAGATCGATGACAAAGCGGTACTGCACATCGCCCTCATGGAGCCGATGCCACGCAGCTTCGATCTCCTCCGGTTGAATCAGCTCTATATCGGCGCCGATCCCCTTCGCGTGTGCAAACTGCACCATCTCTCGGGTATCCGCGATGCCACCGATGAGAGAACCCTCCAAGCTGCGATCGCCAAAAACGATCAGCGCCGGAAACACCGCCAGCTGCTCAGTCGGCACACCCAGCAAACATAACTTGCCGCCTCGTCGGAGCAACGGGAACCATTGGTTAAGGTCATGTGAGTTCGAGATGGTGTCGACGATCAAGTCGCACTGCCCCATCCACGCCTGCAGATCGTCCGATTGAGGGTTCAACACTTCGTCGGCTCCGAGCCTTTTCGCGTCGGCGCGCTTGGCCTCAGACCGCGACGCCACCAGCACCTTCGCTCCCATCGCGCTGGCGAACTGGATAGCGAGGTGACCCAGCCCCCCGACCCCCAGCACACAGAGCGTGGTGCCCGGACCGACATTAAAGCGTTTTAGCGGGGTGTACACGGTGATGCCACCGCAGAGTAACGGTGCCATCCGCGCAAGATCAGTGCCTTCCGGGATGGGCACCAGATAATCGAAGTCGACCACGTAGTCAGAAGCATAGCCTCCGTGGTTAACCCGACCGTCCCGATCCATGCTGTTAAAACTCAGCGTGAAACCGGTCTCGCAATAGTGCTCATCCCCCGACTCACAGGGAGCGCAGGTGCGGCAACTATCTGCGATACAGCCTACCCCGACGGCGTCGCCGATCGATACCCCACTGACCTCGGCGCCCATCTCGGTGATCACACCGACCATCTCATGGCCAGGCACCATAGGGTACATCCCACCACCCAACTTATCGCTCGCCGCCACCAGATCAGAGTGACAAATGCCACAGTACTGCAATGCCAACCGGACATCCCGTGACCCCAGCGGACGTCGCTCAATGGTTGTACGGCTCAGGCGCGTACCC
>Ga0181559_10001578_pt1 | contig 22394 bp, 19 predicted proteins | sample 011ome_21_FD_133752 | JGI IMG/M metagenome (GOLD analysis project Ga0181559, IMG submission 133752) | Coastal salt marsh microbial communities from the Groves Creek Marsh, Skidaway Island, Georgia - 011508AT metaG (megahit assembly) | ecosystem: Environmental > Aquatic > Marine > Intertidal...
ACCGGCGACCAGCCGCCCGACATGGCAACGCAATCGCAGGCGATCTCTTCGATCACCGCCCCTTCGCCTGCCTGCAGGCAAAGCTCGACGCCGGTCACGCGGGTCTTGCCCTTGACCTTGGCGATGGCCTTGCCTTCCTCGACACGGATGCCCTTGGCTTTCGCCTCGGCCCCCAAAGCGCCCGCGCCTTCGGGGCGGGCATCGATGATCGCGGGAACAGACAGCCCCGCATCGACCAACGCGATCGCGGCGCGATAGGCATCGTCGTTGTTCGTGACAACCACCGTGCGGTCGCCCACGGAGACACCGAAATTCACAAGGTAATCACGCACGGCCCCTGCCAGAAGAACGCCCGGCAAGTCATTGCCCGCAAAGGACAAAGGCCGCTCGATCGCGCCGGTGGCGGTGATCGTCTGCTTGGCGCGGATGCGCCACAGACGGTGGCGCGGGCCTTTGAGGGCCGGATCGTGGTCGGTTAGCCGCTCGTAGCCGAGGATATAGCCGTGATCATAAACGCCCGCCCCCATGCAACGGGTACGGAGTGTCACATTCTCCATCTTTTCAAGGGCTTCAACCGCGCCCCTCACCCATTCATCCGCAGGCTTGCCAGCAATCTCGACGCCATCGACGACAGCGCGGCCGCCCCACTCGGCGGTCTGCTCCATCACTAGAACCCGTGCGCCCGATTTGCCCGCCTCAAGCGCCGCCTGAAGGCCAGCGATCCCGCCGCCGATCACCACGACATCAGCGTAGAAGTAGAAATGCTCATAGGTATCCGCATCGCGATCCTTCGGCGCTTTGCCAAGGCCGGCCGACTGGCGGATGAATGGCTCGTAGACGTGCTTCCAGAAGGGGCGCGGGAAGAGGAAGGTCTTGTAGTAAAAGCCCGCAGGCAGGAACCGCGCGAAAAGCGCGTTGATCGCGCCGATGTCGAACTCGAGCGTCGGCCAGTGGTTCTGGCTCGTGACATAAAGCCCGTCAAACAGCTCGGTCGTCGTCGCGCGCTGGTTCGGTTCGAACTTGCCGCCCTTGCCAAGGTTGACGAGCGCGTTGGGCTCTTCCGCCCCGCTCGCCACCACGCCGCGCGGGCGGTGGTATTTGAACGAGCGGCCCACCATCATCTGGTCATTGGCCAAAAGCGCCGAGGCGAGCGTGTCACCCTCAAAGCCCTTCAGGCGCTTGCCATTGAACTGAAACTCGACGGCGCGGCCACGATTGAGAAGGCGGCCACCGGAGGCAAGACGCGTGCTCATTTGAATTCCCTCCACGACCAGCCGGGCCTTTTGGCGCTGATCTTGTCTCTCAACTCTTTGGGCGGCTCTTTCGATTGCGCCGGATAGGTGCCGAACACCTCGAGCGTGTTCGTATCCCGCGCCGCAAGGAACCACTTGCCGCAGCCATAGCTGTGCCGCCAGCGCTCGAAATGGAGCCCCTTGGGGTTTTCCCGCATGAAGAGATAGCCCTCGAAGGCATCATCGCTCGCGCCCACGGTCTCTCGCTTGAGATGCGCCTCGCCGCCCGCAGTCAGCTCGGTCTCTTCGGCATCCACGCCGCAATAGGGGCATTGAAGTGTCAGCATATCCCTATCTCCTTAGTGCGCCACACCGGCGGCCACGCTCTCGTCGATGAACTTGCCCTCGCGGAAGCGCCACATTGAAAACTCGTCGGTCAGCGGCGAATAGCCCTTGGCCATCAGCTCGGCCATCGCCCAGCCCGAGCCGGGGATCGCCTTGAAGCCGCCGGTGCCCCAGCCGCAGTTGACGAAAATCCCCTCGACCGGGGTTTTCGACATGATGGGCGAGCGGTCGCCGGTCATGTCCACGATCCCGCCCCACTGGCGCAGCATCTTCAGGCGCGAGATGATCGGGAAGGTCTCGTTCAGAGCGCGGACGGTTTCCTCGATGTGATGGAAGCTGCCCCGCTGGGTATAGTTGTTGAACCCGTCGGTGCCGCCGCCGATGACCATCTCGCCCTTGTCGGACTGGCTCATATAGCCGTGCACCGTGTTGGCCATGACGACCACGTCCATGCAAGGCTTGATCGGCTCCGATACCAGCGCCTGAAGCGCGAGGCTTTCAATCGGCAGGCGGAAGCCCGACATCTCCGCCAGAACGCCGGAATGACCCGCCACAACAAGGCCGAGCTTGTCGCAATCAATGGCGCCCTTGGTCGTATCGACGCCGACAACCTTGCCGCCCTCGGTGCGAACGCCGGTCACTTCGCATTTCTGGATGATATCCATGCCCATCGCGCTACAGGCGCGGGCATAGCCCCAAGCCACCGCATCGTGCCGCGCCGTGCCGCCGCGCGGCTGCCATAGCGCGCCGAGAACAGGATAACGCGGCCCGTCGATATTGATGATCGGCACCAACTCTTTCACGCGGGCGGGGCTGATGAACTCGGTCGCCACGCCCTGCAGCTTGTTGGCGTGGGCGGTGCGCTGATAGCCGCGAATTTCGTGCTGGGTCTGGGCCAGCATCATCACGCCCCGCGGGCTGAACATGACGTTATAGTTCAAATCCTGGCTCATCGTCTCGTAAAGCGAGCGGGCCTTTTCATAGATCGCGGCTGAGGGGTCTTGCAGATAGTTTGACCGGATGATCGTCGTGTTGCGGCCGGTGTTGCCGCCGCCCAGCCAGCCCTTTTCAAGAACGGCGACATTGGTGATGCCGTAGTTCTTGCCAAGGTAGTAGGCGGTGGCGAGGCCGTGGCCGCCCGCGCCAACGATGATCACATCGTATTTCTTCTTCGGCTCGGGGCTTTTCCATGCGCGGTCCCATCCGGTGTGAAACCGCAGGGCTTCCCGGGCGATGGCAAAGGCGGAATAACGTTTCATCTTGGCCGAATCCCTCTTTTAAGGCGCAGGGTGTTCTGTGAGGTCTTACTGTCCTTCTGAGCGCAATCGAAGGCGACTGACAACGCCTCAAATTTGCGAAATAGCGACATGGGGCCGCCCGATGGTCGGAAACCGCCGGTCATGGCGCCGCAGGGCCTTTTCCCTTGGGCCCCGCATCGTTAGGTATGGGAAAGTTTTGCGGAGGCTTCATGCTCTTTTGGTCCATCAGCCTGATCCTTGCGGTGATCACGACCGTCTTTCTCGCCCTGCCGCTCTGGCGCGGCCTGTGGGGGAGCGGCGACAATCGCACCGATGTGGCGATCTATCGCGATCAACTTGCCGAGGTCGCCCGCGATCTGGAACGCGGGGTCTTGGGTGAGGAAGAGGCCGAACGTACCCGTACCGAGATCGCCCGCCGCCTTCTGGCCGCTGACAAGGCAGGCCACGGCGCTGCCACCACCGGCCCCCAGCGCCGGAGCCGGATTGTGGCGATCGCTGTCATTTTGATCGTCGGCCTTGGGTCGCTGGCCCTTTATACGAACCTCGGGGTTCCGGGCTATTCCGACCTACCGCTCGCCGAACGCCTTGCCGCCGCCGAAGAGATGCGTGCCAACCGCCCCTCGCAACTTGAGGGCGAAGAGGCCGCCGCCCAGCTGCCCAAGCCCGATGTCGGCGCGACCGAGGATTACATCCAGATGGTCGACCAGCTTCGCACCATCGTCATGACCCGCCCCGACGATCAACAGGGCTGGGAGCTTCTGGCCCGCCACGAAGCCTCGCTTGCTAATTATGCCGAGGCCGCGCGGGCGCAGGCGCATCTCATCGAATTGCGCGGCACCGACACGACGACCGAAGATCTGGTGAACCTTGTCGACATGATGGTGGCCGCAACTGCAGGCGCTGTCTCGCCCGAGGCAGAAGCTGTCCTGCGCGAGATCCTGCGCCGCGACACCGAGAATCTTGCCGCGCTTTATTACCTCGGCCTCCTTTATGCCCAAACCGACCGGCCCGACGTGGCCTTCCGCCTCTGGCGCGTGGTGGTCGAAAGCGGCCAGACCGAAGCAATCCATGTCCAGCTTGCCCGCGGCCAGATCGAAGAGGCCGCGTTCCGCGCGGGCGTTGACGACTACGAGTTGCCTGCCGAAAGTGGCCCCAACGCCGCTCAGATCGCAGATGCCGCCAATATCAGCGAGGAAGACCGCACCGCAATGATCCAAGGCATGGTGGCCCAGCTTTCCGCGCGGCTCGCAAGCGATGGCGGCACCGCCGAAGAATGGGCACGCCTGATCAACGCCTACGGCGTTCTGGGCGAGACCGAACGGGCGCTGGCGATCTATCAGGAGGCTATGCTGGTCTTTGCCGGTTCGGAAAACGCCCTTTCGGCGATCCGTGCTGCCGGAATCTCGGCTGGAATCGTCGAATGATCTGCACCACGGCCGAGGATTTTGCCGCCGCGCTGCCATCGTTCGGCGCGATCTGCGGGCTCGACCTCGGCACCGTGACCATTGGCGTCGCTGTCTCAGATAGTATGCGCTCGGTCGCGACGCCCCTTGAGACCATCAAGCGCAAGAAATTCACCCTCGACGCCGCCCGCCTTCTCGAGATCATCAAGTTGCGTGATCTGAAGGGGATCGTCCTTGGCCTGCCGATGAACATGGACGGCTCCGAAGGCCCGCGCTGTCAGGCGACCCGCGCCTTCGCCCGCAATCTCGAGCGCTTGACCGACCTTCCCATCGCCTTCTGGGACGAGCGTCTTTCGACCGTTGCCGCCGAGCGCGCGCTTTTGGAGGCGGATACGTCGCGCAAACGTCGCGATGAGGTCATCGACCATGTGGCCGCGGGGTATATCCTGCAAGGAATGCTGGACAGGCTGGCCTATATGGGGCGCGGATAATGGCGGAAACCGACGACATCTGGAAGCGCGAAGAGGTCGAAAGCCCCTGCGTGAAGATCTGCGTCGTGCATCCGGCCACGCGGCTTTGCACCGGCTGCTATCGCTCGATCGAGGAAATCGGCGGCTGGGGTCGGATGACCCCAGACGAGCGCCGCGCCGTGATGGCCGAACTTCCCTCGCGGGCGGGGCTTTTGACCAAACGCCGCGGCGGGCGAGCAGCGCGGCTTTCGGGCGAAGGCTAGTCCGCCCGTATCCAGTCGCGCATCTCTTTGAAAACGGGCCGGAAATAGGCGATCATCCGGCCTTCGGGCGGGGCGGTGTCTTTTGGCCCCCAAGGGGCAACGCCATGCAGCATCAGACGATGAAGCAGAACTGATTGCCCCACGCCCAGCGGCACCTCGACCCTCTCGCAGGTCTCGAAAACTTCGGCGCGGGCTTCATTGTAGATCTCGGTCAGATCGATCCCGCTCCACATCGATGCGGGTAGCCCCGCGAAGGCAGACAAAAATGCATCGCGCATGATCTCGTGGCTGCCAGGCCAGACGACCAAGGGCGCGGCCTTGGCGGCATTGAGCGGGATGCCGAGGATGAAGGCATGCGCCTCGCGCAGGAATCGCCGCCGCTCGGGCCCTTCGGCGTGAAGCCCGTCCACATGAGCCGCATCGCGTTTGATCCGGTAGCGGTGATTGGCCTCGCTCTCGTCCGCGTCGCGGCGCGGATATCCGGGATAAACCACCGACAACTGCGCCGGATGGAGCGGCGTGATCCAAGGCATCAGCCCCTCCCACGGCCCTTGCAACGAAGCGCCACCAATCCCGCCGTTGTCGTCATTGGGCAGGGCATCGACGCCGACAAACCATGTCTTCCCGTGTCGCAGCCACTTGGCCTGCCAGTCAGGATCGGCCGCCACGCGCTTGGCCTCGGGCAGAGCCGCAGCGGCCCAAGCGGCCACCCTCGCGTCCTTGGGCAAGACGACAAAGCCGTCGGTATCATAGGCTTCGGAGGCGCTTACCATCCCAAGGCCTTGCGCAGCATATTGAGCGCGACCAGCACAAGGAAAGCTCCGAATATCCGCTTGAGCCGGGTGGCATCAGTCTTGTGCGCGAGCGCCGCTCCATAGGGGGCGGTGATCAGGGTCATGGCGATCACAAGGCCAAAGGCGATGAAGTTGACCGCGCCGATGCTGAGGGGGGGCGATGCGCCCTCAGGCATATCAACAATCAGGAAGCCCGCCACCGACGGCACCGCGATGATCACGCCAAAGCCCGCCGCTGTCGCCACCGCGCGGTGGATCGGCACATTGAACAGGCTCATGGTCGGCACACCGAACGAGCCGCCGCCAATCCCCATGAGGACCGAAAGAAAACCGATCACCGGCGAAATGAGATAGCCCTTGACCCCCATCGGCATCGCTTGCCCGAGCCGCCAGTGCGACCGGCCCAGCGCCATATAGAGGCCGACGATGATCGCGAGGATGCCAAAGATCGCCTGCAACGCGGTCGAGCGCAGCGACGAGGCCACCGTCACCCCGACTATCGCGCCGATTGCGATGCCAACGGCCCAGCCCTTGAGGATATCCCAATCCACCGCGCCCTTTTTGTTATGCGCCAGCACGGAGCGGACCGAGGTCACGATGATCGTGGCGAGCGAGGTGGCAAGGCACATCTGCATGAGCTGCGGGCTCTCATAGCCGAGGGTCGAGAAGGCGTAATAGAAGGCCGGCACGAGGATGATACCGCCCCCGACCCCCAAAAGACCCGCCAAAACACCGGCAAAGGCGCCGATCGCAAGGAGCATTCCCGCCATGGTCAGAAGAAGGGTGGTATCGGTCATCTGCGGCTCCTAGCTTTGGCGCCTTGATGCCCCTTTGCCGCCTCTGCCGCAAGGGATCAGGCTGCGGCGGATGCGCCCTCGACCTCGGCCAGCGCTTTGAGGACCAGTTCATGCCCCGCCCCGTCCTCATGCGCCCCTTCGCTCAAGACGCGCCGCCAATGCCGCGCACCGGGGCGGCCATGAAACAGGCCCAGCATATGGCGGGTGATCTGGTGCAGCCGCCCGCCGTTTGACAGATGCGCTTCGATATAGGGCAGCATAGCGCGCACCACCTCTTCGGCGCTGCGGCCTGTGTCCTCGCCCCAGATGCGACGGTCAGCTTCGGCCAGAATGTCGGCGGGCTGGTGATAGGCGGCACGGCCGATCATCACCCCGTCGATCCCGCGGGCAAGGAACCCCTCCGCCGCCTCAAGGCTACCGATCCCGCCGTTGATCGACAGGTGCAGATGCGGGAAGACCTCTTTCATCGCAAAGACGAGATCATAATCGAGCGGCGGCACCTCGCGGTTTTCCTTGGGGCTCAGACCCTGAAGCCATGCCTTGCGGGCGTGGATCGTGAAGCGGTTGACGCCCGCCGCCGCCACGCGCGAGAGAAACTCGGGCAGGATCTCCTCCGGCACCTGATCATCAACGCCGATCCGGCATTTGACCGTGACCTCGACCGGGCTTGCCGCGATCATCGCCGCCACGCAGTCGGCCACGAGCGGGGGATTTTCCATCAAGACCGCGCCGAACGAGCCCGACTGCACGCGATCTGAAGGGCAGCCAACGTTGAGATTGATCTCGTCATAGCCATAATCCGCCGCGATCCGTGTCGCCTCGGCCAGCTGCGCCGGATCAGAACCGCCCAGCTGGAGCGCCACCGGATGCTCGGCCGGATCAAACCCCAAAAGCCGTTCGCGATCCCCGTGGATCACTGCCGGAGCCGTCACCATCTCGGTATAGAGAAGCGCGTTCCGGCTCAAAAGCCGATGGACATACCGGCAATGCCGGTCGGTCCAGTCCATCATCGGAGCGACGGACAGGCGCGCGGAGCAGCGGGTTTCGGCGAATTGGGCGGCACGGGTCATGCGCCGCCCCTAGCACTGTTTTGGGTCGAGGTCACGAGGGCAGCGACGCCTCTCGCACCGCCCCAAGCCGCTCAGCGCCAAGAATCTGTCGCGGATGAAAAAGTCCTTCAAGAACCGCGACGCAAGATTGGGGCAACAGAAGGCAATTTCAGCGGCGGCGTAGCCCAGATGGCCCAGCACGAAGAAACCCCGATGAGCCGGGATTGGAACTATCACCCCGATCTCCCGCTTGCCGATCCGTCGATCTTTAAGTGGCCACCGCAGCCTGCGTTCTTGGCTCATTGGTTGGCCGGCAATTGGCTGATGCTGTCAGAACGGGTGGTGATGGTTTTGATCGCTATCGCCCTTTACTACACGTTCTACCCTTCCATTGATGCGGCACATGAGATGGCGTTTGGCTGGATCTTTCAGGTCTGGCTGGTCAATCTTGGGGTCGTATTTCTCTGCGCCGGCGGCCTGCACTGGTATTTCTATATGCGGAAGGGTCAGGGCAAACGGCTCAAGTTCGACGCAAGGGATCAAGCCAAAGGCAATCGGCTCTGGAATTTCTCGGATCAGGTCCACGACAATATGTTCTGGACCCTGACTTCGGGCGTTGCCCAGCTCAGTGCCTATCAGATCGTCACCATGTGGCTCATGGCCAACGGGTATGCGCCCGTGATCACCTTCGCCGAACATCCGATTTGGTTTGTTCTGGCGCTGATGCTCATTCCGATCTGGTCGGCATTTCATTTCTACTGGGTGCATCGGTTGCTGCACGTGCCCGCCCTATATAAACACGTGCACTCGCTGCATCATCGCAATGTCAATATCGGGCCGTGGTCGGGGATGGCGATGCACCCCGTAGAACATCTCTTGTATTTCTCATCTCTCGCGATCCACTGGATCGTGCCGAGCCACCCGATCCATCTGATCTTTCATGTGATCTACGAAGGCCCCGGGGCGGCGATGACACACACCGGCTATGAGGATCTACTCATCAAAGACAAGCGGCGGCTGGCCCTTGGAACCTTCTATCACCAGCTTCATCACCGCTATTACGAATGCAACTATGGCAATCAGGAAATGCCATGGGACCGCTGGTTCGGGACCTTTCACGACGGAACGGAAGCCGCGACGCAGGAAACCCGCGCACGCAAGAAGCGGATGTATCAGCGCTAGCCGCTCTCAGAGAAACGGCAGATCCACCAACTTCGCCGCCACGCTGCCGCCCTTGCGGCGGATCTCGACCGTCTCACCGGGCTGACAATCCACTCCGATCAGCGCATAGCCGATGTTGGCCTTCATCCGGTAAGACCAGACGCAGTTCGTCATGTCGCCGACCTTACGGCCGTCCTTGATGATCTCCTCCCAGGCAAAGCCGAGCGGCGCGGGCGTATCGCCTTCGAGGATCAAGCCAAGCTGGTGCCGCTTTGGCCCTTCGGCCGCAATCCGGCGCAGGGCCTGAATGCCAACCACATCGTCGGGCACGTCGAGATCAACGTATTTGCCGAGGCGAACCTCATAAGGGTTGGTCGTGTCGTCCGTATCGCCGCCGCAAGAAACAAGGCCGCTCTCGGTCCGCTCCGGGGTTGTCGGCGCGCCGGGGCCGATGCCGTAGGGTTGGCCCGCTTCTTTGACGATGTTCCAAAGCTCGGTGCCGCGCGTGCCGTCCTTGAGGTAAATCTCAAAGCCGCCCTGTTTCGACCAGCCCGACCGCTGAACAGCCACGGGAATTCCGTTAATCTCCGTCTCTTTGAACCAGAAGTATTTCACCTCGCGCACCCAGTCGCCGAAGATATGGGCAACCACGTCCTCGGCCTTGGGGCCCTGAACGGCAAGCGGCGAGACGTCTGGTTCCGACACCTTCACATCCAGCCCGCGCTCGGCGCCGATGGCCCGCGCCCAGAACCAGATGTCGCTGTCGGCGATCGAGAACCAGTAGCGATCCTCGTCAAGCTTGAGAAGGATCGGGTCGTTGATCAGAACACCGTCGTGATTACAAAGGGGGACGTACTTCCCCTGCCCCACCTTGCATTTCGACAGATCACGTGGAGAGAGAATCTGCGCGAGCTTGCCCGCGTCCTTGCCCGTCAGTTGCACCTGCCGTTCAACCGCCACATCCCACATGGAAACGCCGTTGATAAGCCGCCAGTATTCGGCTTCGCGGTCGCCATAATTGGCGGGCATGACCATGCGGTTGTAAATCGTCGCCCCGGCTAGGCCCTCGGCAAGGGTCGCCTCGTAAAAGGGCGAGGGGCGCAGGCGGGCGGTCGGGAAGATCGTGAACATTTCAGGGTCCTTGATAGGCATGGAGTTGGGCGCAACCTGCCGGAACCTGACCCGCTAGGACAAATGACCGATTCAGAGACTTTGCCAGAACCGAAATCGGGTCATGGCTGCGACCAAGCCTCCGGCAGTTTGACGCCGCTGCCTCAGCCTATGTCGGATTTGGCGGTCTTTTTGGCTGCCAGTGCGGCAAAAGGAGCGTCATAATGCCCCTGTTTTCGGAATGAGTGTGTCGGACATGGCAAAGCAGCTTCCCCCCCTTACCTGGCTTCGCGCCTTCGAGGCCTCCGCTCGACATCTGTCGTTCACCAATGCGGCGGCCGAGCTCAATCTCACGCAGGCGGCGATCTCGAAACAGGTAAAGCTTCTTGAGTATCACCTGCGCGAGCCGCTGTTTTTCCGCAAACCACGTAGCCTAATTCTAACCCGGGTCGGCGAGGCCTATTTGCCGAAAGTCCGCGACGCATTTGAACGGCTCGCTGCCGGCACCGAAGAGGTTTTCGGCAACCGCCGCAGCGAGGTTTTGACGGTCCGCGCAGCGGTCGGCTTTTCCGTCAACTGGATCGCCCCGCGACTTTACAGGTTTCTCGAAGCGCATCCAAAAACGCCGGTGCGCCTTGTGTCTTCGGTCTGGGGCGACAGCCTGGATACCGACCGGTTCGATATGGATATCCAATATGGATCGGGCAAATGGTCGGGCTTTCTGAGTGACCGGCTGACCTATGAAACTGTGACGCCCGTCTGTGCGCCCGCACTCTTGAACGGGCCGGTGTCGCTCGCGACCCCCAGCGATCTGGCGCGGCACCAGCTTCTGCATGTGATCGGCTACGAGGAAGGCTGGGCCGATTGGCTCAAGGCAGCTGGCGCAAGCGGGGTGAATGCCGGTCAGGGGCTTCAGTTTGACACCTCACTTCTTGTTTTCGAAGTGGCGAAAAGCGGTGTCGGTGTGGCGCTTGGCCGCTCATCAATGGCCGCGCCCGAGCTTGCGGCTGGAACACTGGTGGCCCCCTTCGATCTTGCTCTGCCGGTGAAAGAGGCGTTCTATCTGCTCCGTCCTGCCGAAGGGCCAGAGCATCCCGATGCGGCGGTGTTCCGCGATTGGCTCTTGGCTGAAGCCGAGGCCGATCCGGTCAATCAGCGCAATCGGCCCGCCTAGCCTTGCCTCGCCATCCAGCTTTCGAGGTGTGCCACCTGCGCCGCATCGAGCCGTAGTCCGAGCTTGCTCCGCCGCCAAAGCACGTCTTCTGCCGTTTGGGAAAATTCGCGATCCATCAGCCACCGCACCTCAGCACCGGTGAGACCGCCACCAAAGTCGGGGCCAAGATCAGGCATCTCACTGGCCGCGCCTAAGATGAGCGTCGCGTCGGTCCCGTAGGCACGCGCGAGGCGCTGGGAAAGAGCGCGTGAGAGGAATGGATACTTGAGCCGCAACTCCGCTGCGATAGCCAGCGTGCCACCGACAGGAAATGCCCCACCTGGCAAAGGCGCAGTGCGAGTCCAACCCTTGGACAAGTTCGGAAAGCTCGGCGCTAACAGATCGAGCGCGGCCTCCGCCAGCTTTCGATATGTGGTAATCTTGCCGCCGAAGACGTTAAGAAGCGGCGGGCCGTTTTCATCAAGCCGCAGCGTATAATCGCGCGATGCGGCGGTAGCCGACGCCTCGCCCTCCTCATAGAGGGGCCGGACGCCGGAATAGGTCCAAACGATATCCGCGCGGCTAATATCCTTCTCGAAATAGCTGTTCGCGAAGTCGATCAGATAGCTGATCTCGGCGTCGCTGCATTCGGGGCGTGTCTCGGGCGAGGGATGATCCTGATCGGTGGTGCCGATCAGCGTGAAATCATCTTCATAGGGAATGGCAAAGATAATCCGCCCGTCACTGCCCTGAAAGAAATAGGCCTTGTCGTGATCAAAAAGGCGGCGCGTGACGATGTGGCTGCCCCGCACGAGGCGCAGGCGATCTTGCGTCGGGATATGAGCCACATCTTCGACCACCTGCCCCGCCCACGGGCCGGCGGCGTTGACGAGGGCGCGGGCGGTATGGGTCTGCTCACCATTCGGCCCGACAGTCTTGATCTCCCACAAATCGCCCACCCGCCGCGCGGAGATCACCTTGGTGCGCGTCAGGATCCTCGCGCCCCTCTCCGCCGCATCGCGGGCGTTGAGAGCGACAAGGCGGGCATCATCGACCCATCCATCCGAATACTCGAAGGCCCACTTGAACCGTGCCTCAAGCGGCACCCCCTCCGGCTCGCGATCGAGCCTCAGGCTGCGGGTTCCGGGAAGAAGCCGTCTTCCGCCCATCCAATCATAAAGGAACAACCCCGCGCGAATCATCGCAACAGGCCGGCGCCCTTTGGCCCAAGGCATGAAGAACGCCAACATCCTTGAGACTGGGCTTGTGTTTTCGAACCGCATTTCTGGCGAAAGCGGCAGGACAAATCGCATAGGCCGGCTGATGTGCGGACAAATCGACAGAAGCACTTCTCTTTCGATCAGCGACTCGCGCACGAGGCGGAATTCGAGATATTCGAGATAGCGCAGCCCCCCGTGAAACAGCTTGGTCGAGGCCGACGAGGTTGCCGAGGCAAGATCGCCCATCTCCGCGAGCCCGACGCGCAGGCCACGCCCCGCCGCATCGCGGGCAATGCCGCAGCCATTGATGCCGCCGCCGATAACGAAAAGGTCGAAGTTCGCGGCCATGCCGCCCTCCTGATGAGTCGGTGCAAATATAGCGGTTTTCAGCCAGACAGAAAATGATATATGTTCGTTTTTTTTCGTTTCTGCGAGATATTGCCATTTATCGAGAAACTGCGAGAATGTTCTTATGTCAGACAACCTGCGTCATGCCGATATCCTCGCCCTCGCCCGCTCTTCGGGGAAAGTCACCGTCGAGGGGCTGGCCGCGCATTTCGGTGTGACTGCCCAGACCATCCGCCGCGACCTCACCACACTGGATTCCGCGGGCCATCTTGCCCGTGTGCATGGCGGCGCGGTCCTGCGCTCGGGCACCGCCAATATCGCCCACGCCGAACGCCGGCAGCTCAACGCCTCGGCCAAAGTCCGGATAGCCGAGGCGGCCGCGAGCGAGGTTCAAGCTGGCATGACGATCTTTCTCGGTATCGGCACGTCGACCGAAGCGCTGGCGCGCGCCCTAGTTCACCATGCCGATCTGCAGGTGATCACCAACAATTTTCACGTCGCCGAAATCCTCGCCTCTAATCCTGCCGCCCAGCTGATCCTCACCGGCGGCAGCTATCGGCGCAGCGACGGCGGCCTCGTCGGCCCCGCCGCCATCGCCACGATCCGGCAGTTCCGCTGCGATCTGGCGTTCTTCGGCTGCTCGGCGCTCGACGAGCGGGGCGATATGCTCGATTTCGATATGGCCGAGGTCGAGGTGAACCGCGCGATCCTCGATCACGCCCGCCGCCGCATCCTTCTGGCCGACCACTCGAAATTGACCCGCCAAGCGCCGGTGCGCGTGGGGTCGCTGCGGGATGTCGATCTTCTGATCACCGACGCCCCCCTACCCGCCGCGTTGGCCGACGCCTGCGGCGGTTGGGGCACCGAGATCAAGATAACCTGATTACTCGAGCCGTGCCGGAAAGCCCGGCGCGCGCAAGTCGGTATCGAGCAAATCCTCAAGAAGCTTTGCAATCATTGGCGACTGCGCATCACCGCCATAGGCCGCCTTGGCCGCCACATAGGTCTGGTTGGTCATGCTGGCGAGTTCGAGCGGCACGCCAAACTCCTTGCCAAACCCCAACGCAAAGCCGAGGTCTTTCAGTGCCAGATCAAGGCTGAAAGCGATATCGTAGGAGCCATTGAGGATCAGCGCCCCTTCGGTCTCGTGCACGAAACTATTGCCCGAAGAGGCGGCAATCGCATGCCACGCCTGCCCAAGATCAAGCCCGCCGCGTTTGGCGAGCATCAGCGCCTCGCCGCAGGCCTTGAGATGGATGAAGGCCAGCATATTGGTGATCACCTTGATGATCGACGACGACCCCAAAGGCCCCATGTGGAAGATCCGATTGCCCATCGCCTCGAAGGCTTTCCAATGCAGATCGACCACATCCTTGTCGCCACCGGGCAGCATGGTGATCTCGCCGCGATAGGCAAGGTGGACGCCGCCTGTCACCGGCAGCTCGAGCATCCTCACGCCCGCCTCTTTGGCAACCTTGCCCAGCGCCAGAACATCGTCGCGCCCGAGGGTCGACATCTCGATCCAGCTTGCGCCCGTTTTCATCGCCGGAAGGATCTGCCGCAAAACCTTCTCGGACACCGCCGGCGACGGCAGGCAGGTGATGACGTGATCGACTTTTGCCGCCACCTCTTCGGCGCTGTCGGCCCAGATCGCCCCCGCAGCGATAAGCGGCTCGGCGAGTGTCTTATTGAGGTCGAAAACCGTAACCTTGAAGCCCGCCTTCAGAAGGCAGCCCGCACAGGCCGCGCCAAGATTGCCAAGGCCGATGTACCCGTAGTGCATGAAAATCCCCTTCGATTTTTCACGACCCTATGCGGAAAACCGAAACGGCGCTGCCAATCTGCGGCAGGCAATCGCCAAAGCGCGACTTTTTGCGCGTTCAGACGCGGATCAGGACGCCGAGGTCCGCCACATTGGTGCCCGTGGCGCCGATGATTAGGAGATCACCCGCAAGGGCCAGCGCGGCGTTGCTGTTGTTGTCGGCAAGAAGAGCCTCGGGATCGCCCCCCTTGGCGCGGATGCGCGCTAGCGTCCCGCTATCGACCAAACCTCCCGCTGCCTCGGTCGGCCCGTCGCGCCCATCTGTCCCGCCTTGCAGGCAGACCCAGCCCTCCGGCCAGCCGCGCCGCTCGGCCTCAAACGCGATGCGCAGCGCCAGTTCCTGATTGCGCCCGCCAAGGCCTGTGCCCTTGATCTCGACGGTGGTCTCGCCGCCCCAAAGCGTGATCCCCGCCCCCGCCGCATCGCAGATCGCCTTGGCGGCATCGACCACATCGCCGACGACCGGCGCGGGGATGACCTTGGCTCCCTTCGCGTTGGCCGCCATCGCGGCAAGGCTCTGGCCGTTGGACCCAACAAGCCGGTTGGTCACGGGCGGCAAAGGCGCGGGCGGGCGCGCGGCCTCCAGATGGGCGCGCACCGAGGCCGGAACCTTCTCCCAAAGCCCCCGCGCCTTCAGTCGCGCGATGGCGTCTGCGGCCACCCCGAGCGCCTCGGTGGTCGGCCCCGAGGCGATGGCGCGCAGGTCATCTCCGATCACATCCGACAGGATCAGCGCGGTCACAGTATGCGGCGCGGCCAGACGGGCAAAGCCACCGCCCTTGAGACGCGAGAGCTGCTGGCGAATGAGGTTCATCTCGGTGATCTCCGCCCCCGAGGCGAGGAGGAGGCGATTGACCTCGGCCTTCTCGGCCAGCGTGATCCCTTCTGCTGGCGCGGGCAGAAGTGCCGAGCCGCCGCCAGAGATCAGCGCCAGAACCGGCCCCTTCGCCGTCTGAAGCGCGGCAATCACCCGCTCCGCCGCCGCCGCGCCGTTCTCATCCGGCACCGGATGGCCTGAGGCCAGAACCTCGGCCCCTGCAAGCGGCTTTGCGTTCTCATAGTTGGTCACAACGATTGCGGGCACACCCGGATGAGCCGCCAGCGCCGCCTCGGCCATGCGCCGCGCCGCCTTGCCCACGGCGACGATCAGCGCGGGCGCTTCCGCGCCCAGCGCCCGTGCCACCGCGTCATAGGGATCGGCTGCGGCCACGCCTGCCATGAAGAGGCGCTGCGCTTCGGTGCGGCGATCGGTCAGGTCCATCGTGTCCCCCTTGGTCCCCTTGGCTTATCGCCGCCTATTTGGGTCAGGGCAAGCCTTCGGACCATTTGACGGAGAGGCGATTCCAGACTAGAACAAAATGAGAACATTTTAATGAGCCCCGCCGATGCAAAGCGCCCCGCCCGCCCCAAAAACCCATACCGAAATCCTGCGCGACCTTGGCCGCCCCGCACGGCGCGAGGCGCAGGCCACCTTGAGCGAGGTCTTCGCCGAGACGGTGATCGACGCCGCGCCCGTGGGCTTTGTCCTTGCCCGTCTCGGGCCGGTCGGCAAACCGATCCTCTGGATTCAGGATCGCCTCTCGCGGCGGGAAACGGGGCGGCCCTATCTCGCTGGCCTGCCCGAAGGGACCGAGATCCTGCACATTGAGGTGAGCCGCCCGATCGATGCGCTCTGGGCGATGGAAGAGGGGCTGCGCTGCCCCTCGCTCGGCGCGGTGATCGGCGAGGTCTGGGGCGATCCGGCGGTCCTTGATTTCACCGCGACCAAAAGGCTTGCCCTGCGCGCCGAGGCGCACCGGGTTCCGGCCTGGCTCATCCGCCGCGCCGCGAGCGCGGGCCTCAGCGCCGCGCGGGATCGCTGGCGGGTCAAATCCCTGCCCGCCCTGCCCGAGCCCGACGACCTGCGCGCGCCCGGCGCACCCCTCTGGCAGGCCGAGCGCTTCCGCTCGCGCTGGAGCCGGACCGGCACATGGGTCGCCCGCCCCGAGGCCACGGGCCTGGTCCTCGAACACGGCATCGCCGCGAACGAAGCGCCAGCCCTGCAGCAAAGGGCCTGACCAATGCCCCCGACCTGAGCCGCCCCGATGACCCAAGCAGGCAAGCTGCCACTTCCGTCTGCCCCCACCACCCCGGCCCGCCACCCCTCCGGCGCCCGGCCCCAGTGGCGTGCCGGATCGGAATTGCCGGATCGCGGCGAAGCGCCGCCCCCGCAGTTGACCCGCCGGATCACCGCAATCCACCTGCCCCGCTTTGCCATGGAACGCTGGCAGCGCGCCCTTGCCCGCCGGGGCGATGCCCCACCCGAAGACATCCCGCAAGCGCTCGCCACCGAAGGCCCGCACGGGCCAGTGATCCACGCCACCAACCGCGCCGCCGAAGAGGCGGGTATCTCGGCCGGAGCGCGGGTTGTCGATATGCGGGCGCTCTGCCCCGAATTGCGCGTCGACTATGCCGACCTCGCAGGTGATCGCGCCGCGCTTGAGCGGCTGGTTCTCTGGGCGCGGCGCTGGTGCCCTTGGACCGCCGCCGACCTTTCCGCCCCCGCCCCTGCGGCGGGCGGGGTGGCGGGGCTGGTGATGGACACCACCGGCTCCGATCACCTCATGGGCGGCGAGGCGGCAATGCTGCGGGCGATGGAGGAACAGCTCTCAACCTTGGGGATCAGCGCCTCACCGGCCACCGCACCCACCCATGGCGCGGCCTGGGCGCTGGCCCGCTATGCCCCGCCGCGCGGCCTCTGCCCGCCCGAAGCGCTGGCGCAGGTCGTCGCGCCCCTGCCGGTGGCGGCGCTGCGCCTTGCGCCGCAGACCGTGCTTCTGCTGCAAAGGCTGGGCCTCGGGCGCATTGGCGATCTCACCGCCGTGCCACGCATCTCGCTCGCCCGCCGCTTTTCCCGCGCGCCCCTCGCGGAAAACCCGCTCCTCAGGCTCGACCAGATGATGGGGCGATTGGCCGAGCCGGTCAGCGCCGGCGAAGACCCGCCGCGCTTTGCCGTGCAAAGCCGCCTCGCCGAGCCGGTGCAGGATCCGACCGCTTGGCTGCCAGAGCTCTGCCGCGAGCTCTGCGGCGGCCTCGCAGCGGCAGGCTTTGGCGCACGACGGCTGACAGTAAGCGTCTACCGCACCGATGGCGAGGTCTCCTCGGTGAGCGCCGCCACCGCCCGCGCCAGCCGCGATCCCGATCACCTCTGCCGCCTCTTCGAGGGGCGGCTCGAGCGGATTGATCCGGGCTTTGGCTTTGATCTCATCACCCTTGCCGCCCCGGTGGTTGAAGACCTGCGCACCATCCAGACCCGCCTTGACCGGCGCGAGGATGACGGGGCCGAGCTGGCCCGCCTGATCGACCGGCTCGCCGCCCGCCTCGGCCCCGGCGCCCTGCGCCGCCCCGATCCGGCCCCGAGCCACATCCCCGAGCGCGCCGAGGCTTGGGCCGCCGCCATGGGCCATCCAAAGCCCGCGACCGGCTCCACACCCGCCGCTCCGCGCCCCCTGCGCCTTCTTTACCCGCCCGAAGAGCTGCGCGTTCTTTATGCCGTGCCCGAAGGCCCACCGGCCCAGTTCGTCTGGCGACGCCTCACCCACCGTGTTGCCCGCTTTGCCGGCCCCGAACGGATCGCCCCCGAATGGTGGCGCGACCGCCCCGGCGCCCGCCTGCGCGATTATTACCGGGTCGAGGATCAGAGCGGACGGCGCTTCTGGATCTTCCGCGAGGGGATCTTGGGCGATGGGCGCGGGCATGAGCCCGCTTGGTTCCTGCACGGGGTTTTCGGATGAGCAAGGTCTCGCCAGAGGGGGCGGAGCCCCCTCTTCATGCCTGAGAACGATCACGCCGTTCCGCGCCGGACCTTGCCGGAAGATGGGGATTTCCCGCCCAACCCGCACGCCGGGTTTGTCGAATTTGGCCTTGCCACCTGCTTTTCCTTCCTGCGCGGCGCTTCCGATGCGGTCGATCTGGCGCAAGAGGCTTGGGCTTTGGGCTATGATGCGCTCGGCTGCGCCGATCTCAACAGTTTGGCGGGCGTGGTGCGTCTTCATGTCGAGGCGAAGAAAGCCGCGCTGCTCCCCCTGATCGGCTGCCGGGTGCAGCTTTTGAGCGGCGAGGAATTCCTCGCCTATCCCGAAGACCGCGAAGCCTATGGCCGCCTCTCGCGGATGCTCTCGAAGGGCAAGATGCAGGATTCCGAAGGAGGCTGGCAGGCCAAGGGTGCCTGCGATCTGACGCTCGACGATCTTGCTGGCCTCGGGGCGGGGGTGCATCTGATTTTCCTGCCACCACCCTCGCTTGCGGGGCTTGAAAAGGCGCTGCCGCGCCTTGCGCGCCGCCTGCCGGGGCTTGGCTATCTCGCAGCAAGCCATCTCTATCGCGGCACCGACCGGGCGCGGATCAACCGGCTCGACCGGTTGGCAGGGCAAGCGGGCCTTCGGCTTTTGGCGACCAATGATGTGCTCTATCACACCGCCGCCCGCCGCCCCTTGCAGGACGTGATGACCTGCATCCGCGAGAAAGTTACCATTGCCGAGGCCGGCCCGCTGATCGCGCCCAACGCCGAGCGGCACCTCAAATCCCCCGCCGAGATGGCCCGCCTCTTCGCCGAATGGCCGCATGCGCTGCGGGCCACACGCGAATTGGCGGACCGGCTGCACTTCAGCCTTGATGAGCTACGCTATGAATATCCGCGCGAGGTGGTGCCGGGGGGGCGCAGCCCGCAGGAGTATCTTGAAGAACTGACATGGGCGGGGGCCGAGGATCGCTATCCCGGCGGGCCTCCAGCCGAGGTGAAGGCAACACTCCGCAAGGAACTCGCGATGATCGAAAAGCTCGATATCGCCCGCTATTTTCTGACCATCCACGACATCATCCGCTATGCGCGCGATCTGGCCAGCCCGCCGATCCTCTGCCAGGGGCGCGGCTCGGCGGCGAATTCGGCGGTCTGCTATGTCCTTGGCATCACAGCCGTCGATCCCGCCCAGCACCAGCTTCTTTTCGAGCGTTTCATCTCCGAGGAACGCAAGGAGCCGCCCGATATCGACGTCGATTTCGAGCATGAGCGCCGCGAGGAGGTGATCCAGCACATCTATGGCAAATACGGGCGCGAGCGGGCCGGGCTTTGCGCCACGGTGATCCATTATCGCCCCCGCTCGGCGATCCGCGAGGTGGGCAAGGTCATGGGTCTGTCCGAGGATGTGACCGGTGCGCTGGCCAAGACCGTCTGGGGCAGCTGGGGCACGAGCGTTGATGGCGGGCACGCCAAGGAGGCCGGGCTTGATCTGAGCGATCCGGTCTTGCGTAAGACGTTGATCCTTGCCCGCGAACTGATCGGGATGCCGCGCCATCTGGGCCAGCACGTCGGCGGTTTCATCCTCACCGAGCGCCCCCTGACCGAGACCGTGCCGGTCGGTAACGGCGCCATGCCAGAGCGCAGTTTCATCGAATGGGACAAGGACGATATCGACGCCCTCGGCATCCTCAAGGTCGATATCCTCGCACTTGGAATGCTCACCTGCATCCGCAAGTGTTTCGACCTGATTTCAGCGCATTACGGGACAACCCTCACCCTTGCCACCACCCCGCGAGAAGACCCGCGCGTCTACGAGATGCTCTGCCGCGGCGACAGTATCGGCGTCTTTCAGGTCGAGAGCCGGGCACAGATCAATATGCTTCCGCGCCTGCGCCCGCGCACCTTTTACGATCTGGTCATCGAGGTTGCCATCGTCCGGCCCGGCCCCATTCAGGGCGATATGGTGCACCCCTATCTGCGCCGTCGCAGCGGCGAAGAGGCGGTCGATTACCCCAGCCCCGCCCCGCCGCATGATCCGGCCGAGCTCAAATCTATCCTCGGGCGGACCCTTGGCGTGCCGATCTTTCAGGAACAGGCGATGAAGATCGCCATTGATGCCGCGCGCTTCAGCCCCGCCGAGGCGAACGAGCTTCGCAAAGCGATGGCAACCTTCCGCTCGCGGGGGACGATCGGCAAGCTCGAGGAAAAGATGGTCGGGCGGATGGTGGCGCGGGGCTATGATCCTGACTTCGCGCGCCGCTGTTTCGACCAGATCAAGGGCTTTGGCGAATATGGTTTTCCCGAAAGCCACGCCGCCTCTTTCGCGCATCTCGTCTATGTCTCGAGTTGGCTGAAAAAGCATTACCCCGCAGCCTTTTGCGCCGCGCTCTTAAACTCGCAACCGATGGGGTTTTACGCCCCCGCCCAGCTGGTTCGCGACGCCCGCGAGCATGGGGTCGAGGTGCGGCCGCCAGATGTGAATTATTCCGAATGGGACAGCACGCTCGAACCCGCCAGCAGCTCTGGCGGCTTTGCCTTGCGGCTTGGCCTGAGGCAGATCACCGGCTTTCGCGCCGAGGCCGCGCAGCGCCTGATCGCCGCCCGCGAGGCGCCCTATCGCGACGTGAAAGAACTGCAAGAGCGCGGCGGCCTCAGCGCCGCCGAGATCCGCCGTCTGGCCGAGGCTGATGCGGTGCGCTCGCTCTTCATCGACCGGCGGCAGGCGCTGTGGGAGGCCAAGGCGCTGCGCGATGCGCCCGACTTGCCGCTTTTCCGCGAGACGCGCGACGAGGGCGAGGAAATCCCCGTGCCGCTGCCGGTGATGCCGGTTTGCGAGCAGGTGGTGGCCGATTACCAGACGATCCGCCTCAGCCTCAAGGCGCACCCGATGGCCTTTCTGCGCAAAAGCCTTGGCAAGCAGGGCTATATCACCGCCGAGACGCTGAAATCGGCGCGGCCTTGGCAGCGGGTCAAGATGGCGGGGCTCGTGCTCGTCCGGCAGCGGCCCGGCACGGCCAAGGGCGTCTGTTTCATCACGCTCGAGGACGAGACGGGCGTTGCCAACCTTGTGGTCTGGCCCAAGGTGATGGAGAGCTACCGCAAGACTGTCATGCAATCGCGGCTTCTGGTGATCCATGGGGTTGTGCAGCGGGATGTGGAGATCATCCATATTATCGCCGAGCATCTGGAGGACCGGACAGATGCGCTGATGCGCCTTGCCCCTGATGGCGCTCGGCAGGCAGGGGCGCCCGCGCCCAGCCATCCGCGCAACGTCAAACTCATCCCCCCGAGCCGCGATTTTCACTAGAGGTCAAGAGAACGTGACGAGACAGATGGCGCGGCCTGAGGTATCTTCCACCAAACGCCAAGGTGAAACCCTATGTCATTCTCTAGAATCAAAAACGCCTTCTTTGCCGCCGCGCTGATACTTGGCGCTGGCGGACAAGCCGCCGCACAGGCCAATGTCACCTTCTTCCCAACCCAATATATCGCCGCCCTCGCCGACCCCGATGCCAAGCGGGGAACCGGCGCAGAGACATGGGGCATCTGGACCGTCGATCCCGGCCCGCGCGGCGTGTTTTTGCGCGATTTCAAGACAGACATCGGTCCGGGTGGCCGCACCGAGGCCGGCTGGACATTCAATCCCGCCGACTGGTGGCTTGAAGAATACGGACGGATCATGGAAGCGCCGACATTCCCGCTCGAGCCCGGCCAATATGTCGTCACCGGCAATCGCAGTGCTGTCTCGATCCTGACGGTCTATCCCCCAGACGCAGACGGCCATATGCGCTGGGAAATCGACAAGGAAGCAACGATCCATGACGTTACCCACCTCGGCTGTCGCTCGGCGCGCTATACGCCCGCTGTTGCGGGCGGCTCGTGCTCGCCGATGAACGCGAGCACCCAGATGTTTCCGGTCGAGCCGGGTGGTGTGATGCCCGCCGTGACAGGGTGCAGCAAACAGGACTATGCGGTGCTGCTTGTGGTTGGAAAATCCGTAAAGCCCTGAGAGAGTCGTTCCAAGACCATCTTGGAGTGCCCCCACTGAAGTGGTCCACCAACTGGGATAGTCTTATCCCGTTCAGGAGGACCAGAGATGGCAGGAAAGCGAGACAAACCCGAAGAGATCGTGCTGAAGCTTCGCCAAGTTGAAGTGCTGCAAGGGCAAGGCATGACGATCAGCGAGGCGG
>Ga0181559_10001580_pt1 | contig 22368 bp, 22 predicted proteins | sample 011ome_21_FD_133752 | JGI IMG/M metagenome (GOLD analysis project Ga0181559, IMG submission 133752) | Coastal salt marsh microbial communities from the Groves Creek Marsh, Skidaway Island, Georgia - 011508AT metaG (megahit assembly) | ecosystem: Environmental > Aquatic > Marine > Intertidal...
AAAAGAGGACTTATCGAATTTTAAACCAGAATCCCGAGGCAGTAGGGTCTCACGCTGGCCGGTAGAAGAGATCATCAATGCTGGCTATGCCCTACTCACCGTAAACTACAATACCGTAGACCCAGATAAAGACGATTTTTCGAACGGCATCCACCCACTCTTTTACCAAGAAAACCAAACCGCTCCCGAACCAGATGAGTGGGGTGCATTGGCTTCTTGGGCTTGGTCTATGTCTCGGGTGCTTGATTATTTAGAGACCGAACCTCTGATATCGGCTGATAAAGCCATCCTTTTTGGTCACTCTCGATTGGGTAAAGCTGCTCTTTGGGCCGGTGCCAACGACCCCAGATTCAGCATTGTGATTTCCAACAACTCGGGTTGTGGAGGTGCTGCCATTTCTAGAAGAAGATTTGGGGAAAAAGTAGTGGACATCAATACCAAATTCCCACATTGGTTTGCAAAAAACTTTCATCAATACAATGACAATGAATCCGAATTACCTGTCGATCAACACATGCTTGTTGCATTGATGGCTCCCAGACCGGTTTACATTGCCAGTGCCAGTAAAGATGATTGGGCCGACCCCATGGGCGAATTTCTTAGTGCCAAGTTCGCTACCTCTGTATATCAATTGTATGGTTTCAAAGAATTTAATTTTGATAGTTTTCCCAAGGTCAATTCCCCGATCCATAAAAGGATTGGGTATCACCTAAGGGAAGGAAAACACAACATTACCCATTATGATTGGGACCAATTCATAAAATTTGCCAATCAGCATTTAAAATAAAGTCCTATTGGATTCATTGGAATTAAGAAAATAGATAGGGTTCGAATGTGGCAGGAGAAAAGATCTAATTTAATTTTCTAGGATTAATAACTACCAATACTTTATGGCTTATACTTTAAGCTGAGTGCGATATTGGCCATCTCAAGTCGGGGAGTGTTTTCATATAAGACCGTTTTATACACCTTTGGACTGACTCCTGTTTTGGAGGTCATTATAAAAACCCATAACCAGTCCTTCTCTGAAGAAAAGGTTTCTAATCGATTGCAAAACAAATTGTTTGATTGGCTGTTATCCCTCAAATTGCCATGGGTATACGGCTTACTTTTTGCAAGCATTGGAGGAGAAATACGGGTTACCATACTTTAAATGTGTAAAGCAATATTATAGAGAGTAAAGCCTTTACCCTTTACACTTATTAGACACATAAATATTTCAATAATAAGATTAAATTATTTTATATTTGCGACCGAGTTTATGGTCTTTGAATTTTGTGGATTTGTAGCATACGTAAATTTATACGTAAATAAGGTTTAGCCAGACAACCTTGTAAATACAAAATCCCTTGTAAAGTACTATAATCATTTAATAAGCCGATGTAGCTCAGCTGGCTAGAGCAGCTGATTTGTAATCAGCAGGTCGTGGGTTCGAGTCCCTCCATCGGCTCTGAGTTGAATTGATTAAGGTCGGGGGAGATACTCAAGCGGCCAACGAGGACAGACTGTAAATCTGTTGGTTTTTACCTTCGCAGGTTCGAATCCTGCTCTCCCCACAGTAAGAATTTGAAATTTTTAAATAAATTGCTGATCTTCGCATCAGCAAGAACGCGGGAGTAGCTCAGTTGGTAGAGCGTCAGCCTTCCAAGCTGAATGTCGCCGGTTCGAACCCGGTCTCCCGCTCTTTATTTTATTGCCGATGTAGCTCAGGGGTAGAGCGTTTCCTTGGTAAGGAAGAGGTCACGAGTTCAAATCTCGTCATTGGCTCTCTATTAATCAAGGAGTTACGAAATACATCGGAATCCTTTTTTTTTAATGGTGAACCTATTGGTGAACCGAATCAACTTTCTACAATTTTATTACCTAAATTATAGCTGAACGTTTCCTTTTGTTAGATGCATTAGAAGGGTGCTCTATTTAGCTATAAGTTGTATAGCGTTCTGATTTATTGTTATATAGTCACACTTCGAAGAAGTAGTATTAGTCATAGAAAAGAATTGGGGGTAATTAGTATCTTTATGGAAACCATAAATTGATTGTTATGAAAAAGTTTCAATCTCAAGACCTTCCGATTGCCTTTACTTCGCTTGGAATATTACTTATTGCATTTTCCCATAAAATTGAAGAATGGACTTCTATCTCGTTTAATGTATTAATTGTCATTATATTGATTGTTTACCTTATCCCATTATTCATATGGATTAGCGTTTGGCTTAAAAACAGGAAAAACAAATAATTTGAATTATTAAATTAGAGATATGAATGCATTTAATACAAAGCCCATTAATATTTTTTTTGCTTTAATGATTATACTCAAAGTGAGTAATGGTTTTTCACAAGCAAATCAAGAATCATTAAATGATGAACTTATAATGCTTGAAACAAAGGTAGAGTTAAGTAAAAACTACCTTAAAATTTCAGCATACACAACATTAACTGCTTTGACGACAACATTAATTTTCCAAGACTTTTTTAGTTTTGGAACAGCGGTTGCTGGTTTATTTACTACTCCTTACCACCTGATAAGGCACCTTATATTTGTAAAAAGGCTTAAGGATTATAAAAAACAAAACAGCGGCAGTAAATAGTATTTTTAATGGTAGAATTGGGAGTTTTAATATATTAGCAATATGCTGATAAACTATTAATAGCAAGATTAGGGTCTTTAGCTATTTATTATTTAATCAAAGTGTTTATAAAATAACTTTGCAATTGAATTGATAAATTGTATGTTCAAAAAAGTTTTAGTAGCAAATTATAACAATAATATTTACCTCAATAATGTTATCAACTCTCGTTAATATTTTTAGATTAAAGTGCCCTGTATGTTACAGAGGTGAATTATTAGAAAGTCGACCTAATCTTTTTTTTAAAGTTATACGTGTTAGAGACCGCTGTTCAAACTGTCAAACTCGTTTAAAAATTGAACCAAGTTTTTACTATGGTTCAATGTATGTAGCCTATGCTTTAGGTGTTGGTTTAATGATGATTATCACTTTTATTTATTGGTCATTAAGCAGTTCTTTTTCAGTTCTATCTTGCTTTCTTTGGATTGTTGGAATACTAGTGGTTTTAAACAGTTATCTTAATGCTTGGTCAAAGGCAATATGGGCAAGTTTTTTTTTTAACAAATTAGAGTGAGCTAATATTTTAAAGCACTCCTCTATATACTCCTGCATCATAATCACTTAATCTTAAACACCCTAAAGGATACTGACTCAAATGTTTTTTGAGTTTCGTAAAACTTTTGAGTTTTGAGGCATTGTCCACCACGATAATTTGATATTTCAAATCTTTCGCGCTATGTTTCAGGATACTTTCTATCAGCTCAATGGTGAACTGTTCAAAGTTGTAGTTGATGATGATAACGGCGATTTGGAACACAGCCCAATATATGAAAAATACCTACGAGACATTTAGGCCTGAAGGATCTTTTTTTAATCAAAAATAGAAGTAGAAAGAGATTCGAATTTACTTACAAAAAAAATCCAAAAAATGTGGCACATACGTTCACATAATTACAAAATTTTTTTAAATTTGCACCCGCTTAAACAATAAAGACACATTAAATTATGGCTAAAGAAACTTTTGATCGGTCAAAACCCCATTTAAACATAGGAACGATTGGTCACGTAGATCATGGTAAGACAACGCTTACCGCTGCGATTACCAAGGTGCTTGCAGATGCAGGTTTGTCTGAGGCGAGGAGCTTCGACCAAATCGATAACGCACCCGAAGAAAAAGAACGTGGTATTACCATCAACACATCCCACGTTGAATATCAAACATCAAATCGTCATTATGCCCACGTTGATTGTCCAGGTCACGCTGACTATGTAAAGAATATGGTTACTGGTGCGGCTCAGATGGACGGTGCTATTCTGGTGGTAGCGGCAACGGATGGACCTATGCCACAAACCCGTGAGCACATCCTTTTGGGAAGACAAGTTGGGGTTCCAAGAATTGTTGTGTTTTTAAACAAAGCAGACATGGTGGACGATGAAGAACTGTTGGAATTGGTAGAAATGGAAGTAAGAGAATTACTTTCTTTTTATGATTACGACGGTGATAACACCCCTGTCGTTTTGGGATCTGCTTTAGGTGCGCTAAACGGAGAGCAAAAATGGGTAGATACCGTCCTTAAGTTAATGGAAGAAGTAGACGCGTGGATCGAATTGCCCACACGTGATGTTGAAAAAGACTTTTTAATGCCTGTTGAAGATGTGTTCTCTATTACTGGTAGAGGTACTGTTGCTACCGGGAGAATCGAAACTGGAGTGGCCAACACGAGTGACGAAGTTGACATCATCGGTATGGGTGCTGAGAAAATGAAATCTACCATTACGGGAGTAGAAATGTTTAGAAAAATATTGGATCGCGGTGAAGCTGGAGATAACGTAGGTATTCTTCTGAGAGGAATTGAAAAAACCGATATCAAAAGAGGTATGGTTATCTGTAAGCCTGGTTCAGTAAAGCCTCATGCTAAGTTCAAAGCAGAGGTGTATATTTTGAAAAAAGAAGAAGGAGGGCGTCATACCCCTTTCCACAACAACTATCGTCCGCAGTTCTATGTAAGAACCACCGACGTTACTGGTAATATTGTATTGCCCAATGGTGTGGAAATGGTAATGCCAGGAGACAACCTAACCATTACAGTAGATTTGATCCAACCCATCGCTTTAAATGTAGGTCTTAGATTTGCGATTCGCGAGGGAGGAAGAACTGTAGGAGCTGGTCAGGTAACTGAGATATTAGACTAATAAAAAAGTTTTTAGCATGACCTTAAGGTGTCCGCCTACGGCGGATGCCTTTTGTGTCAAATAAAAACGGGTTTAGCTCAGTTGGTAGAGCACTGGTCTCCAAAACCAGGTGTCGGGAGTTCGAGCCTCTCAACCCGTGCAAATAGAAAAAGGTAGAATGTCAGTCATTATCAATTACATTAAAGATTCATTTGAAGAATTGAGAAACAACGTATCGTGGACTCCTCGTATGGAACTTCAACGGCTGGTTGTTATTGTTTTGGTCTTTTCTGTACTTTTTTCGCTAGCCATTTGGGGAGCCGATACCGTGCTCTCAGAAGTAGTTGGTTTTTATTTTCAATTGATTAAGGGATAATCATGGCAGAAGTCGCAACAAAAAATTGGTATGTTATCAGAGCAGTAAGTGGACAGGAAGCCAAGATCAAGGACTACGTCATGACTGAAATTACTCGTCTTGGACATGCCGATCAGGTCGAGGACATTTTGGTGCCCATGGAGAAAGTTGTTCAAATCCGCAACGGAAAAAAAATCAACAAAGAAAAAGTTTATTTCCCCGGATACATCATGATTAAAGCCAATTTGACTGGTGAAATTCCCCACATTATCAAGTCGGTTACCAACGTTATTGGTTTTTTAGGAGAAACCAAAGGTGGAGAACCTGTTCCGTTAAGAACAGCTGAGGTCAACAGAATGTTAGGTAAAGTAGACGAGTTGACGATGACCACCGATCACATTGCTATTCCTTTCAGTAGAGGGGAAAACGTTAAGGTTATCGATGGCCCTTTCAATGGCTTCAACGGTAGCATTGAAAAGGTAAACGAGGAAAAAAGAAAACTCGAGGTAATGGTGAAGATTTTTGGGAGAAAGACCCCTTTGGAGTTGAGTTATATGCAGGTAGAAAAATTATAAATGTTACATATATATGAAGTTTTAGCTTCCACTTAAAACTTCTCTAACGTTAATGAATTAAAATGGCAAAAGAAATAGGAAAAGTTCTTAAACTTCAAGTTCGGGGAGGTGCTGCGAATCCGTCGCCACCGGTTGGACCCGCGCTAGGTGCCGCAGGAGTTAACATCATGGAGTTCTGCAAGCAGTTCAATGCAAGAACCCAAGATAAGCCAGGTAAAGTATTACCGGTGGTAATTTCTGTATACAAAGACAAATCTTTTGAATTTGTAATCAAGACACCTCCGGCGGCCGTTCAATTGATGGAAGCAGCCAAAGCTAAAAAAGGTTCCGGCGAACCCAACAGAAACAAAGTAGCCTCGGTTACTTGGGATCAAGTAAAAACCATTGCTGAAGACAAGATGCAAGATTTAAATGCATTTACTATCGAATCGGCAATGAAAATGGTAGCCGGTACTGCCCGTTCGATGGGATTCACAGTAAAAGGAGAATTCCCATCCAACTCTTAATCAAATTAGTTATGGCAAGATTATCAAAAAAACAAAAAGAAGCCAGAGCAAAGTTGGATAGTAATTCCCTTTACTCTATTGCGGCTGCCTCTTCCTTAGTGAAAGAAGTAACCACTACTAAATTTGATGCCTCTGTAGATTTGGCCGTTCGTTTGGGTGTTGATCCAAAGAAAGCCAATCAAATGGTACGTGGCGTAGTGAGTCTTCCTCACGGTACTGGTAAAGTCCTCCGTGTTTTAGCATTGGTAACCCCTGACAAGGAAGCAGAAGCCCAAGAGGCTGGTGCCGATTATGTTGGGTTGGACGAATACCTTCAAAAAATCAAAGATGGTTGGACAGATGTCGATGTAATTGTAACCATGCCCAGTGTGATGGGTAAATTGGGCCCACTAGGTCGGGTATTAGGACCAAGAGGTTTAATGCCCAATCCCAAAACAGGGACCGTTACCATGGATATCAAAAAAGCCGTTACTGACGTCAAGGGAGGAAAGATTGATTTTAAAGTGGACAAAACAGGAATCGTTCATGCTTCTATTGGAAAAGTTTCCTTCGAACCCAAAAAGATCGAAGAGAACGCCAATGAGTTGCTAAGAACCATTCAAAAGTTGAAACCCACCACCATCAAAGGAACATATATTAAGAGCATTTCTATGTCCAGTACCATGAGTCCTGGAATTGGCATTGAAACTAAATTGGCTTAGCCTTAAAATTTAAGGAATGACAAGAGAACAAAAAGCACAAGAAATTCAAGTTCTAACTGAGAAATTGTCCTCAGCCAAGAACCTTTACTTGACCGATATTTCGGGTCTTGATGCAGTACAAACCTTTGCATTACGCAGGGCATGTTTTAAGGCAAACATCAAATTGTCTGTTGTAAAAAACACTTTGTTGGCAAAAGCCATGGAAGCCTCTGAAAAAGATTTTGGAGACCTACAAGATGTTTTGAAAGGCAATACCTCTTTGATGTTTTCAGAGGTTGGAAATGCTCCAGCAAAACTGATCAAAGATTTTCGAAAAAAATCAGAAAAACCCGTCCTGAAAGGGGCATTCATTGAAGAGGCCATCTACATTGGAGATGATCAAATCTCGGTTTTGGAATCTATTAAATCCAAAGAGGAGTTGATCGGAGATGTCATTGCCCTACTTCAATCTCCCGCCAAAAATGTTATTTCGGCACTTCAATCGGGTGGATCCAATTTATCGGGAATCCTTAAAACATTGTCCGAACGCTAATCGTTCAATGACGAACACACAAAAAATTATTATTATTTAAAACACGAACATTCAATTTCATAAAAATGGCAGATTTAAAAGAATTCGCAGAACAACTGGTTAATTTGACAGTAAAAGAAGTCAATGAATTGGCTGATATTTTAAAAGAGGAGTACGGAATCGAACCCGCTGCTGCAGCTGTAGCTGTAGCTGGTGGAGTTGCAGCAGGTGGAGGAGACGCCGCTGCAGAAGAAAAATCAGAATTCGATGTAGTACTTTCCTCTGCTGGAGGTTCTAAACTTGCAGTAGTAAAATTGGTTAAAGAATTAACTGGTCTTGGTCTGAAGGAAGCCAAAGAATTGGTTGACAACGCACCAAGTAACATTAAGGAAGCAGTTTCTAAAGACGAAGCTGAAGGACTTAAAAAGTCGCTTGAAGAAGCAGGAGCTGAGGTCGAACTGAAATAATTACGACCTATCCTCACTATCGGTTTAGGCTTTTGGATCAAGCGTCCATGAGTCTAAACCCTTTTGTGTTTCATACTACCCGATGGGTTTTTACCCATCTTTTTGGATACTAATAAAAAATTGTAAATGCCGAATCCACAATCCACTAGAGTCAACTTTGCAGCAGCCAAAGACTCACCCAACTACCCCGATTTCCTTGACATTCAAATCAAATCCTTTAAAGATTTTTTCCAGTTGGAAACCAAATCCGACGAGAGAATTGAAGAGGGTTTGTTCAACACTTTTAAAGAAAATTTTCCCATCACAGATACCAGAAATCAGTTTGTGCTGGAATTTATAGATTACTTTGTAGATCCGCCGAGATACTCTATACAAGAGTGTATAGAAAGAGGCTTGACCTACTCTGTACCCCTTAAAGCCCGATTGAAGCTTTTTTGTACCGATCCGGAACACGAAGATTTCGAGACCATCGTTCAAGATGTGTTTTTGGGAACCATACCCTACATGACTCCCAGTGGGACTTTTGTAATCAATGGAGCGGAACGAATTGTTGTATCCCAATTGCACCGTTCTCCAGGGGTCTTTTTCGGACAATCTTTCCACGCCAATGGTACCAAGCTCTATTCGGCAAGAGTGATACCGTTCAAAGGTTCATGGATTGAATTTGCTACGGACATTAACAGTGTCATGTATGCCTACATTGACAGAAAGAAAAAATTACCCGTTACCACGCTTTTTAGAGCCATTGGTTACGAAAGTGACAAAGACATTTTAGAGATATTTGATCTGGCAGAAGAGGTAAAAGTTTCAAAAACTGGACTCAAAAAAGTACTTGACCGCAAACTCGCTGCTCGTGTGTTGAAGACTTGGCACGAGGACTTCGTTGATGAAGATACCGGAGAGGTTATTTCGATTGAAAGAAACGAGATCATCATTGATCGGGATACTTTAATCGATAAAGAGCATATCGATATGATTCTTGATGCCGATGTGAAAACCATTCTCCTGCACAAAGAGGATGCCCATATGGCTGATTATGCGATCATTCACAACACCCTTCAAAAAGACCCCACCAATTCTGAAAAGGAAGCCGTGGAGCACATTTACCGTCAGTTGAGAAATGCAGAACCACCGGATGAGGATACTGCTCGTGGGATCATTGATAAGTTGTTCTTTTCCGACCAGCGTTATAATCTGGGAGAGGTAGGACGTTATCGAATGAACAAAAAACTCAACCTGGAGGTGGAGATGGACAAGCAGGTATTGACCAAATTGGACATCATTACCATCGTAAAATATTTGATAGAGTTGATTAACTCCAAAGCTGAAATCGACGATATCGACCACCTTTCCAATCGAAGGGTAAGAACCGTTGGAGAACAACTATCGTCTCAATTTGGAGTTGGTTTAGCGAGAATGGCGCGAACCATTAGGGAGCGAATGAACGTAAGAGACAACGAGGTATTCACCCCCATTGATTTGATCAATGCCAAGACACTCTCTTCGGTCATCAATACCTTTTTTGGCACCAATCAGCTGTCGCAGTTCATGGATCAAACCAATCCATTGGCAGAGATCACCCACAAAAGAAGATTATCTGCTTTGGGACCTGGAGGACTCTCGAGAGAGCGAGCAGGATTTGAGGTACGGGATGTTCACTACACCCACTATGGTCGACTCTGCCCCATCGAAACTCCTGAAGGACCAAATATTGGTTTGATTTCTTCCTTGAGTGTTTTTGCCAAAGTAAACAATCTCGGATTCATTGAAACGCCCTACCGCAAGGTAGAAGATGGAAAAATTGATCTCAAAAATACCATCTACCTCAGTGCTGAGGAAGAGGAAAATCAGTTGATCGCTCAGGCCAATATTCCTTATGATAAGGAAGGTCAAATTTCCTCTGATAAGGTTATTGCCAGAGATCAAGCTGACTTCCCGGTGGTAACGCCCAACGAAATCAACTATACAGATGTGGCCCCCAATCAAATTGCCTCGATATCGGCTTCATTGATTCCCTTCTTGGAACATGACGATGCCAACAGAGCCCTAATGGGATCTAATATGATGCGACAGGCAGTTCCTTTGCTTCGCCCAGAGTCTCCCATAGTGGGAACTGGTCTAGAGCAACAAGTCGCTTCTGATTCAAGGGTTTTGATTAATGCTGAGGGCGATGGAGTTGTTGAATATGTTGACGCCAACAAGATCACCATCAAATACGATATGAGTGAGAACCAACGGCTCATTTCTTTTGATGGAGATAAAAAATCATATGATTTGATCAAATTCCGAAAAACCAATCAAGGGACTTGTATCAATCTCAAGCCCATTGTCCAAAAAGGAGATCGTGTGGTCAAAGGACAAGTCCTATCTGAAGGATATGCCACACAGCGTGGAGAGTTGGCCTTAGGTAGAAATATGAAAGTGGCTTTTATGCCTTGGAAGGGTTACAATTTTGAAGACGCTATTGTAATCTCGGAAAAAGTGGTCAGGGAAGATATCTTTACCTCCATTCATATTGATGAGTATTCAGTTGATGTGCGTGACACCAAATTGGGGACCGAAGAATTGACGGACGATATTCCCAACATCAGCGAGGAAGCCACCAAAGATTTGGATGAAAATGGTATGATCCGCATTGGAGCTGAAGTCAATCCCGGGGATATCTTGATTGGAAAAATAACACCCAAAGGAGAGTCTGACCCTTCCCCAGAGGAAAAACTGTTGCGTGCTATTTTTGGGGACAAAGCAGGAGATGTAAAAGACGCCTCCCTCAAAGCCCCCCCATCTTTAAGGGGTGTGGTGATTGATAAGAAACTCTTTACCCGATCGGTCAAAGACAAAAGAAAAAGAAATCAAGACAAGCAAGAACTCGAAGTGCTTGAAGAAAAATTCGAAGTCAAATTCGAAGAATTAAAAGGCGTTTTGATTGATAAATTATTCGCTATTGTCAACGGTAAAACCTGCCAAGGGGTTCAGAATGACCTTGGGGAGGAAATCCTTCCTAAGGGAAAGAAATATACCCTTAAGATGTTGACCGCAGTAGAAGATTATACCCACTTGACCAAAGGGATATGGACCACTACTGATGAGACCAATAAGCTAATTGCGGATCTCATACACAATTATAAAATCAAAGAAAACGACCTTCAAGGATCTTTGCGAAGAGAGAAGTTTACCATCAGTGTTGGAGATGAACTTCCAGCTGGGGTAAAAAAATTGGCTAAGGTTTATATCGCCAAAAAACGCAAGCTAAAAGTTGGAGATAAAATGGCGGGTCGTCATGGAAACAAGGGAATCGTTGCTCGTATTGTACGTGAGGAAGAGATGCCTTTCCTTGAGGACGGTACCCCAGTAGACATCGTTTTAAATCCGTTGGGGGTTCCCTCTCGAATGAACATTGGTCAAATTTACGAGACCGTGTTGGGATGGGCTGGACTGAATCTGGGTCAAAAATATGCCACTCCAATTTTTGATGGAGCGACCATTGATGAAATCAATGAATTGACCGATAGTGCTAAAATTCCTCGTTATGGTCACACCTATCTCTATGATGGAGGTACGGGAGAACGCTTTGATCAGCCAGCTACTGTTGGGGTAATTTACATGTTGAAACTCGGTCATATGGTCGATGACAAGATGCACTCCCGATCCATCGGTCCTTATTCTTTGATCACGCAACAGCCCTTGGGTGGAAAAGCCCAATTTGGAGGCCAGCGATTCGGTGAGATGGAAGTATGGGCCCTTGAAGCTTATGGTGCTTCCAGCACTTTGCAGGAAATATTGACTGTTAAATCAGACGATGTCATTGGTCGTGCCAAGACCTATGAATCCATCGTGAAGGGGGAAACCCTTCCAGAACCCGGACTACCGGAATCTTTCAACGTGTTAATGCACGAATTGAAAGGATTAGGATTAGACATCAGATTAGAAGAATAATTAAAATATTGCTATTGAGTTATGCCTAGAAATAACGAAATCATTACCCAAAAGAAATTTAATAAAATATCCATAGGATTGTCCTCTCCAGAGGTCATCTTGGGCAATTCTAGAGGAGAAGTTCTCAAGCCCGAAACGATCAACTACAGAACCCATAAACCCGAACGAGACGGTTTGTTTTGTGAGCGTATATTTGGACCGGTCAAAGATTTTGAATGTGCCTGTGGAAAGTACAAGCGCATCCGTTACAAAGGGATCGTTTGTGACCGTTGTGGGGTTGAGGTTACTGAGAAAAAAGTCAGACGTGACCGTGTGGGACACATCAATTTGGTGGTTCCTGTGGCACACATCTGGTATTTCCGTTCGCTTCCCAATAAAATTGGATACTTACTCGGCTTACCATCCAAAAAATTGGACATGATCATTTACTATGAGCGTTATGTGGTCATCCAACCGGGTAACACCAAAAATGAGGAGGGAGAACCCGTCCAAAAAATGGATTTTTTGACGGAGGAAGAATACCTCAATATCATGGAGCAACTGCCCCCTGAAAATCAGTTTCTCGAAGACAACGATCCTGAAAAATTCATCGCCAAAATGGGTGCCGAATGTCTGATCGATCTCTTATCTAGGATTGATCTTGAGGCCCTCTCCTATGAGCTGCGTCATAAGGCCAACAATGAAACTTCTAAACAAAGAAAAACCGAGGCCCTTAAGAGACTTCAGGTGGTAGAGGCTTTCAAAGAAGCCAACGAAAACCGGGAAAATCTCCCCGAGTGGATGATCATGAAAGTCATTCCCGTCATCCCCCCAGAATTAAGACCCCTAGTCCCCCTAGATGGTGGACGTTTTGCTACCTCCGACCTCAATGATCTCTATCGTCGAGTCATCATCCGAAACAATCGTTTGAAACGTCTGGTTGAGATCAAGGCTCCCGAGGTAATTTTAAGAAATGAAAAGCGTATGCTACAAGAGTCTGTTGACTCTTTGTTTGATAACACTCGAAAATCATCCGCCGTTAAGACGGATTCCAATCGACCATTGAAATCCCTTTCGGATTCCCTTAAAGGAAAGCAAGGAAGGTTTCGTCAAAATCTATTGGGTAAAAGGGTAGATTACTCTGCCCGATCGGTGATCGTTGTCGGTCCTGAATTGAAGTTGTTTGAGTGTGGCTTGCCCAAGGGAATGGCTGCGGAGTTATACAAGCCTTTTATCATCAGAAAACTCATTGAAAGAGGGATTGTAAAAACTGTTAAATCTGCCAAGAAGATCATCGACCGCAAAGAACCTGTGGTTTGGGATATTCTTGAAAATGTATTGAAAGGACATCCTGTGCTGTTGAACAGAGCCCCCACATTACACCGACTGGGGATTCAAGCCTTTCAACCTAAATTGATCGAAGGAAAAGCAATACAATTACACCCCCTAGTATGTACCGCATTCAATGCGGATTTTGATGGAGACCAAATGGCGGTTCACTTACCTCTAGGCCCAGAGGCCATATTGGAAGCGCAATTGCTGATGTTGGCCTCACACAATATCCTCAACCCCGCAAACGGTTCTCCCATTACGGTTCCCTCTCAGGACATGGTTTTGGGATTGTACTATATGACCAAAGCAAGGAAGTCAACACCCAAAGTTCCCGTCAAAGGAGAAGGTTTGACATTCTATTCTGTGGAAGAAGTACATATTGCATACAACGAAAAGCAAGTGGATCTGAATGCCATGATCAAGATCAGAGCCAAAGATTTTAACAAAGATGGCGAATTGGTCTATCAGATCATTGATACCACAGTGGGCCGTGTATTGTTCAACGAAGTAGTCCCTGAAAATGCGGGCTATTTCAATGAGGTTCTGACCAAAAAGAACCTAAGAGAAATTATTGGTCAAATTTTGAAAGTCACCAGTGTTCCAGAAACTGCTGAGTTTTTGGATGAGATCAAAGACATGGGATATGGATTCGCTTTCAAAGGCGGTTTGTCCTTTAGTTTGGGAGACATCATTATCCCCAAAGAAAAAATAGAAATGATCGAGGATGCAAATGTCCAAGTGGATGGCATCTCCGGTAACTACAATATGGGGTTGATTACCAACAACGAACGCTACAATCAAGTGATCGATGTTTGGACATCCACCAATGCCAAGCTGACCGAGCTGGCTATGAAGCGAATTAGTGAAGACCAACAAGGATTCAACTCAGTTTACATGATGTTGGACTCTGGAGCGAGAGGGTCGAAGGAGCAAATCCGACAGTTGACCGGAATGCGAGGATTGATGGCCAAACCCAAAAAGTCCAATGTGGGCGGGGGAGAGATCATCGAAAACCCCATTCTTTCCAATTTTAAGGAGGGATTGTCTATCTTGGAATACTTCATTTCTACCCACGGTGCTCGAAAAGGATTGGCCGATACTGCTCTGAAAACTGCCGATGCTGGTTATTTGACCCGAAGGTTGGTTGATGTCTCACAGGATGTGATCGTTACTATTGAAGATTGTGGCACCTTGAGGGGGATCGATATTGAGCCTTTGAAGAAAAACGAAGAAATTGTTGAGACCCTCGGTGAGCGAATCTTGGGACGAGTTGCATTGCATGCCGTTGTTGACCCCCATACCGATGAAGTATTGGTCAATGCCGGAGAGCAAATAACAGAGGCCATTGTCACTCGGATAGAGAAATCGGCGATCAACAGTGTTGGAGTTCGTTCCCCATTGACGTGCGAGTCGCTTAAAGGGATCTGTGCCAAGTGTTACGGCAGAAACTTGTCCACCAGTAAAATGGTTCAAAAAGGAGAAGCAGTTGGTGTTGTCGCCGCCCAGTCCATTGGAGAACCTGGAACTCAGTTGACACTCAGGACATTCCACGTGGGTGGGGTTGCTGGAAACATCTCTGAGGAGAATCGCTTGGTGGCCAAGTTTGATGGAATTGTAGAAATTGAAGATCTAAAAACGGTTAAAGGAGAGGATTCTGAAGGCAATGAAGCCAATATTGTGATTTCCAGAACTGCGGAATTGAAATTGGTAGATGCCAAAACTAAAAATGTTCTCAATACCCATAATATCCCCTATGGTTCCTCCATATTCACCAAAAAAGGATCCAAAATTAATAAGGGAGATGTCATCTGTCAGTGGGATCCTTTCAACGGGGTTATCGTTTCGGAATTCTCCGGAAAAATCAGTTTTGAGAACATCGAGCAAGGGCTTACTTATCAGGTAGAAATTGATGAGCAAACCGGATTCCAAGAAAAAGTAATTTCAGAATCTCGAAATAAAAAGTTGATCCCTACGCTGCATATCAAAGATACCAAAGGCAATACCCTCAGGTCCTATAACCTGCCGGTAGGAGCCCACCTGATCGTCAACGATGGAGATACGATCAAAGAAGGAAAAATCTTGGTCAAGATTCCAAGAAAATCTGCCAAGTCTGGGGATATTACGGGAGGTCTGCCAAGAGTAACCGAACTATTCGAAGCCCGTAACCCATCCAATCCTGCTGTAGTATCTGAGATCGATGGTGTGGTTTCTTTCGGTAAAATTAAAAGAGGAAACCGCGAGATCATCGTGGAATCCAAATTCGGAGACATTAAAAAGTATTTGGTTAAATTATCCAACCAAATTTTGGTTCAGGAAAATGACTTTGTCAAAGCGGGAATGCCGCTGTCTGATGGATCCATTACACCCACCGATATCCTTAAGATCAAAGGCCCCTCTGCCGTACAGCAGTATTTGGTCAATGAAGTACAAGAGGTGTATCGACTGCAAGGGGTTAAGATCAACGACAAGCACTTTGAGGTGGTTGTTCGTCAGATGATGAGAAAGGTCAAAATCGATGATCCTGGCGATTCCATATTCTTGGAAGGTCAATTGGTTTATAAGACGGATTTCATTATAGAGAACAACAATCTTTATGGTAAAAAGATCGTAGAGGAAGTAGGTGCATCAGAAAACCTGAAAGCCGGACAAATGATTACGGCCCGGCAGTTGAGGGACGAAAATTCCTTATTGATACGAGAAGATAAGGCTCCAGTAGTGGCCAGAGATGCAACCTCTGCTACTGCCACCCCTGAATTACAGGGAATCACGAGAGCCTCTCTACAGACCAAATCCTTTATTTCCGCTGCTTCTTTCCAAGAAACAACCAAAGTCTTGAATGAGGCTGCTGTCAATGGAAAAGTAGATGGTTTGGAAGGATTAAAGGAAAATGTAATTGTCGGTCACAAAATTCCAGCCGGTACCGGTTTGAGAGAATACAACAACGTTATTGTAGGATCAAAAGACGAGTACACCAGTTTGTTGATTGACAAGGAAGAGGAAGAAGTTAATATTTAATCTATGAGCACTCCAAAGGACAAAAAGGAGCAACAAATCAATATTGAATTGGACGAAGCTACCGCTCAAGGTACTTATTCCAATTTGGCCATCATCAATCACTCTCCTTCGGAATTTGTGGTGGACTTTGTGGCCATCATGCCTGGGACGCCGAAGGCAAAGGTCAAATCGAGGATCATTCTTACCCCAGAGCATGCTAAGCGATTTCAGAGCGCAATGGCTGATAACATCCGAAGATATGAAGACAGTCATGGGGAAATTGACTCCAAGGAGCATCCTCCCATTCCTTTGAACTTTGGTCCTACTGGTGAAGCTTAAAAACTAACCCCCAACGAAAGTTGGGGGTTTTTCTTTTCAATGCAACTCCGAGGTAAAATGAAAAGTAATCTCGGGATATTTTTGTTGCGCCATTTGTAGCGAAAAAGCAGAATCTGCAAGATATACCAATTGCCCTTGTTTGTCTTTGGCCAAAAACTTTTGCTTTACCTGAAGGAAATCCAGGAAGTTTTTATTCTCCTCGTCTTCGCAACTGATCCAGCAGGCTTTGTGAACATTGAAGTTTTCGAAGGTACACTTGGCGGTGTATTCGTGTTCCAGTCGGTATTGAATGACTTCAAACTGAAGTGCTCCCACCGTACCGATCACTTTCCTACCGTTGAGGTTGAGGGTGAACAATTGGGCCACCCCTTCGTCCATCAGTTGGTCGATTCCTTTACTGAGCTGTTTGGCTTTCATAGGATCAGCATTGTTAATAAATCGGAAGTGTTCTGGCGAAAAACTGGGAATGCCCTTGTACTGTATTTGTTCTCCTGCAGTGAGGGTGTCACCAATTTTAAAATTACCCGTATCGTGGAGTCCTACAATATCTCCAGGAAATGACTCATCTACCACTTCTTTTTTCTCCGCAAAAAAAGCATTGGGGCTGGAAAACTTTAGTTTCTTTTGATGCCTCACATGAAAGTAAGGTGTGTTGCGTTTAAAGGTACCCGAAACGATTTTTACGAAGGCCAAACGGTCACGATGTTTGGGATCCATATTGGCGTGAATTTTAAAAACAAAACCTGAGAATTCTGATTCATCAGGTTGAATTACCCTTTTGTCTGTAGATTTGGGCAATGGAGGTGGGGCGATCTCAATAAAACAATCCAGTAGCTCTTGAACCCCAAAATTGTTGAGGGCTGAACCAAAAAAAACAGGTTGTAAATTCCCTTCGAGATACTCCTTTTGATCAAAGACAGGGTAAACCCCCTCTACCAATTCCAGAGATTCTTTTAGCTCGTCCATAGCTTGTTGGCCCACGGCCACATTTAGCCCTTGGTCGTCCAATGAATCATAGCCGACAGTGGTTGCAATTTTTTGTTTATCGGTACTATTGAAAATTTGAATATTTTGCGACCACAAGTTGTATATGCCTTTAAAATTGTAACCCATTCCAATGGGAAAACTCATGGGGGTTACCCTCAGCCCAAGTTTTGTTTCCACTTCGTCCAAAAGATCAAAGGCGTCTTTACCCTCCCGATCCAATTTGTTGATGAAGACAATCATGGGTATTTTTCTCATTCTACAAACCTCCACCAGTTTTTCGGTTTGTTCTTCCACACCTTTGGCAACATCAATCACTACGATCACACTGTCAACAGCGGTAAGGGTTCTATAGGTGTCCTCGGCAAAGTCCTTGTGGCCAGGAGTATCCAGGATATTAATTTTTTTTTCTTTGTAGTTAAAAGCCAACACAGAGGTGGCCACAGAAATTCCCCTCTGACGTTCGATTTCCATAAAATCACTGGTAGCACCCTTCTTGATCTTATTGGACTTTACGGCTCCTGCCTCTTGAATGGCTCCCCCGTAGAGCAGCAATTTCTCCGTCAAGGTAGTTTTACCGGCATCGGGGTGAGAAATGATACCAAAAGTACGTCTTCGTTGAATTTCTCGTTGGAACTCCATTTGGATGAATTTGGGCAAAAATATTTAATTAAATCCCACCACTAAAATTTGTCGATAGGTTTTATGCAATATAATGGGTATTTTTGAAGCTATGGAAGAGGAGAAAGTTGTTTTGGTTGACATAGATGATCAACCCATCGGAATCATGGGTAAAATAGAAGCCCACGAGAAAGCACTTCTGCATCGTGCCTTTTCTATTTTTGTACTCAACGCCAATGATGAACTGCTGCTACAACAGCGGGCTTTTGAGAAATATCATTCTCCCGGTCTTTGGACCAATAGCTGTTGTAGTCACCAACGGGAGGGGGAATCCAATTTAGAAGCCGGTAACCGCCGTTTGATGGAGGAGATGGGAATGCGCGTTCCACTTGAGGAGCTGTTTACCTTTATCTACAAAGCTTCTTTTGAGAATGGTTTGACGGAGCATGAATTGGATCATGTGATGGTGGGCTATAGCGATGAAGATCCTCAAATCAATCCCGACGAAGTGGCTGCTTTTAAATGGATTTCTCTGGATGATTTAAAAAAGGATTTGATCGACCAACCTCAAAATTATACCGTTTGGTTTAAGATTATATTTGATCGATTTTATCATCACATTAAAGAAGATAAAGGATGAGGGTAACCGTTTGTAGAAAAGCGCATTTTAACGCAGCTCACCGACTATATGTCAAGTCATGGGATGATCAAAAAAATGAGGAGATTTTTGGAAAATGTTCGAATCCCTATTTTCATGGGCATAACTATGAATTAATCGTCAATGTAACCGGCACTATTGATCCAGTGACGGGCTATGTGATGGACATGAAGGTCTTGAAAGACCTTATCAAATCAGAGGTAGAAGAGGCCTTTGATCATAAAAACCTGAACGAGCAGGTTCCTGAATTTGCCGATTTGATCCCTTCGGCCGAAAATATTGCCGTTGTGATATACAACAAATTATATCCCCATTTGGACGACGATAAAAGCTTGGAAATCGTATTGTACGAAACCCCGCGAAATTTTGTCAAATACAGTGGTTAAAACTTTAATAAAAAAGCGTTATGTCAAGTGTAAAATTATTCAAAAAAGAAATCAATAACACCATCGGTGCATTCATAGAAGATGTTTATTCTTGGGAGTTGAATCATCCCGATGCAGATCTTAAGTCTACTGAAAAATTGGTCGATAAAGCCATTGCACTTTTCGATGACCTGATCCAAAAGGTTCGCGAAGCCAAAATGGAAGGCGGAAAGAAAGGCTTTAAAAAACTGAACGAAAATTTGGAAAAGGCGGTGGCTGACCTCAATCAAGAATTGGCAAAACTCGGTTAGCTATTCTATAGCTTCCTCTATTTTGCGTTTGGCGATAAATTCCAAGAATTCCTTGCCGTACTTGGAGACCTTTACTTCCTCTGTCAATTTTGAGGCAACAGTATCCAGAAAAACCAGATTGGCGTCATATACCTCTGTAAGTGCAATAAAAGGCGCAATAACATTATCCCCATGGGTACTGGCGAAGTTGAGGGCATAGAGGTATCTCCTTTTGGTCAGGTTGTCCATTGCTGCTTGAATGGAATCCATGGTCTTTTGGTCAGCATTGTTTTTGATTGCTTCATAATAGGCTTTAATATTATCCAAGTTTTTCCCATCGAACTGACGGGCCAGCTTTCGGTATTCTTGAAGCAATTCTTGGTTTTCGGACCCCGTGACTTTGGCACTGCTCTCAAAGGTTTTCAGTAGGGTATTTACCGTGATTTCTCCTTTTTCTCCAAAAAACAAAATCCTATCATTTAGGCTGTCACCATCTTCTTTGTTGAGGTAGAGGTAAAAAATTTCTGGACTTTCGATATCTGTTTTGAATTGAAATTCGGGGCTGCCGTTTATCACTACTGAATCAATGCTTACTAGGAGGGAATCTTGTATTTTCTGTAAATAAAGCGTTCCTTTTCTCAAGCCGTCCACTTTGCCTGATAGCAACATGCTATTTCCAGTGGCTTTTGGCGAGGATTCGCATCCAATCCACAATATGGAGAGGAGTGTTATAATGAAATTACGATTTTTATCCATCATGGTGATGTTGTAGTTTTTGCAAATGTAGTCCAAATTGACAGTATAGAAAAATGCATTTACCGTCCGCAGTTATTTCATTTTCCTTAACTCAAAATAAAGATAAATCAACCTCAATTTTCTTATTTTTGGGAGGTGATGATTGCAAGCTATCCCGTTATATATTTACTATATTTATTAATGTTTGTCAATGCGGAGTGGGGGCAAACGGGGCATCGGGTGGTGGGCGAAATCGCCCAGCAGCACCTCACCCCAAAAGCACAAAGCCGTATTGATGAATTATTAGAAGGTCGCTCGTTGGCAGAAATCTCTACCTATGGAGACGATATCAAATCAGATCCCAAATACAAATCCCTCAATCCCTGGCATTATGTCAATTTGCCATTGGAGGCCCCCTACTCCGATGCCACTAAAAACCCAAAAGGCGACGTGGTGATCGCCATCAAAAAGTGCATTGCCGAAATCAAAAACTCCAATACAATAAAAGAAGAAAAAGTTTTTTACCTGAAATTGTTGGTTCATTTTGTAGGGGATGTCCACCAGCCGATGCATGTTGGTAGGGCCGAAGATCGGGGGGGAAACAACATTCGATTACAATGGTTTGGTCAATCGACCAATTTACACCGGCTTTGGGACAGTCAACTCATAAACAGCCACGGCATGAGCTATATTGAGTTCGCCCTCGATTTAAAACCGTTGAGCTCCCAAGCCGTTGAAGAGATTCAAAAACAGCCGCTGGAAAAATGGGTGGAGGAGTCCCATTCTCTTGCCAATACGATTTATGAAGCCAGCCCGCCCAACAGCACTTTGGGTTATGAATACCGTTACCGATTTCTGCCCTTGCTCAAAACACAATTGCAAAAAGGAGGTTTGCGTTTGGCTGCCCTGCTGAATGAGTTGTTCAAATGATTTTTCTGAAAGTGAGGTTGATTCTGGGCTCCATCGGTTTTTTGGTTTTGGGAATTTGGTGAAGCCAGTGTTCTTGCATGCCTCCCTCCATCAGCAATAAACTCCCGTGGTGGAGTTCCATTTTGTAACGTTCGGATTCAATTTTGCGGTGTTTGAAATGAAAAAAACGATTGGCTCCAAAGCTGAAGGAGGCAATCTGTGGATGTTTACCCAATTCTTTTTCATTATCGGCATGCCAGCCATTGCTGTCGGACCCATCTCGGTAAAGGTTGAGTAGAACACAATTAAAATCGTAATGGCTTACCTTTTGGATTTGATTTAACAGCTCCAAAAGCGCGGCTGTCATGGGGTGTGGATGGAGGGTTAAACCCGAATATGTATAGGTGCTCAATCTGGTGCTGTGAAGGGAGGTAAGTCGTGGTTGGGCATAGACTTTTCCAAAAACTTTCACATTGTCTTGTTGCCAAGGGATGGTTTCCAAAAAGGTTTTGTAATAGTAATCAGCCTCCCCTTCAGATAGAAAATTCTGGAAGTAACGCAATTGGGCGTCTATTAGCTTAGGTTGCCAGCTGGGAGTGGGTGGAATTGATTTTGGCATTCCCAAAAATAAATGTTTTGTGGCATATGTTTTTTGAATGGGTTGTTTTTAAGGCAAACAGTAGCCTGTGTCATCGGTTTTATCACATTGTTCGGCAAAACAGAAGAAAATAGCGGTGTGGTGATTTTTTGAATGGTCTTATTTTCAGTCTGATTGGGGGAAGTAAAGGTTGTTCCCGCATCTGTTCCCGCATCGTAAACTCCTACTTGAAGACTTTTTTCGGTAATCCATTTATTTTTTTCGAACAGTTCAACATCTCTAACGGCGATGAACCAATCTGGGCTGGGAGCAATCATGGATGCCACGCTGACCCTTGAATGGGATTTTTCTATGGTAAATTCGACCGTTACACTTCCTGGAGAACGGCTGATGCCTGCCCCACTAATGAGAGATTTTGCTTTTTTTTCTGAGATCCATGCATAAATTTCCTTGGATAGAGCCCCTTTACCTCCTGTTTCGGACATGTTTTTTATCCCCTGAGTCGCTGAAGTTTCATTTTTAAATAGCTGGACATCGGCATTGTGTGTCATCCCAATGATACCAGAAAAGTGGGGACCAGAGGGAAAATCGTTGGGATGCGTAGCGAAACTCCATTCGGCGTTGAATGTCAATTGATATTTTGCTGTTTCTGGAGCAATAGATTGATCGTTGTCGGTATCGCTTCCATTTGTTTCGCTTCCATTGGTATCGCTTCCATAGGTTTTGGTTTAGTCTGTTTTGGCTATTTCAGTTTTGACTTCCTCAGTATTGGGG
>Ga0181559_10001582_pt1 | contig 22363 bp, 17 predicted proteins | sample 011ome_21_FD_133752 | JGI IMG/M metagenome (GOLD analysis project Ga0181559, IMG submission 133752) | Coastal salt marsh microbial communities from the Groves Creek Marsh, Skidaway Island, Georgia - 011508AT metaG (megahit assembly) | ecosystem: Environmental > Aquatic > Marine > Intertidal...
AACCCTTTCGCGAACACGATCAAAACTGTCGGCAGTAAACACATCGCCGTCATCCGACGCACGTCTCTCCTTCTGTTTTTTGCAATCACGTCGAGCAGCGCTTGAGGTATGAGTGCATTCGCATCGTCTGAAGGAGGAGACGGCGACCGAGCGACGACCGGTTGCCTCGGAAGCGGCGACGGAGACCGGTGCTGCTGCTGTTGTCGTCGTCGTCGACATGTTGTTGTTGTTATCCTATATTATTCTCCTAGTGCTCTTTATTTCTTCTTCTCTTTCCGATTCTCCTCTTCTCGTTTTTTCTGCCGCTGCTCCAACAACTTCTTCTCCAATCGAATCTTGTCTCTTCTGACGCCTTCGCGCAACTTTTCCTTCTCGTCTTTCTGCTCCCAGTGCACGTAGTATATCCCCGAAGAAACGAGCGAGACGGTCGCGAGTAAAGCTAACACGCCTCCTCCTCTTCCTCCTCTTTTGTTGCTTTTGCTGCTACCACCACCACCACCACCGGTTAAAAAAGTTGGCGATGGCTTCGACGAGCGCATTCAATTTTTTTCTGAAGCGCGTCGAGAGAAAAAAAAAAGAGAAAAAAAACGCATTTTAACATTCTTCAATCAACTACGCCCGGGCGCTTTCTTTTCTTAAACGAGAGCGCATAAAAAATATATAAACGCAAAAGAAAGAGAGAGCGAAGAGTAAAGAATGCGTTCGATACCGAGAACGTCCTGGTCGAGTTCGCCGGACGTGTGCGAGAATAACAACAGCAGTAACAATAGTAATAACAACAACAACAACAATTGCGTAAAAATCACGAACGCTGCGACGACTTTTTCCTCCTCTTCAACGCCGCAAGCGAACAACAATATAAATAATAAGAAGAAACTGAAAGTGTTGTGCCTGCATTCGTTCCGAACGTCCGCGGATATCGTGAAGTTACAGTTAGCCATGGGCGGATGGGATAAGCAGTTAGAAGATTCTACGGAGTTCATGACGATTAACGGGATATTTAAAGCGACGGGAGAACCTCCGGAAGATGTGAAAGCAGCGTTTCCAAACATGGGGAGTTTTCAGTGGTACGACGCCGAACGAAACGCAGACACCGGGAAGATGGAGTATAAAGGGATAGAAGAGTCCGCGAAATTCGTGGACGAGATTGTGCAAAGAGAAGGAATCGACGGGTTGTTAGGATTTAGTCAAGGCGCGACGTTGATTGGGGAGATGTTGAAAAGGTGTTCTCCATCCTTCGAGCGGCCCGGAGACGACGCCGCCACCACCACCATCACGGAAGGAGAAGAGGAAGCGATGCGAATGAAGAGTTTGCGATTCGCGGTGTTGATCTCGGGTATGCCAAGCAGAGCTGACGAAAAATTAAGCGAGCAAATGATGCGAAGTAGCAAAAATAGTAATAGTAGCAATAGCAGCGGCAGCGGGAAAATAATAGGCGCGTCCATCCCGACGTTGCACGTGGTTGGCCAACAAGACCGAGCAATACCGCCGACGTTGACAAAGTTAATGCATAAAGAGTTTGGCGAGAAAGCGGTATTAGTTGAACACGAGAAAGGCCACGTAATACCAAAAGTCTATCCATCGAACGAATTAGGAGAGAAAGTGAAGAAATTTTTCGACGAACGTTTGATGGAGAAGAATAGCAACGCGCGTTTGTAAAAGTACTACGTACGGGTAAAAAATTTAGTAAGTCATCAAAATGCTTCTGCGAATCTCCCTAAATATCTATAAGTATTTTACAACGTCATCTGCGATGATACGCCATCGCGTGCCTAATTCTATATCTCTTTCGCGTCAGCCTATTAATACACTCGCATTGGAAATAGAAACTCCTTCACATTCAAAACTACCCCGCGGTTCCATATGTTCACCACGTCGATTCTTTCAACCTTGGGCAACCGTTTATTCACTCGTCGCATGTGAGCGTATTTATACGTCTCGTTCGTCGTCACATTCGTCGAGACCAAATATATGTGATATAAAGCAAAACCTAAAACGCTAAACCCAACTGAAAATAAAACAAATATCGAGAACATGCTCCGAGTGTGGTGATACATCAACGCCGGCAAAAACGCGCCGAAGAAATCTTTCTCTTTTGCCGAATGCCAATACTTTGGTATTCCCCGCATAACACGGTTCCAGCACACGAGACCGCCGTGTAAGCAAAGAGCACCATTTACGATTAAAAACAACACAAACCAACGGAGATTTCTCAAACCAATCGCTTGATTCACCACCGAACAGTAATGGTCAAACTTACACACTCTTCGATTGGTCACCACGTCCCACTTGCTCCTCGCCGGGATCTCGATGTTCAGCGTTCGACATAATTTACCTTCTTCGTAGAGCAAATCGTCGAACGGGAACATTTTATAACACACCTTATGATTTTGTGCCGTGATTATTCCTGGATCGGAATTCAAAACGACGATATGGGAGATGATGCCGAGTATCGCGTGCAGCGTAAACCAGAAATCACCTAACGACTTCCCTTTCCCGTCATCACGAGTACTATTACTATTACTACTAAAGAAATCCAAAGCCAACACGTACCCAATCAAAACAACCGAGTAATACACAACCACGCCTACGCTATTCCTCTCCTCGCAAAGATATTTTTCCACTCTTTCCGCTCTCTCTCCTCCTTTTTGCATCCCGTAAATCAACGTGAAAATCAGCTTCACAAAGCGAGTGAAATTTTTTCCCGCGCTGAAATACTTTTCGATGAGAGTGCCTCGAAAGCACTCCTTATCGCTCACAAACGAGAGAGTGAAGAGAAAGAACGCGACGAGGAAGAGCGAGAGAGAGAACGAGTTGGAGAAGGAAAAGAACATGTCTCTCGCCGTCCGGAATTGTGTAGAAAAAGTGTAACGTTGTTGAAGCTTGAAGGTATCTTTTAGGGGCGCGAACGCTTCATTATTTTATCCGTGTGCACACACACGACACACACGCTCGCGCAAATAAAAAGAACCCATCATGAGGAGTTGCAGTTGCGGTAGCCCGCGCGCGTCGTCTTCGTCTTCGTCTTCGTCTCCGTCCTCTCCGCATAGTCGTCGCAGAGCTGCGACGAAGAGTAGAACGAAAACGGTAGCTAAGAACTTCAACGCCGGGAGCTTTAGCGAGAGTTTACAAAACGCAAGCAGTCGACCGATTATCTTTTTAGACATCGATGGCGTTCTCAATCGAACGGCAACGGCCCCACAACTGATCGTAGAGAGAGATAAAGTAGAAATTTTGAACGAGATATGCGCTTCGACCGGAGCGGAAGTTGTTTTGACCACGTACTGGAGGCATTTTGAAGAGTACATTGGATATATCTTCATGAGACACGATTGTTTGGAAATAGAGGTGGTGGGAAGGACCGGCGGGATGCCGCATCTCGCCGATTCTGTGCATCACGATTTACACGTGTCTACGAATAGAATTCAGGAGATAAAGAGTTATTTGGACGCGAGATTCGAAGAGGAGAAATATCCAAAGTTCGTCATCGTGGACGATAAGGAAGTTGTTAGCAAAGGACACGAGTGGTCGAACAGGTTCGTGCAAACGAAGGCCGAAATCGGCCTCACTAACGAACGCGCACAACGAATGATTGAGTCCCTAGAGCGGGTTTGAATGACGAATTTTGGGATAGAGTATTTTAGATGATTGTGCGAATAGTATTAGTAGTTTTTATCGTGCATATTTATTATTAGAAATTTGGGATCTATTACCAGTACTGGCACTCGTTTGATAAATATACAAATACAATGAACGCAAGCAGGCTCTAGTATGTGTTCTTTATGATCATTAATGTTGTCGTACTACGTTTCTTTCGGCAGCGGTGTCGCCCAGAATTCTCCTTGTTGCTTCCCTAATTCTTCCATCGCTTTCTCTTTCACTTCGTTGTCCGACAGCGTCCTAGTTGGCTCTGAAGACGACAGGAGAGAATCTATTTTATGATGCAACATCCGTAACGACGCGAGCGTTCTGTGGTGCAAAATGTCAATGGCATGCGAAGAATATAAATCTGGATGGTGCAATCGCAGCGTCGATGAGAGCACCGGCGTCACGCTCGCGCGCGCTGATGCGTTTTTGAACTTCTCCCTCGCTTTCTTGGAACGGTAACAACTTTGGATGAGTAAAACTGCGCGCATGCGTTTTTGAGCTTCTTCAGAATCTGGATTAATCAAGAACCCTCCGTCCTCGCCGTTTATTGTTTTCAACTTATCCAAGTAAAATTGAGGACGTTCGTCGTACCATTTATATACGTCTGCTTTTGTGCCGTATAGCATCAACGCATTGTAAGCTTGGGAATACGCAACCATTTCTCTTCTCATTAACGCTCGCAATCGTTTCTTCTTTAGCATAACTTGTACGTCCGGATAGTGCTTCACTTCCTCTTCCAAGTCTTGGTAGGAAAGCGAGTACACCTCCGAAAACGTAATCGTTTGGAGAAACTGCGACGACCGCCCCGGTTCTAAAATATAATCTTGGCCGTAAACTTGTCCAGCGGTGATTATTCTGCCGTTTGCGACCAGCACGCCTTTACGAATCATCAAAAAGTTATCCATGTAATCTCCCTTCTCTAAAATCAACTCTTTAGGAGGATACGTTTGCTGTTTCATCTTCAAGGACAACGCCAACACCAAGGACTCTGGGAAATCGTGGAAGAATTCGACGTCTCTCATCCAGACGTTTCGTAAAACCACGAGCTCTGCTCTCAGTCGCGGCGACATTTCTGACATCAACGCGGTCGTTTTTTCTAAGTCTAACTTGGTGTCACCGTGCTTGTACTTGAAGAATTCTCTTAGTTTCACTCGCATCTCTTGCGGCGTCGTGGGCAAATCCGCAAAGAGCTCGTTCAAATCCGTCAACGAGTTTTTTAACCCACTCGTTCGAGAATTCTTCGTTGAAATAACGTTACCAACCGCACCGACAACGTAACCATATTGGAATGCACCCGCTAACATGGCTACGATGACAAAAATACGCTCCTCGTTTGTTTTTGGCGCAATGTCCCCGTAACCGATGGTTGTAATGGTCATCGAACTCCAATACAGCGCTGCGATGTACTTATCAAACCCGGGCACGCAAGATAAAGGATCCACGGGGTCGTAACAAGTATCATCCACAGTAAAATCACCGAAATATGTGTTCATCATCCACGTATCGTGTCCAGCACTCGCCCCAAGGTCGTGTACGAAACCAAATGCGCACGCCATCCAATGCGCAAATATGACAGTGACAATCGCAAATTTACTCAATGCGAGCATTGAATAATCGATGGTATACCTCATTTCTAACCTCTTAAATAAACGCATCGTTCGCAAGATGCGCAAAAGTTTTGCTAATCGAAATAATCTCAACGCCCTCAGCACAGTCAAATTTCCAACGTTTGCGTTTGGGTACGCATCCTCTACCAGGATCGTTATCAAATCCGACGGTATGACTGATAGAAAATCAATAAGGAACCAACTTCTGAGATACGTAATCGCAATATATCTTCGATCGTATATAATGTGTCCAGTCTTAGCTTCCGGGATGGCCAAGAAAAAGTTGATGAAAAGATCGGTAATGAAGAACAGATCAATTATTCGATTCAACACGAACAATGCGTTCAAACTCGGTCTGGCGAACGCAACTTCAGCTGGGGTGACTACTGCTGTCCACAACAACGCACCTATGATGAGAAAATCCCATCTGCGCATGAACGTTCCTAACGGCGAAAGCACAAAAACGCCTTGCTTTCGCGCGTAAAACGAGTTTGCGTTATCTACTCCCTCGCACTCTGCCCGTATGCGTTTGCTAGAAGATCGCGGGGCCCTCTTCGCACTTTTACTGTTATGCATTCCGGCTTTCCAATCGTCTTCTTCTTCAGCTCCCTCCATGACTCGTTCGCCCCATGTCCTCTCTGTTCGTTTTTTCTCGTGCTGCCTCGCCCCGATTCTCTTCATCTCTACCATTTCCATCTCCATCGAATGTTTGCCATTCATTCCTTTCTTCGGTTTATTTCGAAACAAGGAAACTACAAAACCTTCTGTGTTCAGCATCTCCGCGTCGGTACGACTCGACGCTTCGTCCATATCTAGCACCTCTTTCGTCAGTTCTGCGATGTTTGTAAAGAAGGAACCGATGCCGGCTTCCGGTACAGGGTGTTTATTTATATGATGCAAAGGCCCTCCTCTACTATCGCTCGTGAGGAGGCGCTTTTGGTTTTGCTTATCTTGTTGTTTTTCTTGTTGTTGGGAAGGACCGCCGGTGGCGAGCTCGATATCTTCGTTTGTCGCTGCGCTTTCCTCTCCTCCTCTTCTTCCCTCCGCGGAGGAGGACCAATCGTCGCCTTCGTGCTCATTCATCGCTGGCGCTTGGCCACGCGAGGAACTCATCCTGTCGCGATTGTTATTTAAATACACGTATCAAGCTTTTATCCTACTCGCTACGTCGCGCAAACTGCGCTATCCTGCACTGAGATACGGCAACTTCCCGTAGCACGTATTATTACAAATGGACGACCACTCAGCGCGGAATTCAACGGCACAATTTAAAGCGGTATCACTCTCCCTTCTTTTTGAGCGCCTCTCGTGGAAAAGAACGCTCGCAATCGCAATCGCAGCGAGAGGTGCGATTTCTTTTCTTCTGCCTGGAAGAGAGAGAGAGAGAGAGAGAGAGAGAGAGAGAGAGAAGGAGCGACACGCAGCGCGAGCGTATGAGAGAGAGGGAAAGGGAGGAAGCTAATTCAGAGAGCTCGAATGTGAATTTGAAGTAAATGAGTGCGTCGCGACGTCGATTTTTTGTTTTTTGAAACATTGAAAAGCGTTGAACGAAATTTCAGTCAGCAGGTCGGGGCTTCTCGGGAGGGGAGAAAGCAAAAAGAGAGAGCGGAAGTTTGGTGTGACGACGAAGAAAAAAAAGTACGAGGCGCGATGAGAGCGATGATACTGATATCAAATGATATAACGCATGAAAAACGCAGTAATATTCATAACACAAATTCAATCTTAAGCGCGCGGAGTGCCGCATTGGCTGCAAAAGTTGGAGGCGGCGCTGGAAAATTGACAGCCGCACTGTTCGCAAAATTTGGAAGACCGAGCGACCGTGGCGGTGTTGATGTGAGGGACGAATTCAGGTTCGTGCAGCTCGTGTTGGTTGTTGTTGTTCGCGTTGAATCTTCTCTCAACGGTGACACCGTTGAGCTTGCTACCGACGTTGTTAATGCCGTTGGCGGCGTAGCCGTTGACGTTGTTCATAAACGCGTCTTGGTTGTTATCGTTCATTCTGTTGTTGTTGTTGTAGTTGCTATATTCGTTAACGCCGCCTCGTTGGAAACCGAGGCGATCGATAATTGGAGAGCTGCCGTACTCCGGTTCTGGTAATCCTCCGATATCAGGTATGCGCACTGAAAATAAAGACCCCGCGTCTTTTCTGTTCTCTTTCTTTCTCGTCGTGATGACTAAAGTTTTGCAATCGTTTCCACAGAATGTTAACGAAGTGGGCGAGGAGACCGGTAGACGAACCTCTAAATCAACCATGCTTGTGTTCTTATCGACGCGAACGCATTTTCCAGCGCCCGAAATAGCAATCCATAAGTTTCCGACTGCATCCACTTGCGCGCCGTCAGGGCCACCAGCCATATCCGACGGCAAAGAATAAAACAATCGTCTGTTCAACGGCCCTCGGTTTGGATCGTAATCAAACTCAAAGACTTCGCGTCGAGGAGTGTCCGTAAAATACATCTTGCGTCCATCTGGCGAGAAGCAAATGCAGTTGGAGCATCTGTGTTTGTAATCTAAAACTTCTTCCAACTGTCGATTGTTGTTCGCGTCCAAGCGCCACAAGCCTCCGATGGCGCTTGCGTCCACACGATGGTCGTTGTTGTAACTACCAATGATAAAGTTACCAGAACGGTCAACGCGACCGTCGTTAGGCCTGGTGTTTAATCCGGGTTCGAAGTCAGTCAATCTCGTTTTGACAGTCTTGCTTCTCGGATCGAACTGGTATAAACCCGAGGCCAACCCTAAAATCAAATCACCGTTGGACATCAACGCGCAGCACCCTAACGTTTCCCCAAAGGATTCTTTCATTTCCGGGAACTCTTCAAGCAAGTCCCAACTGTACAAAGTGCCTCTTGGCGCATCAACCCAGTATAACTTTTGGTCTTTTTGCGACCAAACTGGAGATTCGCCGAGTTCCATTTGAGTTTCCAAGCACTCTTCTGCGTACAACACGCGCGGCATACCCGGCTTCGTGCCTTGATGGAACGAACAGATGCGCGCGAAATCATCCGAAGACAACGACGCACCGCCAACTAAGCATCCATCGATATCCGGGCACTGCATGAGTTCGTCCACGGAGTCTGGCTTCACTGACCCTCCGTATTGAATGCGCACTTTTTCGGCGACAGCTTTGGAATACTTCTCTGTGATCCAGTTTCTAATGAGTTTGTGTACGCTTTGAGCGATGGCCGGCGTGGCGGTCAAGCCGGTACCGATCGCCCACACCGGCTCGTACGCGATGATCATATTCTCGACATCTTTCGCCGGTACGCCGTCCAAACCACCGGCTAACTGCCAAGATAAAACGTCGTACACGTCACCTCTCTCGTACTCTTCCTTCGTCTCGCCGACGCAGAACACCGGCGTCATGTCGTTCTCGATGACTTTTTTGATTTTCTTGTTGATGTCCTCGTCCGTTTCGTAATAGAGCGAACGACGCTCGCTGTGGCCGATAATAACGTGCGTGACGCCCAAGGAATCTGCCATAGAGCACGACATTTCACCTGTAAACGCGCCCCCGTTCTCAAACGTCACGTTTTGTGCGCCCAGATAGACGCCCGAGCCTTCAATCTGTTTTAGTAGAAGAAAAAAAAAGAAAAGAAAAGGTTATGATATCATTCAGTCGTAAGGTACCTATTATATTTTATCTCTCTCTCTCTCTTCTTTTACACACGAGCGAGTCAGAGTAACTATGACATAAAAGATATCGTTTCAAAAGCAGCAGGTAATTACTCCCGGCTTCAATTCTCAACAATGGAATTAAGTCTCTTCACTCTCGCCTAATTTGTTATTACTACATTCGTCGTCCCGCGCTCGAGCAGAAGAGAGAAAAAAACACGACGAGAAAGAAAGCGGATGAAAACGTAAACGATATATTTTTTTATAAAGAAAACGTACCAGTTGGGACACTTCCGATAAGAACGCTGCCGGCGGACAGATCAAAACTTCCACGTTCTTGTTGTTCTCCCCTCTTCTGTTCCTCTTCGCGTTGAATAAGTTAAATCCGTTTCTTTTTTCTCCTCTCGCAGCCGTATTATTATTCGTCGTCGTCGTAAAATAATAATCGTTCTCTCTCCTGTCCTCCATCGTGTTTGCAGCCACTAACGAGGCTAACGTCCTCGCCTCGTCCAAAGTTTTTGGGTTACACTTCCAATTCCCAGCCATGATGGGCGTACGCATCTGCTTCAAATCCTCCGGCCAAAACTCCTCGCCCTCGTATCGCGGATCTCCGTTTAACTTTTCCAACCGTTTCAGCTTGTTCTTTTGCTCGGGCGTTTTCTTCAAGCCTCCGCTTCCGCCTCTGCCTCCGAAGAGCAAAGCGCGAACGACTGGGAATCGGGAATTGAATTTACCCTCGCGATTTTTGTTGGCCGCAGAAGTAGAAACGGAAGCAGCGCGTCTCCTCGTCTTCAAAGAAGAAGAAGAAGAGCTGCTCTTCGCGTCAAAGTTCGTCGAGAAGGCAAATCTTTGCGTCGTGAGTGCAACCGAAGAAGAAGCGTTCATCATCATCATCGTCGTCGTCGTCGTCGTTCTTTACAGTAGTAGTAAGTAGCGTGTGTGTGATGAGTGAGATGAAGAATTGGGCACAAAATGGCGGTTTGTGTGCGCAAAAAAATTACCTAGTACGATAGTGAACGTGTGCACGAGAAGCGGCCAGGTCGGCCAAAGATCTCGTTTTTGTTTTTTGTGTTTTTTTTTCGCGCTGCGGAAAAGCGGCAAAAATATCGATTTTCGGCCAATTTTTTTTCGATGAATTCCCTTTTCTTCGTCTTCACAAAACACACAACGACGACTATTATACGAAAACAATACATACTTTCTGAGAAAAAAAGATGTTCTTCGTGCGCGGCAACATCAGTAGCACCGGTGGTGGGAACGGCGTTGCCAGCGCTTCTTCGCGCTCTTCCCATCTGCTTTTGGTCACCTCCTCCTCCTCCTCCTCCTCGTTTTCGGCGAGAAGAGCGGCGTTTCGACGAAACGACGACGACGACGACAACGGATGCCGTTTTTCAACTCACCGACACCAACGCGAGAGCGCAAAGTTTAGGAGGAACAGCACAACCATCGGAAGAGGAGTAGGAGGAGAAGGATGCAGACAACGACGACGACGATTCTCTTCGGATAATGTCAGAGTTCGCGCGCATTCAGCTTCCTCTTCTGCGGAGAAGAAGAAATCATCATCATCTTCCAATAACAACCGAGGCGAAAATATCCTCGTCGTTGGATTAGGAACGAGAGGCGTGACCATCATAGACGAGTTGCAAGAAGGCATGTGCTTACCAAAAGCACAGTTTTGGTCGATATCTTCGGATGTTGGGATATTAACGAGGACGAGATCGACGAACAGATGGCGATTACCGCCGGCAACGAGCGATATACCGCAATCGGTGGTGATTGATAACGCGACGAGCGCGGCGCAGTCGGTGTTGTTCGCAGCGGAAAGCATGAGTTTGGAAGCGGTCTCAAAAGGCAATGGCGACAAAAATGATAGCGTTGCAAATAAAAAGAAAAGTAAGCAGGAGATGCAAAAAGAGTTGGACGAAAAAGTGCACATATGCATCGTCTGCTCTTCGGGAGAAGCCGGAGGAGAGGCAGGAATGTTATTCATGAAAGAGTTGTTCAAAGCGAAAAACATCGCGAGCGAGAAAAAAACTCGATTTCCGGGCATATGGGGCGGCGTAGAAACACCGAGTGGGAGCACCGTATCTATTCACGCGGTCGCGCCGTTCGATTTCGAAGGACGACGGAAACGAGACGAAGGGTTGGCGTTTTTAGATATTTGTTCGAGGAAGAAAGGTGCGGATTCTGTGGTGGTGGTTTCGCAAAGAGACTCGCAGGCGCTCGCAGGCGAGCCGATGACTTTAGAAGCTGCGTCTGCATTGGCGAACGATTTTTGTCGATGGAGCGTCTTAAACGTAGCGAAGGACTTGCGACGAAACTCGACTTTCTGGGACGCGCGCGTGAACGGAGAAAACGAACGTTGTGGGATATTAGATGAACAGAATGCGTTTAAAAATGCCATTTCCTCGCAAACTTTGCGAGAGATTAATAGCGAGAACTTATTGAAAAGTGCAAACGGTGGGTGTGGTATTTCCGTAGTCGGGTGCGCGGTGGAAGAATTAAAAACGTACGGTACGGAAGACGAGCAGATTTCTGCGGCTATTGTTTCCGCCGTGAAGAAAGCGGCGGAAGATTCGCCTTTTCTCGACCCGACGCAAGCGCTGGGCGAGAAGTGCGCGCATCTCGTGTGCCAAATTTCCACACCTCGAGGTGCGCTTGGACCATTAGCTCGAAAATCTATAACGTCCAGTTTAGCCGCTTACGTAGACCCGCTGAAATGCGGTGTGACTATATGTAAAGCACCGGCTGAAAATACTGTCGGGTGCATCGAGATTTCCTTGTACGCGGTGGCGAATTTTGAAACCATCGCTGAGAGATTTACGTTGCGTCAATCGCAAATTGCGTTGAGAAAGCTCAAAGATAGAAACTTGCCCGAACAGATGATTAATAATTTAGAACCGAGGAGGAAACGTTTGGACTGGTCCGCTACGGACAATCTCGTCGTCAACAACGAGGACGACGACGACGATGAAGGAGAAAACGCGGGCAACAAGAACAAAGTCGTGACCTCGACACCAAAGTCTTCTTCTCCGCAAACCTCTTCGGACGGAAAATCCGTCGATTCCATCTTTGATGAGGCATTGATGTCCATCGACGAATCCAACGAGTCTTTGCTCCGAGCGGGTGGCATGTTAGCAAACATTAGCGAGGGTGGGATGGAAGATGCGCCAGAGATCAACCCGTTTGTAACCACAGACGAAGAGTTTGATCTGGAAAGTGAGAACTTTGTTGTCTTGGAAGATGCGGATTTAGAGGTTCCTTCTCCTCCTCCTCCTCCGTCTTCCCCGAGTGACGCGGAAAAGAAGATGAATGAACCCACCTTAACAGACTCCGGAAACGACGCGGCGAACATTAAGGTGCCTGGAGAACTTACGGGAAGCGTCGTCCTAACGCCAGTTCGAGTGTTACGACCGAAAGAAGACGCGAGCGGTAACGTTGTCGGATATCGCGCTGTAGACTCTGTCAACGATTACGACAACGACGACGACAACGAAGACATTGATAGTGAAAACGATACGAGCAGCTCAAACAACAAATTCTCCTTGCTCGGATGGCGCCCGTTCTCGAGCAAGAACGACGCCTCCTCTTCTCCGTCCGCCTCCAAAGTACGCTCGCGAGCCTTTGGCGTCCTCGAATCCGACCGGGAAGCGCGCACGCGACCAATCCTCCGGGTCGAGTACGCCAACATGTGCGTCTACGAAGGCGAAGTTCTCGAGAAGACGACAAAAGCAGAAGGTTCTGGCATCATGAGATTCGCCTCTGGCGATTGGTACGAAGGAAGATTCTCGCAGGGTAAACCCGACGGAAAAGGCAAACTCTCGTTCGCCCGAGGCGGATACTTTGAAGGCGAGTGGTTGAACGGAAAACCGGTCAAGGGGTCCTACGTGCCACCACCTGCGCCGATATCGTCGTCTGCGGTAGAATAGAATGAAAAAATGACGTTGTAATACTACTACTTACATTATTATAAGATTGATTCGACGAAGCGCTTCTTCGTGTACCTGACTGTTTTAAAACATACGGTGCGCAAACCTACAAACGAAAGTCGAAAGAGTCGTTTTTTCCAAGGCACCCCCCCCCACGTTACTTCATAAAAAATTCTGAAGAAAACACCATGCGAGAAGAGAAATCGTCGTCGCACTACCCGCGAGATGACGACGACGACGACCAAGACGACGACCAAGACGAATATGCCGGGGATGAGAACACGGGTTTGTTGAGCGATGCGGCGAAGAATAACGAAAACAACAACGACAAAGAAGAAGAGGAAGAGTCAGATGAAGGAAAGAAGCGCGAAGAAGAATCACAATCAGAAGATCGTTCGTCCACTCGACGCCAACAACAACAACAAACATCGATCAGCGCCAGACAAACGTTTTATCCGAACGTCCCCGAAGACGTGGACGACGACGCGAACTGCGCGGTTGGCGTTCCCGTTTTAGCGGATGGTTCTATTGATTACAGCGCATACGAACGAGGGCAACGAGACCAAACGACGAGAGATTACGCGAGAGTGTTCGCGGAGAGCGAAGGGAACCAAGACGTGTCGGTTTTATTAGAAGATCCCACCTCTAGTTCTTCATCTTCTCCAAACGTCGTGGAGTTGCAAAGTTATTCGACGGGTTTGTTCGATTGCGCTTTGGATCCGCTGAACTTTCTCAAAAACTTCCTGTGCGTACCGTGGGGCGTTGGTGAATACGCTCGAGACACTGCACAAGGCGAATGCTTTCCAACCGCGTTGAGCATAACCATGGGAAATTTGTTGCTGAATAATTTGTGCTTCCCGATGGGTTGCTTTGCGACCGCCTCTTGCATTCACAGCTCAAACGCAGTCGCCGAGCACAGACTCGGGATATTCGATAAAACCGACTTAGCGACGGCGATGTGCTGCGCCCCATGCGTCGTTTCGCGCATGCAAAGAGAAATCCAAGCTCGAAAAGCGCTCGGCGTGATGCCAAGCAGAGAAGAACTCATGCTCAGATTCCCGAATCACGAGTTGGACGACTGGGACAGTCTCAACAACCATCAAAGGATGCGTCACAGAGATTTCGTACCTCCGAGACGGGTGAGAATGGTCCATCGAAGAGGAAACATGGTTGGACGAATGCTGTGAGCCTTTAGATGTGAGGGGATGTCAGAGAGAAAGAGAGGGAGAGAAAGAGAGAGAGAGAGATGATAAATTCGTAGCTTGTAATCGTAGTAGCTCATCTTGTAGCACCAGCAGCAGCACCAGCAGCAGCTTTCAGTATTTAGAAAATATATTCACGTTTCTTTTCTTTTCCTTACTTTTTTGTTTCTCTCTTCTTCTTTTTGAGAGAGGTTTTCCTTGAGCACGAGCCGCCGCAGAAAAATTACGCACAACAAACACTAACACTACTAATGGGTTCAAGCGGCGAAAAGAGCGCAAAGAAAGCCAAGAAAGAAAAGAAAGAGGAGAAATCGGCGTCAAAGAAACGCGATCGCGACGGGTTACCGATCCCGTCCACTCCGGGAGACAACGACGACGACGAGAAACTGAATCCGGTGTGCGCGATTGCCTCGCCGTTGGCCGATGGGAAATTAACGAAGAAATTGTTGAAAGTTGTCAAGAAAGGTAAGAAGTAAAAAGAGAAGAGAAGAGACCTGCGCATCTGAAATTCACATTTCTCGAGAAGAAGAAGAGATGCAACAGATATCGTCTCGTTTTGTTCGTCGTCGTCGTCGTCGTCGTTAGTGTGTATTCACACGCAATAATTTTTGGAATTCTCTTCTCTCTCTCTCCCATTCCGCTGACACGAAACGAAAACCTCTCTCTCCTCCTTTCCATGAAAACAATAAAATACGAAAACACAACCGCAGCGTCTAAATTCAAACAAGTCCGCCGAGGGGTGAAAGAAGTCGTCAAGCAGCTCAAAACGACGAAAGAAGGATTATGCGTCATCGCCGGGGATATTTCACCGATCGATGTCATCACGCACGTGCCGATGTTGTGCGAAGAAGCGGGCGTGCAATACGTGTACGTGCACTCGAAGGAGCAGTTAGGCGCAGCTGGAATGACGAAACGACCGACGAGCGTGATGTTAGTGTTACCGAAAGCGGTGAAAGGGTCGACGAAAATGGGTAAAGATGACGAAAAGGAGTTTGAGGAGATGTATAAGAGCGTGTATTCGAAAGTGAAAGGGATGCACGAGAAGTGATAAAACAATAATAAATGCCATTCCGCGTTCGAGAGAGAGAGGGCGAGAAGGAGTTTTAAAAAAAGTGTACTACTACTAAATTTATATTCTACCAAGTCTAAAAAACTAATAACTACATCATCAAAACAGGAAAGACTTCTTCTTCTTCTTGCTCTTGAGCAGAGCCGATTGGACTCGTTCTAGCGCGTTTTCGTCGTCGTCGTGGTCATTGTCGTTTTCCTTTTTCTCTCCTTCTTCCTCGTTTCCTTCTTCCAAAAGCGCTCGCATCTTCTTCGCCTCTTCGTCTTCGTCCTCCTCCTGATTCCTTCGTCTGTTTTTACTCTTCATCTTCATCTCCTCTTTCCTCTTCCTTTTCTCCATCCCTTCCTCTCTTTGGCGCTTAATTTCTTCCTGGAAATCTCCAACCTCTTTTTTCTCCCTCGCTTTCATCGCTCTCGCGCGTAATTCTGGATCGTCCAAACACATCTTCTCGAACGCCTTCTTCGCGAACGCGTTGAGCGCTTCTCGCTTCGTCTCTTCGTTCTTCAATTTTTGATGACACTCGGATAACACATCGAACGCTTCTCGAGCTTTCTCATCGTCTGGATTCTTATCTGGATGGGTGAGTAAACTCCTCTTACGAAACGCTTTCGAGAGTTCCGCCGCGGTGACCGTCCATATCGGGTCGCCGATATCGTTCGACGTCGGTTCCGCCACGGCCAACGCTTTGAAGTAATTTTGGTTTTCGTACGCCTCTAAAATCTGTTCCGGAATCGTTTTCTGCTTTTCTTGTTCGTTCTTTTCTTCCCCGTCGTTGTTGTTCTTCTTCAGGACGTCTTCTTCTTTTTCTTTTCCGTCTCGTCGTTGTTGTTCCACGGGTAACATGTGTTCCGGTATTTTCACTTCTCTTTCCTCCTCCTTCTCGCCTTTCGAGTTCAAATACTCCGCCGCTTTCCGGTTGAACAGTTTATCAAACTCCGCATCCTTCATCTTCTGTTGTTGAAAGAGCACTCTCTCTCTGTTACACGTATATGTATATGCCTTCTCTTCTTCTTCTTCTTTGTCTTCAGAGACAGACAGACACGCACACAGAGAGAGAGAGAGAGAAGAACGAGAGCGAGGATGATGCGCGAATGCGCTTTATATCACTCACCGTGTTGTTTGTTGTTTGTTGTTGTTGTTGTTGTGAGTAAAACGTGTGTGGCTTTTTCCAATTTTTAGTAAGATTTCAAGAAAAAAGGGGGAAAAGAGAGTCACTTTTTACGCTCTCTCTCTCTCTCTCTGATATATATACACATATATCGATACAAAAGATGAGAAAGTCGAGAGCGGTGATCGCGGTGCCGAAGAAGAAAACGGTCTCTTTCGCCGTCGTTGGAAGAGAAGGGCACAGTCATCATCATCATCGTCATCGAACGCCGTTCGGGGAAGTGACGAATAAAAAAAACGACGGAGAATGCGATGACGACGAAAATGAAGAACCGGATTCGCCGATGACGGTCCGAAGAAAGTGGAACAAAGAACACGGATTATGCGACGAGAATAAGAAGAAAACGTCGACGATGAGGCATTCTTTCGCGTCTCCCTCGAATAACATCAACGCGCGGTTTAAAGCGACCGCGATGGATAAAGTGTTGATATTGCAAAGGAGAGTGGAGAGTTTGGAGGTGCGTGTGTAACTGTTTGTCTCTCCTTCTCTTGTTTTATTACTTTTATAGTATATCGTAAACATATGTATTTCTAACCACCACCTTTTCCGAATGTATCTGTTCTATGATAAAACAGGCGAAACTGATCGATGCGAACGATTACATCAAAGAGCAAGACGCGTACAGCCATCGATTGCAGAGAGATTTAGTGGAAGCGCAAAAGGTGTACAAACAGCTGAGAGTTGTCGAGCGCGAGCGAAGGTTGGCGGACGAGGAGGTGGCGAATTTAGATGAAAAAGTAGCGTCGATACGAAACGAAACGAAAGCGGAGATTGAACGATTGACGATCGAGAACGACCGGCTCAGGAATAAAGAAACGAGAGAACTCGTGGACTTGGAGGAAGAGGTGAAGAATAAAACGTTACATGTGGAAGATTTGGAGCAGTCGTTGTCCAGATGTCAAGGCCGAGAAATGTTGATGTCGCGCGAGAGAGATGTGGCGTTGATTGAGGCGGAAAGAGGTGCCAAGGAGTTAGCGGCGACGCAGGCGAGGTGCGTGGCGTTGTCTAAAGCGCACGAGGAGGCAGTCATGAGCTGTTCGAAGCTGAAAGTGGAAAACGAGCGAACAAAGGAGGAAAACGTGAAGTTGTCGACCCAGGTGGAAGATTTAACCGAACAAATAGAGAACAAGAGGAAAGAGAACGATTTATTGTACTGCGCTTTGGAGGATAAGAAGTTGGTCGTTTTAGACGAAAAGCAATCGATCGCGTCGGATTCTTCGATCAAGCAAAGAGCTGATTTTAAAGAAGCGCTGGCGAAGGCGACGCACGAAGCGGAACGGAAAGCGGACGAGGCGGAGCGAAAGTTGGAAGCCGAACGAAAAGACGTGACCGAGTTGATTTGCTCTTTCGAGGACGAGTTGAAGAGCAAGACGGAAAAGATTGCGAGTTTAAGAGTTGAGCTTGCGAACGAAAGATCGAAGTACGTTTCTTCGTCTACCTCATCACCGTCCCTGATAAACGTCGCCGCGAGGAAACAGCATCAGCGAAAACAACATTCGGTTTTACTGAACGACCCGCAGGAAGACGACGAAGAAGAAGACGAAGAATACTACGAATATCACGAGGAACAACATCATCTTCTCGGCGGCGTAAAGACACAAAAGCAAGCTCAGTACGAACAGGCCGAGCGTGACCAAGAAGAGTTCGAGCGTTCGGAGGAATTGAAACGATTAGACGCCACTCGATGGACGCTCCAAAAAGAACTCGAAAAGGAGATTCGAGACGCCAACGCGCTTCGCGACGAGAACAAAAATATATCCTATTCGTTCGATAAACTTAAGCGTGAACATGAGTTCACGAAAGAAAAGTTACAAGCGGCAGACTTGCACTTGGAAATGTTGGAGAAGACGCACAGAGCGGCGAGAGAGGCTTTGAAAGCAGCGGAAGAGGAGAAATTTCAAGCCGAGAGAGCCGTTCGCAACGCGAAAACGGACGCTGAGATGGCGTTGAAGCGGAAGGAGTCTGCTGCAATCTCGGAGAACCGGGCGATGAAGATGCAAGTGCAAAGTTTGGAGAGGCAATTGGAGCGGTGTGAAGATCGCGTGAAAGCGGCTGAGTTGGACGCCGCAAACGCGTTAGTTAAAGTCAACGAAGAAGTCGAAACGCGAGCTCGCCTTGAAGTGGACGTGCAAGCGAAAGAGAACAAGATGAAAATTAAAGAGCGCGACTTGAGAAATAAGTTAGAACACTCGAGACAGGCGTTACACTTTGTTGTCCTAGCCGAGACGAAGACGTTGATGATGTTATACAACGCCGCGGAAGTCACTCGCGAAACTGGTGTCATAGATATGAGCACGAGGCCGCGAGATGTCGAGGAAAATCTTTGGGCGAGAATCGTAGACGCTCTCGCGAGTATAGACATACGAAACGAAGAGCTATAAGATGTGCTGACTTTACAAATTGTGCTAGTATCATTAGTATTCCTACTATCGCGAGCTAAAATGTACTAATCTATCGTGTTATCACTTTTCTAATTCCTCTTCGGCGATGCTCTCTTCATTTTCCTCGTCGAATCGCTCGAACGCGTTTGAATCATGTCTATGTAAATCCTCGCTCGTCATCGGAACATCACCGCCGTTATTCCACGGATTATTACTATTATTATTGCTACTAGTAGTAGTATCACCATTACCATCACCACCGCCACTCTCAAATTCCTTAAACGACACGAAGCACCCTTTGCACAAATCAAATTCATCCTCGGTCTCCTTTAAACATTTCGCGCACGACCACCGTTCGCCTAAAATATATAGACCGCACCCATCGCACGTTCTCGGTAACTCCCACGCTTCTCTGTCTATATCGTCCGCGAATCCAGCCACGTCTTCCAAGTGATTCTGAGAGAAGTTGACCGTTTTCTTCTTTTTCCTCTTCTCCTCTTTTGCCGCCGCCGCGGTGTCGATGGCGTTCTCGTTGAAGGTGGCCGTGTCGAGGGAAATGGTTTCATCGGCGAAAAGTTTCAAGCGCACTTGGTTCTCTCCTTCCGCTACTAAATCCACCGACACGGAGGTACCATCGCTGCTCCGTTCTTTCCTCTTATTCGTATTCTTCTTGAGCGCTGGTTTAGGTGTCGCGTCCCCGTTGATCTTCTCCATCGTTCTTCTTCTTTTGGAAAATATCTCTCTTTGTTTTATTAATTAGGTGTGTTGTGAAAATCTCAATCTCTCTTCTCTCTGTGTATATATACGTACTGTCCGCGATCACAATACGCACCGATCTGTTGAAACCATACTAATAATAAACTTCCTCTCTCCTTTATCTCGCGCTTCTTCTTCTTCTCGTGTATTATTATTATTATTATTAAGAGAGAGAGGCTAGAGAGAGAGAGAGAGAGAAACTAACTCCCTCTCTAAATTTCTCTTTTTGTCCCCAAGTGTCGTGAGTTGTGAGGACTCGAGAGACTCTTTTCTCTCTTCTTTCTTCACTTCTTCGAGCGAAGCGAAAAAAAAATGCTTCGCGAAAGCACCTCTTCTGGAGGAGGAGGAGGAGGGTCGATGGGGAGCTTACCGCGCTCGCGAAGCGCGCACAAGAGCTTACACCACGCGCCGACTCCGTTATCTTCTGGAGGTGGTTTACCGTTACACGCCACGTCCGGGGAGAAGTACCAAAAAGAAATGATGAAGCGGAAGAAGAAGAGCGGTAGCGGTGGTTTTTTTTCGGGCGGGTGGAGCGCGATTGTAATCGCGTTCGTTTTGATGCACGTGTGCTCGAGCGCGTATTATTACAATCGGATGAAATCATCGTCGGCGTCTTTGAGCGCTGGGGGAGGAGGAAGAGGAGGTGGTGGTGGTGACGATAACAACAACGAGAACGACGCGAATGATGGACGAACGCCGTCGCGATACGATTTGCTTTCCGAGGAGGACGAAGAGGACGAACGGGATAGGAGTTTGTTGACGACAAAGTTGCGATTGGAACTCGACGAAGCGAAGAGACAGATACTGACGATGAAAGAGGAGAGTCAAGTGATGCAGATGCAGCTGAGAGATTTCCAGGCGAAAGGCGCCGCGGGTGGTAGTGGTAGTAATAGTAACAAAAAGAACACGTTGCAACAATCCGGAAACGTCGAGGCCCATCACGGCGGTAGCGGTAGTAGTAATAGTAACGGAGGAATAGGAGGCGGGTTGTTGGTGTGGAATTACGAGACGACTGGGCAACCGATTGAGATCAAATCAACGCCGTCGGCGAACAGAGACGTCGCTTTAGACTCGAGACCGTTCTTTTCCATCGTCATGGCGGCATACAATCAAGGCGCGTACATCGACGAGACGGTGAAATCAGTCGCCGCCCAATCGTACGAACGATGGGAATTGATCATCGTTAACGACGGTAGCTCCGATGATTCGTGGGCAAAGGCTTCGAATTTGATGGATAAATACGGAAAGAGAAGGATTAGGTTGATTAACAAACGAAACGGGGGTTTAGCGGATGCTAGAAACGTCGGCATGCGATACGCGAGAGGCGATTGGTTGTGTATGTTGGATTCGGACGATTTGTTAGCGAGAGATTATTTGAGCCGAGCGGCAGAGTTAGTGGAGGAGGAACACGGCGATGGAGGCGACATCGCAACAACAACTTCAGGAGGACACACGGGAACTGGTGGCGTCGACATCATCCCCGGGTGCATGCGGAATTTTGATGCAGTTTCATCGGATTGGTGTTTCCCGGAAGGCTTCTCCATCGTAGGCGTCTCGCACTGGAACAAATTTCACGCCTCGGTTTTAATGAAAGCTGATTTAATGAGAAAAGTTGGCGGGTACGATCCAGGGATTCCGTGGGGCTTAGAAGATTGGAACTTTTGGTTGAACGCGGCGAAGTTTAACCCAATCGTCCGGTTCGTCCCTGAAATTACGTTTTACTATCGCCATCACAAAGGTACGTCTATGCGCAAGAAGATGTTCGCGACTTACTTAGAGCAAACAAAAGCGATGGTACGAACGAATCACGTCGAGTTATACGAACCGGTGCAATTGCTTCACGACCACGAGACGATTGAAAACATGCACGATGACACGCTAAAAGCGTTGGAGAAGAAAATGCAACAGTTTCCGTTACAGCCGATGCCGTATTTCTGGAGAGCGTTGCGAAGGACAAAGAAAATGGAATACGAGGAAGCAATCGATGATTTGAAAATCGCGTTGAACTTGACCACGTCGGAAAAACGATACAAGTGGCAAATGTATTATCGATTGGCGCTTTTGCACGAAGCTCTGGAGGAATATCCAGAGGCGGTAAAAGCCATCAACGGCGCTTTTCGGGACGCGTATTTCAACGAGATTTTATTAGTCAAGCACAGATTGGAGCAAAAAGTCTTGGGTGATCCGAAAGTTGTGTCCGCGCATTTAGTCGAAGCAACACCTACGTATTGGAAATCTGAAAAAGAAATGCACGATATCAACGAGGGAACATTAGCTGGCAAACTTTTAAAATCCGAGCAATCTCACGAACTCGCTGCGTTGGTCTCCGAGCAAATGCAACGCATGAATGCCTTGTTGCAAATAGCAACCACGAATCCTTGCGGTGACCCATCTGAACCGTTACCGAATAAAGGCGAATTTAATTTAGCTAAAAATGGTAATTTCAACGCCCAAAAGGATTACTGGAACCCATTCGGATCTGGATACAACTTAGCGCAGTCGTTATCCCGCTCCGGTTCTGGACCGCAGCCGTGCGCTCACGTAGAAAACGACAACGACGACGCCTCCTCAGGCTTCACGCAGCTCATCGAAATCAACCAGATAAAACCAGAACCGTTACTGGTGAAAATGTGGTCCAAGTCCAAAGACGTCTCCGGTACTACCAAAGATGCCGGGTACTCCTTATACGTCGACATATGGTACTCTGATGGTTCCAACGATTGGGGATTCAACGTTCCATTCAACCCCGGAACGCACGGTTGGGAACGTGCTGCCGCGTTTATCACGAAAGACAAGCCCATAAAATCTATCCAAGTGTATGGCATGCTGAGAGGTAAAGAAGGGGAGGCGTGGTTTGACGACATCACCGTCTCTCGAGGGAAACACGCCGCGTGCGCTTGCGGCGAACGCCAAATGTTCGAACCCACCGAGAACGGTGATTGCGAACAGTGTTTGGCAGGAATGAGATGTTTCTTGGGGGACGTG
>Ga0181559_10001604_pt1 | contig 22226 bp, 18 predicted proteins | sample 011ome_21_FD_133752 | JGI IMG/M metagenome (GOLD analysis project Ga0181559, IMG submission 133752) | Coastal salt marsh microbial communities from the Groves Creek Marsh, Skidaway Island, Georgia - 011508AT metaG (megahit assembly) | ecosystem: Environmental > Aquatic > Marine > Intertidal...
AGACCAAGGGCTGGTGGTGCATGCCACCGGCGTGGCCGGGCTGCGCGAGATCAGCGCAGAGTGCGGCAAAAACTTTGGCGATGGCGTGAAAGGGCAGGCCGCGCTTTTGGGCGTGGCGCATCCGATGGCGCCGCAGGTTTTTGCCAATGGCGTGCATATCGTGCCCCATGCAGATGGCACCATCGCCATCGGCTCGACCAGCGAGCGGTTTTTCGACAGCCCTGACAGCACCGACACGCAGCTAGATGCGGTGATCAATGCCGCCTGCACCGCCCTGCCCATATTGCGCGACGCGCCGGTTTTGACCCGGTGGGCCGGGCTGCGCCCCCGCGCGCGCAGCCGCGCCCCGGTGCTGGGCGCACACCCCACCCGGGCGGGGCAATTTATTGCCAATGGCGGGTTCAAAATTGGCTTTGGCATGGCGCCAAAAGTGGCGCAAACCATAGCGCTGTTGCTGCTAGAGGGGCAAGATATTATTCCCGACGGGTTTCGCGCCAGCGCCGCCCTATAGCAGCCAAAGCAGCGCCCCGCTCAGCGTAACAGCCGCCATCACCGTGGCCATCACCACCGACAGGGCCGCCAGCCCCTCGCAGCCGCATTCCTGTGCAAAAAGCGGGTAAACGCTGAACATCGGCATGGCCGCCGACAGCACCAATGCCGTGGCCATCATGCCCTCTGGCACGGGCAGGCCAAAGCCCGGCAGAACCAGCAGCAGCGCCACTGCCAAGGCAGGGTGCAGCAGCAGCTTGGCCAAGCTGATTTGCAGCGCCGCGCCGCGATCGGCCTGCAGCGGATAGCCCGCAATCGCCACCCCGATCGAGATCAGCGCCACGGGGGCGGCGCTGGCTGCCAGCAGATCCAGCACCTTGATCACCGGGGCGGGCACGGGCAGCTGCAAGGCCGACAGCGCCAGCCCCACCAATAGCCCAATCACCAAGGGGCGGCGCAGCAACCCAAGCACACTATGCGCCGCCATGCGCAGCACACCGCCCGCCTGCGCCTCTGGGCGCGCCAGCCCGATCAGCACCAAGGCCAAGGGAATTTGAACCAAGTTCTCGACCAGAAAATTCAGCGCCAAAATCATGCCTGCGGCATCGGGAAACACCATCAGCATCACCGGAAACCCAACAAAGCCAGAGTTCGCGCAAGACGCGCCCATCGCCGCCGTGGCCGCGCGCGCACGCCCCTGCCCTTGCGCCAAAAAGGCCCCATAGGTCAGCGCCATACTGCCCAAACCCGCAGCCAAGAACACCAGCAAATACCCCGGCTGCAGCACATCGGCCAGATCGCGCCGCGCGATTGCCCCGCACAACAACGCAGGCAGTGCAAAATTCATCACCAGCCCTGACAGAACGCGCTGATCGCCGGGGCGAAAAACGCCCACGCGCAGGCCCAACCAGCCCAAACCGATCAGGGCGAAAATGGGGGCGATAATGCCAAGTATCGCGGCCATCTACAGGCCCCAGTTCTGCGGCACGGGCTGGCCCAGCTCGGCTGCCAATGCCGCCAGATACTGGCGCATCACCGCCACGCGCGCCCGGGCCATGTCGCGCCCGGCATCGGTTTGCATGGTCTGGGGCAGGCGCAACAGCTTGATGGGCCAGTGATCTATGGCAAAGGCCCCATCCTGCAAGGGCCGCTTTTGGGCAAAGGGATCGGCGGCATCATAAAGCGGGCGGGCCAGCGCGCCCGAAACCAAAAATGTGCGCGCAATGCCAATGGCGCCCAGCGCATCCAGCCTATCGGCATCTTGCAAAATGCACGCTTCGGGGGTTTGCGGTGTGATGCCCGCGGAAAAGCTGTGCGCCTCTATGGCGTGGCGCGCGATGTCCATGCTGGGGGGGGCCATGCCCAAGCGGGCCATCAACGGCATAGCCGCCTGCGCCGACAGGGCAGAGGCCTGCGCGCGGTTGGGCGCGTCTTTGGGCAGGTTCACCAGATCATGCAGATAGGCCGCCGCGCAAAGGGCGGCGCGATCAATGCCATGATGGCTGGCAGCAATCGCTTGGGCGTTGGCCCAAATCCTGTCAAGGTGGGCTATATCATGCGCACTATCGGCCGCCATCTGGGCCTGCGCCGCAGCGCGCAATTGGGCCTGCAGGCCCGCGTTCATCCAATCCGGCCGCGATTGGCACCAATCTGGCCACGGTGCAGCAAAATATGGTCCAGCAAAACGCAGGCCATCATCGCCTCGCCCACAGGCACGGCGCGGATGCCCACGCAGGGGTCGTGCCGCCCCTTGGTGATAATCTCGGCCGCATCGCCCGATTTGGTAATGGTCTGGCGTGGCCGCAAAATAGACGAGGTGGGTTTCACCGCAAAGCGCACCACCACATCTTGGCCAGTGGTGATACCGCCCAAAATACCGCCCGCATGGTTGCTGGAATAGACCGGCTGGCCATCGTTACCCATAAAGATTTCATCGGCATTTTCTTCGCCAGTCAGGGTGGCGGCATTCATGCCCTCGCCAATTTCAATGCCCTTCACCGCGTTGATCGACATCATCGCCGCGGCCAGATCGGTATCCATTTTCCCATAAATCGGCGCCCCCAGCCCCGCAGGCACACCGCGCGCCACCAGCTCGATCACACCGCCCACCGAATTGCCGCTTTTGCGCAAACCGTCCAAATATTCGGCCCAATGCTGTGCGGCCTCGGCGTCGGGGCACCAAAACGGGTTTTGCCCAATTTGCTCGGCATCAAAGCGCGCGCGCGAAATCGCATGTGGGCCAATTTGCGTCATATAACCGGTAATTTGCAGCCCCGGCGCCAATTGTGCCAAGGCCGCGCGGGCCAAGCCGCCCGCCGCCACCCGCGCCGCAGTTTCGCGCGCAGAGGAACGGCCACCGCCGCGATAATCGCGGATTCCGTATTTCTGCCAATAGGTAATATCGGCGTGGCCGGGGCGGAATTTTTCGGCGATATCACCATAGTCCTTCGAGCGCTGATCGGTGTTTTCGATCATCAGCTGCACCGGTGTGCCAGTGGTTTGCCCCTCGAAGACGCCCGACAAAATCTTTACCGCATCCGGCTCGCGGCGCTGGGTGGTGTAACGCGATTGCCCGGGCTTGCGCTGGTCCAGCCAATGCTGCAGCGTGGCCTCGTCAATGGGCACACCCGGCGGGCAGCCATCCACCGTCGCGCCCAACGCTGGCCCATGGCTTTCACCCCAAGTGGTGACTCGGAATAGATGCCCAAAGCTATTAAGCGACATAGGTGCCCCCTGATATTGCCGCTTGGGGTTACCCGATTGCGGCGGCGCGTGCAATCGCAGCCTGCTTGCCAAGGGCAGGTGCGCATGCCAGTTTTCCGCCATCCCAACAAGGATACCGAAATGAGCGTTACCCAAAACCCGCCACACAGTGCCCCACCTGCACAAACCACCCAGCCGGCACGCCCCGCGCAGCTGCCGCAACTTGGCGCGCCGCGCAACCCCGGCACCGCGTTGGATATGGCGTGGCTGCGCGGCGCACAGGCCAATACCTCGGCGATCGAGCGGCGGGTGGCCAGCCTGCCGGGGCGGCGCAGCGTGAAAGGCGCCTATCAGGCGGCTTGGCTGGCGCGCGCGGTGTCTTGCATCGATCTAACCACGCTGTCGGGTGACGATACCGCCGACCGCGTTGCCCGCCTATGCGCCAAAGCGCGCCAGCCCGTGCGCGCCGATATCTTGGCGCAGCTGGGCCTTGTGGGGCTGCAGGTTGGGGCGGTGTGCGTCTATCATGAAATGGTGGCACCGGCGGTGCGGGCCTTGGCCGGCAGTGGCATTCCAGTGGCGGCTGTGTCAACGGGCTTTCCTGCGGGTTTGTCGCCCCTGCCCCTGCGGTTGGCCGAAATCGAGGCCAGCGTGCAGGCGGGCGCCCAAGAGATTGATATCGTCATTTCCCGGCGCCACGTTCTGGGCGGCGATTGGGGCGCGCTGTACGACGAGATGCGCAGCTTTCGCGCGGCCTGCGGCGGGGCGCATGTGAAGGCCATTTTGGCCACAGGTGAATTGGGCAGCCTGCGCAATGTGGCGCGTGCCAGTTTGGTGTGCATGATGGCCGGGGCCGATTTCATCAAAACCTCGACCGGCAAAGAAAGCGTAAACGCCACATTGCCGGTCAGCTTGGTGATGCTGCGCGCCATTCGCGACTATTACCAGCGCACCGGGCATAAAGTGGGCTATAAACCCGCCGGTGGCATTTCAAAGGCCAAAGACGCGCTGACCTATCTGGCCTTGGTCCACGAGGAACTGGGCACAGATTGGTTGCACCCAGATTTATTGCGCTTTGGCGCCTCTAGCTTGCTGGGCGATATCGAGCAGCAGTTGGAACATTTCATCACCGGCGCCTATTCGGCCCCTTGGCACCACCCAATGGGCTGATGCCCGGCCCACCCGCGGGCCAATTGGCAGATCACACAGACAGACCACACAGGCACATTACGAGGCAGATCATGCGTATCTCAGAAATTTTCGACACCATGGCCCTTGGCCCCGCCCCCGAAAGTGCCGCCGAAGCGCAGGCTTGGCTGCAGCGCCACGCCGGCGGCTTTGGCCATTTTATCGACGGGCGCTTCACCCCGCCCCAGCCCGCGTTTGACACCATCAACCCGGCAACGGGCATCACGCTGGCGCGCCTAAGCCACGCGGGCCAGCCCCAGATTGATGCCGCCGTTGCCGCAGCCGGGCGCGCGCAAAGGCGCTGGGCGGGTCTGGGCGGGCACGGGCGGGCGCGCTATCTTTATGCGCTGGCGCGGGCGGTGCAAAAACACGCGCGCCTGTTTGCGGTGCTTGAGGCACTGGATAACGGCAAGCCGCTGCGCGAAACCCGCGATATTGATATCCCGCTGGTGCAGCGCCATTTCTATCACCATGCAGGCCATGCCCAGTTGCTAGACGCGCATTTTCCCGGCCAAGGTCCGGTGGGGGTATGTGCACAAATTATCCCGTGGAATTTCCCGCTGTTGATGCTGGCTTGGAAACTGGCGCCCGCCTTGGCGGCGGGCAATTGCGTTGTGCTGAAACCGGCAGAGCAAACACCGCTGAGCGCGCTGTTATTTGCGCAGATCTGCCACGAGGTGGGCCTGCCCCGCGGTGTGGTGAATATTGTGACGGGCGATGGTGAAACCGGCGCCGCGCTGGCCGCCCATCCGGGCGTGCAAAAAGTGGCCTTCACCGGCTCGACCGATGTAGGCCGCGCCATCCGCCGTGCCACGGCGGGGCAAGGCAAGGCCCTGACATTAGAGCTGGGGGGCAAATCGGCCTATATCGTGTGCGAGGATGCCGATATCGACAGCGCCATCGAGGGGCTGGTCGATGCGATCTGGATGAACCAAGGCCAAGTCTGCTGCGCGGGCTCGCGGCTGTTGGTGCAAGAGGGTATCGCCGAAACATTTCTGGCGCGGCTCAGGGCGCGGATGGCCAAGCTGCGCGTGGGCGACCCGCTGGATAAATGCATCGATATCGGGGCGATTGTCAGCGCCCAGCAGGCCCAACGCATCGCGCAGCTGCTGGCCAGCGCCCCCGAAGGCTGCGTATACCAGCCGGGCCAAGCGCTGCCGCAAGAGGGGCATTTCATGCCACCCACGCTGGTGTGCAACCTGCCACAGGCCCACCCCCTGATGCACGAAGAAATATTTGGCCCCGTGTTGGTGTCTTGCACCTTTCGCACCCATGCCGAGGCGGTCGAACTGGCCAACAACACCCGCTATGGGCTGGCCGCCACGATCTGGAGCGAAAATATCAACCTTGCGCTGGGGCTGGCCCCGCAACTGGTGGCGGGTGTTGTCTGGATCAATTGCACCAATATGTTCGATGCCGCAGCGCCATTTGGCGGGCTACGCGACAGCGGTTTTGGCCGTGAAGGCGGCCCCGAAGGCATGGCCGCCTATCTGGCCCCCTTGGCCAAGGGCCGGCCCGCAAAACCTGTGCCCGCCTTTGGCCCAAGGCAGGGCGCGGTGCAGGCCCACGCGCCCCGGCCTGCCATTGATCACACCCAAAAACTGTATATCGGCGGCAAACAGGCCCGGCCCGATGGTGGATATAGCCAAGCTGTTTACAGCGCCAAGGGGCAGCTGTTGGGCCACGCGCCGCTGGCCAACCGCAAAGATCTGCGCAACGCAGTGCAGGCGGCGCAAGCGGCCCGTGGCTGGGCCAGTAGCAGCGGCCATGCGCGCGCACAAGTGCTGTATTATCTGGCCGAAAACATGCAATCGCGCGCCGATGAATTGGCCCAAACCTTGAATGAAATGACCGGGCGCCGCGATGGTATGGCCGAGGTGGAAACCAGCCTTGAGCGGCTGTTCACCTATGCGGCTTGGGCCGACAAATACGACGGGCGTGTCGCCAATGTGCCCTTGCGCGGGCTGGCCTTGGCATTGCGTGGCCCAGTGGGCGTTATCGGCGCGCTGTGCCCAGACGAGGTGCCATTGCTGGGCTTGATCTCGGTTTTGGGGCCAGCGCTGGCCATGGGAAACCGCGCCGTTGTGGTGGCCTCGCAGCCCTTTCCCTTGGTGGCGGGGCCGGTTTATCAGCTGCTAGAGACATCAGATATTCCTGCAGGTGTGGCCAATATTTTAACGGGCATGCATCGTGAACTGGCCCCGCATATGGCCCGCCACGCCGGCATTGATGCGGTCTGGGGGTTCAGCCACACCAACCTTTCGGCCGAAATCGAGACCGCCAGCGCCGACACGCTGAAACGCACATGGGTGAACAATGGCCGCACCCGCGATTGGTTTGGCCCCGAAGGCGCCGGGCGTGCCTTTTTGGACGCGGCGACCGAGGTAAAAACCGTTTGGGTGCCCTATGGGGAATAGGGCACCCAAGGTTTAGTTGGCGGCCAGCCCCTGCGGCTGGCCCACAACGACAAATGTCAGCAGCTCTGGGTTCATCAGGCGCCGGGCCACGCGGGCCACATCGGCCTGGGTTACCGCCTCGATACGGGCATTGCGGGTGTTGACGTAATCGCGATCAAACCCCTGCAACTGCATGCCCACGATGATCTTGGCAATCGGGCCATTGCCATCAAAGCGCAACGGATAGGCGCCGGTCAGATAGGTGATTGCATCTTGCAATTCCTCGGCGCTGACACCGTTTTCAGCGGCCTCGGCCCATTGTTGGCGGATCACAGCCACCGCCTCGGCCACTCGGTCATTGGCCGAGGAGACCGAGCCTTGCCACAAATCGGCGTAATCCTTGTCGCCCAGATAGGTATAGATGCCATAGGTCAGGCCACGCTTTTCACGCACCTCCGCCATCAAGCGGCTTTCAAAACCACCCCCGCCCAAAATGTGATTAAGCACGAAGGCGGGAAAGAAATCAGGGTCGTCCAACCCCAAGCCCGGCTGGCCAAACAACACCACCGATTGTGGCGTGGGAAAATCAACCACATGCACCCCGCCATCAAATGCCAAGGGCGCAGGCCCCGGCAGGGTGGCCTGCGCTGTGGGCAAATCACCCAACAGCTGGTCCAGCAGCAGCCCCAGTTCTTCGGCGGTGATGTCACCCGCGGCGCCCACAAACACACGGTTGCGCACCAACAAGGCGCGATGCGCCTGTTGCAAATCATCCCGCGACAGCGCCGCCACGCTTTCCAGCGTGCCATCTACCGGCTGGCCATAGGGGTGGGCGGCGAATACGCGCGCATCAAAGGCGCGCCCCGCCATGGCGCGCGGGTCTTTCAGATCCGAACGCAGGTTCGACAGCATTTGCGCGCGCACCCGCGCGACCGCGTCCTCGTCAAAGCGCGGCTGAACCAGCGACTGGCGCAGCAAATCCACCGATTCCGCGCGGTTTTCGGTTAGAAACCGGGCCGATACGCTGATTGTATCATCAGACGCCCCATAGCTGAACGAGGCCGCCAGCCCCTCGGCTGCGCGGGCAAAGCCGCGGGCATCCAAATCGCCTGCCCCCTCTTCCAGCAGCGCCGCCATCAGGCTGGCCACGCCTTTTTTGCCCTCGGGGTCCAGCACGGCGCCACCGCGAAACCGCAGTTCAAGCGCCGTAAATGGAATGGAATGATCCTCGACCAGCCACGCGGTGATCCCCCCGGGCGATGTGACTTGCTTGATCTCGACACCCGCGCGTGCAGGCAGGGCCGCAACCACCAGCATCAGTGCAAAAACAAAGCGAATCATTGTGTTGCCTCCTCGGTCATCAACCAGCCGGTCACCGATTGACGCCGATCCAGCACCCTATGTGCCGCCGCCATCACATCATCGGCAGTGACCGCCTGCAGCACCTGCGGCCATGCTTGCACATCGGCAATGCTTAGGCCCTGCGTCAGCGCCCGGCCATAGCGGTTTGCCAGCCGTTCAACATTGTCGCGGTCATAAATCTCGGCGGCCTTCCCCTGCATCTTGATCCGCGCCAGCTGGTCTGCATCGACACCGGTTTTCAGAAACTCTGCCAGCACCTGATCCATTGCATCCTCGGCCTGCTGCAAAGACACCCCCGGCGCGGGCACAACCACCAGATCAAAACTGGTCTGATCCAACGACCCACCGCCGTAAAACGCGCCCGTATAGACGGCGGTTTGGCTGTCAAACTGCAGCTTTTCGGCCATAACGCTGGTGGTGCCACCGCCCAGAATTTCCGCCAAAATCGTCAAAGCCGCTGCGGTTTCTTGGGCGCCACTGTCGCGTTCGGGGGCCAGATAAGCCCGCGAGACATAGGGCTGGGCGACGCGCGCATCGCGAAAGACCAAGCGCCGCTCGGCGGTTTGGGGCGGCTCTTGCGGGCGTATGCGCGGGGGCAGATCCGGGTTGGCGGGCAGCGGGCCGTAATATTTCTGCGCAAGCTCGCGTACCTCTTGGGGGCGCACATCGCCCGCCACAATCAAAATGGCGTTGTTGGGGGCATAATAGCGGTCGTAAAAGGCACGCGCCTTGGCCTGATCCAGCGCCACCATTTCGTGGCGCCAGCCAATCACTGGCACACCATAGCGGTGGTTCAAATAAAGGGCTGCGTTCTTTTGCTCGCGAAATAGCGACGAAGGATCGTTTTCAACGCGCTGGTTGCGTTCTTCGATAATCACGTCGCGTTCGGTGGCCACATCTGTTTCTGACAATTGCAGGTTGACCATGCGATCGGCCTCCATCTGCATCATCAAGGGCAGGCGATCGGCGGCGACACGCTGGTAATAGGCGGTGTAATCGTAGCTGGTAAAGGCATTATCCGAGCCACCATTGCGCGCCACAGTGGCCGATAATTCGCCCGGCGCCATGTTTTGCGTGCCTTTAAACAAGAGATGTTCCAAAAAATGCGCCACGCCCGAGGCGCCCGGCGGCTCGTCGGCCGAGCCGGCCCGATACCACACCATATGCACAACCACCGGTGCGCGGTGGTCTTCGATCACCACCACCTCCATGCCGTTATCAAGGGCAAAGCTGCTGACCTGCGCCGCCGCACGCAGCGGCAAGGCGATCAATAAAACCGAAAATACGGGTGCGATATAGCGTAACATAGGACCCCCAAAACCGTTTGGTCTGGCCTATAGATACGGTAAAAATCCCCAGCGGCAAGGCGGCTGACGGGGATGTGAGCGCGCCGCCGCCGCCCTAGTTGTTTTGGCCTGCAGGCGGCACCGAGGGGGTTGGCACCCCTTGACGACGAAATGCTTGGTTTGTGGCCTCGGCATCCAGCGTCTGGCCGCTGTAGACCTCGTTATATTTGTTCTTGATGAAGATACGCAGCTTTTGGAACCGGCCCATGCGGCGGCGGAAATCTTCGTCCTCAGAGGCCAAGGTTTGGCGGATGCCAGCCTCTTGGCCATTGCGCGCGGCGGTTTGCACCAAGGCGGTATCGGCGGCGGGCACAGATTGCGCGGCAATGGCGCCGGGGCGGCCACCCAATTGCGCCAAGGCATCAGCCACCGGGTTTTGATCGGTCAGGTTGGCCCCACCGGGTGTGGGGGTGGGCAGGGTTGCAAAATCTTTGGGCTGCTCCAGCGGTTTGCCGGGCACTATCAGGAATTCGTCTGGCCCATTATTCATGCTGGACAGGTTGCGCAGCTGCGGCGCCTCGCGCGGGCCTGTGCAGGCGCCCAGCGCCAAAACTGCAACCATCGCCAAGGCAGGGTATTTCATGTGCTTTGTCCCGCTTCTGTCATGAACGGCCCAAGCAATAGACCATTGCGCGCCCCGCGTCACGAGGCGTTTTTTGCGCCCGGCGTCTCGCCGCCAAACAGCGCCAACCCAAACGCACCCGCGAAAATGGTGATATCAGCCACGTTAAAGGCATAAGGGTTGGCCAAGCCACAGCAGGACATATTCAAAAAATCTGCCACCGCGCCGTAAACCAGCCGGTCAATCACATTGCCCAGCGCCCCCCCCAGCAGCAGCCCCGCAGCCAAATGGCCGGGCCAGCCCATGGGCGTGCGCCGCAGCCACCACAGCACCCCCCCCATCACCACGAAGGCCACCGCAATCAACAGCCAGCGCGCCAAATCAGCCTGCCCGGAAAACAGCCCGAAATTGATGCCATCATTCCAGGCCATGCGCAGGTTCAAAAAGGGCGGCAGCACATCAATCGCCAAGACACTGCGCAGGTTCAGCACGTGCACCACAAAGTATTTGCTGATTTGATCCAGCAAAAACGTGATTGCAGCCACCCACCAAACCAAACGCATGCCTTAGATCCTTTTGCAAATAAGCAGGCCGCCCAGCACCGGGGCCTTAATGGCGGAAATGGCGCATTCCGGTAAAGACCATGGCCAGCCCAGCCGCGTCGGCGGCGGCGATCACCTCGTCATCGCGCATCGAGCCACCGGGCTGGATCACACAGCTGGCGCCCGCTGCTGCTGCTTCCAGCAAGCCATCGGGAAAGGGGAAAAACGCATCCGACGCCACAGCCGAGCCAACCGCAGGGCTGCCATCCAAACCCAGATCAGCCGCCATGCGCGCGGCTTTCACAGCCGCGATATTGGCGCTGTCTAGGCGGCTCATCTGCCCTGCCCCAACACCCACCGTTGCCCCATCTTTGACATAGACGATGGCGTTTGATTTCACGTGTTTGGCCACTTTCCACGCGAAAAGCAGGTCTTGCATCTGCGCCGCGGTCGGGGCTTTTTTGGTCACCACGCGCAGGTCTTGCAGACCCACTGTGCCGTTGTCTTTGTTTTGAAACAGATATCCGCCTGCAACCTGCCGTATGGTCATGCCGCCCGCGGCCGGGTTGGGCAGCGCATCGGTGGTCAGCAAGCGCAGGTTTTTCTTGGCCGCAAAGATCTGGCGCGTCGCAGCGCTGGCGCCGGGTGCGATGACCACTTCGGTAAAGATCTGGGTGATTTCTTGCGCGGTCTCTTCGTCCAGCGGCTGGTTCAGCGCCACGATCCCACCAAAGGCCGAGGTGCGGTCGCAATCAAATGCCGCGCGATAGGCCTGCAGCAGGCTGCCCCCCCGCGCCACACCGCAGGGGTTGGCGTGTTTGATGATGGCGCAAGCCGGGCCATCGGCGGGGTCAAATTCGGCCACCAGTTCAAAGGCGGCATCGGTATCGTTGATATTGTTATACGACAGCTCTTTGCCCTGATGCTGCTGGGCCGTGGCCACGCCTGCACGCGCAGTGCCATCGACGTAAAACGCGGCCTGCTGGTGGGGGTTTTCCCCATAGCGCAGGGTTTGGGCCAGCTGCCCGGCCACCATCCGGCGGCGCGGCGCCAGCTCGCCTATGGCGTCGGCCATCCAGCTGCTGACCGCCGCATCATAGGCGCCGGTGCGCGCATAGGCGATCTGTGCCAGACGCTGACGAAAGCCAAAGCTGGTTTGGCCATCATGCTGGGCCATCTCGTCCAGCAGGGGTTGGTAATCTTCGACATCAACCACCACGTTCACGAAAGCGTGGTTTTTGGCCGCAGCGCGGATCATGGCTGGGCCACCGATATCAATATTCTCGATCATCTCGTCATAGGCCGCGCCACGCGCCAGCGCCGCTTCAAACGGGTAGAGGTTGACAACCAGCAGATCGATTGCGCCGATACCGTGCTGTTCCATCGCCTGTTGATGGGCCGGGTCATCGCGCAGCGCCAGCAAACCGCCGTGCACATTGGGGTGCAGGGTTTTCACCCGGCCATCCATCATTTCGGGAAACCCGGTCACATCGGCCACATCGCGCACAACCAGCCCCGCCTCGCGCAGGGTTTTGGCCGAGCCGCCAGTGGACAACAATTCGACACCACGGGCCGCCAAGGCCTGTGCCAGCTCTATCAGGCCAGTTTTATCGGATACAGAAAGCAGGGCACGGCGGATCGGGTGCAGGTTGGTCATTTTATATTGGGCTCCGGTCAGTCAGTCGTCAGGTCCATCTCGTCCCGGTGCAGATCACGTATCGACATGGGCGTTTCATGCGCCTTGGCCAGCGACCACCGGATGCGGGTCGCATAATCTATCGCGCGGGCAGATAAAACGACTTGTTTGGTCGCACGGGGCTGAATTCGGCCTTTTTCCAGATAAACCGAAGGATCCAGCCGCATTTGCGCATGGCCATCATGGCGAAACACCCAAATCTCGCCACTTTTCAGCGCCATGCTGACCGCCTGCCCCGCCATATCTAGGCTGGCGTCAACGTCGGGGTGCAGATGAAACCGTATGTCAAACCCCACGCCCTGCAATTTGGTGTTTTCCAACATCGTATCAAAGCGGCGCTTGTCCGCCTCTTCAAGGGCCAGCAGCATATCCTCGCCCTGCAGCCCGCGCCCATCCAAAGACAATTGCAACAGCCGGGCATGGGTCAGCCCGTGGGTGCGCACATAGCCATTATGCCCGCCTTCAAAACGCAGCACCTGCGCGTCGCGGCCCAGCTCGATGGGCACAGCGGTGGGGCGGTCAACCAGCCACTCGCCCCGCGCGCCACGGCGCCCCAGCCGGGCGCTGGAAAACCCCTCGATTGCCAAGGTCGAATGGCTGGCCGTGGCCCGCCCCGCCCGCCGCCATTCTGCGCCAAATGTCACGCCAGAGCCGCAGTTCACCACCAAGGGCCGGCGCCCCGATGTCAGCTCGAACGCCAAAGTCGAGGCATGCGCCCCCAAAGATGCCGCCGCCTGAGGGGGCGGGGCGGCATCTATGATCAGGCTGGTGCGGCCTGCGGTTTGGCGCACAAAACCCATCGATAGCCCCTCGGGGTGCAGCCCGCGCACCCCGGCGGCCGCCAAAGCCTGATCCAAACGCCCCTCGGGCCCACGCCCGCCACCATGAAACCGCGCAAGCCCACCATCGGCATGGCGCAAACTGCGCAGCGTGGGCGCGATACGCTCGATCGCGGTGCGATGCGCCTCGCCAATGGGTAGCGCGGCCTCGTGCAAGGCGGTCGCGGCCCATGTCAGCAAGGTAAACACCTCTAACAGCTCTTCTGGGTTGCGGGTGGGAATTCCGCCATCGCTGTCGATTTGCTGCGCGCATTCCCGGGCCAGCGCCTGACAGGCCGGCGCCACATGCCGGCCCATACCTTGCAGCGAAAGCCCTGCATAAATCAGCCCTGTCAACGCCTCGAACCGGGGCAGGCCGGGCGCCGCAGCGTGCCAGCGCTGCGCCAGAAAATGGGCCTGCTGCGCCAAGCTGCGGTAAAACAACGTGCTTTCCTGTGCCTCTTGGGCGCGCAGCACAAACAAGGCATGATGGATCCAGCGTATCAGCCGCCGACCCGCCAAATCGGGGCTCCAGCCAGCGCCACGCCCACGGCCATCCCTGGCGATCCACTGCCATAGCCATGCTTGCGCGGCCAGCCGCGCGGGCGTGTCGCCCACCGCCGCCAGATCATCCAGCCAGGCAAAGCCCTGTAATTCTTCTTCAAAGGCATCATCGGGGGGGGTGATATCCCACAGCCCCTGCTGGGCATCGGGCTGGGCCTGAACCAAATGCCCGGCAAACATGAAATTTCCTGCCAACAATTGCCGCCCGCGCGCCACGCTGCCCACCGTGCGCGGTTCGGGTTGGCTGACAAAGCCGGTGGCGGGCCGCGCCATGGTACTGCGCCACGCCTGAACCCGGTTCATCAGCCGCAGCCAACGTGCCAAAAAACTGTGTGGCTGCGACATTCACCTGCCTTCTTCGCGTGACCCCCGGTTAAGATAGATTAGCCAAGCAACAATTCCTTGTCACGGCAAACCTGATCTTTTGAAGGGGCCGCCCTACCCAAAGGCAGGTGAGGCGCCTTACAGCGTGGCGGCCAACCGCGTGCCCTGATCGATGGCGCGTTTGGCATCCAGTTCTGCCGCCAAATCGGCCCCACCGATAACGTGGCACGCCACGCCTTTGGCCTGCAACTGATCGGCAAGGCCGCGCTCGCTGATTTGGCCGGCGCACAGCACCACCGTATCCACCGGCAAAATAGTGGGGTTTTCGCCACTGGGGCCAAAGCTGATGTGCAGCCCCTCATCGTCGATTTTCTCGTAATTCACCCCACCCATCATGGTAACGCCCTTCATTTTCAGGGCACTGCGGTGAATCCAGCCCGTGGTTTTGCCCAAACCTTTGCCCAGCGCCTGTGCCTTGCGCTGCAGCAGCCACACCTGCCGCGCCGCGGGGGCGGGTTGTGGGCCCTCGGGCGCCAAACCGCCCCTATGCGTGCCCGGGTCGCTGACCCCCCATTCACGCAGCCAGGCTGGCAGGTCTTCGCTGGGGCTGTGGCCCTCGTGCACCAAGGTTTCGGCCACGTCAAAGCCAATGCCACCGGCCCCAATCACCGCCACTTTTTGCCCCGCCGTGGCGCGCCCAGCCAGCAAATCTGCGTAGCTGATCACCTTTGCATGCGCCTGCCCCGGGATCTGCGGATCGCGCGGCTGCACGCCTGTGGCCACCACCACCTCGTCAAAGCCGGCCATGTCTTCGGCGCCCACCGCCTGCCCCAAACGCAGCGTGACACCAGTGCTGGTCAGCATGGTTTTAAACCATGCCACCAGCCCGTGAAATTCCTCTTTGCCGGGCACTTGGCGCGCCAAATTCAGCTGACCGCCGACATGGGCGTCTTTGTCAAACACCGTCACCTTATGGCCGCGCTGCGCGGCGGCAATCGCGGTAGACAAGCCCGCCGGGCCCGCCCCCACAACCGCAATATTTTTTGGGGTCTGGGCAGGGTGCAGCTGCAGCTCGGTTTCAAAACAGGCGCGCGGGTTCACCAAACAAGACGAGATTTTGCCGCTGAACGTATGGTCAAGACAGGCTTGGTTACAGGCGATACAGGGGGCAATTTCAGCGGCCTTGCCTGCTTGGGCCTTGGCCACGAAATGCGCATCCGCCAGCATCGGCCGCGCCAAGCTGACCATGTCAGCGCAGCCCTCGGCCAGCACCTGCTCGGCCACTTCGGGTGTGTTGATACGGTTCGAGGTGATCACCGGGATGCCCACATGACCCATCAGCTTTTTCGTCACCCATGCAAAGGCACGGCGGGGCACGCTGGTGGCGATGGTGGGAATGCGCGCCTCGTGCCAGCCAATTCCTGTGTTGATGATGGTGGCACCGGCTTTTTCCACCTCGCGGGCCAATTGCACCACCTCTTCGAAGGTCGAGCCGTTGGGCACCAGATCGATCATCGACAAACGGTAAATGATAATGAAATCATCCCCCGCCATCTGGCGCGCGCGGCGCACGGCCTCGATCGCCACGCGCATGCGGTTTTCATAGCTGCCGCCCCACGCATCGGTGCGTTTGTTGGTATGGGTGACCAAGAATTGGTTGATGAAATACCCCTCAGACCCCATTACCTCGACCCCGTCATAGCCTGCCTCGCGGGCGCGGGCGGCGGCGGTGGCAATGTCATCGAGCTGCCTTTGAATGCCGGCCTCGTCCAGCTCTTTCGGGGGAAAGGGCGAGATGGGCGATTTGATGGCCGATGCAGACACGCATTCAGGCCCATAGGCATAGCGCCCCGCATGCAAGATTTGCATCGCAATCTTGCCATCTGCGTGATGCACCCGATCCGTGACAATGCGGTGATTGGCAATATCTTCGGGGGTAAACAGGCCCGCGGCACCGGGGAAAACCCCGCCCTCGCGGTTGGGGGCCATGCCCCCTGTCACCATCAGCCCAACGCCGCCACGCGCACGTTCGGCGTAAAATTCGGCCACCCGGTTCCAATCGCGGGTTTCTTCCAACCCCGTATGCATCGACCCCATCAGCACCCGGTTTTTCAAGGTGGTGAAGCCCAAATCAAGCGGTGAAAGAAGATGGGGATAGGCGGTCATATCTGGCGCTCCGGGTTGCGAATGGTCCTGCCTGCCCCTGCCCCAAAAGGGGCGGGGGTGCGGCCCATTTAAGATGCGGCCAAGGCGGCAGGTTTGTCACCCCCAAACGCCGCGTAACGCGCGCGGGCCTTAGGCGATTTCCGCGCAATGGCGGCGAAAGGCGCGCTTTAGCATGTCCAGCTCGGCGCGCAGCAGGCCAATTTCAGCCCGGATATCATCGGCCAAGGCATCACCGGCCAAAATGGCAAAGCTTTCCAGCGTTTCGCCAGTGTCGGGGTTGGAAATGACAAAGCTTTGCAGCCCATCCGAGATCAGCTGCGCTGGGATCGGCACCCGCACCTCCCAATGGTTGTCGGCGCGGTTTTCCACAACGTCAACACCCGCCAAGGCCACGCCTTGATGGGTGACGCTGATGGCGGGGGGCTGGCTGCCGGCGGTGTCGGGCAGGGTTAACACCCCATGCCACACACCTTCGACCAAACGCGTTTTCGTTAGCTGCAGTTTGCTCATGCCACACTCCTATAGTTCGGCCCGCGGGCGGCGGCTGAAGGTCACATCGCGCAAAGTTACCTGGTTCATCTCGGGGCCCTCGAAGATCAGGTCTAGCCACGCTTGTTCGGCCCGCTTTTCGTTCAATTTGGTATAGGCCAAGTCGAATTCGACGCTGGTTTCTCTGTTGCCCAATGGCAGTTCACACACGATCTGTTCGGTGTTTGGGCCGTGGCGCACGTTGAGGCGGGCGAAAATTTCCAACGGTCTTTCGGTTTCCACCACCATATCCACCCGCATCAAATGGCGCCGTTGCAGCCCCTCGACCGCCTCTTTGGGCAGGTCAACCACCACCGACAAAAACGAGCCATCAAAGCGAAACACATCCATCCGCAGGCCAAACGGCGCCAGATCCTCTGCCCGCGTATTGCGCAATTGCCGCAAACTCAGCTCGGACAAACGACAATCGTGAAACAGCGTCACCTCGTCGCCCAGCATGGTTTTGCTTTCCACCGCCACAAGCCCGGGCATCGGCAGGCCCGCGCGCCACAGCTGCGGGCGCCATGCCCAATCGGCATTGGCAGGCTTACGAAACGCGTTCGAGCCGATTGCCGGCAACGCAAGGCGGCTTTCGGCGGTAAAAATGAACTCGCTTAACTGATGGCGCAGCGCCCGTGCCCGCCCGCGCTGTGCGCGCAGCTGTGCCAAGGGCGCCGCACTGGCCACCCGCGCGGCCCACGACCAGCGCGCCAAAGACCCGCGATACACCAATTCTGTTATAAATCGCATCACCCAAAACCCACTCACTGGCACCAACATCTGCGAGTCGGCCCCAGACTAAGCCGGTTTTCAGCCGGGCACACCCCCAAACCGCAGCCAAGCTACAGGGTTTTGGCACCATCTGCATTTTCTTGCGCGGGGGGAATGGGCCGTTCCGGGGTGGCGTCGCGGATATCATCGATCAGCTGCATCACCAGGCACCGCCCCCCCGCGCCTGCAAGGGGGCTTGTTTCTGGGCCATAAAGCGCCACCCCGACCACACGGGCATTCACCACAAAAAGCGCCCGCCAAAACAGCCTGGGCGTCTGGCCTGCCTCGGCCTCGGGGCCTGCGCGCAGCAAAATTGCATCGGGCGCTGCATCCACCAATTCCGCCCCAAGACTGCCCGCAAGCGCAACAGCATCGGGCAGCGCAGGCGCCTGTGGCCCTGAAACAGACACAGAGATCACCGCAGGTTCGGCGCGTTGGGGCATGGGATAGCCTGACAGGCTTTCGCAACTGGCAATCAGGGCAAAATCGCCCCCCTGTGCCGGGGGCGCAGACAGGCTGTCGGCGTCAACGCAATACCCCCCCGAGGGGCGCACCACCACATCGCCACCAGCCAACACCGCCTGCAGACGCGCATCGCCCGAAATTTCGGGGGTGCTCATACAACCAGCCACCACAAGGGGCAGCGCCCATAAGGCCACAGCGGCACGCGGTTTGGGCGCGGGCCACAGGCCCACGACACGCGCTAAAAAGCCAACGGCGGGGGTTTCCCCCCGCCGCCTGCCGTTATCAAAGATCCATATAGACATGCCGTTCAGCTTGGCCACCGGGATGGGTGACCGCGCCTTTGTAGGTTTCACCAACCAGCTGGGCATATTTCCACAGCGCGCCCGAGGCATAGATCGTCTCGCGCGGGCCTTTCCAATCGGCCTTGCGCGCGGCCAGCTCGTCCTCGCTTAGATCAACCGACAACTCGCCGGTGATCGCATCAATGGTGATGATGTCGCCATTGCGCAGCAGGGCAATCGGGCCGCCATGGGCTGCTTCGGGGCCAACATGGCCCACGCAGAACCCACGCGTCGCACCCGAGAAGCGGCCATCGGTGATCAGCGCCACCTTCTTGCCCATGCCCTGACCAGACAGGGCGGCGGTGGTCGCCAGCATTTCACGCATGCCCGGGCCGCCTGCGGGGCCTTCGTTGCGGATGACGATCACTTCGCCCTCTTTATATTCGCGCGCCTTGACGGCGGCAAACGCGTCTTCCTCGCATTCAAAGACACGGGCCGGGCCGACAAAACGCTGGTGCTGGGCGTCGATCCCCGCGACCTTCACAATCGCCCCTTGGGGGGCCAGATTGCCCTTTAGCCCCACGACACCGCCGGTTTTGGTGATCGGCGTTTCGATGGGGTAAATCACGCGGCCATCGGCCTCGCGCTCGATCATGTCGATTTCTTCGCCGATGCTGCGGCCTGTTGCGGTCATGCAATCTTCGTGGATCAGACCGGCCTTGCGCAGTTCTTTCATCACCACCGGCACACCGCCTGCATCATACAGGTCCTTGGCCACGTAATCGCCGCCGGGCTTTAGGTTTACGAAATAGGGCGTGTCGCGGAAAATCTCGCAGACATCATCAAGGAAAAACTCGATCCCCGCCTCATGGGCAATCGCAGGCAGGTGCAGGCCTGCGTTGGTCGAACCGCCGGTGCAGGCCACAACGCGCGCCGCGTTTTCAAGGCTTTGACGCGTCACGATGTCACGGGCGCGGATGTTGCGCTCGAGCAGCGTCATCACCGCGCGGCCCGAGGCCTCGGCATATTGATCGCGCGATTCATAAGGGGCCGGCATGCCGCTGGAATTCATCAGCGCCAGACCGATGGCTTCGGACACGCAGGCCATGGTGTTGGCGGTGAACTGGCCACCACAGGCCCCCGCCGACGGGCAGGCCACGCGTTCCAGCATATCCAGCGCCTTGTCAGACATTTGTGCGTTCTGGTGCCAACCCACGGCTTCGAACATGTCCTGAACGGTCAAATCGCGCGAGCGGAATTCTTCGGGGATTTCTTGCACTTGCGGCGCTTTACCGGGCAGGATCGAACCGCCGTAGATAAACACCGACGGCACGTTCAGCCGCACCATGGCCATCATCATGCCCGGCAGCGACTTGTCACAACCCGCCAGACCGACGATCGCGTCGTAGCAATGGCCGCGCATCGTCAGCTCTACGGTATCGGCAATCGCCTCGCGAGAGGCCAGCGAGCTGCGCATGCCCTCGTGGCCCATGGCGATGCCATCGGTCACAGTGATGGTGGTAAATTCACGCGGTGTGCCCAGCGCCTGTTTCACCCCCATCTTCACGGCCTGCGCCTGACGGTTTAGCGCAATATTGCACGGTGCCGCCTCGTTCCAGCAGGTGGCCACACCCACCAAAGGCTGGTGAATTTCTTCCTCGGTCATGCCCATTGCATAGTAATAAGACCGGTGCGGCGCGCGTTCGGGCCCTTCGGTCACGTATCGGCTGGGCAATTTGGATTTATCAAATTTCGTCATGGCGGCCTCCGCAAGAAGAATGTTGCGTGCAGAAATAGAGAAGGGCTGACAAAGTCACAAGGCGTTTTGAGCGAAAAGGTATACCAAACCGCCCCCACCCTTGCACGGCTTTGGGCCAAGGCTGGCGCCAAGGCGTGGCCTGCGCTATGACAGCCATAAACGCCGCCCCCCTTTTCAGGACAGACCATGGCATATGCGCCCCATGCCCGTTTTGTTGCCCCGGCACTGGCCGCAGCCGAGCTGCCGCGCTTGGCCTTTGGCGTTGTGGCAATCGAGGGGCTTTATAAACTGTTCTTGATTGGGTTCGAACGGGGGCTGGATGCCGCGCCCGGCTTTTCAGCGCATATGATCTGGTATGCCAACACCGCCACGGGCCTGCTGTTGCAGCTGTTCAGCTTTGGCTTCTTGGCCTTGGCCGTGGTGCTGGTGGCGCGGCTGGGCCATGGCCGTGGCCTGACCAGCCTGATTGGCCCCATCGGCCCCAGCCTGCGGGCGCTGACATGGGCCTTGGGGGCGGTGCTGCTGTTTTTCGCCCTGACCGAATTGCTGCCCCCCTATTGGATGGCCGAGGGCCAAGCCCAGGCGCGCGCGCCGCTACACTGGCTGGCGCTGTTGCCACTGTCGCTGCTTGCCTTGTTGGTGCAATGCGGCGCCGAAGAGCTGTTTTACCGCGGCTATATCCAACAACAACTGGCGGCGCGCTTTTCCCGGGCTTGGGTGTGGATGGTGCTGCCCAATATCGCCTTTGCCCTTGCCCATTGGGAGCTGGGCGATTTCACAATCCCTGCGGCGCAATACGTGATCTGGGCCTTTGTCTTTGGGGTCGCCGCCAGCGATTTGACCGCGCGCACCGGCAATCTTGGCGCGGCCATTGGGTTTCATCTGGGCAATAATGCCTATGCATTTTTGCTGTTTAGCGAATACGCCGCCCCAGATTCAGGTTTGGCGCTGTTTTTATTTCCCAGCGGCGCCTTGGGCGATGCGCTGTTGGACGAGGCCCCGCTGTTCACCACTGCATTCTTCACTGAATTGGCCGGCGTTGGCCTGATGTGGCTGGCTGTGCGGCTGGTGCTGCGGCGCTGATTGCAATTGCTGGCGCTGGGTCTTATTTGGGGTTGAGCAAAAATATCAGGGGGCCGCGGAATGAACTGGATCACCAACTATGTCCGCCCACGCATAAATTCGATCTTTTCGCGCCGCGAGGTGCCTGAAAACCTGTGGAGCAAATGCGATGAATGCGGCACCATGCTGTTTCACCGCGAGCTGAAAGACAATTTGAACGTCTGCACCTCGTGCGGGCATCACATGGCCATCACCCCGCGCGACCGGTTCAAGGCGCTGTTTGATGGGGGCATATTCACCGAAGTTGACGTGCCCGAACCACTGGCCGACCCGCTGCAATTTCGCGATCAAAAGAAATACCCCGATCGCATGAAAGCCGCGCTGAAACAGACCGGCGAGAAAGAGGCCATGTTGGTGGCCGCCGGTGAAATTGGCCGCACGCCCATCGTGGCCGCAGCCCAAGATTTCAGCTTCATGGGCGGGTCAATGGGCATGTATGTGGGCAATGCCATCATTGCCGCGGCCCAAGAGGCGGTGAAACTGAAACGGCCCTTGGTGCTGTTTTCCGCAGCCGGTGGCGCGCGTATGCAAGAGGGTATTCTTTCGCTGATGCAGATGCCGCGTACCACCGTGGCGGTGCAAATGCTGAAAGAGGCCAACCTACCTTATATCGTGGTTCTGACACACCCCACCACCGGCGGAGTGACGGCCTCGTACGCCATGCTGGGCGATGTGCAAATTGCCGAACCCAACGCGTTGATCTGCTTTGCCGGCCCCCGCGTGATTGAACAAACAATCCGCGAAAAACTGCCCGAAGGGTTCCAGCGCGCAGAATATCTGCTGGATCATGGCATGCTAGACCGGGTTACGCCGCGCACAGAATTGCGCGACGAGCTGATCACGATTGTGCGCATGCTGTTGGGGCTGGGCCCCGTGATCAAAGGCGATTTACCCGCCCCCAGCGCGACCGAAAGCAGCGATGCGCCGCCAAGCGCCTAATCTGGCGGGCGCCCGCCCGCCACAGTCGTAATCAGCCAGTAAGCGCCGGTTTTGGCCTGCCAGATTGGCGGCACAGCGCTACATGTGCGTTTCAACAGCCCCAACTGAATGGTTTGCCATGACTGCCACATCCGATGCCATCCTTGCCCGTATGATGGCCCTGCACCCCAAGATTATTGACCTGACGCTTGATCGCGTTTGGCGG
>Ga0181559_10001615_pt1 | contig 22152 bp, 10 predicted proteins | sample 011ome_21_FD_133752 | JGI IMG/M metagenome (GOLD analysis project Ga0181559, IMG submission 133752) | Coastal salt marsh microbial communities from the Groves Creek Marsh, Skidaway Island, Georgia - 011508AT metaG (megahit assembly) | ecosystem: Environmental > Aquatic > Marine > Intertidal...
TCGTCCGATGACATCTTTATGTTCTTATTTTCAATGGGGAAAATCTCTTCATTTTTCCAACTGTTTCTCTCCAAAAACTGCTTGGGACGGCGGAGAACAGATATACACACACACACATCATCGTAAAGTTCACGAGATTGGAACGACGGAACAGTCGGAGAGAGATTCGTGTAAACTCACTCTCTGTCTCTCTCCGTCTCTCTTTCTTTCGAAACCGGCTTCTTCAAGAAGCGTTTAACAACAATCAGCAAACCTCTTTCTTCCCTAAAAGTGGAGGGAGGCTCTTTATTAGATACAAAAAAATTGTAAAGTGTATCAACACACACGCGCGCACGCAAACGGATAACATGAGCGAAACGCGTAAAGAACAAGACGACGACGACATGGAACGAGTGGCTGCGTTTGGATCGAGCGGAAGTCAGCGCGACGGGAAACCAGACGAGGTATGATTTGGAATTTGTTATTTTGTGTTGACCTTTTTTTCCCCTAACTTGTCCCCCTCTCTCTCTCTCTCTCTTATATAAAACAGGATCCAGATATGGCGCTCGCGCGAGTGCTTCAAGAACAAGAGCGCGCGTATTTCGCGCTACAGTTCAACGCGGAGAATACTAACGATAACAACAATCACGAGGAAGGGAAAGATAATAACAACACAAATAATTCGAAGAGCAGCACGCGGGCGGTATCGCCCTCGCGCGGCGGCGGGGACGAAGGGTCGCCGCTCGGGACGAATACGTTTTTCCGAGGGAGAGGGAGACGAGGCGGAAGAGGACGAGAAGAAGAAGACATGGACGAACCAGAGGAAGAGGGAACGACGACGAGTGAGGAAGATGAAGAAGATGAGGAGGAGGAAGAGATGGACCCGTCGGAAGCGTTGGCAAGGAAGCTCATGGAGGAGGAAGAGAGAGCGCATAGGGAGAGGATGTTGGCGTACGCCGGGGTGTCTCTGAACGCATCCGGGACGACGCAAGGTCACGTGATGGTTGAAGGCGAAGATATTCCACCGGAAGACGATGATGTGGCAGATCCAGATGACATGACGTACGAGGAGTTGTTGCAGTTAGGAGAGTGCGTTGGGAGACAAGCGACGGGCATGTCCGGATCGCAGATCAAGCAGTTTTGCACGCTGAAGAAGTTCACTCGGTCTGGCGCGACCGGCGAGAAGATCAAAGGAGGAGACGAAGAAGAGGAAGATTGTTGTTCGGTGTGTCGATGCGAGTTCGAAGAAGGCGAGATGACGTTGGAGTTGAAGTGTAAGCACGGGTTTCACGAGGAGTGTTTGCGGCCGTGGTTGAAGGAATATAAAACGTGTCCGTTGTGTAAGACGGAATGCATGTAAAAAAAAATTTGAGAGAGCGCGCGTGAAAGAATTCTTTAGCATTTACTACATCCATAATTTGCTTTATAATTAATCAAAGCTCGATACGTAAACGTTCGACGCACCTTTTGGGTCCCAGACCATTGCCGTCAATCCTGGTTTCAATTCCGCTTTCTTCTGCGGTAACACGCCATCGATGCGTACGAGTTCGAAATCTCTCTTCTTGAGCTCGTCCAAGGCGTCGGCGAGCACGCGAGCGCTTTTACCAACCATTTGCGCGCGAACTTTCAACCCTTTCTCGTTTTCTAGCGTGACGAAAAGCATTTCGAACGTTCGGTTCGTTTTTGGGTTCGTCTTACTCGATACGCCAACTTTCGGTTCGCGAGAGCACAGTTTGCCGACAATCGTAAACGGTTGCGCGTCGCTCGCTCGCGAAGCGATGGTGGCAAAATCGGTTCGAGTCGAAGAGTACAGGACGTTTCGATCGCAGCGTTCGAACCACGGTGCAGTTCTCTCAATTTTCACTTCTTGTTCTTCTTCTTTGATCTCTACTGGTTCAGTTTTGACTTTTTTGCTGTGCGGATCGACGTTCTCCGCGTTTTCCTCGTCACCCTGAGGATGAAATGGTCGCTTCCTTTCTTCATCCGCAACCTCATCGTTATCTTCACCATTTTGCTTCATCATTCCTTCGATCGCGTACCGCAACTCGTGTAAAGGGCCGTCCATGTGTCTCTTACTGAACGTATCACCGTATTTAAACGCGCCTTCGATGACTGGAACCACTTTCGAAGCGATTTCCATCGCGCAAAACTTTGAAATTTTGGAAAATCGAATAAGGAAACGCATGGCGCAAACCGAAGGATGCGGGACGCGCTCTTCTTCGAGACCGTTTTCTTTCGACACATAAAAGTGTTCAGAAGGTTTGCGAAACGATCTCGACGCTTCTTCCAAAACGCGATAGGATTGCGCGTGATTCCCTGAAATGGACTGGAGTATTTTCTGTCGAAATTCCATCGCCTGTGCCTTGGTCATCGGCGTCGCCACGACGTCGCGCGCTCGGCTTTGCGAAAAATCTTTACATCCTCCAAGACACGCCGCTATTTCCCCAGCGCAAATCTTCAGGCACGCTTTTGTGAAATATTTCACCCACGTTGGAGCGTTTTGATAGTCTCTTTTTGTTTTGAAATGTAACGGCGCCTTCTTATTTTCAAATAATAAAATAAGCGCATTGAGACACACGGAACGAATTTTCGCATCCGCGACGGCAATCGGCGGCGGTGCAGCACCTCGACCAATTGCACACACCGGCGGTAAATTCGCCTCGAGAAAATTTACGCACATTTGCCCTAGCAGCGACGAGTCTTCGCTCGCCGCGAAGAGAAAATTAGCATCGTCAAATTGATCCTCAGAGTTTGACGAGCGTTCCATGGCGGTTTCAAACGCCAACACCCAGTTCTCGCACGCGATGTTTGCAGACGGAACAGTAGCTAAGCTTCGCGCAGACCCCACGCAACTTCCCAAAACACCCAATAAGACAGCAGATCGCATACATTCTCTACTATTTCGAATGTCGAGGTTGTTATCGACGATGTATGAGGCGTCGTAAAGAGAAGCAAAGAAGCCGCGCGAAAACTTTTCTCGCGTCGCTTTCTTCGCGTATTTCCGTTCAACGCATGCGTAGCAGAGTTGTTTTAATAAGCTACAGCACGCGATGCTGTCCAAAGAGAAGAAGATGGCTAGCGATTTCGCGCTATTGATCAAACCTTCGAGAATGGTGTCAACTTGTAACGCATCCGATTCCTCGAATAAGATAGACATGAAAGTGTCGAGTGCCATTCGCAGCGCTTGGATGCGCTGCTCTACGCCAAAGAGTTTCAAGTCGGTGTTTCTCGAATACGCTGCAGACATGATCGCTTTAAAGCCAATTCGGAACGCCCTTGACTTATTTCCACTCGCACGCCCCGAGCACTCTTGCACGCGTTTGTCGTATACTTCTTGTAAAGCGTTGATGGCAGCCACCGTGGCGACCGGATTACCTCCGACTTCACAACATCGAACTAAGGATTCAACAACCCAAGAACTTCGTTTGAGGACACCAGCAGTATTTCGAGCATCCATGGCTTCGCGCTTCAGCATCGTCGACGACGAAAAGGCGTCAAACAATCGCGGGTGTCGTGCGCACGCTCTCGCTAATCTCGCTCTCGCTCGATGTAATCCGTTGGCCCGTAAAAGCGCGTTTTGTTGACGTCGTTCACCCTTCTCGGAAGCGGCAACGTCCATGGCACATAACGCCCACAACTTCAACAGCGGCGCACCGATACCTCCGCGTAAAACTGGCGTTGAGTCGACCAGTCTCGCGTACAAACGAAACGCTTTCGCGCGTTTTCTGGGATTGGCCAACTTCCAGAAATCTTTCGGCGCAAATGGGTGCGAAATTGCGAGCTCGGCTTTACCCCATGGCCACACGCCGGACTTGACGAGTAAATTGAGCGTCCTGGCCGCCGTTTCTGTAGCCGCGCGATTGACTGCCGACGAGTAACCACCGCTCTTGTCGTTCATTGTTTCTACATTTTCGTAATCATCTTCGTTCTCTCGCAACAAATCAGCAATGTGAGGCCAGCAAAATTTCGCCGACGCGTCGGCGACGATTTTGTTCTCCTCCGAACGACTTTCGAGCCAATCCCGCTCGCCTCGAGACACACACACGGAGATTAATCCTAAAGAACACTTACGGATTTTTGGTCGGAAAGGAAGTTTGGGCGAGACAAACGAACCGATGGTATTCGAAAGCATCTTGGAGCGCAAGAACGCACCGTGCGAAGGCGTAAACGCCAACCCTTTGGCGACGACGCGTAACACGGATAACGCAGCGAGTATGAGAATGTGTGTGGACTCCGTCGTTTCTATGAGTATTTTAGTCGTCGCCAAAGCAATATCTGTCTCGCGTTTTTGTAAGTGGACGGTTTCGTCCGCGACGGCGGGCGGCTGCAGTTGAGCCGCTGGATCGTCGTCGTTTTCTTGCGAGGAATCCGACAACCCGACAATGACAGATTCGTTTCGACGCGCTTTTTGGACTTCATACTCCTCCATGATTCGTGCAGTTGCATCATCTATTCGCTTCTGACACCCCTCGCTCACTGCAGGTGCGATCAAATCGCTCGCATCCATTAACGATGGATTGAGCAGTTTGCGGCTGGCTACCCAGTTTTCGCGCTCTCGCGCCAACGCAAACTCGTTACTACAAATAGAAACGAGACGCAAACAACTCTCCAGAGCGTGATTCGCGCGCGCTCTCATAAACTCACTCGTTGTTCTTTCACCTCGAACGGTATTCCCATCTTCGTCGGTGATGACTTCCATACCGTCGAATGTATGGTCTTCCTCCTCGTCGCTTACTTTAAAAACATCTAAATCTTTCCCCGACCAGTACCGCTCAATCAATCTTAACGACGCACGTAAACAAGTTGCTCGTTGCGAGACATCAAACGATTGAAATTTCTCCACGTTGTTAATGAGATCGATAATTTTCTCACGGATGCGTAAGGAGGACACTTTCTTGTGCTTTAAATACGGCGCGTATTTATTCGCACGAAGACATAACGCGTAAAACGCACGTAACTCAGACTCTTCGCTTGCAAATAGCAATGCTTCCGCACGCTCTAATGAAGAGACAATCTTCTCGTTGAATAACTCGAACGATGCTTCCTCGATGTTCCGTTTTTGGAACGTCTCGTTTGAAGGCGAAGTCAACTCAATAAACTCGCGCAAAATTTGCACTACTTCACCAGAAGTTGAGGCGGCGGCGGCGTCCAAAACGCGTCGTTCCTCTTCCACTTCTTGCGCGTCCGCTCTTTCAGCTTGTGTTTCGTCTTCGCGTCGCATTTCAGATACAGCGGCCTCGGCCGATAACACTTCTTCAGATGGGATATCCTCTGTGCTACTCGGGAAAATAGTTGTAGTGGTTGTTGTCGTAGTACTCGCTGGTGGTTGTTGCTGATTTACTTCGCCTTGTTGCGCGGGCTCCGCGGGGGGCTGCAACAGAGAAGATTCCGGGGCAGATGCCGGGTGCATTTGTCCAGGTCGATTTATGTTGACTCCGCCAGGCCCCGCACTTCGCGAAGGTGCAAAACCTCCGGTAGTGGCATTGATGTGCCTCGCACGAGCGACCGATTGAATCGCTCGACGACGTTTTCTTCGCTCGCGCCTTCGCTGAAAGAACTCCATCTCTTCACTCGTCTCGTCGTTGAATTGCGCGTCCCGCAGCTGACGCGAAGGCTCGAGTTCTCTGCCAATCATCTCGTCATCTGCATTTCTCTGGAAAGAAGTACTCTTGAACGTTTTTTTCTCGCGTTCACCGTCGTACATAATGATATCATCGTCGTCGTCGTTGTTTCCCGCTTCTTTTCCACGAATGTGGGCACCCTCTGCTGCTCCTCCTGTGTCTACTTCTTTTCCCCCCAAAACTCTGTTTTTCAAATCCAACTCGTTCCTTTCTCGTCGTTCTCTTTGTTGTTGCGCTAAAAGTTCATCGTCAAACTCGCCGTCGGACGAATCGAGCTCAGATTCGTCGTCAGAGGAGGCTGCAAATAGGAAAGCGCCGCTGTTCTTGTCGGCGAACCTTTTGAACATGGTGGTAATGGTTGCCGTTTTTTTGGGTTTGACCGTTTGCTGTTGTCGTTGTTGTTCGTCAAAAGTCGTACCATCTCCGCCAAGTATCGCGTCTTGCTCGTCCATATCTGCGTCTTCTTCTTCTTCTCCACCACCTTCTCGTCGCGTAGACGCATCGATGGTATCCGAAGTCCTCTTCGGGGGCTTTTGACGCCGTGCTTTGCTTCGCCCGTCGCCGCCATCTTCAACGTCCCCGGCATTCAGCATGTCTCCATCCTCTTCCTCTTCTTCTTCCTCATTCACAGCACCAAACGCCATTCGGACTTTCATCTCAATCTCTCGTCGCAGCGCTGCCGCTTCGCGTTCGCGTTGCATCTCCTCTTTATTTTTCCCGCTCGCTCTTTCCCCGTTGTTGTTCTTGCCAGATGAAAACTTTGTATTCCCACTACCATTCACCGCTCCTTTCGGCTGTCTTCTTTTCACGTACGCCGCCGGCAAATCCAACATCGGCGGTGCATCTTTCCCAGTTACCAACGCCGTGGTTATCAAATAGTGCGCCACGGATTGCCACCCGTATTGCTCCGCCTCTCTCGTCAACTGTTGCGTTGGAAACAAATGCCTCTTGTGTCTCAAACAATTTGCCCCAGAGCAGTTACAAATATCTCTGCACACTGGACATCTCCACTCGTCGTCTGCGATCGCTTCTTCGATATTCTCACCCATTCGCATTTCTAAACACCATCCACACCAAGACCCTCTCCCTCGCCCGCCTTCCGGTGCTTTCGCCCACGTCGCGCACTGACACGTCGTCTTCACGTCGCACGATTTCTGTCGACAAAAATGGCACGACGTGCACTCGTTACACGTCACTCCAGCCGGATGAATATCTTTGCACCACACCTTATTCGCGCGTTGGTCTCGATTCCACGGTTTCACTCTGCCGTAGAGACGATCGAAGTGCTCTTTAGTGTAATACTCTCGATTCTCGCCTTGTTCTCGTCGCAATTTCTCCAACTCGGGACCGATGCTCCCACAATTCACGCCTCGCACTTGCTGCGTCGCGTCGATCACCGGCTGACAGACGACGTTATTGTTGTTGTTGTTGTTGTTCCTCGAAGACGCGCCGACGCCTAAATCGCCTCTCCCGCGCATCTTCTTCCACTTTCGCACGTCTCTTTGGTTGCCGTTGTGTCGTCGAGGATTTCTTTCCACATCGTTGTTGTTCAAAACATTGTCGATATTATGCACGCGTTCCTCTCGATCTGCGTTTGGCTGCTGCTGCAGCAACTGCTCCTCTTCTTCTTCCTCTTCGTTGACGTCCGAGTCGTCGTCGGACGTCAGCGCGTCGTCGTCGTCGATGGTATACTCCATCATGCTCTTCGTTGTGGCGCGATTTTTCGAAAAAATGTTCGCGCGTTTGCTTCGATTTTTGAAAATTTGAAACCCTAAATATTTTTTTTTTCCTTTCCTTGAACTTCTCTCTGGTTTTGGATAAATCTTCATATTTATTGACCCGAGAGAACAACACTTCGTCGGCTTCCGAGGAGGAGCGCCGAAGAAGACGCGTTACTGAGAGAGAGAGAGAGAGAGAGAACAGAGAATCAGATAGATTCTCATATCATGCCGAGTTTTATGGGATTGTCGAGCACAAATGGTGCCGCGACTGCTTCTCTTTCTTCGAAGCAAAATCATCAACAACAACAAAAACAACAGCACTTAGGATTGGAAAGGAACGGAGGGTCTCACGCGTCCGTGAGTGGCAGAAGGAGCGCGAAAGGCGAGGTTTTCGCGACGAGGGCAGCAGCCGCGTCTTCTCCTTCGTCGTCTTCTTCTTCGAGCGAAGGACGACCGATCGTTGTCATCGATAACTACGATTCGTTCACGTACAACCTGGTGCAATATTTGGGCGATTGCGGGATTAAAAACCCGCTGGTGTTCAAGAACGACGAGAAAACGGTGGAGGAGATTCGCGCGATGAACCCGCTCGGGATATTAGTCTCGCCAGGTCCCGGGAGACCGGAAGATTCGGGAATTTCGTTGGAGGTATGCGAAAAGTTAGGCCCAGAGTTTGGCGTCTTCGGCGTGTGCATGGGTCACCAGTGCATCGGTCAAGTGTTCGGAGGCACCATCACGAGAGCGCCGTTGGGTTTAATGCACGGAAAAAGTTCCCCGGTGTTTCACAAAACCGACGTGGACACGGTGTTGTCCGGCCTGAGTTCTCCGTTCGAAGCCGCGCGGTACCACTCGCTGGTCATCAGCAACGACGACTTCCCGCACGACGAGCTCGAATCCGTCGCTTGGACCGAAGACGAAGTGTGCATGGCGGTGAAACACAAGAAGTACCCGAAGATTCAGGGCGTGCAGTTTCACCCGGAGAGCATCATCACCGATAACGGATTGCTCATCATTAAGAACTGGGTGAAGTTAATCCACGAGGTTTAAAAGAATTCGTTTAATGCAAACTATAAATTAGATGGTACCTGCACTCGTATTTCGCTTTAAAAGCTACATCCTCATATCTTTTTTATCCCACAAATAAACAAACAAACCAAAATGCGTTTGTGTTTATCCACGGCGTGCGCGTACTCCGCGCGAAGACTGACCGCGAGACCTTCGTCGTCGTCGTCGTCGTCGTTGTCGTCGTCGTATGCGCGAAGGACTTTTGCAGCAGCCGCATCGTCCTCTTCGGGGGTCAACCACGAAGGGGCGGTAAAAGTCTCGCACATTCTCGTCGACGCTTCGGAACCAGGGAAGGCGATGCTTTCGGAGTTCCAAACGTTATTGGACGGCGAAGCCGACACGTTCGAAGGGTTAGCCAGATTACACTCGAAATGCCCGTCTGGCGCGAGAGGAGGAAATCTCGGATACATTCAGAGAGGACAGACCGTTCCGGAATTCGAGCGCGTGGCGTTTTCGACGCCGATAAACGAGATTGCTTTTTGCACGACACAGTTCGGTCACCACTTGATAAAAGTGTTGGACGTGAAAGAATCCGCCAACGCCGTACCACAAATGCAATCGATTCGAGTCGACGAGGTGAAGGAATACGTCGATGCGAAACGTTTCTCAGACGTGAATCTCATCGATTGCAGAGAAGAGCACGAGTTTGCGATTGCGAAGGTGGACGGGTTCAAGTTATATCCGCTATCGCAGGCGGAGAAATGGCAGATGACGATTGAAATGGACGTCGATCCGGAGAAGAAGACGATCGTCATGTGTCACGGAGGCATTCGTTCGGCGAAAGTGTGCCAGATGTTGTTGAGTTTAGGCTTCGAGGACGTCCATAACGTCGTCGGCGGGATTGACGCGTACAGTTCGATCGACAAGTCCGTGCCGAGATATTAGGTTAATACAAATATAGTTTCTGTAGTTATATTGCTGTTTTCTTTACAAATCATCTATGTTTTACACTCATCTAGTCATACCTTCCAGAGCAAACTTGACGTAGTCTTCTTCGCTACATTCTGGCGCGTATGGCAACAGTTTCTCGTGCCACATCTCGAAACAAAACGCGTAGCGCCCGTCGCCGGTTTTCGCGAAGAATTGAATCGGTTGACCGTTCAAATGCCGCTCGAGTTTGAGCGTCAACACTTTTCCGACGTCGAAGCTATACGAATCTAAATGTAAATAACTTTGCATGTTATCAAAGGTATATATTAATCCAGGCTCGTAGTAATATTGTTTGGCCGTCGCTGGATTGGCCAATTGTTTTACGCGTCTCGACCCTCTCGCTTGCACGTCCAAATGTTTCCCGTCTCGAAAATAACCATTGTTCCCTTCTATAATGTCGCACTGCTCGGGAATCACGAAGTCTAAAATGTTTGGCACCGTATCTTTCGTATCTACGCTCATTTGTGACACTAATCCGCCGAGCAATGCTAAGTAATACGGCTCGTCCGCGGTCACATCGCAGGCTAATCCTGGAGTGATCACCTTGAACAATTCTTGACCGGTGTAAACGATCGTCCGCGGAGGAATATTTTCGAAAGGACGTCTAAATTCACCGCCCGTTACGAGTTGATCCATCCGTATCCGTTCTTTAAATTCGCCTTGCACGACAACCTGAAACGCAATGTTGTTGCAAATCTTACCGCGCTCTACGTAAAACTCCTCCGGCGTCGCCCCCTCAATGCCGAGAAATCTGCACACGACTTTGCCTTTGAAAATATCCGTTTCAAATTCTAACGCCGTTTCCGTGTTCACGGGACACGTGTCCGTCAGCTCGTTCCATTCCGCGTCTTCTTCTTTCTCCTCTTCGTTTTCGTTTTCGTCCTCCTTCGTCTTCTTCTCACTCTTCTTCAATCTACTCCACGAATTGTTTACGCACCTCTGACTCCGTTCTCTCGGACTGGAACGAATAAATACTGGCGCGTGCGGCCACAAACGACTCTCCGGTAGCGGTCGAAATTGCGGATCGTTCTTCTCTTTTTGTTTCTCCCGCATCTCCCGCCACGCCGCTCTCGCTTCGCGTTCCGCGCGCTCTCGCTCTTTCTTCTCGTACTCTTCCTTCGTGAGCGAACTCGTCTCGTCGTCGTCGTCCTCGCCGCTCGAATAATAACCATCCTTCCTCCCACTACTCGTCGCCCCATACTTTTGCGTTCGATTATTCCTCTTCTTTTTATCTCGTCTCCTGCTTCGTCGTTCGAGCGTCACCTTCACCTTGTAATACATCCACGCCGCTTTCCTCCGCAACCGCTCGTCGTCGATCTCCGTAGGGGTCATCAACCGTCCGCACCCGAGAAAACACAGCGGCAACGTAAAAAAAACCACGCTCACATCGAACGCGCGCGCCAACGAAATCGACAAACTCATCGCAATCATCGCGCCGACGATAAAATGAAGAAAAGACCACACCGCGTGCATCGCTCGAGGAAGCGCATCGAACAACAACACGACGAGCGCGCGCACGCGAATCGATTTTTGGAACACAAAAAACAACTCTCGCGAAAGCGAGCGGGACTCTCTCGCGAACGCGTCGACGTACGAACGTAAAAAAAGGAGAGAGAGCGCGTTGGGAGTGAAAAAGCGATCGTCGTCGCTCTGTCGTCGTTTCTTCTTCGTCTTCTCGTTCATGTCTCTCTCAAAGCCGTCTTTGTCGGTTTCGCGTGCATATCTCTTCTATTTTTTCTCTGGAGAGAATTCGCGTCGTCAGACTTTTTTTCCAATTCGACGGTTACGCTTTCCTCGAAAAAGATGACGACGATGATGATGCGCGCGTCGCCGCCGCCGAGAACGACCGAAACGACGCGCCGCGGCAAAATTGGATTCCTCTCGGCGCATTTTCGAAGGAAACGGCTTTATCACTCGGGGTCGCTTCTCCGTTCAAAAGCTTCTTCTTCTTCTCCGTTTGGTGTTGTTCTTCATCCTCTGAACGACAAAGAAACGCATCATTTCGTCGCGGTGGTGGAGAGCATGGTCGAAGCGACGATGGCCTCGGCACGCTTGGCCAAAGAAGTGGACGAGAACAGAGATGTTTTTTTAGACGTCGTCGAACGGAAAGAAGATCAAAGTTTGGTGACGGTCGCGGATTTTGCGATTCAAACGCTGATGAGCGAGCGATTGAGGTCGTTAGGGGATGTGGTCGGGGAAGAGCGATGCCCCACGGAAGGGGGGACGTTTGATCGCGTGCAAGAGTTGGTCGCAAAATTCGCTTCGAGAGAGGAAGAAATAATATTCGACGATGGTGGGAACAACGGTGAAGTGTTTCCACGAGACAACGGCGAAAAGAGGAACTATTTCGTGTTGGATCCGATAGACGGCACGAAAGCGTTCGCGACGGCGGAGGAGAAGAAAGGGGGGTATAAGTTTACGGAGCAATATTGCGTCGGTTTGTCGTACCACGATGGGAAGACTGGAGACGTTTTGGCGAGTTGCTTAGCGGCACCGAGATGGGAAAGAGGGAGCGGCGTAATTTTGGTCGCCGTCAAAGGGAAAGGGTGCTTCTCAAAGGAGTTATTCGCGGAGCCGGAGGCGAGATGGAAGCGGTGTTGTTTGATGACCCATTTGAGTCCGATAAGAGTGGCGGTGTCCGAATCTGACGTCAGTAAAGCGACAACGTTGAACGCCGGATGGAAGATTCCAAAATCAAGTTTAGATGAAATCGCGTACGGGAGTGGTTCGCTGATTAAATACGTAGCGATAGCTGTAAACGCGTGCGATTCATTCGTGCATTACAAACCGTGGACGTTTTCTATGAACGTTTGGGATCACGCGTCTGGTGTTTTGTGCTGCGAAGAAGCCGGAGCGATCGTCACCGATGGGTTCGGCAATACACTAAAGTTGCGGAAAGAGTCAAGACAGAATGAAGAAGTGTCCGACGAGAGAGGAGATGTTGATCTTAGGCGTACATTCTCTCCTAAAGGTAAAGCTATCGTCGTCGCCAACGAGGAGAGTTTGCACAAAGAGATACTGAGAGCGCACAATGCAGGCGTCGAGCAAATTAATGATTTTTCCGCGGGACTGGGAAGATAGATGTAATAGATATCAATAGTGGTAGATGCCAGAGAGGCGGTAGTGTAACAACGATAATAATAACAGCAGAGCAGCGCGGCGCAAACTTTTTTCATCCCCTCTTCTTTTTACGCCTTGAACTTTGCTTTTTGCTTGTTGATGGCATCGTGGACGTAGGAAGCGGCGAACGATATTTGGTGTCGGGATTCTAACAGATGCTGCGCGCGAATGATTGCGCGACGCAGCTTTTCATCTTCGTTGTCATCGTTTTGTCGCTCTTGTCCGAAAGTGTCTTCTTCTTCTTCTACTACTACTTCTTCTTCCTCGCGTTCCCAGGCGTGTCGAAGTAAACGGGACAGTCGCTCTCTTTCACTTTCGACTTCTCGCAGCTTATCTAAAGCGGACTGCTCGTTCGTATAGTATTGCTCGTCGTATTCCGACGCGTGAAACTGGTCACCATTGCTTCTCAATTTTTTTTCTTCCTCCTCATCGGTATCCTCTACGTAGCGTATTTTATCCGCCGCGGCCTCCAGCATTTTCCTCGCGCGTTGACTTCTCGCCGTATCGATCACGTGCGCTTCTGCTCTTCTTTGTGCCGCGCTCGTTTCAATCTTCAACCTTTGCGTTTCACACATCGCCATCTTTGCACTCGCTCGCGCCGCGTCGCAAGAAGCTCTCAACTCTTTTGCTTTGCGCTCGAGCAACTCGGCGTTTTCGTTCGAAACAGAGGCTATTTTCAAAGCCTCTCGGATTTCGCGTTGGGCTATTTTCTCCTGCTTTCGCCGTCTGTTCGCCTGTATATCTTCGTTGCGCTTGCGTTTGATTTCGTTCGCGACGTCGTCGTCGTTCGGGTCTTCGTAGAGAACTCTGTCCTCGAATTCATCGTTGTTAGTGTGTGCACCTCTGCTGTTGTTGCTTACCCTCGTATCTGGCACGATATTATCAACCACGAAGACGAGGTCGTTCGCCGAACTCGCTAAAATTTCGCGCTTCTTAAGCCTCGTTTCCAAGTTTGCAGCCATTGCCTCTTTCGCCCGCTTTGCTTTTTCCAACTGTTTTTCCAACTCGTGCACTTCTTCTCGTGCGCGGAGCAAATCGACGTTTCCGACGTTCGGATCGAGTTTATTTAACGTTTCAATCTCCATCTCGCGTTCGCGGTTCCATTTTAACACTTCCGCGCGAAGCGCCTGAATCTTCGCTTTCTCGTTTGCCACGTCGTGCTGTTCTCGCGCTAATTTTAGCTCTGCTGATTTGAGTTCTCTTTTGGCATCATCGAGCGCCGTTTGTAGCGTTTGTTTCAAAACTTTAAACTCTTTCGGTGCAGACGCCAACATCTGTTCCGAAAGAGAAACTTCTTCGTTCAACATGGAAAGCTGCCTTCGTAGCCGATCGATTTCTCTATTTATCGCGAGCGCGTCTCGCTCGTACACTTTTGCATCTCGCTCGTGTCTGTTCTTTTTACCTTCGTACAGGCGTTCGTCAGAGAGCAACTCTTGTAACAACGACGTTGATACTTTTTCACTTTCTTCGAGTTTTAAGAGATTATTTTGTGCGTTTAACCAATTTTTGCGCGACTGGTTGCTTTTGTTGCGAGTTACGGCGAGTTCTTTCTTCAAGCTCACCAGCGTGGCGTTTAACGGTCCTCCATTCGATTCACCCGTGCCTTCATTTTGCAAAGACGACGCTTTTACGCGTTCTGCCGCTAGAATGCGATCGTTGATTCGTTCTGCATGTTTGTCCAAAGCGTCTCTTTCCATCGCTAACTTTTCCAACTCTCTTCGTCCGTTCTTTATTTGCGCCTCTTTCGCCTCCGCCTCCAACGCCATGTTCTGAATCTCGATCTCAATTTCTTCAATCTCGCGCTCGGTGTCCAACATTTCTGACTCAATATCTAACTTATCCACGTCTGCCATCGCTTTCAAGTTTTCACAGCGAGCAGTCGTCGATTCGATGTCTCTCGTTTGTTTCTTCAGACGCTCGATACTTTTCGAGTCGAATTTCGCGCGCTCGTTTTTTGCAGTGATCTCGTTGGAAAGTTTGGAGACAATTTCATCCTCCAATGCGTGTTGCTTTTCTCGAAAATTTTCTCGCTCTTCGTTAACGCGATCGATCTCGCGCGATACTTCAGATGCGCGCAAACGAATCGATGCCGCCATCGCGACTAAACCATCCGCCTCTTTCCTATCTTCGTCTGTTTCTTTCGCGTGTTGCTCAGAGGTAATGCTACACGCCGAAATCAAGTCTTCGTTTTTCTTAATATCGATCAAAAGCTTCTCTGTTTCGCCATCAAATGTCTTGACGTCTTTCTTTGCCAACGCAATCTCCTTCAGTTCCGCGCTGATTTCCAATCTTACTTTGGTTTCTTCGCGTCTCGCCGCCGACGTTTCCTCGAATAACTGCCTCGCTTCTTCGTCCGTCTTCTCGCACGTCTTCACCGCAACCGCCCACCGCTCTCGTAACTTTGCATTCTCTTTCCTTTGTTTCTCAATCTCCCTCTCGCACGTTGCGTTCTCTTCTTTCATCTCCTCCGTTTCTTCCCTCGCCTGTTCCGTTCTCTTCTTCAGCGTCTCCGTCTTCTCTTTCAACTTTCTCTCTGTTTCCGTCATGTTTTCAACTCTCTCTTCTCTCTCCAAGACGACTCTCTCGTTCATCGAGACGACTCTCTCGCCTTGCGCGGTCTCTCTCATCGTGCGTTCGTACCTCGCCTCCGCTTTCACAACCTCTGCTTCTCGTTCGCGCCTCGCCCTCGCGATCTCATCCAACTCCCGCTGCAACTTCTCGCTCTTCTCCATTTCTTCTCGTTCAATCGCGCGTAACCGCTCCAGCCGCTCGTTTTCCTTCGCCATCGTCTCCTCTTCCTTCTCTCTCCTCCCGGCGATCGCGTCCACCTTTCGTTCCATCTCCATCGCGCGCTCGTTCGCGCGATTGATTTTCTTCTGATCTTCGTGCAAAATAACCGCCACTCGTTCTCGCGCTTCCCGTTGCTTCTCCGCGCGACTCGTCGCTTTTTGTAACCGAACTCTCAAAAGGTCCAAGCGCGAGCGTTGTTGCCGCTCGAGCGTTTTCTGCGCCGAAGCGAGCAACGACGCTTCCTTTTCTTTTTCTTTCTCTTCTTCTTCTTTTTCTTCTTTTCGAGCGTCTTCTTCGTCGTCGTCGTCGTCCTTTGCTCCCGCATCGCGCCGTTTTGCGGTGATTCGTGGCAGCGTCGAAGACGAAGACGAAGACGAAGACGACGGCGCAAAAAACACGCGCCTTCTTGTTCCTCCTCCCTCTTTATCCTCCGCGACGACGCGCGCTTTCGTCTCCTCCTTCAAAGGCGAAAGCGTCGGAGGAGGCGCCAAAGGCGAAGAAGAAACGTTTCTTCTGTCCTGCCCGCCTTTAAAGTTGAACAGCGCCGAAGAAGGGGTTTGCGGCGAGCGCGCCGGGAAGTCGTCGTCGTCGTCGTCGCTCATCATGTTCTCTCTCTCTCTCCGCGATGATGGTTCTCGTCTCTCTCTCTCTTCTGCGCGCCGGGGCGAGAGTCTTCGTTTGTGTGGTTTGCTCTTAGTATTTTTTGCTCGTTTTGGGTCAACGCATGTCGCATTTGGAAAAAAAAAGAGAGAGTTGCAACAAACATGCATGACAAACAGAGCGCGTTCGATATCAAATCCCCGCGCGCTCGCGAAGCCTAACGCGCGACTTTCGCGCGAGCGAGAATGGACGAGGAGAAGGAGCCCCTCTCTCTTCGAGAAGAAGAAGAACGAGAAGAACGAGAGGAAGAAAAAAAAGAAACCTCCTCCTCTACGCTGAAGGAGGCGAGTTTTATAACCGGCGATGAAAACGACGACGACGCGCGAGAAAAGACGAACGCGACGACGACTGCACGAACGACGCCACCGATGACAAAGGAGCAAAAACAGTCGCGAACGAACGAGCTCAGTTTGCACGAGCAGTGGCGGTCGATACGGCGCGCCGAGCGACGGAAAACGAGAGAAGAGAGGAAAGAGAGAAGAGAGATTGCCAAGGAGCGACTCGTTGACCGGTTGGACGAGAGGACGGAAAAATTGGATCGGGAGCTGGACGTGGCAGAAAAACAGACGAGGGCGATGGCGAAAGTGCACTTAGAAACGGCGGAGAGGATTTACGACGCCGCGTTGAAGTGCAAGGAACAAATGCGGATGGATTTGGAGGAGAGCATGCGCAAGGCGTTTACGGCGTTTGCGAAGGAATCGGAGGAGGTGAGAAAGGCGCACGAGGAGCGCGTGGCGGTTGCTGAGCGAGCCATGAAAGAGATGAAGATGCGTTTTGAAAATCAAGAGATGAACGTGCACTTTCCGAGACACGCGAGTACCATGGCGGAGATTAAAAACCAAGCGGAGGAAGAGCGGGCGAATTTACGATCTACTCTCGGCGCGAGATTGGAAAGGGTAAAGAGAGACATTATTCGAGCAAGCGGCGGTGAAAGCGAGAGACCGGTGTTACAAAATGATAGAGATGGTGTGCGAAACAGTGAGAACGACCATAACAACAACAGCGACAGCGACTCTGAAGACGGCGATATCACTGATCTCGACAAAAACGAAGAAGAAGAATTGATGACGTTCTTGAATACGGACGCAACCGCCCCTTCCGCGAGCGCGTACCATCCGAAACTCCTCCACCAACGATTCCGCCGCATCAACCGCATCAAAGACGCCAAAATCCAACGCATGGAAGAACACTTATCCAAACTCACTCGCGAACGCGAAAAGTGGCAGCGAAAAACCGCCTCTCTCGAGCGAAACCAATCGGAAGACGCGTCTCGCATCGAAACGCAAACCAGAGCCGCGTTGCGACAGGCGCGGGACCTCAGACGCGCGCGCGCCAAAAGAAGCAAAGAACGCGTCGAAAAGTTGAAACAAAGATTATCCGCCGAGTATTCTCACTCGAGCAGCGATGGCCCGAGGAACGGTTCTTCTTCTTCTTTCCTCTCGAAGAGCGACGCGTTCTGGGCGTTGCGCGACGCGTTTCATCGAGACCAACAGCACCGCTCTAAAAATTCTATTCTCTCGACGTCGTTTGCTTCATAAAAAAATAATAAAATACCGCTCACAACTAACGCACTGGTGAACGCGACCAAGTACCGCTCGCGCAGATTTTAACGCAACATTCAAACGCTCTCGCTCGCCGTGGACCTTTGACACATCCATCGCGAGACGTTTTTTGTGATATATTCGTCGCCAGAGAGATTTCATCATCGCATTCGCATAACAGAAAAGAGTTTCACACGCATCATGGCGCGCTCCGGGAAAAAACACTCCTCCTCTTCCTTCGACCCTTCTAAAGCGGTCAACGCTGCCGACGTCATCGACGACCCTCGATTCCGAGCCGCGCAACACGATCCTCGATTCATGACCATGCGGAAAGCGTCGAGGAAAGTGAAAATCGATTCCAGGTTTAAGAAGATGTTTGAGGATGAAAATTTTCGAGTCGGCGGCGCCGGCGGCGAAGGAGAGCTGACGGGGAAAAAAGTGGACAAATTCGGGAGGAGAACGTCGAGCAAAAAATCGCAGAGAGAAATCTCTCGAGAAGGGTTAGAGTCGTATTACGATTTAGATGACGATGGTGAAGAAGAGGAGGAAGAAGAGGAACGCGAGCACAAAAAACCGGTAGAGGTGGACCGTCGGGACTTACCGGAGATGGACGCGGATATGCAAGCGAAGCTAGACGCGTCGAGAGATCGGATGCGAGGCGTTGGCCTCGAGGATTCTTCGTCCTCTTCTGACGACGAGGATGATGATAGCGATAGCGAGACGAGCGACGACGATGTGTTTAAAGAGTCGTCGGACAGCGAAGAGCTTTCCGACGAAGGCGTGTTGGCGAGTTATGCGGAAAGAAGGGAAACCGGGCACGAGAGTTCGGTGCCGGAACAAGAGGCGACGAAGCGATTAGCGTTGGTCAACTGCGAGTGGCAGCAAATACGAGCGGTGGACATTTTAACAATTCTGCGCTCGTTTTGCCCTTCGAGTGGAGAAGTAAAACGAGTGACCGTATACCCGTCTGATTTTGGTCTCGAGCGAATGAAAGAGGAAAACACCATCGGGCCGATGGGCACGGTTGCGAAAATCAAAAAGAGCAAATATGGAGGCAACGAATTGTCCGAGAAACGCAGGAACAAAAAGAAGCTCTCCGAATTTGAATTCGGTAAAGAAGGGAAAGAAATCGATAACGAACAGTTGAGGCAATACGAACGCGATCGATTAAAGTACTATTACGCGATAATCGAGTGCGACTCGATCAAAACCGCAAAGTTGGTGTACGAACAGTGCGACGGATTAGAGTTTGAACGGTCCTCGGCGCTGTTAGATTTACGTTACGTCCCGAACGACCAAGACTTTTCGAAGCGTGAAGTCCGCGATGTTGCCACAGACACGCCGGAGGATTACGAGCCGCCTGAATTTGAAGTGAAAGCCTTGCGAAACGCCACGGTGAAATTGTCCTGGGACGAAGCAGATCCAGCTAGGAAGAAAACCTTCGGTCGAAAAATTACCGAGGATAAGTTGAAGGATGACGATTTCAACGCCTATTTGGCATCTGATTCGGAAGAGAACACCAGCGATGAGGAAAAAGAAGAAAAGAAAAACAAAAAAAGCAAGCGGGAAGAGAGAGAAGAGAAGAAGAAATATTTAGCCGCCTTGCTCGGGAAAGATTACAAGAGTAAGACGAGTCGCAAAGGCGTCAAGTTGGATGATATCGACAAAGACGACGGAAGAAAAGGTGAAGGCGACGACGACGACGACGACGATTTCTTCCTCAAAGACGACGACGACGGTTCTGCATCTGAATCCTCATCATCAGAAGAGATTGAAGACACCGCATTAGCGTCGACGAAATATGCCATGCAAAAGAAATTCTCAAACAGATACGGAAACAAATCCGGTAAGAACAGTGATTTAGGCGACATGGAAGTCACGTTTCACGCTGGTTTGGAAGATTTCGGAACAAAAATGAAGAAAAAAAAGAAAGAAGGGACACTCGGTCAAAAAGAAACCGCCGAAGAGAGACGCGAACGCGAGCGTCGAGAGAAAAAGTTGGCCGCGAAGAAGAAGAAAGAACGGGAGAAGAACGGCAAGGGAGGGAAAGAAGAAGAAGAAGAATTTGCAGCCGGCGCAGACGAAGAAACAAATGGATTCGACGATCCATTCTTTGCACAAGAACCAGATGCGAACTTTGAATTTGATAGCGTTCGAGATGACGACGATAGCGTTGTCGAAGAGAAGAAGAAATCAAAAAAGAAGAAACGAGGTACAGTAGACAACGAAGAAGATGCGAAAGCAAAAGCAGAACTCGAGTTGCTCATGATGGACGAAAATGCCATTTTAGGCAGAGGCGATGCGCAAAGCTTGAAGAAAAACAAGTCTCTCGCGAAAACAACCAAAGAAGGCGAAGAGAAAGTCACACGCAAAACGAAGAAAGCGCGATTGGCCGAGAAGCGCAAACTTCGAGGTAAAGCCGCACGAAGAGCCGAATCCGACGACGAAATGGACGATGATATGGATGATGAAGGCAAAAAAACAATCAACGTTCAAGATGAGCGATTCGGTGCCCTTTTTGAAAACCACGAGTTTGCGCTCGATCCGACCGATCCAAGATATAAGGACGTCGAATCGAAAGCGCTCATCGCAAGCGAACGCGAGAAGCGTCGCGAAAAGAAATTGGCAAAACTTGAGAAAATTCGAGCTGAGATGCTTAAAAATGGCGAAAGCGTTACTCTGGACGAGGAAGATGATTTTCCTGGAAGTGTTGGTAAGAAGAAATCATCTTCTGGAAGCATCGGAAAGAACGAGTTGGATTCGATGATTCAAAGCTTGAAGAGAAAACAAGCTTTGGCTATGCAGAAGAAAAAATAGAATTGTAAAAAACATTTTAATTTAAGCGCATATAGATATCATTCAAGTAATGTGCGTGTTTCTCTCTCTTTAGCAGTGTTTCTAAGGGTTTATTAAGCTAATTTTTATTCATTCTTACTTGCGCATCCATCGCCAATTGCAGATTGACTTTCCCACTATCTGTGACCATCATCGAAATAGGCATGTCGAGATCGCCGCTCGTAAAAATACCGTCATTTTTCGGTGGCGACGGCGGCGGAACATTCTGAGGCACGTTTTGTGCCAAAGGGACCGGTCCCTGGGTCGTTGGTGTTGGTATTGTTGCAGCTGTTTCCGCCAGTGAACCTGTTGGTGGAGCAGTTGCCCCTGGATTTGATGCATCTGGTGGTTGTTCCGGTCGACCAGAAATCGTTGAGGGTGCTGCTGTCGTCGTCGTAGCCGCCGCCGCCGCCGCCGCCATCATGGGTTGTTGACCAACTTGCATTGGAGTTGTCAAAGAAGGTTGCATTTGTGTCAAAGCTGTCCCCGCCGTTGCCCCCAAAACTGACATGTGCGCTGCACCCATCGGCACTCCGTTCGCCGCCATCGCCGCCTGGGTTCCTAAACTAGGTTTTCGTCCCCTCTTTTTTGGTCCTTCAAGATCTTTCAATACGCAGTCTTGATGATTCTCACAATACTTTGTCGCGCCGAATCGGAATTTCGGGCAGTGCCATTGCGTGCTCTTTTTACAACACCTTTGATCATCTGGCGCCGGCGCCGTTTTTTCGGCCGGTTTGCGCGGTTTCCTAATTTTTACCAACTTTGGTTCTTCTAAGCTACCGACCGGAATGTCAAGCGAGAGATTGCCAACGGGTTCCGGTGTTGATTTCTGAGCCGCTTCTGGTGTCATTGCTCTCTTGTGCGCTTCTTCAGCGGTGTTCTCTGGATACGGTCGTTTCTTATCATTCGCGTGTGATGTGAGGGCTCCCAGTGCGCCGTGGAGTATGTTTCTAGAGACGACTGGTTGTTGCGGCACTTGCGGCGAGTGTTGCACTATCTGATGCGCAAGAATCGGTTGAGCCAGCGCTGCGTTCGGTTTACTCGCTTGTGAAGTCTTTATCAAACCATGTGCGCGACAAACTTTTAAATGCGCGGCGTGTAACGCACTTTTCAAATCTCTCGCCAATCTGTGCCCAGGTTCTAAACCGCAGCTTAAGCGTAAGAGACCCGCAGGACATTGGCTCCAAGGATATGCACCGCCTTCTACTGAAGCCCGATGCTCAATTAAAGACTCAGGACCTCCTAAAGAAGTTGCTGGTCGCCAAATTTTGGTTAATGTCGCCGTCGTTTTTGCCATTTCAAATGCAATGTTGTGCATCTTGATTGCATGTGAATCCGGCGCTGGAGGCATATTAGCACCTCCTCCTCCTTCTGTCGTCGTCGTCGTCGTCGTCGTTGTTATCGCGTTTTCTTGTTTATCCGTTTCTTTCCTTGGTGTTGAATCGTTGATGTCGATATTTTTCGCACCGTTAGTTTCGCCGTTGTTATTTGTCTGGGGAGTAGCGTTCTCTGATTCCATCGCCGGTTTAGCATTCTGATCTGGTAAAATCGGCGTGATCACAACAGACAACATCCCGCCAAACATTTTCTGGTTCTTTCCGGCTTGTTGTTGCTTCGAAATCGCGTGATTTACGTGTTCAGGCAAACCTGGATATAACACCACTAACTTGAACCACGGCGATATTGGAAAACTCGTTGTCGATGTCATCGCAGCGGCGCTCATGTTTTGTTCGCCCGCACTCGGCACCACCTTTTCACCCTTCTCTCCTTTAAACGTAAATTGCAGCATCGACTTCGCCACGTGCATTCCATTTTCAGATGCTTTCGGCACTCTTAAATGCAACGTCCTCATACCTCGCGCCAGTAAGAAGCAATCAAACGCGGACAACA
>Ga0181559_10001616_pt1 | contig 22144 bp, 22 predicted proteins | sample 011ome_21_FD_133752 | JGI IMG/M metagenome (GOLD analysis project Ga0181559, IMG submission 133752) | Coastal salt marsh microbial communities from the Groves Creek Marsh, Skidaway Island, Georgia - 011508AT metaG (megahit assembly) | ecosystem: Environmental > Aquatic > Marine > Intertidal...
CGTAGAAACCGTTTTTATCCGATTCAACGGTAACCGTTCCCGCGCTAATTTGCGCCTTCTCGATAAGTTCTCCGGTTATTCCGTCTTGAACTTTGCCCTTAATGGTAACTTGTGACCATAAAGTCGAACTTATTAAGGCGAATAGCCATAAAAGTACCCTCTGGAGTAACATTTTTACTTCTGTATTTTACGTGTAATTACGGATCCGTTCTCTAGTTGAACGTTTAAAATCCACATACCTGGATTTAACTCTTCAGTTGAAATTTTTACATTTTCGCCGCTTATACCATAGGATACCGGAACATTGATATACATTCCTTTTAAATCCATCATGGTAACATTTGAAATTTTCGAATGCGCACGAACCATCAAAATATCATTAACCGGATTTGGATAAACCGAGATAGACGTTTCTAATTCTTCTTTTGACAATGTCAAGCAACCACAATCGTGGGTTCCCAAAGAATCAAAGAAATCAATTGGATATAATATCCATTCTTCAGATGGATTAAAGAAATCTGGGTTTGCCGCTTGCGGCGCGGTTTCAGCAACACCCCTGCGAATAGGGGCAATGGTATCGATACCTGTTAATACTTCACGCTTGCGTACCAAGGTATGATTGGCTGTATACCATTTACCTAATCCATTATTATATGGAAAAGAATCGCTCCAACCACCAAAGGGAGGACGCTCACCTATTTTACCCATGATATCAACTGTTACCCAAGTGGTAAAATCTGCGTAGTAACGATCTAATGACATCGCATCATCACCATTGAAATACATACTGTACGAAACTTCATAAACAGGAGATAAGAAAAGATCTCCTTTATTTCTAAGTTCTGCAACAACTGGCGTATCCAATCCCGTTTGAGTGGTATCGCGCTTGTCGATAACCAATACTTTTGTTTCGTTTGGACCTATCGTACCAGACAACACATCTGAATATTGATTGGACCATGTAGCGGAACCATTCTGCCAACGGGTTACGCGATAGTCTTTTAAGTCAATCGTACGATTAGTTGGATTGTAAATCTCTAATGCCTTATTGTTTCTAGAGCCCTCTACGTACTCACTGATAAATAATTCATCGCAAGGTGTAACTTGCTGTGCGCTTGCCGTGCCAAATAGAGCAACGGTTGCGATAATTGCATATAATTTTTTCATGACTTTTTGCAAAATTCCCTAAAAAAAATGGGTACTTCAAATCTACTTCATTTATTTTACACCTTGGTTACCATAGGTTAACATTTTATTGAGCCTAAGAAACCTATTTTTACGCCCCAAAAAATGCGACAATTCAAGCTAGTTTTAATCGGCATATTGCTTTTTTCCCAAAGTTGCCGATCACCGGTGATTTACAAACAAGGAAGTTCCATTAGCAACGATGGTAGTAATGGAATGGATACGGCAATTGCTGAATGGCTCGAACCGCTTTCGGATTCTATGAATGCCGAAATGAATGTTGTTGTGGGTTATACTCCTTTAGATTTCCAACCCATTCGAAGTAAAGGACGCATTTCAGAAACACAACAACACAGTGCCAACCTCGCTCGTTTGGTTTCAGATTACACCTTGAATTGGGCTAGAAAATTTGCCCAAAATAAAAGTTTACCTCTTCCTGAAATGACCGTTTTGAATCACAACGGTTTAAGAAACAGTATCGATAGTGGATACATTACATTGGGACAAATTTACGAGGTCATGCCTTTTGATAATGAGCTTGTACTTTTGGTATTATCCGGTACTCAAATGATTGAATTATTCGACTACCTTGCTCAAATAGGTGGATCACCGCTGTCGGGTGCAGAAATATATCTCGGCGATACCAGTTTCATTAAGGCTATTATCCAAAATAATAATTTCGACAGCAGAAGGAGTTATTGTATTGCCACAGTCGATTTCATGCAAGGTGGAGGCGATGGTTTCACTATGCTCAAAAAGCCAAAAAGGCTCATTCAAACCGGTGTTTTCTTGCGCGACGTAATAATAGAAGAAATGAAGTTGGAAATGCTACATTCCAATGGAGCCATTCAGGCACGAACAAATCCACGAATTTATCACCACCATGAACCGTAGAATTTTCATTAAAAAGGGCAGTATTTTATTGGCAAGTGGATTTTTATTGCGCTTCGCACAGGGAATGCCTTCGCGAAAAAACTCTTGGTCCTTATTACACACCAACGATTTCCACAGTCGCTTTCTACCCTTTCCAGCTACCCATAAACGCCATGCCAATCAAGGCGGAATTGCCCGACTGACGCAGCTCGTAAATAATCTAAGAGAGCAGCACGAACACGTAACTTTGTTCGATTCAGGAGATGTTTTTCAGGGTACTCCCTATTTTAATGTATTCAAAGGACATCCTGAATTGGACTGGATGCAGCGGATGCAATACGATGCGACCACCCTTGGAAATCACGATTTTGATATGGGTGTTGACCATTTGTTTACATTGAGAAAAAAGTACAATACTCCAACCCTTTTGATCAATTACAATTTTGAACAAGGCAGTGATTTAGGGGTAATTCAACCTTATAAAATCATCGATAGAGGTCCTGTTAAAATTGGAGTTACGGGAATTAGCATTGATTTATTAGGGCTTCAAGGAGAAACCAATCGTGGTAGTTTTGAATATTTCGATCCCATTGAAAGGCTGCAAGAACAAGTAAATTTCCTCCGCAAAAATAAAAACTGCGATGCCGTTGTGGTACTGTCTCATTTGGGTTTCAAATACGATAGTGATAAAATAGACGATGTAAAATTGGCGGAAAGAACCGATGGCATTGACGTAATTTTAGGCGGACACACGCATACCTTTTTAGACGAACCCCTTGTTCTGAAAAACAAATCAGGAAAGAAAGTTGTCATCAACCAAGCCGGTTGGGCGGGACTAAAATTGGGACACTTACAATTTGAATATTAGTGGCGTTTGCTCTTTGTAGCGTAGATTTGCAATTCATTGACGGTACCTAACGATTACATCGAAGAAGAAGAAGAAGGTTTTGAACATTATGCCTTCACGGTTGACCCTGGGCAAGAGCCCATGAGAATCGACCGTTGGCTTATGCACCGAATTGCCCATGCCTCAAGAACCAAGATACAAGCTGGAATTGTTTCCGGTGCGGTCATGGTTAATGAAAATTCGGTAAAAAGCAATTACAAGGTCAAACCCAAAGATCATATCCGAATTGTTTTACCCGACGAACCACGTGATACCGAGGTTTATCCGGAAGACATTCCGATTGAAGTAATTTATGAGGATGATGCTATCGCCGTTGTGAATAAACACGCCGGAATGGTTGTGCATCCTGGATGTAATAATTACAACGGCACATTGGTAAACGCATTGTTATTTCACTTCGGGAATTTACCCCAAAAAGATGCGCGTCATAGACCAGGTTTGATTCACCGGATTGACAAAGACACCTCCGGCCTATTGGTAGTTGGAAAACTGGATGAAGCCCTAAGTCACCTCGGAAAACAATTCTTCGAGCACAGTATTGAACGCAAATATTGGGCCTTGGTCTGGGGTGAACCCAAGGAAGATGCTGGAACTATAGAAGGATACTTGGCTCGAGATCCAAAAGATCGAAGAAAAAGCAAGCATTTTGATGATCCAGAAGACGGAAAAATCGCCATTACCCATTGGAAAGTTTTAGAACGTTTTCACTTTCTAACTTTGGTTGAATGTGAATTAGAAACAGGTCGCACCCATCAAATTCGTGCACACTTTGCCCATATTGGACACCCATTATTTTCGGATGAAATGTATGGAGGTCGACAAATACTAAAAGGCGCTAACCTGCCTAAATTCAAACAATTTATACATAATAACTTTGAACTATTCCCCAAGCAAGCCTTACACGCTCGTGTTCTGGGATTCGTTCACCCTCTTACCGGGGAAAATTTGAGATTCGAACAAGAACTACCCGAGGATTTTGCATCACTTCTTCAAAGAGTGCGTCAGTATTCCGAACAGTTGATGTAATCCTGTTATAACTTCAGAAAAAAGGGCGGTTTCAAATTTGAAACCGCCCTTTTAATTTAAATAGTTCTTATCTATTTTACTCGTACGTCAATGTGATTTTTGAACTGCGTGGTACAGATTGACACGTAAGAACAAAACCATCTTCAATTTCCTTGTCGCTCAAGCCCTCACGTTCTAACATGTGAACCAAACCTTGATGCACTTTAGCCCTGCATGTTGTGCAAACTCCAACAGTGCAACTGTAAGGAGGATCAATACCTTCTTTCATAGCGGCATTCAAAATCGTGGTATTCTCATCCACATTTATTGTATGTGTTTTGCCATAAACGGTCAACGTTATTTCTGAAGTTCCGTTAAATACATCTTCAGAATTGTCATTACCAACTGCGACATTTTCAGTGTTTTCTGAGGATGTCGGCGCACTGAAATATTCGATATTAATTTGTTCCTTCGGTACACCAATTCCAGAAAGTCCTTTCTTGATAACCTCCATCATTGGACCAGGTCCGCAGATGTAATAAGGGTAGGTATCAAACGATCCGCCAATTTTGTTTTTTACAATGTTTTGAACTTTATCCTCACTAAGCTGACCTTTTAAACCAAACCAAGTAAATGGAGCTTTATCAAAACTCAAAAGCACGGTAAATCTACTTCCGTGTTCGGATTCCATTTCTTTTAATTTATTCTTAAAGATTACCGATTCTGGATCGCGGTTGGCATATACCAAGGTAACTTTACTATTGGGCTCTTCCGAAAGGACGGCTTTTGCAATTCCCATAACCGGAGTTATACCGCTTCCGCCCCCAAATAACACATAATGCTTTTGACTTTCTGAATTAGGAACAGCCGTAAAATTACCTATTGGAGGCATGGCTTGCAAGGTATCTCCAACGTTCAAATTACTATTGAAATAATTACTCATCCGACCACCATCGACACGTTTTACGGTCACCGCTGGATTGGCATCAACCCCAGAATACGTGCACAAAGAATAGGAACGTCTTACATTTTCACCGTTGATTTCGGCTTCAAACGTTAGGTATTGGCCTGCGGTGTATTGAAATTGATCTTTAATATCCTCAGGAATTTCAAAAACAAATGTTTTCGCATCTGAAGTTTCCTGGATAATGTCTTTAATGGTTATTGGGTAAAATCCTTGACTCATGTGGCTGCAAAATTAGTAGGTTTATTACAGATAGAAACAATGAAATGTAGGTATTGTTATCAGAATGCCCATTTTTCGGAAAAAAAGTGAGATAAATTGTACAAGTTTAAAAGTGTGAATTATTCTTTTGAGATATTTCAACAACTAAAACGAATTTGCAAGCATTATGTTAGATGCGTATTTCACCCCCGTTCCGGAAGAGGTTCTTAAACCCGAATACATCCGGAAAAACACCATGGGAGGGCACATTAAGATATACCATAAGAGCTTTCCCAAAATTACCAAAGCACAAATTGCATTAATAGGTGTTGGTGAACAATCGCATAAAGTCAGGCAGGAATTCTATGCTCTTAATTGGCGCTTTCAAAAACTCAACATTGTTGATCTCGGAAATTTTGCCGAGCCCGAAAATGAACAACAAAGAAACTTTGCCGTTTCAGAAGCCATTGGGGAACTTCTCGCATTGAACATTGTAGTTCTAATTTTATCTGATGAAAAATCACATTTACATTCTCATTTTCATGGATTTAGAGACACCCAAAAACCATTAGAAGTTGCGATAATAAGTCACCAGATTAATTTAGAGGACGGAAGTGAATGTCATGAACTTTTGAAAAATAAAGAACATTCATCAAAACTTTCTAATATAGATTTCATCGGCACACAGGCTTATTATATTTCTGAAGAAACCAACGAACTACTTGACCGTTTCAATTTTGAAAATTACCGATTGGGCAAAATACGCACGAATATTGATGAAACAGAACCCGTATTGCGAAGTTCGGATATGATGTTCTTTGATCTAAATAGCGTTCGTTTTGCAGATGCTCCCGAAACCCAATTCATGAGTCCAAATGGACTTTATGCCGAAGAGGCCGCTCAAATTGCGCGGTATGCCGGTCTCTCTAACATGCTTAGAACTGCAACTTTCTTCGGTTTGTCGAATACTCGGGTAACAAAAACTTCAGATTTATTGGTGGCTCAACTTATTTGGTATTTTATCGAAGGAATTAATTCTCGCTTCAACGACCACCCAGAAAAAAACGACCCTAACTACCTTATATATAGAAATAGACTGGATAATACCGGACACGAAATCACTTTTTACAAAAGCCGAAAAAGCGATCGTTGGTGGATGGAGGTTCCACATCCATATGAAGATCAAACATTTTTCATCGGCTGTTCTTATAACGATTACCAACGTGTTTGTGATGGCGAAATGCCAGACCGTTGGTGGAGAGCCTACCAACGATATTTAAAGTAGAATCTTTACCAACCTTGGTTAAACTGTAATATATGAACCAATGCGGAAATGGCTCGTTTCCGAATTTAATTGAAACTTTTTTTACGGGGTATACTTGAATTGACCTTGAACAAAATCATAACTGCCAAAAACGCCAATTGCCCCACCAGAAAAACTATTAGTAAACATTACAGGCTCTGAGAAAGGATTATCTGCGTCTTGTAACATCTGCATTTTGTAGTAATCTCTGTAAGCCTTATCCATGGTATAAACCGCTCCAAAGAAGTCATTAATTGTAAAGGGACCGTCAATTCCGAAACCTGAATAAAACTCGGATTGAGTACTAAAACTGGTTTTCTTGTTGTTTTCCCCTTGTAAGATTTCATCCGCAAAAGAAATCGGAATACTAATTTCTTCACCTAAGGCGTTTTTAGCACTTCCTTCTAATTGCGGAGAAACATAAAAATCATCGTCATTTAAATCATAGGAAAACTCTACCGAGTATGGATTCAATATATAAGTTCCCCCCCAGCCTCCATTATCAATATCTTCATAGGGCTTGCCCATTTTAACCGATTCAATTTTGAATTTATTCGCGTCGGCTTTCGGGGGAACGGTAGATTTAGCCGAGTATTGTTCTCCATTGGCCATTTTAACCAATAAGGTGTAAACATGTTTCTCCTTTAATTGAATCCGAGTGGTTTCAAGTGAGTACAAACCAGGGGCATAATTATACATGGTATCTCGGATTCCTGTTTCATCCTCGGTTATTACCAAGGTTGCATCTGAAATAAACTCCGTTTCCTCTCGCTGTAAACCATAATAAGGCTTCGTATACGCCACAGATGCCTCAATGTAATTAGATTGTGGCGTCATTAGACACATTATTGCAGGTTTCTTTTCGCATGGGGGTGGATCCACTAATGCATCTTGTTCGCAAGCACCAAATAGTAAAGTTACGCAAACGACTAAGAAAAAATATGGATTAAATTTTCTCATTTTCACTTATTTAAACTTAAAGGACCAACTGATGGAAGGCAATACGGGAAATAATGTTACTTTTTGCAATCGAGAATAAACCTCTCCCCGGTTGTTGTATTCATTACTTCCATAATAAAAGAATGGATTCGCTTGATTGTAGGCATTGTAAACACTTACTTCAAGGGTTCGAATCCCATTTTCTTTTACTTTATGGAACTGCAGACCCAAGTCCATCCTGTGATAGGCCTCCATTCTAAAATCATTGCGGTTACCAAAGTCAATAAAATTATTGTACGATTGTAAGGCTGGATTCCAGACAATAGGAAATGCCGACATTTGATGGTTGTTTCCAGGAATATAACCTTGTGCAATGGTAATTGCGTTTCCGGTTCCATAAACCCAGGTAAGGGCGAAATTTATATGTTTTTTAATTTTATACGTTCCAACAATAGATATATCATGTCTTCTATCGTAACGTGCATAAAAAGGACGACCTTGATTTAACTCAGGAAATTTCATTTGAGTCCAGCTTAAGGTATATCCAATCCAACCTGTGAAAGGTCCCGATTTCTTTTGTAAAAACAACTCCATACCGTAACTCCAAGCATCACCACGGGTAATTTGCTTTTCCCAATTTCTTCCATTACCTACTGCATTCGAACTAAAGATATCATCTTCTAATAAAAAGGAAGCCCCTTCACGGTATTGAACTACATTTTTCATGTCCTTGTAGTAAGCCTCCCATGTTAATGAAAAACCTTTATCGAAATCTTTGGCCAAACCAATAGCGGTTTGTTCGCTTCTCATGGGTAAAAGAGCTGAAGTAGCCGGTATCCACAAATCTGTAGGTAGCGATATTCCGGAATTACTCAACAAATGAATGTATTGGTACATCCGAGCGTATGAAGCCTTAATAGCGAAATCAGAACTGAAATTATGCGATACACTTAATCTTGGCTCAGGGTTCAGATAATTGGCACCATCTACGGCATAATGACTCAAACGAAAACCTGGATTCAATTGAAACGTACCCAGTTTCCATAAATCCTCAACATAAATGCCACTTTCATAGGTATTGATGGTATTTATTTTGTTTTGCAAACCGAGATCACCCGCTTTAATTACTAAGGCAGCCGGTTTGAATTGATGTCGCGTACTTTGTATTCCATAACGCACTTGATGACTGGGATGCGGCCTCCAATCAAAATCATATTTAAAACCAATATCGTCGATCACGCTTTGGTAATTCAATAAAAAAGTATCTTCGAACCCATCATAAGACTCTAGTCCAATATTCAAATTATAATGACTGTAAATGACGGACGCATTGGAAAAAAGCTTTGGTGAAAAGACATGGTTCCATCTTGCCGTAACGGTTCTGTTGCCCCAACCAAAATCCGTTTCTAATCTAGCTCGATCCTCTCGAATTATGGTGTAAAAATTATCTTTACCAAAATATCCACTTAAGTACAACCGATCTTTTTCGGAAAGGGTGTAATTGGCTTTTGCATTGAAGTCATAGAAATAATATCCTAAATTGTTTCCGCTTGCGGCATAAACGAATGGTTGTATCAGTAAATCGATATACGTCCTTCTACCTGAAATCATAAAAGAACTTTTACCTTTTTTGATCGGTCCTTCAAATGTGAACCTTGAGCTTAACAATCCAATTCCCACTTCACCTGTATATTTTTGATTGTTCCCCTCTTTCATACTCAAGTCGATAACACTTGACAACCTACCGCCATAACGAGCGGGGAATCCGCCTTTAACCAATTCCACAGACTTCAGGGCATCGCCGTTAAAAACAGAGAAAAATCCAAATAAATGGGTAGCATTGTACACAATGGCTTCATCCAATAACATTAAATTCTGATCGGGTCCACCACCTCTAACATATAAGCCACTTTGGCCTTCTCCACCTGCTTGAACTCCTGGCAAAAGTTGAATGACTTTAAGCACGTCTTTTTCTCCAAATAATGCTGGAATTTCACGAATCTGATTTACCGGGATATCGATGCGACTCATGTCTACTTTATCGGCAACGGTATTTTTCTTAGATCGAATTTCCACTTCTTCAATCTGTTCGGCTTCAACTTTGGCTCTAATCCTAAAATGAACCGAGGTATCTAATTTGCCATTCCAAGCAAAACTATCCAATTCAAAACCTCCCATTTGATAATAAGCCACTCTTTTAGGAAATGATTCACCTTTAAGCGTTAAAGAATAAAACCCATACGTATTGGTATAGGTACTGATTCCGTCGGGCAAAACGGTTACCCTCACGTTTCCATAATATTCTCCGGTTTCAATATCACTTACAAATCCCGATAGGGTAATCCGATTTTCGGTCTGAGCATTTCCAAAATTTAAAAAACTCAGTACCCAAAAGATCAGAAGTGCTTTTTTGGTGGGTGTATACACATGCATTTTTTAGAAATCATTGCAATTTAGACTCCTTTAGTGTGGGTAACAAAACCGCAGCAAATAAATATGACAAAAGATCCGCAAAAAATGCAAATCTAACGGCAATTTAAACCGCAACTGGAGCTTTAATCCCAGGATGAGGATCGTAACCTTCTAGGGTAAAATCGTTAAAATCAAAATCAAATAAATCCTTTATTTCTGGATTTATTTTCATCTGAGGGAAAGGCCTTAAATCACGTGATAATTGCAAGGCCACTTGTTCTTGATGGTTCGTGTATATATGTGCATCTCCAAAGGTGTGCACAAAATCACCGGGTTGCAATCCGCAAACCTGCGCCATCATCAAGGTCAACAGAGCATAACTTGCTATATTAAAGGGTACCCCTAGAAATAAATCGGCACTTCGCTGGTATAATTGACAGCTCAACTTGCCATTTGCAACATAAAATTGAAACAATGTATGGCACGGCATCAATGCCATCTGATCGATTTCTCCAACATTCCATGCACTTACAATAATGCGACGCGAATCAGGGGTATTCTTAATCATATCCAAGGCTTGGGATATTTGATCGATTACACGCCCGTCTTTTGATTCCCACGATCTCCATTGTTTACCGTAAACAGGACCTAGATCGCCATCTTCATTTGCCCATTCATCCCAAATTGACACTCCATTTTCTTTTAAATAGGCAATATTGGTTTCTCCCTTAAGAAACCACAACAACTCATATATGATGCTTTTCAAATGGACTTTTTTGGTCGTTATCAAAGGAAATCCTTCTGAAAGATTGTAGCGTATCTGACCTCCGAATACACTTTTCGTGCCTGTTCCCGTCCGATCGGTTTTCAAAGTTCCATGTTCAGAAACATATCGTAAAAAGCTTTCGTAAGAATCGTTCATAGCTATATCTTATTGTAAATGGTACAAATTTAGTTTATCGCATCACAAGTTTACACAAGTTAGGCATATAATCGCATATTTTTTCCTTAATTTTGCCCACTCGAAACGAGTTAATATTATGGCAGAATTAATTACCATGCCCAAAATGAGCGACACGATGACCGAAGGGGTTATCGTGAAGTGGAATGTTAAAGTGGGCGATTCGGTTAAAAGTGGCGATATCATGGCGGAAGTTGAAACCGACAAAGCCACCATGGATATGGAAGTTTATTCCAAAGGGATTGTGTTGCATCTTGTAGTTCAAGAAGGCGATGCCGTTCCGGTTGACGGACCTATTGCTGTAGTGGGAAAAGAAGGTGAAGATTTCCAAGCTTTACTTTCCGCAGCTCCTGCATCTAGTAGCGCTGCACCCGTTTCAGAAGTTGCTCCTGAAGCACCTACTGCTCCCGTATCGACTCCAGCCGCAGCACCTGCTGCTCCTGCAGCACCCGCCGCAGCATCGAATGATGGTCGATTAAAAGCGAGTCCTTTGGCAAGAAAAATTGCTGAAGAAAAAGGCATTGACCTTTCTCATATCAACGGAACTGGAGAAAATGGCCGTATCGTTAAACGTGACTTAGACAGCGCTAATATAGCTTCAGCACCTGCAATGAGCCAAACAAGTGCAGCCGTATTTGGTGAGGAAAGTTTCACAGAGGTGAACGTTTCACAAATGCGTAAAACCATCGCAGGAAGACTTGCAGAATCTAAATTCAATGCGCCACATTTCTACCTAACCGTAGAAATCAATATGGATAAAGCAACCGAAGCGCGTGCTCACATGAATAAAATCAGCGATGTAAAAATCTCAATGAACGACATCGTGGTTAAAGCATGTGCGGCTTCCCTTCGCTTACATCCTAATATCAATTCTAGTTGGTTGGGAACCAAGATCCGCACCAATCATCATATTCATATAGGGGTAGCTATGGCCGTAGAAGATGGCCTTTTGGTTCCGGTAGTGAGATTTGCTGACCACAAGCCATTAGCGCAGATTAGCAAAGAAGTGAAAGCATACGGAGCAAAAGCCAAAGAGAAAAAATTGCAACCACAAGATTGGACTGGAAATACCTTCACGATTTCTAATTTGGGTATGTTCGGTATTGATGAGTTCACCGCCATAATCAATCCTCCAGATGCTTGTATTTTAGCCGTAGGTACGGTTAAAGATACCGTAGGAGTTGTTAATGGCGAAATCAAACCAGTTAAAACCATGAAAGTAACATTGAGCTGTGACCACCGCGTGGTGGATGGCGCAATGGGTGCTGCATTCCTACAAACACTCAAACAGTTCTTAGAAGAACCGGTGACCTTATTGGTATAATACTAAAGGCCACCATCAGGTGGCCTTTTTTTTGAACTATGTGGAAGATAAAATTCAATAACGTACAAGATCTAAGTGATGCGCGCTTTGCAGCCTCCGCTATGGCTGAATGGGTCGGTTTCTCTATAAGTGGAGATAAGGCTTTGAGCGCAGAATCTATACAAGAAATCATCTCTTGGTGCAGCGGACCGAAGCTCATTTTGGAAACCTCCAGTGAGAGTATCGAAAAAATAAACTCCTTTTTGGATGTACTACCGGTTAATGGAATTGAATGCAGTCCAGTTCGCTTTCAGGAATTAAAAGCGGCCTTCCCTGATGTTCAAGAATGGATAGTATCAGGCGAGGATTCTATGGGACAAATATCTCACAGTGCAAATTGGCAATTGCATGCACATATTAATACCATAACACCGAGCTCGGAAATGGCTCAACTTATTTTAAAAGAAAATCCATTCGGCTTCAGTATTAACTGTGAAAAAGAAACCGAAATTGGGAAAAAAGATTTGAGTATTTGGCATGATTTTTTTGAAGAACTAGACCTATTCTAAATATGAAATACACCTTATATACATTGGCTTTTGCTGCTTTTTCTTTGGGAGCATGTTCGTCTGAAACCAGCAAACCATTTAGCGAAGAAGAAACTCAAGAGCAAGATTCTGTAGATCAATTGAATCAAGATGCCGCGTTTGACGCATTATTGAACGACAGCACAAGCAATCAAAACGACACCATAATAGAATGAAAATTGCAGTAGTTGGGGCAACCGGACTGGTCGGTACCAAAATGTTGGAAGTTTTACAAGAGCGTAGATTTCCCGTAACAGAACTCATTCCAGTAGCATCGGAACGAAGTGTAGGTAAAAAGATTGATTTTAATGGTAAGTCCTTCGAGGTGGTATCATTAGAAACAGCTGTCCTAGCTAAACCCCAAATTGCATTATTCTCCGCAGGCGGAAACACCTCAAAAGAGTGGGCGCCGCGTTTTGCGGAAGTTGGCACCTATGTAATTGATAACTCCAGCGCTTGGCGCATGGAAAAAGAAATTCCCTTGGTGGTGCCAGAAGTCAATGCACACCATATTCAAAGATCCAATTTGATAATTGCAAACCCCAACTGTTCTACCATTCAAATGGTAATGGCCCTAAAACCATTGCACGATTTGTATGCATTGAACCGCGTGGTTGTAAGCACATATCAATCGGTAACTGGAACCGGACAAGCCGCTGTTAAACAAATGTTTGACGAACGTGAAGGAAGACCAAGTTCTCCTGTATATCCTCATAAAATAGATCAAAATGTTTTACCTCATATTGACGTGTTCCAAGAAAATGGATACACCAAAGAAGAGGAAAAGATGATGAAGGAAACCAAAAAAATAATGGACTTGCCAGATTTGAAAATTACAGCAACTACGGTTCGTATTCCTACTATGGGCGGACATAGCGAAAGCATCAATATCAGCTTCCATAATGAACCCCATCTATCGGAGGTTCGTGAAGCATTAGATGCATTTCCTGGTGTAATTGTTCAAGATGATCCTCAGCAAAATCTATATCCGATGCCTTTAACATCACATGATAAGGATGACGTTTTCGTTGGACGTATTCGAAAGGATGATTCTATTGAAAATGGATTGAATATTTGGGTAGTTGCGGATAACTTAAGAAAAGGTGCTGCAACCAATGCGGTCCAAATAGCGGAAAAATTAGTTGAAAACGGCTGGTTTCAATAACATTTTCACCTTTTGATTGTTGATTTGTTTTGGAAGACGAAAAAATCAATACCGAAACCACCGAATCTCAAGAGACGGACAATAGGCCCTTATTTCTTAAAGATGCTCGTTATCAAGGTGAACTCCACAATGCGCCCTATGCATTAAGTGTAACTTCTCCGAAAATTGAACCGATTGATAAACGCATGCTTAAGGCGAATGCCCATGAAGCCATGCAACATCAGGCGGAACAGCAGATTCAAATGTTGAAAAAACAGGCGGAATTATTAATGAAGCAGGCCAAAGCCATTGAAGAACGCTTGGAAATTTCCCATGCCATTTACAAAGCCGATATCAATTTTGAGCCCGTGATAAACGGCATCTACCATTTGTATCAAAAAGAAGATGGAACTCAAGTCTTAAGTATGGTAGCACCCTATGAATGGGGTAAAAGCATGCCTTTTTCTCATTATTTACATACCGTAAGGCTTTTAGGCGACCGCACTTGGGATGTAATTTCCTAAGAAACTACCATTGAGATAGTTTATCAATTGCAGCCCTAACACTGCCCTCTTTTAAGAGTACCAATTGAGCCGTGTCATAATCGAGTCCGGTTTCTTCCATGATCATACGCGTACCCCGATCTACCAATTTTTCATTGCTCAATTGCATATCAACCATTTTATTGCCTTTAACTCTACCTAGGCGTATCATCGTGGCCGTAGTAATCATATTCAAGGCTAATTTCGTGGCTGTCCCAGCCTTCAAACGCGTTGATCCCGTTAGAAATTCAGGTCCTGTAATCAATACAATTGGATAATCCGCGACGGCAGCGATTTTCGAATCGGGATTACACACAATGCATCCTGTTGTAATATTCAATTCTTTGCAAGCCTCCAAAGCCCCTAAAACATAAGGCGTTCTTCCTGAGGCGGCGATTCCAACAACCACATCATTTGCATTAATATTATAGCTTTTAAGATCTATAAATCCTTGTTTTAGGTCATCCTCTGCGTTTTCAACGGCCTTTCGTATTGCCGCATCACCACCTGCAATCAAGCCTATTACTCTTCCTTGTTCTACGCCAAAAGTTGGCGGACATTCAGAAGCATCTACTACACCGAGCCTGCCGCTTGTTCCTGCACCTAAATAAAACAAACGACCACCCAATCGCATTTTTGACACCAAAACGTCAATCAACGCTGTAATTGAGGGAATTTCATCGCGGATTATCGAAGCAATGCGTGCATCTTCATCGTTCATGCCTAACAAAATCTCTTGTGTTGACATCAGATCAAGTCCATCGTAATTGGAAGGCGATTCGGTATTCATGTGACAAAAATACAGATTCAGCGACTTACCCGTGTCTCTTTTCATAAATGGGTTGTTTCTTTGTAAGATAAATGAGCACCGAAACCACCTTAAATCAAGAAATAAAACATAAATGGCTGCAAGTAGTGGCCTTCATTGAAGAAAATTTCGAAAAGAAACCCGACTTAAACGCAATATTATTTCTGATCGGTATCCGAGAATTGGGAGAACTACCCGAAAAAGCATTCACAAAGGAAGAGAAGACTCGACTCATGCACATTGCAAACTGCAGGGTTCTCAGTTACTCAGGTTATTATGCCAAAACCGGAACGAATAGAAAAGGTTGGCCTGAATGGGAGAATGTAAAACCACTACCCAATCTTAACATCTTTGAACAAGAAAACGTACTACGCCAGCATATAATTGAATATTTCGAAAGCGAGGATATCATACAGTTTTCGTAGTAAATGCATAGGTCTCGATGTTAGGCGCATCTTTGTTTTTTCATTTAAATTAGAGTATATTTGTAAAACTTTTCCAACAAATAATCAGGAGGGGGCAAGCGAAAAGCAGTCCCCTTTTTTATTGGGCATGAAAAAATTAGGTGAAAAACTCAGGGAGTTGATAAACACAGACGCGGCAGAACACGGACTTTTCGTGGTGCATCATACCGTAAGTCCTACGGGGCTTTTCCGTTTTTATCTCGATAGTGAGGAGGCTTTATCTATGGGCGTTTTAACCGAATTCACCCGTCATATATCTCGTACTATTGATGATGGAGATTTTGGGGAACATCCTTTCACATTTGAAATTTCATCGCCAGGAGCAACCGAACCACTTCGGGATATTCGTCAATTTAGAAAACATATTGGAAGAAGTCTTAAAATTGAAACGGAAGAACAGACCTACAAGGGTGAATTTACAGCCTTTGAAAATGAAATTCTTACGATTCAAAACGAAGTAAAAGAAAAAGGAAAAAAGAAAATCAACTTGGAAGAAGTTCAAATTCCCTTCGACCAAATAAAAGAAGCAACTATCATTTTAAGTTTTAAATAACATGAAAGCCAAAGCCAACGACCTCGGAATCAATCTGGTGGAGAGTTTCTCCGAGTTTAAGGAATTCAAAAACATTGACCGCGCAACGATGATGCGCGTTTTAGAAGACGTTTTTAGAAACATCCTAAAAAAGAAATTTGGTCAAGAGGCCAATTTCGACATCATCATTAACACCGAAACCGGGGATATCGAAATGTACCATTTACGCCTGATTGTGGAAGAAGGTGAAGTGGAAGATCCGCATTTGCATATTGCATTAGAGGATGCCCTAAAATTAGAACCCGATTATCAAGTGGGTGAAGATTGTATTCAAGAAATCAGTTTGGAAGATTTTGGACGTAGAAACGTTCTTAATGCTCGCCAAGCTCTTATGAGTCGCATCATCGAACTTGAAAAAGACGAATTATTCCGCAAATACACCGATAAACGCGGTGAAATTATTAACGGAGAAGTATACAATGTTTGGAAGCGTGAAATTATGATTCTTGACGATGAAGGTAATGAACTTACCTTACCGAAAGATCAAATGATTCCTCGCGACATGTATAAGAAAGGTGATTCCATACGTGCCGTTATCCATGCTGTTGACATGGACAAAGGTTCACCAAGAGTGGTTCTTTCACGTACATCCCCCGAGTTTTTGGAACGTTTGTTTGAATTAGAAGTTCCTGAAATCTTAGACGGTTTGATTACTATAAAGAAAATCGTACGCGAACCAGGAGAACGCGCAAAAGTTGCAGTCGAAAGTTACGACGATCGCATTGATCCGGTTGGCGCTTGTGTGGGTGTAAAAGGAGCTCGTATTCATGGTATCGTTCGTGAATTGCGTAATGAAAATATCGACGTTATCAATTACACCACTAACGACGCACTTTTCATACAACGTGCCATTCAACCTGCCGTGGTAAGCAAAATGGATATCGAAGGCACCACCGCTAATGTATTCTTAGAAAGCGACCAGGTTTCGTTAGCTATCGGTAGAAGCGGACACAACATCAAATTAGCCAGTAAGTTAACAGGCTATCAGATTGAAGTTTATCGCGTTAACGCCGTAGTTGAAGACGACGTAGATTTGGATGAATTCTTAGACGAAATTGACGAGTGGATCATTGAGGAATTCAAGCGTGTAGGCTTGGATACGGCAAAAGACGTATTACGTACTTCCGTTGCAGATTTGCTTACTCGTACTGATTTAGAAGAAGAAACCATTTCGCAAATCCACAAGATATTGCGCAAAGAATTCGAAGAAGAATAATCAAGGATTGACCTATAAATCAGGCGCTTTCTCAAGGCCTGAGGGGGGATTTTAACACAATCCCCCTAAATTCTTGGGATATCAGAAGGTTAATTTTAAATTTGAATTAAATTATGGCGGTATACCGTTTAGCAAAAGTAGCAAGTGAACTAAACCGAAGTACGTCGGCAATAGCTGAATTCCTTCAAGAAAAAGGACATGAAGTAGACGCACGTCCAACCTCAAAAATCACTGAGGAGCAATACGAAGCATGCTTGAAAGAATTTTCTGCCGATAAGGCAATGAAAGAGGAGGCTGACAAATTAAAAAGCCAAAAGCCAATTAGAACGGCTCCTCCAGCCCCAACTGTATCAGCCCCTTCTGTTCCTGACCCAGTGGTGCCAGAACCACCCAAAACTGCGCCTGTTGAAACAAAGCCTGAAGAGCCAAAGTTGGAAGAAAAGGCCGTTGAAACAGTTGCTCAGGAAACTCCTGCATCTACACTAAAAGTTGTAGGTAAAATTGACCTTTCACCCAAGAAAAAGAAGGCTCCAGAGCCCCAAGAAACAAAGGCTCCGATAGCCGATACCAAAGCTAACGATAACACCGTTATTTCAAAATCAGAAACTATTGAGGTAAAAGCACCTGTTTCTGAAAAACCGAAAACCGCTGAACCCGTTCCGGAAAAGAAAGTAGAACCAATTAAGGAGGAAGTTCAAGCTAATAAAGAAAAAAATAAGGTATCTTCTAAAAAGCAAGAAACCACTCAAACCCCTGCTGAAGCGGTTGAACCTGAATATTTAGAAACAAAGAAAGAGGTACTTTCTGGACCAAAAGTTTTAGGCAAAATAAACCTTCCATCTGCTAAAGAAGGAAACAGTTCTTTAGCCAAAGAGGCCAGAAAGGACATGCAAGAAATTCGCAAAAAACGTAAACGCAAAGAAAAAGGCGTAGACGTGAAAGTGGCCGTTCAAGAGACCATTAACCGCGACAACAGAAATAAAGACACCAAAGATAACAAGCCTACAACGGCGAATAAAGGACCTGTTAACCCAAATGCTGTTAAATCTAACATCCGAAATACCGTTAACAGAATGGGTAATGCCGGACGAAGAAATAACAAGGGTAAAAAACGTTACGAAGACAGAGAAGAACGTAACCGTCGTTTCGAAGAGGAACGCCGCAGAAAAGACGAAGAAAGCAAAATCTTAAAAGTTACCGAATTTCTTACTGCTAACGAATTGGCGAGTTTGATGAATGTTCCGGTAACTGCCGTAATTTCAAAATGTTTTGCTCTAGGCATTATGGTTTCAATAAACCAACGACTAGATGCAGAAACCATACAATTGGTGGCAAGTGATTACAATTACGATGTAACTTTTGTAGATGCCGAGTCCACCATTGAAGCCATAGACGATGAAGAGGATCGCGATGAGGATTTAAAACCACGTGCTCCAATTGTGACTGTAATGGGTCACGTTGACCACGGTAAAACTTCATTGCTTGACCATGTGCGAAGTGAGAACGTGATAGCCGGTGAGGCTGGAGGAATTACCCAACATATCGGGGCCTACGAGGTAACATTGAAAGATGGAAAAAAGATCACATTCTTAGATACGCCTGGTCACGAAGCGTTTACAGCGATGCGTGCTCGTGGAGCTAAAGTAACGGACTTAGCCATTATTGTAATTGCAGCAGACGACAGTGTGATGCCACAAACAAAGGAGGCCATTGCACACGCACAAGCCGCTGGAGTTCCTATGGTATTCGCCTTCAATAAAATTGATAAAGACGGAGCCAATCCTGACAAAATCAGAGAAGAATTGGCACAGATGAATATCTTGGTTGAAGACTGGGGTGGTAAATTCCAAAGCCAAGAAATTAGTGCAAAGAAAGGATTGAACATTGATGAGTTACTTGAAAAAGTGCTTCTTGAAGCCGAATTAATGGACCTTAAGGCCAATCCAGACCGCCGAGCAAAAGGAACAGTAATTGAAGCAACTCAAGAAAAAGGACGTGGTATTGTTTGTACGCTGTTGATTCAAAACGGAACCCTTCGTGTAGGAGACCATATGGTTGCCGGATCTCAGTACGCTAAAGTACGTGCTATGTTTAATGAGCGTGGAACTCGAATTGATGAAGCACCACCAGCAACACCTGTTAAAATTTTAGGTTTCTCCGACGCTCCAACTTCTGGCGATTTGTTTGCCGTTATGGAAAACGAAGATGAGGCTAAAACTTTGGCTAACAAACGACTTCAATTGGTACGTGAACAAGGAATTCGTACGAAGCGTCACATTACTCTTGATGAGATTGGAAGACGTTTGGCTGTAGGTAACTTTAAAGAACTTAATATTATCATCAAAGCCGACGTTGACGGATCTGTAGAGGCATTGAACGACGCCATGATGAAACTTTCTACCGATGAGATCGCAGTAAACGTAATTCACAGTGGCGTGGGTCAAATTACCGAGAGTGATGTATTGCTCGCTTCGGCTTCAGACGCCATTATCATTGGATTCCAAGTACGTCCTTCCGCTAAAGCAAAGCAACTGGCAGAAAGCGAAGAAATCGATATCAGAACGTACAGCATTATTTACCAAGCCATTGAGGAAATTAAGAAAGCAATGGAGGGTATGTTGAGCCCAGATATCGTTGAAAAAATCATTGGACAGGTTGAAATTCGCGAGATATTTAAAATTTCCAAAGTGGGAACAATTGCAGGTTGTTACGTTACCGATGGTAAAATTGAACGTAACAGTATGGTTCGCGTTATTCGCGATGGCGTTGTTAAACACGATGGCAAACTGGGTTCGTTAAAGCGTTTCAAAGACGATGCTAAGGAAGTAACCCGCGGTTATGAATGTGGTTTACAACTCGAGAAGTTCAACGACATCATGGAAGGCGACTACCTTGAAGTGTATATCCAAGAAGAAGTTAAGCGTAAATTATAATTAAACATTTATCCTAAAAAAAATAAACTACAACGAAGCAGCAACGTAATTGAATTTATGAACGTCTAAATTTGGTACGGAACTTGTAGTATAAAAAATATTCAAATAAAGTAATCATGAAAAAGTTTTTAACCTTAGCAGCCTTAGCCTTTGCGTTCATCGGAAGCAGTATGGCACAGAAAGAAGTAAAGCAAACCGAACCCGCTATCAAATGGGAATTGAAAGCTCACGATTTTGGAAACGTTGAAATGGGGCCTCCAGCTGATGTGGTATTTAAATTCACCAATAACAGCAAAGCTCCTGTAGTAATTACCGGTGCGCGCCCAAGTTGCGGTTGTACCACGCCTAGCTGGACAAAAACTCCTATTATGCCAGGTGAAACCGGTGAGGTTAAAGCCAGTTATGGAACAGAAGGTCGTCCTGGTTATTTCCAAAAATCAGTGAAAGTAACTTTCGATAATGGAGACGTTACAGATTTAACTATCAGCGGAACCGTTACTACCGATACCAACAAAGAAACCAAACCTGAATTAAAGTAATTCCAAAATGAAAAAGACCTTAATCATTGCCGCATTTGCTTTCGTTTTAACGCATGCAAAAGCTCAAAACGGTGTAATTGGTGGAACCACTACTCCGGTTGAGGAAAAAAGCAATGCGGGTATTCAATTTGGAAAGCTAGCACACAACTTCGGTAACATTATTGAAGGACAAATTGCTACTTACGATTTTCAGTTCGTTAACAATGGTACAGAACCACTTAAATTAACACGAGTTAAAGCAAGCTGTGGATGTACCACTCCCAAATACCCAACTACTGAAGTAATGCCCGGAGATACTGCCAGCATACGTGCTGAATACAACTCCTCTGGACGTCCAGGTACATTCAATAAAAACATTTTCGTAAATAGTAACGCGGGTGATATCACGCTTACCATTTCTGGAAATGTGGTAAAAGAGCCTGAGAAACCCATTTCTCCAGTAATTATTAGATAATAAAGTGAGGCTGAAACAAAATTCAGCCTCTTTTTTTGCCCCAATTAAGACTTGAAGGAGCTATAATCAAACGTTTCAAGAATGAAATTAAAAATGATGCACATAAAACCATTAATATTATTTGCATTTACTGCTATTTACTTAATTGGCAATTCTAGTGCCCAAATACGACATAAAAACCAAGGCAATTTAAAAGTCGAAGGGAAAGACACGCTTACGGTTAATGCCAATAATGGGGATATTATTGAAGCCCTATTCGCCATTAAAAACTATGGCACTGAAACCTTAACAATCGCTCAAATTGCCACTGAATGCATCTGTTTTGATTACCATTACCCCGAATCGGGCATCGCCCCGGGTGCTACCGATACCATTCGCCTGTTTTTTAAAACCAAAAATGTTCCTCCCGGGCCTTATTTTAAACGAGTATTTGCAGATTACGACGAAGGGAGTATCGAACTCATATTACAAGGAAACTTGAAAGTAATTCGACCTAGATACAAACCCAACGAAAAAACTGTAATTTACCGTCCCAAACAAATTGTAGTTCGAAATGACTAAGAGATTCAAAACACATCTATTTACTTTCTTGCTAATTGGAATTTGTGCTTCTTGTTCCGTGGCTAAAAATCATTTAAACTCAACTACTTTAACAAGTAAAGATGCCAATGCGCAATCATTATATGAAAATCCCATCACTCAAGATTCTCTAATAAAATTACTTGACAGCGTTGCTTGGAATGAAACTATCCATCAATTTGAAGGAGGAGTGCCCACAGGTCCACCGGCAAAATTTAAATTTGTCTTTACCA
>Ga0181559_10001619_pt1 | contig 22132 bp, 21 predicted proteins | sample 011ome_21_FD_133752 | JGI IMG/M metagenome (GOLD analysis project Ga0181559, IMG submission 133752) | Coastal salt marsh microbial communities from the Groves Creek Marsh, Skidaway Island, Georgia - 011508AT metaG (megahit assembly) | ecosystem: Environmental > Aquatic > Marine > Intertidal...
GAAAACAGCAATCGACCAACACCTGGTTGCTGGACATCAATTCAGATGGAGGCAACCTATCGGAAGCGGCGCGGTTTGCGAACTGGCTTACCGAACCAGGGGAACCCATTCAAACCGTCAGCGGTTTCGTTTCCAGTCGCGCGACGGCAGACGCGGCGATAATAGCACTGGCATGCCAACCTTTGTTTCTTGCTTCAGATTCTGTGATCGGAGGAACAGGAATTGCCACTCCGCAGACCGCTGCAATGAATCAAGAAGTCATCGAGATCATTCACGCCATCGCCGAGTCGACCGGAAGAAGCCCCGGACTGATAGAAGGATTGATCGATCCGTCAGCTGAAATCTATCGGTTCACCCACCGAAAAACGGGCCAAGTCCGGTATGCGTCCGGATCAGAACTCGTTCGACAACTCACCGGAGATCTTGAAAGAGCAGTCGGTGAAACGGACATCGATCCAGCGGCGAATTGGGTTCGCGGAGAGAAATTAGACCTACGTCGAGGACTTACCGCGAGATCGGCGATCGAACTGGGACTCGCGGACGGAATTGCAGAAACCACGCAAATTGCTGTCAACAAGTTAAACATGTCCGACTTTCCCGATGCGGTTACCGATCAACCTTTGGTTCGGGCGGTCGAGAGACTTGGTAGCAGTCAAGCGTTTGCGATCCTACTACTTTTCATTGGCTTTGCCGCTCTTTCCGCGGAATTTAGTTCGCCCGGCTTGGGGATCCCCGGATTTATTGCATTGCTTTGCTTCGCACTCTATTTTTGGATCAACCTACTTTCCGGTACAGCTGAATGGCTGGAATTGGTTGCATTGATCGTGGGCATCCTCTGTATCGGCATTGAATTCTTTGTATTGCCGGGCTTCGGTGCATTTGGCATCGGAGGATTTCTTATCACCGGATTCTCGATCATCCTGATGAGTCAAACGTTTGTCGTTCCCAAAAATGCCTATCAACTTAACGCCTTTTCGGATGGTATTTGGGTGATGCTCGGTGGCCTTGCGGGTCTATTAGCAGGCCTGTTTGCAATGCGAACGCTGGCGACACGAGTACCGGTACTCAGAGCGTTGACCATGGAAAAGCCTGACCTTGAGGCAATCGAGAATGCGGAGAAATTAGGTGACTACGATCACCTGCTGGGTCAAACTGGAATCGCCAGCACACCCTTGCACCCATCGGGCAAGGCGACCTTTGGAGAAGAGATGGTTCAAGTAGTGAGCGATGGAACCGCGATCGATCCTGGATCCCAAGTCACGGTGGTTCGCGTACGAGCCAATCACGTGCTTGTCCGACTCACGAGCGAAGCATGATTTATTCTGCCATCACGATCGCTTGCTTGATTGCCATCGCCTATACGCTGCTCGTGCTCGAGTGCTTCCTGCCTACCAGCGGAGTGCTGGCGATTTTCGCAACCTTTTTTCTTGTCGCATCCGTCTTCTTTGGATTCTCCGTGAATGTGACAACTGGCTTGGTTGTGATTCTGATCATCGCAGCAGTCACTCCCCTGATCTTTCATCTGCTAGTGAGACTGTGGCCAACCACTCGCATGGGAAAACAGATCCTCAACCTGCAACCCCTTCCTTCACTGAAACAATCCTCGAAAAATCAAGCAGACGCAGCGAAGAAAACGATGTACTCACCTGGTGGCACGCAGTGGCTAAAGACTGACCAGCGATGCAACTATTTTATCCACCAAACGGGGATCGCATTGACCGACCTTAAACCAAATGGAATCGCCAAGATTGACGGACAACCAATGGATGTCATGTCCAACGGGCATTTCATTCCCAAGGGCTGCGAAATCGTTACCACCCATCGCGAGATGGGTCGCTTGTATGTCAAACAAAATGACTCAACCCACCGAAAAACACCGACCGATAGCGAACACGCAAAAATCCACACAGGACTCGAACACTCTCTCGAATCAATCATCAATAACCAAGCTGCCCCGATTGATGAGACAAAGCCTAGATGACATTCCTTGGCTAGAGAGCCTCTTTGGTTTTCCTCGGGACAATCGAGCTAGCACTGCAGAAAACAACTGGATCAGTTTCAAAAAAAACCGCTTTCGCTATGAGCGGAACCCGAATCCGATGTTACACCTTCTCGATAAGTAGTTCGAACATTAAGATTCTGGAATTATCGCTTCGAAATGGAGTGCTTCTTGCACGTTGGCGAAATGCTCGTTTTCTTTGTGGAAAGTTCGCGGAATTCTTCACTTTGAGCAAAGCGAACAGCTCATTGTCTCGACTTGAAAGAATAAGATGAAGTTTCTTTTCCTCGGAGACGTTGTTGGCAAACCGGGTTACACAGGTTTGCGTAGGGAACTTCCGCGCATCCGCGAAGAACATGGATTGGATGCAGTGATCGCCAATGCGGAAAATGCTTCGGATGGCTCGGGGTTGATGCCTCGACAGTTCCGTCGCTTAATCGAAACCGGTGTCGATGCGATCACGATGGGTGATCACCTGTACCGAAGAAAAGAGATCATCGAAATCTTAGAGACAAGCGATCGTCTCGTTAAGCCAGCGAATTTTCCTGCCACTGCTCCGGGCCGAACCTGGACCATCATCGACACTCCTGCGGGTCGGCTCGCAATCATCTCGCTTTTGGGACGCACTTACATGCGACCTGTTGATTGCCCCTTTGCGGCAGTCGATCTAGCTCTCGAAGAAATTGGAAAACAAGCCAGTCACATTTTGGTTGACATTCATGCCGAAGCGACCGGTGACAAACAGCTAATCGGTCGACATCTCGATGGTCGAGTAACGGCCGTACTCGGAACGCACACCCACGTGCCGACCGCTGACAGCTGCATTCTTCCCCAAGGAACAGCTTTCCAGTGCGATGTCGGCATGTGCGGACCGTACGAAAGTATCTTAGGTCGCTCAATTTCAAAAGTTCTTGGCAGCTCAACAACGTTTGTGCCCGATTGTTTTTACGTTGCGACTCAAGATGTGCGTCTTTGCGGAGCAATCATCGAAGCGGACGAAACAGGAAAGGCAACAAAAATCGAACGATTTGAATTAAGGCTCGATTGACAGCGAGTGGGGACGATCAACGCAATTGATTCATGTATCGGGGAACAATGACGTTGCAGCCAGTACTCCGTCACACCCCGCGTCGACAAGAAGATCTACATCTGCATCAGATCGAACTCCTCCACCCGTGCAGATTCGCATCGTAGGCCATTGGCTTCTGATCTGTCGACAGATCCCCACTGTGCTTACGCCCCTCTGCGTGCCAACGGTGGCCACATCCAAAACAATCAAGTCGCGAATCGAACGCTTATCAATCTGCTCAACCCAATATGACCACGAGCCTAGGTCACTTAGAAATTCCCCACTTGAAAAATCTAAACTCACACAGACTCGTTCTGGGGTTACCCATTCCAGCAAGGCATCGATCGTGCTAACGCTATCACAGGACTCCGTCGCCACAATCCACTGAATCTGCGAATACTGGTTGCTAAACCAATCAAACTGTTTCTTGAATTCCATCATGCTCGATCGCCACCCGACATCAACCATGACTCGTTGGAATCCAAACTCCAAAAGACTTGCGAGTTCACTCCACTGAATCTCGGCTCCCTCTAATGCGTTAAGATCGGCGAGATAAAGACTGCGAATTCCCTGATCAAAATAATGTTTCGCAAGTCCGACTATACAACCATCGCAAAAGCTTACCGGTTGATAATCAACACGTTTACCGGCTACGCCATGAACAGCGAGTGAATCTTTGACGTCGATCACTCCGATCAGATGGTCACGCCAGCGAATCACAGACACCGATGATGACATAGGCATGACTGGCAAGGAAACGAGGATAAATCGATCGCGAAACGTTCGCAAGAAAATTGAACGCCCAACACACAAGTTCGACGAAGATGCGGTTTGGGGATCACTCGGGTAGAGAAAAGAGTGATTCAACTTTAACAATCGCTAGGTCATCAGGAAAAGTGTGTATTGCCTGAATCCTCATCGACCGACTGCGGGTCTCAATGCCGACATAACTCATCGCCCCAAGCGCCATTCGACCGCTTGAGTCAAATGAATGCAGAAGGCCTTCGGTGGAATCAATTCCTAACTGTTGCTGCACCATCCAAAACAAATCAGCCTGAACTCGCTCGAGCTGAAAATGCGTCCTGTATTGAACACCATCGCGGCAGCTCGATCGCTCGGTGCGACTACCCTTAAGTGGCTGGGTGATCAAACAACGTTTTTTTGGAAGCGGTTGTTGGGCGCTGGCTGCAACCTCGCAAAGTGTAACTCCAGCACCTTTCCAAGTAACGACATGACCGCAACTGGTAATGTCCACCTGTGCATCGTAATGGGTCCGTTCGATACGGCGGCTTTTGTGTTGCGAGTAAAGCTCAGGATGCAGCGATCGGCTGAAAACGTGAAAGGCAAGTTCGGCGATTTTGGGGCGAACAGATAGCACAACAACATTCCGTAATAACAAAACCGATCAATCACCCGCCGATTGGACTTTATCCACGCACCATCATAGTGTGAGAAAACGATTTGACCAACTACAAGACCTTCCCGATCACACAAATCGGGTCATCAGGATTGCGCGAATCAAGGGTGGGCGTTTCATTTTTCATGGAATGGAGTCCTACCAAATACCGGAAAGGTTTGGCGATACAGCTTTTAAAAAAAACAAAGCATTGGCGATCGATTATGGGGAAACAACGTAAATTGCATCTTTTACACACCCATTTTAGGTACTACATTTTTTGGGTTATCCAAGATGCGGGCTTTCACGGATCGGAATGAAGAGTTTATGCTTGAATCGGTCGGGCCACGTACCAATCGGCCACTTCAGTATTAGCGACAAAGCACGACATCCATCATGGTCATCGTTATCGATAACTACGACTCGTTTACCTACAACCTCGTTCAACGTCTCGGTGAAATTGACTCGAGCGTCAAAATCGAAGTTCACCGGAATGACGAGATCACCATCGAAGAAATAGAAAGGCGTTCGCCCGAACGACTTTTAGTTTCACCAGGGCCGTGCACACCAACCGAGGCGGGAGTCAGCGTCGATTGTATCCGTGCGTTCGCTGGAAAAATCCCGATCCTGGGTGTTTGCTTGGGACACCAATCCATTGGCCAAGCATACGGAGGATCAATTGTTCGTGCGCCCGAATTGATGCACGGAAAAACCGACTCGATCCATCACGACAATCAGGGTCTTTTCGCTGGTCTCCCTAACCCGTTCATTGCGACGCGATACCACAGTCTCGTCATCGATCCACCGACACTACCCGAGGATCTCGTGGTTTCTGCCTGGACCGACACCGGTGGTTCTCGCCAAATCATGGGTGTGCGTCATCGAGATTACAAACTAGAAGGCTGGCAATTTCACCCTGAGAGCTTTTTGACCGAACCCGGGATTGCGATGCTGACGCGTTTTCTAGAGTGGTAAAGCAACGACAAACGATTATGTCAACGGCTTGATCAAGGACGGTAGCTGGACACGACTGCTTACCAGACACGACTGCTTACCAGACATGACTGCTAACAGGGTGAGCAACGCAATCGACAAGGTCAGTGAATCAGATGACCTCAACGGTTTGCAACGCTTCAATTTTGAAACAACCCACTTTGTAATAGAAAGGGTTGGGCCAATGTCCCATCCGATTGAGGTTAGCTGTACCAGCGATCGGTAGACGACAAGTTTTGCCCAGCATCTGCTTGAACTCCCCACGGCACCATAGAACTGTAGTTCCAACCAAAGTGCGGTGCTGGCGGTTTGATGTCAACCGACGATGATGAGATGAAATCAGTGATGGTTTGATCGCTCGTCATGACCCCGCGTACATCAAATCCTTTCTTGCCAATTACAGAAACCGCTGCCGACAAGACTTCCTGATTTGCTTGTGGCAGCATGCAATCCGAGCCCAATATTCTCTTGAGATTTGAAAAACAAGAATGACTCGTCCATTGCAACATCATTGACTGGATTCGATAATCGACAACCGTGGACATCTCTTCCCGAAATTGCAATGCAGAATTCTCACAATTGACGTAGGCTAAATTGTGCTCATCCGAGATGGACAAGTAGCCAATCAACTGATCCGTCAACCTTTGAATCGTGATTCGGATGCGATTGAGCCGTCCAAAGTGCGGCTGTGCGGCTCCCAACTGATGACGAAGCATCGCCCGCCGAATCTCGTTCGCCAGATCTTGGTGCAGCAGGAAAATCGAATCGGCGACGGGTGCAAATCTTCCCTCTCGGCCGGCAATCGGTGAATTTCCTGCGGATGCTGCAATGACCCGCGTTAGTACCTCGGTAACAAAAACCTCCTCCAACACTCCCACATGCTGTCCCCACCAGGCCTCCAAGGACTCATAGTTTTTCTCTTTTTCCACCCGACGCAATCGGATAATTGCATGCTCCCACAGATCGATCCTCGACCGTGATGCAACCCAGTAATTTGCAACCGATTCAAAAGGAATTTCGAGGTCTTTTTGCGCAATGACGCCATTATTTTGTGTGAGGACAGAAGCCAAGACGGCAGAGTAGAAAGCATGCATGCAGGGAAGTCACAAAAAGCGGAGTGTTACGCGTTCCGCTCTATCAAGCAGTCAGCGTGCCAGCCCACACTCAACACAGCCGATCACACACACAAACCATTCCTAGCAAAGAACTTACGGCAATCACCATTAAAATCAGAATAATGATTTCTTTCCGGATGATGCATCCAAGCAACGCGTCATGATGCGTTTCTGCAACGCGTTAGTAAAATCCACCTCATTCGATCGACCGCCCAAATCGGTAGATCGAACACAATCACCCAAGACGACAAGTTCGATCCAGACTGACACCGACGTGCTGCCGGGGATCTCTTTCGTTTTGACGCCACCCAAAAGCGTCTACAGCCAACTCGTGCGCCCCAGAAGCTTAGCTTTGGGTCTGAGTATTGCTACGACTAGATCCTAGAGACCGATGATACTCAATAACCACAGGACGCTGGGTCAATCTGGGGTTAATGTGAGAACGATGCCGCAGCAAGTGACTCTGTGCTTGGTCTAGCGTCATCGCCCGATACTTCAAAAGCCAACACATCGCGACCGTGGCGCTACGAGCGCGCCCAGCTTTGCAATGAATGTAAACGGTCTGCTGCTTCTCCACGTGACTCTGCACGAACTCCACGGCTTGTTGAATATCGGCTAAACGAGGATGTGTAAAATCGGTCGTCGGAATTCTTAACTGCTCAATTCCTGCATCCGCGTATTGCTTGATTGGGCCCTCATACTCCTCGCAAGTGTTGACAACCGCTCGAACACCATCCTCACTCATAGCGGAAACATCTCGCGCAAACGGATAAGCCCCCACAATCACGTGAGGGTCAATGTGATCCCACCAACGACGTAGGCCAAGGATTCGCCCAAGCAAGCAGTTCCACGCCAAAGTTGGATAGAAAACCGTTTTTGCGTATACCTTGCGACACAGCTGATGATTCATCACTTTTTGATTCTTTCTTTGAGCAAATCCGTTGCCTCCAATTCCGCAGCTTCCATGACCTCCGCCATTTTTACTGGCACACCTCCACGCTGCTTGCTGACAAGAGCAGCTTGCATGAACGCGTAAATTTGAATGGTTTCTTGTTGAGTAACGGGCGGTTGGTGAGTTCGAAAAAACTTTGCAATCTCAATTACCAACGGTCGGTATCCACCATAGGGACCGATCGCACCTATCCCTTGATCACCGAAAACCGTTCCCCCATATCCACCGGAACCTTCGCGAATGCCTCGGAACGTTCCAATCTTCCCACCGCTCCAAAGTCCAACGGCCAACTCAGAATCTTTGGTTGACTGATGGGAAACCTGCTCGCATCCGACACCCATGCAGGTGAATAGCGATTCCACACCATGAATCCCGTACCAGTAAAGATCAACATGAGTCGGCTCGAGGGCACATGGACTGTAAGCATCACAGCCTAAAACGTTACCGAATTTTCCCGATCGGACTTCCTGGGCGCCAGGGCTAAATCTTAACGAGGAACTTGAGAAAACAGGCACCTTCATCTCTGAGGCCGCTCGGTAGATTGCAACCACTTCAGCAAGTCTCGAACCGGTTGGCTTATCAATAAAAACTGGCTTTCCCGCCTTGAAAACTTCAATTGCTTGATCCAAGTGTAATCTTCCATCGTTCGTCTCAAGCAGCACCGCATCCACCTTCGCCAGCAGATCAGCGATCGATTCGGTGATCTCGACCCCCATCTCCTTCATTTCTTCGGTGTACTTAGGAATACGACTCGCACTCGATTCAATATCGGCACTGCCATGGGGATAGGCAGCGACAACACGGAAACCCATCAGTGCCGGATCTGCCACCGGCTCACGATGAAACTCCTTGGTAAAGGCGGGAACATGCGACGTGTCCAGCCCAATGATCCCCAACCGCATCTGTTGCAACTGTTCAGCAGCAGCAAAGGGTGTTGCGACCAAGCACGCTGCTAAAGCCGCAACGGCTGTGAAGCAAGATAGATTCAATGCTTCAAACGGCGTACCTAAACATTCTTGTAAAAGCTTCATTGAATTACTTTCCATTTCCTACGATCTGGATTCATGAATCACTCGCAACGCTACTACGATCGCGAACGGAACGATCTCTCGCGGGAGATCTCTGCGATGCAGTGCTCCGTTCGGTACCCACTCGGCACGATCCAGCACAAACACCAGCACAAACATTTTTGGCACTGGCCATTGCGTTAGCCCACTCCGCAACATCGCGCACACCACCTCGAATAGGAAGGTCGCGAGAGCAATGATCAGCAGCACATATCGATCTCGAAAGGTTAGCAGATCCATGAAGTATTCACACAACGCAGCGAACTCGGATCCACAAAAAGCCCTCAAAAATCAAGGGGAGTTACCCAACCGCCGAGCAAGAAGACGAACACGTCAAGGAAAAAGAACCATTACGATGACCGACCGCGATCGACTGGATTTTTGGCTGAAACAGATGGCAATTTAGACAGACCGCCAACCCTCCCTACGGCCGAAAGGCTAAACTGACCAACGGATTGAAACATTCCCCACTGGGTTGGATCGCCTAGGTGGCCGAAACAGGTTTCAAGCGACTGAAACGAACGGCTGTCGAGCAAAAGATTCCCAGACCCAACCTTGCTGCCGCTCTCACCCCCCCAAGCGTATCGATAACTGTCTGCTATTTTTTGAATGGATACTACGAGATGAGATTATTCGATTGGCTGTGTCGCTTCGCAGCAATGATGATCGTCATCCATTCGCTTGCGATCGCATCTGACCTAGATGACGTTCAGAAACTGATTAACACGGGCAAGTACGAAGAGGCCGAAGCGTTTGCCACGGAGCAGGTCGAACGCGGAATCTGGAACGAGAGGTGGCCCAAAACACTGATGCAAGTCCAGCTGACTCAGGGAAAACCAGAGCCGGCACTCAAGGTTTACGAAGATGCGATCAAGCGTTACCCGACCAGTTTGTCATTGCGCATGTTGGGTGTGGAGGCACTTAGACGATGCGGCAAAGCGGACGAGGCGTCGGCAGCGAATAATCAGATTCTACTTTTGATGCAAACAGCACCCTCTCGTTACGCCAGCCGAGACAATCTTGTCGCGATGGGGCAGTACTTTGCTGCAAAAGGCGAAGATGCACGCCAAATCTTAGAACTGTTTTTTGATCGTGTACTCGATTCAGACCCAACTCATCTTGGTGCTTGCCTAGCATCCGCCGAACTCGCACTCAGCAAAAACGACTTTCAAGTCGCAGCTGATACACTCAAACGTGCCTTAGAAATTGCCCCCGAAAACCCGGCGGTTCATTACCAACTCGCTCGCACATGGGCAACCTCCGACCGAATACGCTCCAATCAGTCGCTGCAGACTGCACTCGATCTCAACCCAAGACATCCACCCAGTCTTCTGTTGAAAGCCGAAAAGGCGATTGACGGCGAGCAATACGAAGCAGCTGCGGCGATCCTCGATTTTCTCCTTTCTATCAATCCGAATCATCAGGAGGCGTTTGGACTCAAAGCGGTAATAGCTCACCTTGCTGGTGATTTTGAAGCCGAAGCATCACTTCGTCAAAAAGCGTTGACCACCTGGGGAGAAAACCCGAATGTCGACCACCTCATTGGCAAGAAACTTTCTGAGAAGTACCGATTCACCGAGGGTGCCGCCTACCAACGTCGTGCTCTTGAATTGGATTCGGGATTTGTGCCAGCCAAGTTTCAACTCTCACAAGACTTGCTGCGAATTGGACAAAACGAGGTTGGCTGGGAATTGGCGAAACAAGTAGCAGATGAAGATCCGTATAACGTGGTTGCGATCAATCTGCTGAATCTCAATTCTAAACTTAGTCAGTTTGCGTCGATCGAAGAGAACGGAATCATTCTTCGCATGTCTTCAGATGAAGCGGGAATCTATGGGCAAAGTGTGATGGACCTTTTATCCGAGGCAAAGAATACTCTCTGCGATAAGTATCAAATCACCCCCAATGCACCGATTATTGTTGAGATATACCCCGATCAAAAAGATTTCGCAATTCGTACGTTCGGAGTGCCTGGAGGAGCGGGATTCTTGGGCGTTTGTTTTGGGCGAGTCATTACTGCAAATAGCCCCGCATCTCAAGGACAGTCGCCATCGAACTGGAAGAGCGTGCTTTGGCACGAATTCTGTCACGTTGTTACACTAGAGAAAACAAAAAACCGAATGCCAAGATGGTTAAGTGAAGGCATCTCGGTTTATGAGGAGCGACAGCGCGATCCTGCCTGGGGCGAAAAGATCACCCCCATCTATCGCGAGATGCTTCTCAGTGAATCGCTCACTCCTGTCAGCGAACTGAGCAACGCGTTCCTTTCGCCACCCTCAGCGATCCATTTACAGTTCGCTTACTATCAATCTTCTCTCGTGATTGATTTCCTTGTCGACAACCATGGTAGCGAATCGGTACTCGTCATCCTTGATGCTCTCGCAGACGGCCTTAACATCTCGGATGCTCTTGAGAAATCAGTTGGATCGCTTGACCGGCTGGATGCTGAGTTCCAAATCTATGCACAGAAGATTGCTAACGAGTTTGCACCCGACGCGGATTGGACTCGCGACAACATTCCAGAATCCCCAAGTACCGAAGATCTTGAACGAATCATCCAAGAAACCCCCAACCATTACTGGGCACTCAGAACACTCGCGGAAAAAAGTTATTCACTCGGACAATTCGAAGCAGCCAAGGTTTATTTAGAAACATTAGAAAATCTAAATTGCTTTACGGGGGAATCAGGTGACCCGCTCTACTTACTTGCAAACACTCGGCAACAACTTGGCGACGCGTTAGGGGAACAAGCAGCACGGGAGCAGTACGACCAACTGAATTCCAATTCTCTCGCCACTCTTAGGCGTCTGATCGAAATTTTTAGCGAACAATCTCAATGGGATCGAGTACTTGAGGTCGCAGAAAAATTCCTGTCCATCCATCCGCTACTTGAGGAGGGACATCTTGCGTTGGCAAACGCTGCTGAGAGACAAAACCAACCGGAGAAAACCATTTCCGCGCTGAACGCTATCTCTCAAATGGCCCCGGTCGATCCCGCACTTATCCAATATCAGCTCGCGAAGGCTCATCATGCGCTCGGCCAAAATCAGGAAGCAAAACGCCATATCCTTTTGTCACTCGCCGAAGCCCCAAGGTACCGCGAAGCGCACCAATTACTAAGAAAAATCATCAAAGAAACCAATCCAATCGAACAGGATCAGGACCTGAATTCCAAGGTCAATACCGACTCGCCTGAATCCAACCAGGATCAATCCACCACAAGTAAAGATGGCTCAGCCAATGAGTAATCAGCAACAAACAGATCCAACAAAAACCTCATTCAAACTGCCGGTCTTAGCCGTGGTTTTCACCCTAATGCTTTTAGGTGCCGCAGGGATGACGGTAGGTCAACGTGGTGGTTGGAACCGAGGACTCGATACTGGTCGCAACGGCGTTCCTGATTGGGAAATTGATCCTCAGTTCCAGGACGATGTATTCACGTTCGTCAGAATTCGATACGACTCTTACGGCGGCTACGGTCGACGGGGCGGCGGATGGGCCACGGACTACCGCGATAGTGACCTAAACTTTTCGTTACGCCTCCAAGAACTTACCTCCTTGAAAGTGAATCCAGAACCAATCGTTTTGGACCTGACGGATCCTCGGCTATTCAACTACCCCTTTATTTATATTATCGAGCCGGGTGCCTTGATCTTTAGCCAAGGTGAAGTGGACGCACTGCGACAATACTGTCTCAACGGCGGATTCCTGATGGTGGATGACTTTTGGGGTGACTCCCAATACGAAAACCTACGACTAGAATTAAAGCGGGTATTCCCCGATCGCGATCCAGCGGAAGTACCTTTGTCACACGAGATTTTCCAGTGCGTCTACCCGATGAAAGAAAAACCCCAAGTTCCCGCGATCAACGCCGCCTACGCAACTCGCGATGGAAAATTTGGAACTTGGGAACAGTCTCGCGACGGAAGTGACACCAGCACACCGCACTATCGCGCCATCTACGACGATGAAGGTCGGATCATGGTATTCATCTGTCATAACACCGACTTGGGTGACGGCTGGGAACGAGAGGGCGAAGCGCAATGGTACTTCGAGGAATTCTCGGTCAAGAAGGCCTATCCGATGGGCATCAACATCGTCACCTATGCGATGACCCACTGACCCCGCCATCTCTTATTCGCGTTACCCGGCTTTTTGAAGCTTCTCCAGCGGTACGTAAAATCGCTGGTAACGGTTGCCATCACAAAACAATTGTCCCCGATCGCTGGGTACTAGAACCGTCGCTCTTCGGGTAATGCGATTGACTTTCCCGATCAGAATCTTGCCGTCGTGCTTGAAGCGTACCTGATCGCCTAAACGCACATTGAATCGCATCGCAGCACGCTCTCTCTGAGTGATCAAGCTGTGGCGATAATCGGTGTGCAGAAAGTAGCGATTTGCAATCGACTGGAATCGTGCCTCGTTACAATTACCGGCGTTCCAAACAAGCATCTCGACCAAGTGCACAAACTCGTGCTCAACCACCCTCTGCATCGCTTCGAGTCGACTCACACATTTTCGACCCGTGACTTCAACAGTTTGGCCAGGATCCTCAAAGGTTTGAAATAGCAAGGTAGAGGAAAGAACCATCTCAAAACGGCGTCTACCACTGGCAGTTCCGTCCGGATAGTGAGTAACCAGCTTGCCGGCAACTTTGGTCATCCGCGAAGAGATAGAAAAATCCATCCCCTCTGCTTTGGCCAACGGTAAAACTTTTCCGCCAAAGAAACGGTCGTCGTACATGCTGACCATCCGCACAAGATCGTCACGGCCGACACGGCTAAAGTTAGGGCTGCTAAAACTTCGGCTTAGCTGCAACGAGTCTCTGAATATCTCTCTCTGATGATTCAGAATTTCATCGCGATCAAAGGTTCTTAGTGCAACCTCACCCGCTAATCCACTTAACACGGTGCGATCCCGCGGCAAGACACGTTGACGCAAACGCTCACTCAGCCGGTTCGCGTTACCGCGAATCGCTGATCGAACACTGGCCATGACACGCGGAATCTTTTTCATTGAAATCTGTTCTGGTCATACATCCACGAGTATGGGATCGCCGTGCCATCCCGACTCGCGCCACCCCTTCACATCGTATCAAGGTTGGATGGGTAACTGAAGAGAGACCTCGCGGTTCCCCCTGCGCACCACAACCGGTACGCTTTTACCCGGACTCAGCTGCGTTGCCGCGTAATGAATCAAGGCTTGTTCATCAGAAAAATTTGTGCGTCCATCGTAAGAAACAATGATATCCCCCTCCTTAAATCCAGCCCGACGTGCAGCCGCATGAGGACCGTACTGGCCGGCCCGCTTTACCAACAGAGCCGCCTGACCATCAGGCACACTCGACTGAACGCGTTTTTCTTCGCCCGCTGGCTCCAGAACCATTCCCCCAGTAACCATGCGCCGCAGTCCCCAAGTGGAAACTCGCCAAGAAATATCACTCTTGGCACGCCAGCCCTCTGCCAGTTGCAGGGTCAACACCAAATCCCGATCCCCCCGAATCACTCGCATCGGTATCGATCCACCCTCAACCGGCGTTTGATGCAACACCCATTGGATATCTGCAAAGGACAAAGGTCTTTGGTCAGAAAACCGCTCGATACGATCCCCAACCTCTAACCCCGCTCGATCGGCTGCCGAGTCTGGATCGATCCCTTTGACCGTCGCACATTCAGCAGGATCTAGTGTCAAACCGATGGACTTCGGATGTGGATAGGGAAACAGGATGTTTTCAGGAATGCCGCGATTTTTCGACCAATGGAACTGCCTCTGTGCATCACCAATCTGATGACAATGAATACAACTCTTCGCAACATCTCCACTGTAGTCAAGGCTGTCCGTAAAACGATCCTTCAAACTGGGGTAGAGTTCGGGACTTGCGACTTCTGGCTTTCCACCCCGCTTCCCTGTCACAAGGGCACGGTTTGCTGGATAGCCCTGATGCAATTCCAACGCACCTTGTAACGCTTTAGCCATACCGGGAAGCGAGACATCACCGTACCACTCGGTTCGATGGGACCGAGTTCCAAAGCGTCCATAGACGGTTCCGTCCGCATTAAGCATGAAGACTGCGAAAGACTGGTCGGTATCATATTGAAACTGACTTAGATCCAATCCATTGGTGGATACCTGCCTCGCACAAACAAATTGATCGAGCAGCGGTCGAATGACCGGATCTTTGTCTACCAGCTCGTCATCCAATTTCACACATTCATGACATGGAATACAACGAAGAACGACGAGAATCGGTTTGCCCGTTTTCCTTGCTTCCGCAAACGCCTTTGGCAAATCGTTATAGATCCAGAAGCCATCTTCTGTAACTTTCCGCCGATCCTCGCGAACCATCTCATCGCGAGTCTGGGCGTTCACAACAGGCGTCCAAATCCCGGAAAAACCGAAAAACGAAACCACGACATAAGCGATCGGCAACAGCAAATCAACTCGACGAATCATCGATCAAACCTTTACTTCATGGGTGTATCTAAATTGTGAGAAGCGTTTTTCAGTAATGACAATTTGACCACAGCCGAGCCTTGTGAACAAAACAGCTCAGATCCGTGGATCAATTTTTTTGATCAGCTGTTCCGAGCACACGATGGAGGTTTGGATGAAGACATTTGAGCATTTGCCAATTTCGAAGCGACTTTTAAGCCCGTTTAACCCGCACCACGTTCCAAATCACCCTCGACCAAATCAGTCCGCAAATCAACGACAAGACAAGAGCTACAGGACGATCGAAAAACCCAATCAAACTTCCTTGACTCCCAGCGAGCGTCTGCACCATGCGTTCTTCGAGCGGTCCGCCCAGAATCAGGCCAAGCACCAATGCGCCGATTGAGATTTGATAACGCTCACAAACTAATCCTAGCACTCCAAAAGCGACCATCACGGCAATATCAAAACGACTACCGTTGACGGCAAATGCACCGACAATGCAGAAAAGTGTGATGATTGGCAACAAGATCGACTTTGGAACACGAAGAACCTGCCGCCCCGCCCGAATCGCGATCCAACCAACCGGTAACATGATCAAATTCGCGAGCAAAAAAAGAAAATACAGACTGTAAACCAATGTGCCCTGCTGCTCGAAAATCTCTGGCCCCGGTTGCAAGTTCTTCATGTAAAGAACCCCAATCACGATCGCCGTCACCGAATCCCCCGGTATCCCAAACACCAAAGCGGGAACCCATGCCGCCGCAAGGGATGATGAATTTGCAGTACAAGCATCGGCGATTGCTTCACAAGAGCCGCGTCCGTACTCTTCCGGCGTCCGACTAAACCGCTTGGACACCGAAACGCTCACCCATGCCGCCATATCAGCTCCAGCACCCGGCAATGCCCCAATCAACGAGCCCAGTAGACTACTTCTCCACCATGCCGGCTGTCGACCAGCGAATGAATGAACCGCTTCGCCCAAAACGCCGTTTGTCGATTTCTTTGCAGACGCGATCGCCCCGGTTTCATCCGAACGCATCACACCTCGCAGCACCTCGCTCAAACCGAAAAGTCCGATCATCGCAGGGATAAAATTGACCCCCTGAAACAACTCGGGATGCCCAAAAGTGAATCGAGCTTGACCATAGACGGCGCTTAAACCGACTGTCGATAGAAGAAGGCCGATCAACAGGCCGACCATACTTTTCAGCACTCCATGCTGACCGACTACCACCGCGCAACTAAGACCCATCAGGTAGAGCCAAAAGTATTCCGCGACGCTGAACCAAGATGCAAATGCTGCCAACTGATGCCCTACCAACATCAACAACAATGCACCAAAAATCCCACCGCACACACTGAACCATAATGCATACCCTAGGGCCCGGTTTGCCTCCCCTCGTTTCGCCAAACCGTAGGCATCATCCGCATACGCTGCAGATGCAGGTGTTCCGGGTACTCGCATTAACGTTGTCGGTATATCACCCGCAAAGATCGCGCACGCAACCATCGTGACGATCGCAGCCAATGCGGGAATGGGTTCCATCCAATAAGTAATCGGAACAAATAATGCGACTCCCATGGTCGCCGTCAGACCGGGCATCGCACCAAGAAATATCCCGTACACGGCCGACAAGATGACGATGCCCCAGATCATTGGGTCAAGAAAAACTTGAGCGAAAGCCTGCTGTAGTTCTACTGCCATACCAATCACCAACCCCACCAACCACGTGGCAGCGGAACGCTAAGCCAAACCGCAAATAACTGATAGATCGCGGCGGTCAACAAGAAACTTAGCGTGATTGAAAACCGAACCAGCCTAAGCGAACTCGCACGAACATCGAACAGGAAAAACGCCGTAGCCAGTAGAAACGTGCTCGTGAGCACGAATCCTACACTCTCGGACACAATCCAGTAGAAAAAGCAGCCGGCGAGGACACCGATCGCACGCACCAACGATCCTTGCGACGGGGCGACGTCACGAACCAACGAAGGGGAACGTTGTGACCTGTCGTTGAGGCCCGACTGATTCAAAAACTCACGAGCAACCGAGCTCTCACGAGGCGATCCATTCGCACTTTGACCAGTGACCAAGCTGGGATCAGTGACCAAGCTGGGATCAGTCACCAAGCTGGGTTTGGTGACGAAACTGGGATCAGCGGCAGGGACGACATGCGGTGACGGCTTCTCCTGGGGTATCAATCGATTCGAAAAACGCATAGCCAAAAGACAGGCAATCAGTAGAACGACGATCATGACCGGAAAGAGCATCGGCCCAACATGCTCACCGCTCATCGAAGCAAATGCGGGCCCAGTCAGCACTTTCTCAAAAATCTGATCCTGCCGCTCGAGAGTGCTCCCGAAAACCTCCGCTCGCTCAAGACTCAGATTAAAACCAGCTTGCTGCATAAAACGTTTTAACTCATCACTATCGGCGACCTGATTCACAGCATCCTGCAATACCGTAAGACGCTCCGGGGCAATACCACGGGGCGCAGCAAGTCCACGCCAGCCTGCAATCGACCAATCGTGGCCCTGCTCCTTAAAAGTGGGCACCTGTTCAAACCCGGCAACACGCTGATCTGACATGACGCCGAGACATCGAACCTTACCAGATGCAAGCAGCGCATCCACCTCGGGAAGCGAACAACAGATAAAATCAACGCCACCGGCATTCAACTCCTGAATCGATGGACCGGAACCATTGATTGAAATCCAGTTTGCCGCGGTCGGATCAACCCCCTGCTGATCCAACCAGCCAGCCATTGCAACATGCCAGATCCCACCAAAGGCCGTACCACTGGCTTGCAGCTTTCCAGGGCTCTCAACAATGGCATCTCGCAATTGGTCCAGAGTCTCAAGAGGGCTATCACCCCGAACGAACAAAGCCGCACTGTCACGATTCAAAAGATGCAACGGCTGAAAGTCTTGATAATCCACTGACGTCAACCCGCGCCAATGCAACATATTTAACTCAACGGTCACCATCGTCAGCGTGTAACCATCTGCTCTTGCTTGTGCGCCACGCGTGTGCCCTGTGACACCAGATCCACCGGTCGCGTTGATCACATTGACCGGAACCCCGAGCACACCCTCAAGCTGATGCGCAACTTGACGTGACACGCGATCGGTTCCACCACCGGCTGACCAAGGACAGAGTAAAGTCAGGGGCTGCGACGGATAGTCGGTGGACCGCTGGCATCCTGTCATGCAAAGCAAAACCAACACGCATGGCAACGAGGCAAGACGCCACGCCGATCGTAAAACCATGACTTGCATCATCGCCTGCATGCCCAAACCACACGTGGAACCAAGAAAAGTGAACGCCCAAATCCCTGCAATGAATTACCCAAAGAAATCACTGCTATACAACACATGCCCAAGCATTGTGCGTCACGAAGCGTCTGGGCTGAATACGACTCCAAGCAACAACGACTGCCAAAAGTTTCGGGCTGAATCTGAGTTGGATAGTCTAAAACAATTCACAACGAATCACCATGGTTATCGAGACCAGAACATCAGCTCAGAATTCCTCTCAGTCCGCAAGACCGGCCATGAAACGATCGAGCGTATCGGTGCATGATTTTCGGTATCTTCCTAGGTCTAACCAACGATCAAGCTTCCTTCTCGCAAAAATGATTCGATCCGGCTCCACCTCCGCGAGCTTAACCGCACGCCTTACCCCGTCCACGATTGATTCATCGCGATCCAACTGAACTAATGATTCCTCAGGAAGCGGGACCAGAAATTCATAGTGCCGCAGATCGGTAGTCACCACCATGCAACCGGCGTAAATCGCTTCATAGTGCCGAAAAGTCCACGGCGCGTATCCCGGAGGCGCGAGTGCAACCTTGGATCTCTGCAAACCATCAAAGTATTGCGAAAAATGAACTTTCTTTTGTCCCATCCAACAACCCTCAGGCACATCGCTTTCGGCAAATGTGTCACGCCATTTCTGGTCGCCAACCAATCCACCCCACCGGCGCAAATCAGGCGACTGCTGAACGATCTCAACCCACCATCTCAATCTCAAATTGGACTCGATATCGCCCGTGGGTCTCGCGACAAAGCCAACATCATACGGACGCTCCGTGGAACCAATCGGCTTACATCGCCTCTGCTGCCTAAGTTTCCAATAAAGCCGATTATTCATCGGTGGTCGTTTGATTGGCAGTAGTCCGATCCGCATGGGGAGCGTCCAACGACTATCGCGGTAATGCTTTAAACAAAGATCTGTCTGCGACACCAAGAAAGATTCATCGGAATACAGAAAGTTAATGCCATCGTGATCCGATGAATCGTATAAGACCAACTTCTTGTAGCGAACTCCTTGTAGGTGCTCCTTATTCAAAAGAGTGGGAACCCCTACCATCAAAAAGTCTGTCTGCATCGGATTGGATCGACCGAGCAACTCTGAGGGACGAATCAATCGAACGGAACCATCTCCAAAATACTCTCGCAAAAACCAATAGAGACATAACTCTCCATACCCACCAGCCTTTGCGGCCAACCACCAAAAAAATCGGTTCTTACGATATCCTGCATCATGCTTGGAGCGATCGCTAATCACGACGATAAATTTTGGCATTCCAACTCCCGAGCCGTCTATCAAACGCCTTTCGACCTTATGTGTACGGGAAGGTATCAAAAAAAACGATTAACCCGATTTCAAAGCACGCGACAAGGCGGGACGCATTCGATCATAGCATCGCCGAGCGGTTGCGATCGGATCGTATCCTTCCTGACGATGAATCATCGAACTCACTTCGACATTCACGAAACCATGATATCGATTTTCAACGATCGCTTGAAAGAGAAGGTCGTAATCCGTCTCACCATCGCCCGGCAGCAAATAACGATACTTACCATCCGGTAAACGCTGACTATCTTTGACTTGAATGTAAGCGACCACCGGCAACAAATCCTCGAGTGATTCTCGCAGCCCCAATCCATCAAGATAGAAGTGACTGTAATCATAAACCACTTTCAACGCGGCGCTGCCAACCTGCTCGATCACCCATCGGGCTTGCTCTGGTCGCGTGACAAGGTGTGACGCGTGAGGCTTAAAGCACACTGTTACGCCGGCCTTTGCCCCAACGTCCGCCCAGTCGCCGAGCTCATCGACCAACTGGTACTTAGAAGTATCCCAGTCGGCGGATTTACCCCCGACAATTGACTGAATCACGGGCGGACTTGATTGTTGCAACCTTTTTGCAAAGCCCGAGGCTGACTTCAAACGTTCTAAATTAGCACGATGCGCAGGCAGTCCACGCAAACAGGGAAGACTTTCAAGAAGCGATGGAACCAACAAGCCCGCATCGGCCAACGTACTGACAAGTCGCTTTTGACCGTTCGTCGATAATCGCGCCAGCGAAGTTGGCCAATCATCGATCAAACACAACTCAAGGCCTTCATAACCAATCTCCGAACAACACTTGACCGCATCTTCGGCGGCCAAACCCTTCATTCCATAATTGCCAAAACCAAGACGCACCTGAGACTTACTGAGACTCGACTTGCTCGCATCCGACTTCGATCCCTCCTGAGCATCAGCACGCAACACGGAGATTGTCGAAGCGCCGACGAGGGCAACCGCCGCATCCTTTAGGCACGAACGGCGGTTAAATCGTGAAACGGCGTGGGTCTTATGAAATCGAGTAGCAGCCATCGTTGTTTTTATCCAAAATTCCGCACCTACATCTCGCGTTTGTTAGCCAAATCATAACCGATCTCTCGCAACAAGACTGGCAAGAGGGGGGCGACCTCTGGCTTCTTGATTTTGGCCACTTCTTCAACATCACCGGCCGCAGGAATTACCGTTGCATCGTGACGTCTGGAATGAATTGGACTAGAATCATGTTCCCATCCCCTTGTGAAAATAAAAGCATCTTCAATGCCGCAAAACCATCTCTTGCGACTTCCTGCCTACTCGATCTTCACATTGTGGGTCGTTGCCTCACTCTTGGAGCAAAGACCTTGTCACGCCATGCCCTTTGACAAGCTTGATACGAACACCATTGCATCGAGCAACCACCACTTCCAATCCTCCATCAAGCCCATCCTGAAACGCTGTTGCTACGAATGCCATGAAGGATCCGATCCTGAGGCAATGTTTGATCTATCCATTTACGGATCGCATGAGGAAGTTGCCAAAGGATTTCAATTGTGGGAGGTCGTCGTTGAACGGGTACTCTCTCACGAGATGCCACCCGAAGAATATGACGCACAGCCCACGGATGGGGAGCGTGCAAAACTAGCGGCTTGGTACCAAAACCTCAAGGAAGTTGAATCGCAACGAACCGCTGGTGATCCGGGTGAGGTTCTGGTCCGAAGACTCAACCACGCTGAATACAACCGTACGATCCGAGATCTCACAGGTCACGACCTACAACCAACAAAGACCTTTCCCATCGATCCCGCAAACACTGCGGGTTTTGACAACAGTGGTGAATCGCTAACCATGTCGCCGGCATTACTCAACAAGTATCTTGCTGCGGCTAGATTTGTCGCCGAGCATCTTGTGTTAACACCACAGGGAATTGCGTTCGCCCCGCACCCCGTCGTCACCGACACCGACCGTGACAAATACTGTGTCAAACGCATCGTCAATTTCTATGAAAGTCTACCAACGGATTACGCGGATTATCTTTTTGCGGCGTTCAAATGGAAACACCTCCAGAACGCAACCAAGTCAGAACAAAACGCCGATCAAACGCTTTCCGATTACGCGATCACACAGAATTTAAGTGAAAAATACTTGAACCGAATCTGGAATCTTCTCCATCAGCCCGTAACTGCTGGCGGACCGATTGATTGGCTGCAGACGCGATGGAATCAATTGCCAAACGACTTGCACCCATCGCAGGTTGAAAACCCAAGAGATACCCTTGTTGAATGCCAGGCAATTCGAGACGAGATCCAACAACTTCGAAACAAGCTGACGTTTGAATTTCCAAACCTAAGCATCGAGGGAGGTAATCCCGGTTCACAACCGTTTGTGCTTTGGAAAAACCGACAATACGTGGCACATCGCCAACTCGCTAATACAACGCGTCTGCGAATCTCCGCCACCGACGCAAATGCACCAATCGACTCAAACGATACAC
>Ga0181559_10001625_pt1 | contig 22080 bp, 9 predicted proteins | sample 011ome_21_FD_133752 | JGI IMG/M metagenome (GOLD analysis project Ga0181559, IMG submission 133752) | Coastal salt marsh microbial communities from the Groves Creek Marsh, Skidaway Island, Georgia - 011508AT metaG (megahit assembly) | ecosystem: Environmental > Aquatic > Marine > Intertidal zone...
GAGCCGGACCCATCACACGCTCCATCACAATTCGCGTATGCCAAGTAAGTCGAACGGCGGCAGTCGCATCCGCGACGGCAAGAGAATGCAGCAGCGATGTAAATTCAGGATCATCTGAGTTCTTAAGACGCCTGCGTATGCTTATTTCTAACGCTCTGACGCAACTTCGTAGCAAACTCGCGGCGAGATCACGAGTCCTCTCCGGCGCACCTCGACAGGACGAAGACCCGCTGCATCCTGTTAAATCTGTTGGGGAAGATCCTATGCTATCCGCACCCCTTGAGTCAACGTATGAACCTAAAGAGAGGAGAACAGCCCCAGGAAACGTACTTTCAAGCAACTTGAGTCCACTCGACGAGAGCGGGGGATCGACATCCGTAGCACCGCTCGCGTCGTCTCCAACAAGGAGTGCACGAAGAATCTGCAAAGCACACATTTCGCCCTCTGAACCGCTTGCTCCGACTTCTCCTTCATCGATATTACTCGACGGCGATGTACTACCTCCGGCGACCAAAATTGGAAACAAAACCATCAGCAACGTTTCACGAGGATCAAGAATCGAACGTCGAGGGGCCAAGAAACGATGCCCGAAAAAACCCAGGCTCTCCTCTTCCTTCGCGTGTTCGCCAAACAACGCCACCGTTAGATTTTTGATCCCCGCGAGTTGATTGAAACCCCTGAGCTCTAACGGCGGATTACGAAGCACTCGTACAAGAACTTCTAAGATGAAAGGTGCATGAGTTGGTTCAAGTTTGAGCATCGCGAGACCCGGCAGCGCAGTAAACGCGGATACCAAAAACGGAGCTTGAGAAGAGTGCACTGCGGCAGTGTGCACGAGCCGACTTAAGGTCATCTCTGGCTCCCTTAGCAGTGGACTCAGCAAGTCGATCGCCAGCGCTAGCCCATCATCGCTTCGATGTTCAGTCTTCTCAGACCGACCTCCGTCTCGCCGTGTCGTGATTCTGTTCAATATTGCGATCAACTCTTGCTCGACTTTCAAGTGTTTCTCACGAGATACATCCGACCGGGATATAGCTCGCCTGGCGGAGTGAAACGCATTCGAGCTCAAAAGCATAGAGGCCGTGAGACGACCTTCTCCACCATATTCTCGAACTATTCGCTTGATACTCTCCACCGCGGAGGAGATTCTGTCACCGGTGGCAAACTCGTTTAGGAGGAGCCACTCGTTCACAACTGCAAAGCACCGTCCACAAGGCGACGCCGCTTCTCCTTCGTCGGACTCAGCGGCGACTTTCAGAGGACGAGGACTCATCGGTTTACTTTCTTCTACGGTATTCTCGTCGAGCTTCTTAGATCCTTCGCTCTCGTGAATGAATTCAATATCATACCCCTGGAGTTCAGCGTCGAGGTACTTCGACACGTGCGGTGGGACATCGTCGCGTAGCTTCGCTCGCAGGTTCTGTTCAAGTCCAGACTTTTTCACCAGCAAGACGAACAAACCCGTGGGAAGTTTCCACTTGCTCGTCGCGAGGAATGGATCACGAGGCGCAACGATGGGCGTGGACGCGACCCATGCGAAGAAAAGCGCACTGAACACGAGAGAACGCGCGTCGCGTAAACCTCCTCGCGCGGCATCGATCGCGTCCTTGACCGCAGCGTGCAGTGCGTCTCCAATTTCCCCGTTTCCGTCGTCGTCGCTGGATGGGAGGTAGCGGTTCAGGTATTCAAACACCGGAGCGAGACGTTTCTCGACATTCGCGGCCTCGACGTCGACGTGTATACGGCCGCTCGCCCGAGCTGTCGGTGGCGTCGTCACCATCTCGTTGTTTTTTTTCCACTACCCGACAGCCTGATGAACGTAGGAGCACCGCTTTATTCCGTCTTTTTCTTACGACGAACCATCCATCGCCATATCTTCCTTGGGATGATGTACAGAAACAAGATCGCGGAGAGGACGAGCAAGACGAAGTCCTGAGGAAGATGAGACGGTTGGGGAACGCGGAGACGTAAACAAACCTAAAATGCAGTTGTCGCGACGGTGGTCGTGGTGTGTCAGGACCGGCAAAGAGCGAGAGAGGCGCACCGTTTGCGTGAGCGCGTACACGGAGCCGGGTGGTAAGCTCTCAGCCATGCTCTATCTACCTACCTTCCAGCGAGTGGGGTATCCCGCGTGGATACCCAAGCCCCGACGCTCGCGCGCGTGTGAAGCTGTTTGGTTTTTTCTTTGTTTTTTTGCAGAAGAGGTGCCCATCGAAAATTGCGTATCGGAGCAGTTAACTCGCCGATAGACCGTCAAGAATGAATTTCTTTGATTCTTCTCGCTTTTTCTCGATTTTTCACCTTCATCGCCTCGGCGCGAGCGCGAGCTCATCGAACTCAACATTCCTTTCTTTTCGGGACCGCGTCAGCACGCGACCCGTCATTTTCCGACGCGCTTTGCGCGCGGGGATAACGTCCCCGGGGCGTCGTGTGGTCGACGAACCGCGTAAATAAGGCCCGGGGCGATACACCATCAGTATCACGACTGCGTCGAAGGCCACTCATCGCGCTAAAACGTCGTGCTGGGGATGTCCATCCCATCCGCGCCGTGGTCGTCGTGGCTACCGAACGTTCCGTCGGGATCCGACTTCGTCCTTCGCAACGCGCACGTCCCCGCGTGCTGCGTGCACGGCGCGGGAGACCTCGCGATAGATCACGACGGTCTGAGCTTCGTGGACATTGAGATCCGCACTGGTAAAGTCTCGTCCGTGACCCCGGCTTCGAGCTCATCGTCGATCTCGTCGAGCACCCTTCCCCAGGTCGACGTCGACGGCGGGATGGTGTTCCCCACGTTCGTTGACCTGCACACGCACATCGACAAAGGACACACGTGCGAGAGGAGCAGGAACCAGTCAGGCTCGCTCGCCGGAGCGGACGACTCGTGCGCGAAGGATGAGCGACACTGGACGAAGGAGGACGTGTACACGCGCATGGAGTTTAGCTTGAAGTGCGCGTACGCGCACGGGACGTCGGCGATTCGCACGCATCTCATGAGCAACGCGACGCAAGGGGCGCTGGTGTGGCCGGTGTTCAAAGAGTTAAGGGAGAAGTGGAAGGGACGGATAGAACTGCAAGGGGTCGCCTTGACGATTTTACGATTCTTCCGCGACGAGACCGAGGCCGCGAAGCTGGCGGACTTGGTGAAAAAAAACGGCGGCATCCTCGGCGCGGCGGTGTCGTGCACGGATCGCGGCGGATACGCGGACGACGTGTACACGACGTGTTTGGATGACATGGACGCGCTCCTGGACACGGTCTTTCGGCTCGCGAAGGAACGTGACCTCGATCTCGACTTTCACGTGGACGAGAACGGGAACGAGGCGTCGAAGGGTTTGCTTCACATCGCGCGAGCGTCCGCTAGGAACGCGTTCACCGGACGAGTCGTGTGCGGGCACTGTTGTTCCCTCGCCGCGCAATCCCCGGGGGAGCTGCACAAGATATGCCTGGAGGCGAAAAAGGCGAACATTACCGTCGTCTCGCTCCCGATCGTGAACCAGTGGCTGCAGAACCGAGACGTTCGCGGAATTTCAACCCCGACTCGACGAGGCGTGACGACGATGAAGGAGCTCGACGACGCCGGTGTCTCCGTGTGCCTCGCGAGCGACAACACGCGGGATCAGTTTTACGGGTACGGCGACCTGGACATGCTCGAAATCTTCGGCCAGGGGTGCAAAATCGGGCACTTAGATAGACCTATATCGCACTGGCCGCCCTCTGTGACTTCGAGGCCGGCGAACGTGATGGGTTTGGGCGACGCGCACGGCCGCGTCGTCGTCGGCGGCGTCGCGAACTTGGTCGTTTTTCGCGGGAGGCGGTACAGCGAAATACTCTCGCGGCCGCAGCACGATCGGCTAGTGCTCAGGGACGGGCGGCCGTTGCCGTGCGGAGTACCGGATTATAGAGAACTAGACGATATGTGCGCGAACGGGATGGTAGGTAGCGGCGGCGTGAAGCGAGGGCGCGGTGGCGCGTGAGCAGGGTTGAGAAGAGGGAAAAAGGAGCGAGAAAGATTCATCAAAAGGCCGACTGCCCCGTGGCAGGCACCCACTCTCGGCACAGTCGGCAACGAGCCGAGAGTACAGTACGTGTACGCACTTTAAAAATATCTCAACTATTTGCTCATACAAGAGTAAACTACCATACTCGATTTTTAACCGGTGATTTTTTGAATGTCGCGCCGGAAAACGGCGGCTCGCTTTTTTGTTTGTTTGAACTCGCTCCGTGGCGCGGCGCAGAACACCGTCGCGCGCGTCGTCTCACGGCAGTCGCTGCGACTCAACCGCGCGTTTACGTGTGTGTTAACGGAGGGACTTTTCTCGCGGCACCTGATCAGCGCCTATACCCTCGCGCACGCGGAGGGTTTTTTCATCACCCAGCGCAAAAAGCGATCGGCTTGACCATCCGAGGCGATGATGGCTTCCGCCGTCTCCTCCATCGCGAACACCATGGGCGTCCCCGTTACCTCCAAGGTGACGACGCAGTCCAAGCGCAAGAACGTTCGCGCGACGCGCTCTTCGCAGATCCGCGCCATGGCCGAATCCGAAGAATCCCCCGTCTTCCGCGCGTGGGATCAAGCGACGAACTCGAATAAGAGGACGGACATCAAGAAGATCATGATCATCGGTGCGGGGCCGATCGTCATCGGGCAAGCGTGCGAGTTCGATTACTCCGGCACCCAGGCGTGCAAAGCGCTCAGGAGCGAGGGATACGAAGTCGTCCTGCTCAACTCCAACCCCGCGACGATCATGACGGATCCGGAGACCGCGAGCCGCACGTACGTCGGCCCGATGACCCCGGAGCTCGTGGAGGAAATCTTGAAGAAGGAGAAACCCGATGCCCTGCTCCCGACGATGGGTGGTCAGACCGCGCTCAACCTGACGAAAACCCTCGCGGAGACCGGCATCCTCGAGAAGTACAACGTCGAGCTCATCGGCGCGAAGCTGGACGCGATCAACAAAGCCGAGGACAGGCAGCTGTTTAAGGACGCGATGACCAAGATCGGCCTGAAGACGCCTCCGTCTGGCACCGCGAATACCTGGGAGGAAGCTCTGAAGATTCAGGAGGAGATCGGAAACTTCCCTCTCATCATCCGACCCGCATTCACCCTCGGCGGAAGCGGTGGTGGCATCGCGTACAACATGGAGGAATACGAAAACATCGTCACCGGCGGCCTGAACGCGTCCTCCACGACGCAGGTCCTCATCGAGAAGTCTCTCCTCGGGTGGAAGGAGTACGAGCTCGAGGTGATGCGCGACCTCGCGGACAACGTCGTCATCGTGTGCTCGATCGAGAACCTCGATCCCATGGGCGTGCACACCGGCGATTCTATCACCATCGCGCCCGCGCAGACGCTGACGGATAAGGAGTACCAGCGCCTCAGAGACGCGTCCGTGGACATCATCCGCGAGATTGGCGTCGAGTGCGGCGGGTCCAACGTCCAGATGGCGGTGAACCCCGAGGACGGCGAGCTGATGATCATCGAGATGAACCCTCGCGTCTCTCGCTCGTCCGCGCTCGCGTCTAAGGCCACGGGTTTCCCGATCGCGAAGATGGCGGCGAAGCTCGCGGTCGGATGCACGCTCGACGGCATCCCGAACGACATCACGCTCAAGACCCCGGCGTCCTTCGAGCCGTCCATCGATTACGTCATCACGAAGATTCCGCGATTCGCGTTCGAAAAGTTCCCCGGCTCCGAGCCCTACCTCACGACGCAGATGAAGTCCGTCGGGGAGGCAATGGCGGTCGGGCGCACGTGGCAAGAGTCCTTCAACAAGGCTCTCCGCTCTCTCGAGACCGGCCTCTCCGGCTGGGGGCTCAACCCCAAGGATGGCGAACTGCAAGGCGACTTGGTCGCGCTCAAGGAGAAGCTCGCGGAGGCGACCCCGGCGCGCATCACCGTCATTCACGAAGCGTTCTTGGCTGGCATGACCCCGGAGGAGATCCAAGATATCACGAAATTCGATCCTTGGTTCCTCCGCCAGATGCAAGACCTCTTCGAAACCGAGACCTGGCTCAAGAGCTTGAGCTCTTTGTCTGAGCTCGACAAGAACGACTGGTTCGAGGTGAAGAAACGCGGCTACAGTGACGTTCAGATCGCGCGTGCTTTAAAGATTACCGAGGGCGAGGTGCGCAAGGCTCGCAAGGCGTTGGGCGTCACCGCCTCCATGAAGCGTGTTGACACCTGCGCCGCGGAGTTTGAGGCGGAAACCCCGTACATGTACTCCACCTACGACGGCAACGACGAGGTCGACCCTACCGATAAAAGGAAGATTCTCATCCTCGGCGGCGGACCTAACCGCATCGGCCAAGGCATCGAGTTCGACTACTGCTGCTGCCACGCCGCTTTCTCTCTGAAGGATGCTGGGTACGAGACCATCATGCTCAACAGCAACCCCGAGACCGTGTCCACTGATTACGACACCTCCGACCGTCTGTACTTTGAGCCCCTCACCGTGGAGGACGTCCTCAACGTTGTCGAGGCTGAGCGCCCCGAGGGCATCATCGTGCAGTTCGGCGGTCAGACACCGCTCTCGCTCGCTACCCGCCTCGAGAAGGCGCTCATGGATGACCCGATCCCCGCTGCCTCTGGCAACGGCAACTGCCACATCCTAGGCACCCCTCCTGACAGCATCGACGCGGCGGAGGATCGCGAGAGGTGGCAGGCGATTCTCGAGGAGCTCAAAATCACCCAGCCCCCCGGCGGCGTCGCTCGCTCCGAGGCTGAGGCGTTGGTCGCTGCGAACAACATCGGGTACCCCGTCATGGTCCGCCCCTCTTTCGTCCTCGGTGGACGCGCGATGGAGATCGTCAGCTCCGATGCGGACCTGAAGCGTTACATCACCACCGCCGTGGAGGTCGACCCGGAAAAGCCGGTGCTCGTCGACAAGTACCTCGCGAACGCTACCGAACTCGACGTCGACGCCCTGTGCGATGCCGAGGGTAACGTCGTTATCTGCGGTATCATGGAGCACATCGAGCAGGCTGGCGTGCACTCTGGAGATTCCGCGTGCAGCATCCCTCCGCAGACGATATCTGAAAAGTCCCTCGCGATCATTCGCGACTGGACCCCGAAGGTCGCGAAGCGTCTCGGCGTCATCGGCCTGATTAACATCCAGTGGGCCGTGACCCCGAACGATGAAGTGTACATCATCGAAGCGAACCCGCGCGCGTCTCGCACCGTGCCGTTCGTCGCGAAGGCGATTGGTCACCCGCTCGCGAAGTACGCGTCGCTCGTGATGGCGGGCGCGACGCTGAAGGATATCAACTTCACGGAGGAGGTGGTGATCGATCACGTCGCCGTGAAGGAGGCGGTGTTGCCTTTCGACAAGTTCCCGGGTGCGGACACGCTTCTGGGACCGGAGATGCGCAGTACCGGGGAGGTGATGGGCATCGACAGGGATTTCACGAGGGCGTACGCCAAGGCACAGATCGCCGCGGGGCAGAGGCTGCCGAACGGCACGGGTAAGGTGTTCATCTCCGTGCGCGACTCGGACAAGCCCGCCGTCACGGAAATCGCGAAGCAGCTCTCCGAAATTGGAATGACGCTGGTGGCGACCGGTGGCACCGCCGCGGCGCTGAAAGACGCTGGGCTCCCCGTGACCGTGGCGAAGAAGGTTCACGAGGGCCGCCCTCACATCGGTGACATGCTCCGCGACGGCGACATCGCCCTCATGGTTGTGACGTCCAACGGCGACGAGGCGGACATGCGCGACGGTCGCGAAATCCGCCGCACCGCCGTGGGTCTGAAGATTCCGATGGTCACCACGATCGCGGGCGCGCGAGCGACCGCGAACGCGGTGAAGGTGCTTCAGGAGGGTACCCTGAGCATGGATGCTCTCCAGGATTTCTTTTAATTCGAGGAAAAGGGGGGAGTACATGTAAGGTTACTGTCTTTTCAGAGTTATTAGTTGCGTAATAAAGTTTTAAAACCACATTCGGGATTTACAAATAACAGTTCATAGGGCTATGAATGCGCCTGCGCCTACGGATTGTAATAACTCGTCGGCGCCACAGTCGTCGTCTCCGAACCCACGCAACTAGCGGCATAACCCATGTTGGCGGCGGTCCGAAATCCACCCCCTCCCGACCCGCCTCGGCTCGGCGCCCCAGCCGCACGCATGGAAGGCCCAGTGATCATCAAATCAGTCGCTCGCTTCCTCGCGAATTTTGGCGGCTCATACGTCGCGTTCTTCAGCGCCGAGGACTGTTCCATCGAGGCGGTGCGGTATTTGTTTTTGTCGTCCCTCGCCATGTCGTCGAACGGACTAGACGACTGTCGCGTCTGTTGCGCCCTCGCCGGGGACGCCACCTTCGCCGCGACCGGGGTCGCGGGCTGCTCTTGCTTGTACGCCGCTCCGTACCCCTGCTGCTTGAACGATTCATCCCCTCCGTACCCCCCCATTATGTTCCCGAGGGCGCCGCCGCGCCCGTTCACCTTCGCCGCTTCCAACGCCATGCGCCTCTCCTCCGCCGCTGCTTCCATCGCGCCTTTCAAATCATCCGCCCCCACGCCAAGCTTTGCCATCTGGTGCGCGATGAACGGATCGGTCCCGTCGAAACCGCCGCCCATCAGCGCTCCAACCTCGGGGTTCGCCGGCCGTATAGGACGCGCGGGAGCGCCGACGGGGGTCTCGTTAGCTTTTCTCGCCGCCTCCATCTCGGCTTTTTTCTGCGCCGCCGCCGCCTCCGCCGCCTCCGCCGCCGCCGCTTTAATCGTGTCCATGCGCATGGACTGCTGGTTCCGCGCGCTCGCGTGGAGCGAGCCCGCGCGCGAGTTCGGCGCCGGGTCCGCTCTGCGGCTTTGATCGTACGCGGGGTAATCGATGTTATCGTCCATCCCGGCTTTTCCAATAGGCGGAGCCTCAGGTTGGTACACGCGCTGCGACCCGCGGCTCGCTTGCTTCAACGCGTCGCCCGAACGCATCTGCTGCCTCAGGTGCGGGTTGGACGGGAGTTCCCAATCCGCGGGCGGCGGCGGCGGAGGCATCTCCGCCAGGGGCGGTCGCTCGTGCGTGGCCTTGCGTTCCACGGGAGCCTCCTGGACCGGCGCCTCCGTTTGCCTCTCCTTCGAGGCGTTGATGCCAAAGTCGCCGACTGTGGACTTCGTCACGTTTTTCGCATCCGGGTCCAACACGAGGTCCAAGCTTCTCGCTCGACTCACGATCGCGGGGTGCGCGAGCAGCTTCGCAGTATCGGGACGGTGTTTATGGTCCATGGTGAGGCACATTCGCAGTATGTCCGAGAGCTGCGTGCTGAATTTTCCGTGAGGCAGCGGTTGGTACACGCCCTTCATGATCTTGCGAATCAGCGCACCTTCGTTTTGCGCGTCGAACGGGTGCTTACCGCCGGTGCACATCTCGTACAGGACAACCCCGAGAGCCCAGACGTCGGACTTTTCGTTGTACGGCTGATCTTCGCACAGTTCAGGGGAGAGGTAGTACGGCGTCCCGACGATCGTCTGCGCGAACTGCGTGTTCGCGCTGAGGACCTTCGCGATCCCCAAGTCTCCCATCACGACATTGTCCTCGGAGTCGAAGAACAAGTTCAGGGACTTGACGTCGCGGTGGATGATATTCTTTGCGTGGATGTGCCGTAAACCGAGCAGCGCTTGGATGAAAAACTTCCACACCGCCCTCTCCGGGAGAACCTTCCCCGGTTGCTTCTGTAACCTGTGGTGCAGCGTCCCGTTCGGAGCGTACTGCATCACGATGTTCAGCTTCCCGTCCTCGAGGAAGCAGTCGTAGTACTTGATGATGAACTTGCTGTCGAGGGTGGAGAGCACGCGCGCTTCGTCCACGGCTTCCTCCCTCTGCGCGCGGTTCATGTTCGAGATGTCGACCTGCTTGAGCGCGTACACGCGCCCCGTGTCCTTCTTCGTCGCCTTGTACACGACGCCGAACGAGCCTTTCGCGATGGTGACGAGCTTTTCGAAATCGGCGAGGGAGTGGCGCTTCACGCCGCCGCCCTGCAGCCCCGGGATGGCTTGCGCGTTCGGTTTCGCCGCGGCGGGACCGCCGCCATTGCGCGCGGAACCGCTCATGGTATCGGATGTCGCGCCTGTCGGGGAGGACAGCGACCGCGCGAGTTCACGGGCAGGGGCGCCGCGTGATGCGATCTGTGAGTCAACGGCCGGGGCAAACGGCTCTGACGCCGCGCTGATCCTGTCAGGGTCAAGTCGGTTCAAGAGTGTCTGTTCAAGACTGGATTCGACTAAAGTGAGTCTAGCTAGCTAGGCTACATTAGGCTACGTTACTCAAAGCTCGTCCTTGACCTGATGCCTTTTCAACCGCGCGCGCACGAATCGTATCATGTCCTTCTCGCTGCGATCGCCCTTGTATTGAACGACCTCGTCCTCCGAGGCGTCGTAGTAATATAGCGCGGGGTACCCCTTCACGACGAAGCGCTTGTCCGGGACGTCGTTGTTCACGGCGTCGAACTTCGCGATCGTCACGTCGTCGTCGTCCTCGAACGCTTCGCCTACGTTTTGGTAAATCGGCGCGAGCGCCTTGCAGTGGTTGCACCACGGCGCGTAGAACTCGATGAAGACGTCCTTACCGGCGTCTAAGACCATCTCGTCGAACGTGCTCGCGACGACGATCTTGACCGCCCTCCCGTCGTTGCTCAGCGGCGGTCGCTCGCTCCTCACGCTCGGCTCGAGCGCGCCGCGGTCGTACTTCCCGAGCCACGACGCGATGTCCCCAGGGCTCGCCTGGGGTAGCACGTACTTCTTCTCGCTGTCTCGGTCGTGCAGCACGAGCGCGGGGAGGAAGTCGTGGGTCACGCCGAAGAACTTCATCGCGACGTCGTTTTTCTTCGCGTCGCCGACGACGAATTTCGCTCTCGCGTCGCGTCGACGCGCGATGTCGTCGAGCGCGAGTTTAATCCCTTTCGTCTCCTCCTCGTCCTCGTAGTCCACGAGCGCGATGACCTTCGGGCCGGGAGCCTCGAACACGCGTCGCAGCACGCTCCTCGCGGTCGGTTCCTTGTCCAGCTCCGCGACGCGCGGCAGCGAGTGTCTCTCGACGAAATCGTCGATGTTTTTCTCCGTCGCCGGCGCGTCCATGCGCACGACGCGCTCTTCGAATTTACGATAGACGTACACCGTCGGCGCCCCGTCGTCGTCCACCGGTGTAGGAAGATCGTTCTTTTCCGGGAGCAGATCCGGGTCCGAGACGTGCCCGAAGTTCACCTCGAGGCCGATCCCTCGCGCGTACGCGTTGAATCGCCGCGCGACTTTGAGATACGCCTCGAACGCGTCGCCGTCGCCGCCGCGCGGGAAGTACCCGAGGACGACGACCGGGTCCTTCTCCACGAACGTCTTGCTCTCTTGTTTCGTCGTGAGGGACGTGACGGACGGTCCCGCGAGCTTCGTGAGGTGCTCCACGATCCCGTCCGCGTGCCTCGGGCCGGCGTAGTCCTCGCCGTCTTCCGTGTCCGCCTCGCCGTTTCGAAAGATCTTGATCGTCGGGAACGCCTTGACGCCAAAGTCCGCGGCGATCTTAGAGTTCGCCTGGTTCGCGGCGTCCATCCTCGCGAGCACGATCGGTGGCTCTCGCGTCTTCTTCGCGTTCGCGGCTAAAACCTCCGCGGCTTTCGCCCATTCCGGCTCCAAGCGCTTGCAGTGCCCGCACCACGGGGCGTAGAATTCGACCGCGACGAACGCGTGCTCCTTCACCGCCGCGTCGAACGAGCGCGCGTCCAAGTTGAGGACGTGCCCGGGGTTCGCCACGGCGAGCGGTGGCGACGCGAGGAAGGCGAGGAAGAGGAGACCCAAAACCGCGTGGGGGATCCGCATCACGAGCGGCACCGCGGCCCGAGCCCTGCGTCGGGCTCGCTCCGTGTGAGGTGACCTCTTCCGTAAACAAATGATGGAACGCGCATAAACAGCAGGATAAACAGTGCATAAAAACGAGCGCGCCAGCAGTCAAAAAAAACACGATGTTGACGTGGGACAATTCCGCCGGAAAGATTTTTATTTTACGCGACGTGATTGGTTTAGGGATACGAGATACGCGCTGATATTTTTGCAGCCGCGCGCTGGCGCGGACGGCAGAACACGACGCGCTCACGCACACGCGAGACGCAGGAAGCGAGCGGAAGGCGAGGCTTCGTGAAGAGGTACAACACAAGGACTAAACGCCGCGCTTTCGAGGCGAAGGCGAAGGACGCACGAGCGCGGACGCGGCGGTTTCCGGAGCCCTCCGTCGACGTCGTCATTCGTCAACTTGCTGTTCGTCGCGGTGAAGAAGCGTAGGATTTTACCGCGAGACGCGTCGTCCGGTTCGCGCGGAGAAAGCGAGGCAACGCACGGGTACGACCCCCCCGCGCGCTCCGATCTCTCGTAGGTCACGCCGTAGACGCCATTCAGCCCGCGCGCGAGCTTCCTCCGCGGTCGCGCGTGCGCGTATCGCGCGCGCGGTCGCGTCGAATCTCGGGAATTTGTTACCCTGCGACGACCACTGCGTCATTTCGCGAAACCAACGATCGTCTCTTACGCCCCTCTCCTTCACTCGTACGATCCACAGGATGACCGCGGACGCCTCCGCGCGCGCGCAGGCGGAGACCTCCCCGTCCACTGGCGGGGCAGGAGATTTCACCGGGGCGAAGACGAAAGGGAAGCGATCGAAGCTCAGCCAGAGGAAACCCAACTCCGCGGCGACGTCCGGGGATGCGACTCTGAAAGGGAGCAGCCGGGGCGGGCTGACGATCAACACGCATCCGTCCGGGCTCTCGCAGCCGACGCCAGTGAACAACGGCGGCGGCATGGTGGGGGGGTACGATACGATGGGGATGCACGGCATGGGCGGATTAGGGTCGGACCCGGCGTTGCTGCAGCAAGGATCGCCGACGCTGCTGTCCGCGCTGAAAGGAAGCTCGCTCAGGGGAACGTACGGGCAAGATTACTCGCAGGCGTTCAAGGAGGACGACATGTCGGCGCTGCTGGACTTTAAAAACCCGAGCAGCCGGCTGTCGCTGAACACTTTAGCGGGGGATAACAGCGACCTCGGCGGCGAGGACGAGCTGACCGAAGCGCTCTGGAGCTCGTTCCCGGGGGGCGTGGACTCGCTGCTGCAGAGCAGGTCGACGCCGTACGATCGTTCGTACGACATGGGCGGCCCGAGCGGACAGGCGGGCCCGAGTGGGAACGGCGTCGGCGACGGCGGGGACATGTCCGGGATGTATTTTTTCGCGAACAACGGTCAGGGCGGCGGGGGCGCGTCCTACAACTCGTCTTCGTACATCGACGCGTATGGAGGCGGCGGCGGCGGGCGGAACAACGTGCACGGACAGATGCACATGATGCGAGGCGGAAACAGCGGCGTCGGACAAGGTCACGGAGGGATGCATCACATGCAGATGCCGCCGATGCATCCGAACGGAGTGATGGGGTTCAGCAACCCGCAGCAAAATCAGTTGCCGAACCAGATGCAGTACTACGACCAGAGCGGGCAAGACGCCTACGTTCAGATGCCGTACCAGCAGCAGATGCAGGGGCAGTCGCAGATGCAGGGGGGGATGATGGTTCAGCCAAACTATCAGTTCGCGCAGCCGCAGATGGTGCACGTGCCCTCTAACGGCGCATTGCAGCCGCAGCAGGGCGGCGACGGGAACGGCAAGACGCCGGCGAAGGGCAAGCGCGCTTCGAAATCGCAAAAGGGCGGGGAGAAGGCGAAGAAGAAGGCGAAGAAAGGAAGCGAACAGCAAAAACAGAAGGCTGATCTGATGCAGCAGAACATGATGCACAATCAGATGGTTCCCAACGCGCAGTATGGTGCGCCGCAGCAGATGCAGCCGATGGGGAACAACCAGCCCGGGATGTATCCGCTGAACAGCGCGCAGATGAACGGCGGCGGGATGATGATCCTCCCTCCTGGATCGCGCATGTACTCGGGGACCAGCTCCATGTCCACGAACACGAACGGGAACGGTACCGCGCTCGGCGGCGGCGGCAACGGGCTCGCGCCGCAGTACTTCATGAACCAGATGAACAACGGGGCGCCGCCGGGACTGTTGTCCGCGGAAGAGGGTGGGTTAGATCAGCTCGAGGGCATCGTCTCCAAGCTCGACAAGTCGACGATGAACAACATCAAGGAGAGTCTGTACCGGATGGCTCGCACCGCGCGGACCAGGGGTGGGAGGGGAGGCGACGCCGCGTCGCATGGGCAGCATCCGCCGGTTGACAAGGCGCAGAGCCTCGTCGATCGGTGTGTCGCGAACTTGCTGTATCACCGGTACACGGATTCTCCGATGGTTCAAGGAAACGATTCGAGGAAGGAGAACAACGCGAATGGGAACGGAATGGGCATGCAAGAAGCCGGAATGGGCTCGCGTAAAATGAGCGGCGGCAGCATGAACGTCGTCATCCAAGGTCGACACGGGTCCGCGTGATTCTGAACCCAAAATAAATACATAGACGTTGAAAAAAAACGTATTCATTCTTTTACTCTTAAAAGCCTATTTCTATAATCGCACCCCGTTGTCGTTTCCCCACCTCGTGATCGCGCGAACGAAAAGCTCCACCTGCGGGTTCGATGAATACTGAAGCATGTCGAGCACCTCGCTCAAAGTCTCCGGGGCTTCCTTGCCCGCAATCACCATCTGAAAAACACCCGCGGCCGCGCCCCTCTTCCCTTCCCAATACTCCGTCGTGTGCGGGTCCAACCTCTCGAGCACGTCGAACGCCTTCGTGGCGTAGAAGAACGCGCCTACTTTGTAACAGTCGTTCGCTATGAGTTGAAGCAACGCGAAGGACTCGTCGTTCGTGTCCATCTCCGCGTACAGCTCCCATGCCAACGACGCCTTGCCGTTGTTGATGAAACACCGCGCCATCCACGCGAGGTAACAGTACTCCGTTCGATACTCCGGGCTTTGAATTTTCATGAACGACTCCTCCGCCGTCTTGTAATCCCCTGTCGCCGCGGTGGCTATGCCGTAGTTCCAGTGGAAAGCGTCGTCCTCCCCGCAGAAGTCCGCGACTGACTTTAGGTAAGTCAGGACGTCCTCGAACTGCTTCAGTAAAAAGAAGCAGCTCGCCATAGACTGCCGTCCCGGTATCGTATCGCACTCGCTGCTGCTCGAGCCTACGATCTGGAAACACTGTTGTGCCATCTTCAAATGCTCGGCTCCGTCCTGCTCTTGCTGCCCGATGATCGCGTGCGTCACCCCTTTCAAGATGTATTCCGTAGGCGTCGAAGGTTCGATCTCCTTCACGATAGTAAACGCGTCGTGCGGCTTCCCGTTTCTTAAATAATGCACGACCAAGTTGAGCTTCGCCTCGGGGGGGAAGCCACGAAGCGGGGGTAAGACCTTCATCGCGTTCTCGCCGCCTCTGAACACGACGAGGTTGTGCCGGATCAGGTCGTTGTCCTCGAACGAGCCTCCCTTACCGACGTGGTCTTGCAGCTTCTTCAGCTCTGCCTCCGCGGCGGCGCCGTTGTACAACCGAAAGTGGTTGCACGCCTTCAGATTGATTGCGAGCGGGGAATCCGGGTAGCTCTGCAGGTACACGTTCAAAATTTCCAAGCTGACGTCGTAGTACTCGAGCTTGCAGTAGCACAGCGCGACGTACACGTTCAGCGCGAGATGCTCTCGGTTCTCTAGCAGCAGGCGCTTATAAATATCCGTCGCCTCTTGAAAGTGTGAGCGGAGGTAATGAATCGACGCGAGCGACAGCTGGTCCTCCACGGAGTCCGTGAGCTGTTGGTGGTACGTCATCAGCTTCGCTTCGTCGTTCTGCTTGTGCGCGCAGTGGAACAGCACCCGGGTGTGAAGCTTCGTCTTCGGGCCTTTCTTCGCTTCCTCCTCGGCTTCGTCGTACTGGCCGAGGTAAAACAAACACGCGGCCGCGAAGGTGTGGTACGTCGGGTCCGGGTCGCTCTCGCGTCTGAGGAGGTACCGATACGTGTCCAGCGCTTTCTCGGGGTCGCCCGCATGAAAGTAAGCGTACGCGAGCCACTCCAGGTTGCTGACGTCGCTCGGGCTCTGCTGACGCTTGAACTCGAGCAGCGCGATGGCTCCGGCGTAGTCGCGGTCTTTAAGGAAGTCGGACACCTCGGGGATCTCGTTTTCCGCGGGCTTCGGCTTCTCAGGCGCCTTCGTCGCCTTCGCCGCGCGGGCCTTGTTCATCATCATCGCGTCCTCGAGGCGACGCGCGCGCGACGCAGACTCCGAAAGACGCGACGCGACGGCGCGCGTGAGAGGTGTGCGCGCGCCCGGACAAACGGTCGTTCGAAAATCAGTGCATCTTCTTGTTGACCAAGACGGAGAAGACCGCGCCTGCGTACGTGGACCAGGTCGAACGCGTCTCCTTCGACACAACGCCGATGGCCGCGACAAGGAGGAAATCAGCGACCTCGACCCCGGAGCCGACTGCGACGAAAAGCGCCAAGACACCGAATTCGCGTTTTCGCGCGGTCGGCCGAGCGGTCGCGACCCCGCACAGGCTCGCGGCGACCGTCCCGAGGGGAGGGATCTTCAAGGTCATTCGACAAGGCCGACTCGCGATCAAGGTCGCGTTCTACCTCGGCTCCGCGGTCGCGAAGAAGGCGTTCGAGGAAGACCCGACGCTCATCCCGCTCCTGAGTAGCATCGTCCTGGTGTTTCCGTGCATCCTCTTGAGCATCACGATGTTCGACGACGACGAGCTGTACGCGCTGTTGCTCTCCCTCCTCGCCGGCCTCGCGACGACCGTCGGCGGCCTCATCGCGATTTTACAGAAACCGGACAACAAGCTCCTAGCGTTCTTGCTCGGGATCGCGTGCGGGGTGATGTTTACCCTGAGCGTCGTCGAGCTCTTCATCAAGAACGGGATAGAGAACGGATTCGGCTGGGTCACCGTCGCGACGACGACGGGATCGCTGATGTACTGTCTCATCGAGCCCTTGCTCCCCAAGGCTGAGGTTTTGGAATCGAAATTCACGGGAAAGGACGACGGGATGAAGCTCTCGAAAGCGCGCCTGATGCGCCTCGGGCTGCTGATGGCGATCACGATGACGCTGCACAACCTTCCGGAAGGATTCGCCGTCGCGTTCTCGTCGTTCACGTCCATAGGCCCGGTCATGGCCGCGGCCATCGGCGTGCACAACGTCCCGGAGGGAATCATCGTCGCCGCGCCCGTGTACGCGGCGACCGGGAGCCGAAGGCAAGCGCTCATGATGGCGACCGCGTCTGGTCTGTCCGAGCCCGCGGGGGCGCTCTTAGCGCTCTACTTCATCAAGCCGTACCTCACGCCGATGATTCTGCATTGCATTCTCGCCGGAACGGGCGGGATGATGAGCGCGGTGTGCGTCATCGAGTTGTATCCCGAGGGGAAGAAGTGCAAGCACGACGGGCAGCTGTGGCGGGGGATCGCCTTCGGGACGATGTTGATGGCGGGGACGTTATACGTTGGCGTCTGAGAACGACGTTCTAGTAGCGCTATCCTAGGTTCTAATTATCTAGATTTTAATCATCCGTCGGGAGCTCGCCGACCTTCGTCTGCTGCGCGAGGTCGAACTTGAACTTCGCCCGCGCTTCTTGCACCTCCGTCGGCGCGCTGTCCACCTCCTGTTTCGTGCAATATCCCATCGAAGGGTCCGTCTCCGCGTAGAACTTGAACTCTTCGATAGCTTTCACGCTCTCTCCCGCGACCGCCATCGACGTGAGCTTCTTCTGCAACCTCGCTTGGCGCGTGGGGAGGTCCTCGACGCCGACCTTTTTGTTCGCGGAAGCGCCGAGCGCGGACGCAACCGGCGGTTTCGCGAGCGTCCCCACCTGACCACGGCGCGCGAGGCTGTTCTCGATGTCGTGACGCGATGACGTCATAACCGTGTTGTGAGGGTGGAACGACGCCGCGAGCGTGCTCTCCACGATGCGCTTACCGCCAATACCGACGCGGGCGCTGACCTCCTTCTCGCGTCGTAAACGCTCACGACGCTCGTCCTCGGTTTCGTTCTCCTTCGCCGCAGTCGCCGCGTCGTAGACGTCTTCTCCAGGGACGATTACAGGCGACCTGAACTTAGCCTCTCTGCGTTTTCGCTCTAAATACGCCGGCCACCCCGCGCCTTCGATGGGTTTGATCTCGTCGGGGAGCTTGTACGATTCCCAACCCTGACTTTCCGAAAATTCCCAAGCCGCCTCATCGCACGCGTAGCTGGGCACCGGCGCATCCGCGTGGACGTTGCGTTGCTTGACCACGTCCGTGTCCTCTTGCGCGCCGTCTTTCATCGTCGATCTTCTTACCGCATTTATATTTATGCCCGCGGCGCGTGCGGCTTCCTCCGCGGCAATTTCACCCGGGCTCTTCCATCTCGCGAGACTTTTGAAAAAAATCATCTTCTGCGCCGCGAGCTCGCTGTCCAAGATGCCGATGCTGTGCGTGCTCCCCGGCAGCCCCGCGGCGAGGTCGCGTATGTCGTCTTCTATGAGTACCTTTTGAACGTCGTACAACTCCTTCACGAACGTCTGTAAGGACTTGCAGTCGTCTCGGAATCGTTTAAAGTCCGCGTAGCTCGCCTTGTCCGTGATGTTCCCAAAATACGACGCCGTTGCTTTCGCGCTGCCGTCTCTCTGCATCTGCTGATACTTCGCCCACCCCATCTTCTGTAACATTCTCTTCTGCATCGTCTCGTCCTGCGCCTGTAACATCTTCACGCCCATGTTCTCGATGCCCAGTAATATGATTCTGCGGAATGCAAAGACGCTGCAGTCCAAGCACGTGTTCCGGCACTTTTGGAGCAGCGACGCGTAGAGCACGATAAACCTCGGTTTACGAATCACCTCTTCGATCATGACGCTCACGAGGTGCCCGAGGATTTTATCGTTGTACCGGGCGTACAGCATCATCTGTCTGTTTAAATCAATGAAGCTTTGCTCGTCCGGGCGGAGCATTCGCACCGTGGACGCCAAGACGAGCATTTTTTTCGATTCGCGGGCGTCCAACTTGAGTTTCAGAAGCGCGGAAAAATCCGTGGGGTGGCGCTCGAACGGGTGCCCGTACGCCCCGCTCCCGCACACGTACACTTTCTCCCCGCCAGTCTCCACCGCGAAAGTGGACGCGCTCGCGGCGTACACTTGCTCCACGATGACGTCGAACATCGGGTGCCTCCGCATCTCCTTCAGCATGTACTGGGACTTTGTTTTTTTATCCTCGGGCGTGATGATCGGCTGCAACGTCTTCGGGATGAAGCTGTCGTCCAAAGTACCGTCGCCTAACTGGCCGGTGTCGTTTTTGCCGCACACGTAGACGTGTCCGAGCGTAGTGAGCATCACGGTATGCTCGTCCCCGGCCGCTATCTGCACACACGAGAGATTGATCATGGAAGGAATCGCGGTCACGATGAGCCGCGTCTGGTCATCTCCCTGACCGGTTTGTCCCCTGTTCGACCGCCCACACGTGTATACCTTGCCCGCGGCGGTGAGAATCACCGTGTGCGAGCGTCCGCCGCAGACTTCCGTGACCTTGCTCGTCTTCTTCTCGAGCGCGGCGACGCCCATCTTCTTCCGAAGTTCTTTATCCGTCAGCGTGCGTTGATTCCCGAGTTTCTCTTCCCGCGCCCTCAACGCCGCTTCCAGCTGTTGCGCCGTCGGCTGCGCGAATACTCTGTTCTCCTCGGATTCGTGTATAAAACGCGCGCGGTCGCCCTTCAAATTCCCTAGCAGTTTATCCTGCAGCTCTATGACTTTCCGTTCCGGCTCTAAATCCTCCGGCACGACCTCGTCCCCGCTGGGAAAGTCCGCGTGTTTCAGCCGCGACGGCGTTCGCTGATTGATCGTGTTCCCCGTCCCGAGTTGACCGTGTTCGTTCGAGCCGCAGCCGTACAGCATTCCGGCGTCGGTGATGAACAGTGAGTGCTCGTACCCGGCCGCGATGAATACGATCTTCATCCCGGACAGCGCTTCGATGCGTCGCGGGGTGAGGCACTTCCTCGTCGCGCCCTGCCCGAGCTGACCGACGTCGCCGCGGCCGACGGTGAGCGCGGTACCTCCCGCGGACAGGAGCACGGTGTGCGCCTCTCCCGCGGCGCAGGATAATATCCGCGTGGTCTCGTTTGATATCCAGTACATCCACCGCGGTACCCTGTGCATCTTCCCCTCGCCGCCGTCGCCCTGGCCGGTGCTTCCGCTCTCGTCCGTCCCGAAAGCGGCGACTTCGTTTTGTTCCGTGACGACGACGCTGTGCTTCACCCCGGCGGCGACGTCAACCGTGCGCCGCGGTCCGGAGCCGGTACCCGCGAGTCGATTTCCACCGATGCGCACGCGCCCGCCTCCCTCGCCGTTGTAATCCGTGAGCGTGTACAGCACCATGGGGATGGTCTGCAATTTCGTGTCGCCCAGACCGAGCTGGCCGTGCTCGCCCGCGCCCATCACCAGCACCCTGCCCTCGTTCTCCACGTGTTTGGGTAATATGCGCTCGAGGTTTGCGCTCGTCTTGAGGAGCACCATCGCGTGTTCTTTTCCTCCCGCTATTTTCACGACCTGCGAACCGTCGGGTAACTCCAGGACTTGCGGTCGCATGAACCGGTGGAGATGCGACGGCGCCGCCTCGAGTCTCTTTTGGTCCACCTCCGCCTCTTCTCGCTCCCCGCCCGCGAGCGCGAAATTCGCGGCCTCGACGCGGTCGTCTCCGAGCAACATGTTTAGGTATCCCCCCGTGCTCGCTGCTAAATTACCCGGGCTCTTCGGAGCGTCCGCGGTCTCCGCGCTCTTCTGCTTTGCCACGAGCCCGAACTTCTTAAACTTCGCCGCCGCCTGCACAGATTTCAGGTTCATCTTCTCCGTCTCTTCAACCTTCGCGCCCGTGAACGTCGCGGCCGCTCCCTTCTTCAACGCGGACTTCACCTTATCTTTATCCACGTCCAGGACTAAGTCCAGGTCCGCGTCAGGGTCCCCGTACGCGCCCGCGCCGTTCCTCTTCCGAAACTGCGGCCGGTGCAACTTTTCGTAGATGCGTTGTTTATTCACATCCGCCTCCGTCGGGCGAAGCGGTTCACCGTCCCACGCGGACAGGATGGGCGCGTCCTCGGGCACGACCCCGATGTGCGATTTAAACTGCGCGTCTATCTCAGCCTGTTTTCTCGCCCAGTCCGACCCCGTCTCCGGCTTCAGAAGGTTATCGTCCTCGTACAGCTTCTCCGCGAGGATCGCTCTCGCTTCCTGCAACGTGCGCTCGGGGGCGTTCGCGGAGAGGAGCGCGGCTTCGCGCTCCCACGCCGCGCTCGCGGCCTCGGCTTCCCTCGCCGCGCGCTCCGCGGCTAACGCGCGCTCGTGTTGAATCAGTTCGTATTCTTCCTCCTCGTCCGAGCCGCCGAACTGTTCCAGCTCGGCGTAGTCCGCCTGCTCGTGGCGTCGTCGAACGTCCATCGAAGCGACGTTCGCGTCGTTCGTCGCGACGGGGCCCCACGTGAACGGCTCCGAGTTGGTTTCGTACGGAGGCGGCGGCGCGTCATCGTCGGTGAACTCGCCGCCCCACGGCACCTCGTCCACGGGCCGCCCCGCGCCGATGCTCTCTTGGACGAAGAGCGTCCGCGACGACACACCGCTTCGCAGATTACGCGCGCGCCTGTTGTCTTCTGCCCACTCTTCATCCGTCTGTTCCATGACGTTCTCGCTCGATACGCTGCCGGCCTGACTCAGTGTGAAGGCGCGCGCGCCGAGTGATGACGCATCGTTCGAGGAGGCGTCGTGTCCCCTCGCGCTCTCTCGTCCGCGTGTGGCCGCGCGTCGAGGATCTGACGTCGTCGGCGAAAACGATGCATCAACGGAAAGTTAAAAAGTGCCCACGAACAAAACTACCTCGCGGGCGAGGAGGACCCGACCCGACGACGATATCGATATCGCATCGGGTCGAGCTCTCGATCGGATTTGAGGTGACTACTGCAGCTAAGTTATTGAACCTCACGCGCGGTCGGCGTCGTCTAGTCCCCGTCCGCGTCCGACGACTTCACCCACGAGTGCACCGAGTACCCGCCGTCCATCTCGCGCCAGCCGTCCTTCTCCCCTCCCGTCGTTCTCGTTCTGCCGTTCTTCATCCCGGGAATGTACGCCACCTCGTCCTCGCCGCCCACGAGCGCCTCCACGCAGAGGAGGTACAGCGTGAAGAAC